>Ga0335069_10009474_pt1 | contig 13868 bp, 18 predicted proteins | sample Lox_Sample_11_FD_206714 | JGI IMG/M metagenome (GOLD analysis project Ga0335069, IMG submission 206714) | Soil microbial communities from Loxahatchee National Wildlife Refuge, Florida, United States - Lox_Sample_1.1 | ecosystem: Environmental > Terrestrial > Soil > Wetlands | place: USA... | reverse complement strand
GCGATTAAAAGCAGTTATAGTTGAAAACTTCGGAAGCTACGAGTGTGTAGAGTTTCCCGTAGGCGAGCAAGGATTATGCCTCATCCAAGGAGCTACAGGTTCGGGAAAGAGCACACTTTGTGATATTATACCGTGGATTCTGTTCGGACGTACAGCTAAAGGCGGCGCTGTTGATGAAGTACTTTCCTGGCCCGGTAAGAAAGTAACCCAAGGTACTGCTATATTTGATGACGGTACGAACATAGCAAGAAAACGTGGCCCTAAAGCAAAAGATAACGATTTATACTATTACATGTTTGATGAAGAAAGCGCTGTCGCCGGCGATTTAATCCGCGGTAAAGACTTGAGCGACACTCAGAGGCTTATAAACGAGCTACTAGACATGGAATATGAGTTGTATATGGCGGGCTCATATTATCACGAGTTCAGTCAAACAGCCCAATTCTTCACAACGTCCGCCAAAAACCGACGCGCTTTGTGCGAGCAGCTGACCGATTTATCGCTTGCCACGAAACTACAGCCAAAGCTTATAGAAAAATATAAGTTTTATGACTCTATGCGGCGCCAATTAGAATCGGATCAAAGATCGGCGGAATCAAAAATCGAAGTGCTGCAGAAAATGCAACAACTTGAGCATACAAAGTCAGATAATTGGAACTTAGAGCACGCGCGAAAAATGGACTATCTTCTTAAAAAAGTAGAAGAATTTGAACTCAAAGCTACGCAGACGCCTTCGGATAATAAATGCCGCTCTTGTGGACAGAGTCTTCCGCATAACCACACGCCACAAAAACGTCAAGACAATCCCTATATTGAGCAATTAGCCTCTCTTGAAACAGAAGTTAACCCTCATACCGGTGGTGTAAAAGACTACACAGACGAAATACGAAACTGGAAAATCGAACTATTAAGTATTTCCGAACAGTTACAGAACCTAGAGTTGGAAGTCGGTAACATAGAAACACTCCAAGACTGCGTTGCGGCGTATAGGGCGCAGTCGATCGTAGATAGTACATATATACTACAAAATAGTACGAATAAAATACTATCAGAATACTTCGATGCGGAGATTAAAGTCTCGTTCTCCGTAGAGGATGCGGATAAGCTAGACATAACTATCCACAAAGATGGAAATGTGTGTAGTTATACACAATTAAGTAAAGGCCAAAGATGCTTACTGAAACTGGCTTTCAGCGTATCCGTAATGAAGGCCATTAAAGATTATCACAGTGTAGATTTGAACTGCGCGTTCTTCGATGAAGCGCTTGACGGATTAAGCGAAGAACTTAAAGTGAAGGCGTACAGACTATTCGAGACTCTAATACAAGATTATGGCTCCGTGTTCGTCGTCGAGCATAGTACGGAACTAAAAGCAATGTTTCCTAATAGCTATAAAGTAGAGCTGATTAACGGAGAAAGTTTCATTGAAAAGGCGTGAAAAATTAATAAAAGCGCTGATGAGATACAAGAAATACCTGGAGTCGATGTCAGACGCCCAGCTTCAAAAGCTGTGTCCTCACGAGAGTCGTTATGTAGTTCGTTATCATGGATTTAAAACATTCGTATGTCCATCATGTATGGCAGTAGGATCGCAAATAGATGGCAGCTCTGAGTAAACTTTACAGCAAAAAAGAGATCGATGAGATTAGAAAAAAACTAATCGAAGAGCATGGAGATCGTTGTGGTATATGTAACAAACCAGGATCACACTTCAAGAAAAAGCTTGCAGTCGATCACTCACATAAGAGCGGCAGAATACGCGGTTTGCTATGCTATAAATGTAACCGTTTTTTACTCGGCCGCCATACGATTGAATCGGCAAGCGCTATCCTTGAATACTTATTGAAGTATGATAAGCTTGTAGGAGAATAATGGAAATTTGGATATAGCTAAAGATTTCGGAGTTAATAGAAAGACAATAGAGTCTATAGCAAGAAACAAAACTTGGAGGCAAGTGTGAATAAAATTAAAAAGTCGATATGCGTAATTTCTGATTTACACTGTCCTTACGAGCACCCAGACACGGTAGCCTTTCTAGCTGCTTGTAAGAAGAAGTATGCACCAGACACAATCGTATGCATCGGCGATGAGGCAGATTTTCATGCGCTTAGCTACCATGAGTCTAATCCGGATCTCCTTGCTGCCGGAGATGAGTTAGACGCCGCCATTGAGCATCTAAAACCAATCTATAAACTTTTCCCTAACTGCACAGTAATCGAGTCGAACCATGGAAGCATGGTGCTCAGAAAGGCATTGACTGGAGGCATTCCAAGCAAAGCCATTAGAGGCTACAACGAAGTGTTAGATGCACCTAAAGGCTGGAAATGGAAGGACGATTTAATATTGTATACCGAGTTAGGACCTATATACTTCTGCCATGGTAAAACTACTACGCCAGGAAAGCTGGCATCCCAATATGGAATGTCTACGGTACAGGGGCACTTCCACGAAAAGGCTCAAATAAATTATATTAGCACCCCAGAGCGTCTCATGTTCGACGCACACACAGGATGCCTCGCAAACGATAAGAGTCTGGCGCTTCAATACAATAAAATAAATCCTAAACGCCCTATAGTCAGTATTATAGTCATTTTAAACGGAGTGCCTCATATTGTGCCAATGGTGCTTCATAAAAACCATCGCTGGACAGGTAAACTGTAATCTGCTATTCTCTAAGCATGATTACACTAAGCGCACTATTCCTCTCGGCGAATATGACTTTCAACTTGCCGCCGGGACTTTTAGAATCTCTGTGTTACATAGAAAGTAAACATCAGGTAAACGCTATACATCACCATGATGGAGATGATTCAAGCTACGGAGTGTGCCAAATTAAATATAAGACCGCTCAGTGGCTTGGCTTTAAAGGTACTAGAGAACAGCTAATGAACCCAAAAACGAACATTTATTACGCTGCAAAGTATTTAGCCAAGCAGAGAAATCGCTATAAAGGCTCTTTACAAAAAGCTGTCATTGCATATAATATGGGACATGCGAGATTTATTGAGACAGCTTATTCACGAAGAGTCTTCGAAAAATGGAGGATCGCAAGTAATGAGTAGCGCCGCTAAAAATGATCAAGCTAAGCCAGACCTTAGCTTGCTACCTAAGGTTTTTATGGAAGAGACAGCTCGCGCCTTTATGGTTGGGGAGCACAAATACGGGCGATACAATTACTGCAAAGGCCACAAGGCGAGTCAACTCATCGCTGCAGCACAGCGCCACTTAGCGGCTTGGTTTCAAGGAGAAGAACACGATCCTGTTGATGGTCAGCACCACTTAGGCTCCGTAGCCGCATGTGTAGCGATGCTTCTTCGCCAACAAGAGCTTGGAACTCTAGACGATAATAGGTATAAAGATGCAAATCGTAAAGAATGAAAATATTAAGCCTTTTGACGTAGATAACACGCTAACATGCGACCCTAAAGACACTAGCTTTAAGGTTGACGTTGTTGATCCTGTCACAAAAGGCTGGCTCACTATAGGCGTCAATGAAAACATGGTCAGGTTGTTGTTAGAAGAAAAACAGCGCGGCGCATTCATCCTGGTGTGGTCTAGAGGCGGTTATGAGTGGACTAAGAATGTTTTGATCGCTATAGATATAGTTGATAAAGTCGACTTGGTGATGAGCAAGCCGCTTGCATATTTTGACGATACTCCTGTCAAAAAGTGGATGAAAGACAGAATATTCATCGGCCCAAAGGAACGATATAAATGAAGACTAAACGCGCTCTTCAAAAATATGTCAACACCGCCTCTGACCTAGCTGAAAGCGTTAAGCGTAACATCCAACATGAAGGCGTCATAGATAACAAAACAGTATTATGCTTGAACGCGTTTATAATAGCAGCGAATGAGCTTGCGTATTTTACAAATGAACTAGATAATGAAGAAGACCCTAAATTACAATAAGGAGAATTAATGGCATTCAAAACAATTAACACAGTAGACGCCGAAATCACGACAGCTCTCGGCGGCTTCAATAAAAAAACCAAGAAAGACAATCCTACGCAAGTAGAAGGTTACTATCTTGGTAATAAAAAAGTAGATAGCGTTAAAGCTAAGTCAGGCTTCGCTTATCTGCATGTATTCCAAACGGCTAAAGGCAATCTTGGCGTATGGGGTAAGACCGATATGGACAAAAAGCTTCTAAGCGTTACTCCAGGCACTATGACTCGAGTTACGTTCGCTGGCACAAAGCCGACTAAAACAGGTAACGATATGTACATCTACACTGTTGAAGTAGACGAAGATAACACTATTGAAGTCGCCGATCTACCGCGCGGCTCTAGTGATGCAGGACCATTAGCAGCTACTGAAGACAGCGAAGAGAGCCTGTTCACTACAGGCGATGACGAAGATGCAGCACAATCGGCAGCATTGCTAGCAGCTGAGCGTCGTGCCAAGGTACAAGAACTGTTGAAGAGTAAAGGTAAAAAGATATAACTTGGTTGTGGGAGGCGTGGAAGCTGATGCCGTGGTGTCAGTTGGGCTCACGAAACACTGGAACACGCAGTTAAGACAATAATCGGTGCCGAACGCGAGGGTAATCACAAGAGCAGCAGTCGAGGCATTGTTGAGCGATGACTACTCCGAGCCACATAATAGTGGCCATGCTTGTAGTCGAGAGATTGCTTGAGTTTGAACCTCAGTAAGCACATAGCCGGAGTCGCGTCCGGCCCCACTTTTTTGGAGGAAAAGTGATATACCGCTTAATAGCTCCAAAATGGCTTAATAAACCTGTTCTAGAGGGAGAATTTTCTGATGAAGAAATTACTGAGTTCAATACTTGTGGCTATAACGTTTATTATTTGCCGAACTATCCTGCGACCTATCAACGCGGCGTTAGCATTACTGGGGCTGATATTGATGCTTTTAGTTGGGTGTTTGTCGATTACGACGTCAAATCTGGAGCGTATAGCAGCAAAGACGCGTTCCTGGAAGTAATAGCCAAATCTAATGTCCCGCCCACCAAGATCGTTGATTCTGGTAATGGCATCCATGTATACTGGAAAGTCTCCAATCTTGATCCTATGAGCTACTTACGCTTTCAGCGCCGCCTTATTCGGCTATTCAACACCGATGAAGCTGTGGGACAGTTATTTCAATTGATGCGCAAAGAAGACACGTGGAATACCAAGAATAAAGATACGTACGTTAAATGCGTACGATTGTACGAAGAAGACATACAATATACCTGTGAAGAGCTAGATAAGCTTTTGCCATCTATAACAATGGCTGATGAGAAGTATTGCCAACAACATTTCGACAAAACGCATGGCTTGGCGTTCGCAGAAGAGATAGATGATACTTTACCGCCTAAGTTTGGAAAGTTCCTTAGAGACAATCAAGAAGCTAAAGAGTTGTGGTCCGAGCCATCTGATGACCGCAGTAAAGCAGATTACCGTTTAGGCCACCTAATGTTCGCTAATGGCTTCACAAAGGAAGAGGCGGCCTCTGTGCTGATTAACAGTGCAAAAGCGCTCCAGCGGGCTCCTATTCATCGACAAAGCTATGCTAGCAACATCGTCGATAAGATTTGGACTTACGAGGCGGGTGGCGTCATAGACGATACCGTAGAGGCTATATTAAGCCGCAGTAATGATAGCCCAAAAGGTATAAGATTTCCATGCCACAAACTCCTGGATGACACAGTGCATGGATTTCGATTAGGTCAAGTTATAGGCATAATAGGCGGCACAGGCGTAGGAAAGACCACATTAACGCTGAACACGTTTCTATGGTTCGCCCAAGCCAATCCTGATTACCATCATTTCTTTTTCAGTCTCGAACAGCCGGCCGAAGAGATAGCTGCTAGGATCAATACCATATGTCAAGGAAACACTGCGCTATTCAAAAAGATCCACGTGGTGTCAAACTATGATGAGAATGGCGTATTTAAAAACTTCTCTATGGATGGTATAGAGGAGCATCTTGTCGCCTACACAACTAAAACAGGAAATAAAGTTGGAGCTGCTGTAATAGATCATATAGGCGTTCTGTCCAAGTCCGACAAAAATGGAGAAATGGACGGACTTATTGGCGTATGTAAAAAAATGAAAGCCGTAGCACAGCGTGTGAATTGCATGATAATCATGCTGTCGCAAGCGCCTAGAGAGAAAGCCGGTATAGGCGACCTGGAGCTTAATAAGGACGCAGCATTCGGCACGGTATTCTTTGAAAGTTACGTAGATTATTGCATCTGTTTATGGCAGCCACTTAAACGCGTATACAACGAGGGAGCGCCTACAATCATGGCCTTCAAGTTCGCAAAGATACGACACAAAAAGCAGGGCCTAGACAGAATACAAGAAGATGTGTGCTATCAGTTATTCTTCGATCCGCAAACAGAATTGTTGAGAGAGCTGACGCATGATGAAGAAGTCGCAGCTAAATTCTTCTTGAACAAAGCTACTAACGCTAGAAAGCTAGACAGAAAAACTGATATTGTTACGTATGAATCCAGGAGGGCTAATGACTCCGCAGTTAACAGTAATCAAAGACATTGACGGGCTTCTCGCGCTTCAGCAATATCTGAAAGATAAAGAGTTTGTCACGTATGACTGCGAAACAACTGGGCTAACTACGAAAGACGAAGTCATCGGATTTTCGGTGTGTGCAGAAGAGGACAAAGCATTTTACGTCATTTTATCGGAATGGAATCCAGAAAAGCAATGTCTTGAAGCCTGCTGCGGCGACGTTTACAGAGCGATAATAACTGGAGTAATACTTCAGCTAGAAAGCAAGAAACTCATCATGCATAATGGGGTGTTTGATTGCATGATGGCAGAGGCATTCTTTAAAGTGCGGCTAATCGATAGTCTTCATACTGATACTATGATCTTAGCGCATCTCCTTGATGAGAATCGCCGCGTCGGCTTAAAAGAACTGGGCGCATCAATTTATGGCGAATCAAGTACACAAGAACAAGCTGAAATGAAGGCTAGCGTCTTGGCTAACGGTGGTAGACTCACTAAATCCCATTATGAGATGTATAAGGCTAATGGGGAATTAATGGGTAAGTACGGAGCTAAAGACGCATGGCTAACATATAAACTATTCCTGGATTTAGTGCCGCAATTATACGAGCAGGGACTAGACAAGTTCTTCTACGAAGACGAATCAATGCCTTTACTTAAAGGACCAACGTATCAACTTAATACGACCGGTATACAAATAGACACTAAAAAGCTATTATCATTGAAAAAGACTTTGGAAGCCGAGTGTCTAGAGGCTAAGGCTTTCATAGAGAGGGAGATATATGAGAAAGTCAAAGATAAGTACCCAGCAACTAATAAAAAGAATACGTTCAACATTACTTCCAATCAGCAACTGTCCTGGCTCCTGTTCGGAAGATACGAACTCGAATTCTCTAAGCTTACGAAAGGTGGAAAAAACATATGCCGTGCACTAGGGCTGCGTCCGCCCTACACTAAATCGGCGAAGCGAGACTTTATTTTAACATGTTTAAATAATGTAGAAAAAGTATACCAGCCAGAAGCTGTAGTTAATGGAAAGAAGGTCAAGGCTAAAACTTTCTCAGAGCCGTGGAAGTATATCGAGGTTGATAAAAAGACGCTTAAACAGCTCGCTCCTAAGTACAAATGGATAGAGCGGCTCTTAGAGTATAAACAAAAAGAGAAACTGTTAAAAACTTACGTTATAGGAACTGAGAAGCGGTTGTCATACGGCGTAATACGTCCTAGCTTCCTTCAGCACGGCACTACATCCGGACGATATTCAAGTAGAAATCCTAATTACCAGAACTTACCAAGAAACGATCAGCGTATTAAAGAATGCTGTGTCGCTAGACCTGGTAAAGCGTTCGTTAGTGCGGACTTCTCACAGCTAGAGCCTCGCGTATTCGCATATTACAGCGGCGATGAGCGATTAATACAAGCATTCGACGGTACTAGTGATTTCTACTCGGTTGTCGGTAGAGAAGTTTATGGTAAGTATGACGCTACGCCGCAGAAAGAAGGTTCGCCCAATGCCTTCGGCGTAAAATATAAGAATCTGAGAGACTCAGCTAAGACAATAGCCCTGGCCGTAGCATACGGCGCGACAGCTTATCAGCTCGCTCCGACTACTGGTAAAAGCGTTGAAGAAACAGAAAAAGTTATTAATGAATATCTAGAGCGTTTCCCCGGCGTGAAAAAGATGATGCTAGAAGCGCACGACTTAGCCAAGAAATTTGGACGAGTGACCAGTATTTTTGGACGACCTAGGCGCATGCCAGAAGCTATGCGGATAGAAAAGCTATATGGTAAAGTACCGCACGATGAGCTGCCATACGAAGCTAGACAGCTATTAAATCTAGCCTGCAACCATAGAATCCAATCTACAGGCGCGTCCATAGTTAATCGAGCGGCTATAAAATTCTATAATGATTGCAAGGATTTAGGCCTAGACTGTAAACTTATATCGCAGATCCATGACGAATTGGTAGTAGAATGTAATGAGCAAGACGCTGAAACTGTTAGTCTTTTGCTCCAAAATGCAATGGAAACGACCACAACGCTTCCGGGTATTACCTTAGAGGCTATACCAAGAATAACTAAGAATTTAGCGAAATAGTGTTGACTTTGTACCAGAATAGTGCATACTAGCTATAAGGAGATAAAATGAATAGCACAATCAAAACTATTTTAAGTTATTTACCATCTAAACTTCCTACTGGCAACACACGTTATACTGCGTGGCTTAATGAAGTGACTGATTTAGCAGGACCAATCGCAGACGTAGATTCGATGCAGTGGGTCATAAGCAATGAAGTTATGCGTTTAGCTTCAACTAAAGATCGCGCACCTAAAGCCTATTTCGTAAAGGTTTTGCGCAAATATGCTGCAAATCAACTCGCAGCTAATAAAGTGATGGAACTGAAAACTAAGCAGCAAGAAGCACAAAATGCTGCCAAACTCGCCGAAGCTACTGCACAACAAGAAACAGCTACTAGTGAACAAACCAAGGAAACGACGAACTGAATACGAAAAGCTCCGTGCATTCTGGTATGGAGTTCTTAAAGCTGAAGGTTTCAACGACATAGAGCAAGACGAGGATACTCTAAAAGAGTGGTCTTCCAGGACGCTTCGCAAGAATCAGCATGAAAACCTCTTGGATTCTTGGGCTGATAAAATGGAGTATTATAACTTAGCGACTAGATTCTTGAATGAGTTTCCGTTCGAGAAAGAGCTTTATAGAGTTATATGGTCTTATCACGTTGAAGGGATTAGTTACCGTAACATAGCGAAAATCTTACGCAAAGCAAAAGTCGCGAGATTAAAAAAAGATACGATTTGGCGGATAGTGTCTGAGTTGAAGTTAACAATGAAACAAATGTACTTAATCAAATGAACGACTTTACTGGACTATACGACGTAAGAGACTCGAGACCAACGGACAAAAGTTTTATCCTAGCTACTTTCCTTCGAGGGCTTTATTACGGCGACTCGTGGTTCTCTGAGATACCAAAAGACATATTCATGGAGAATTATAAGCGTGTGGTTGAGGCGCTATTGAATAGTCCAAATGTTTCGGTGAAAGTTGCTTGCCTTAGAGAAGATCCTGATGTAATCTTAGGTTATAGCATTCTTAGCAAAGACTTTACTACGATTCACTGGGTGTACTGCAAATCAGCTTGGCGTAAAAAAGGTATAGGTAGATCTTTAGTGCCACAATTTCCAACTACATACACACACTTATCAGCATTAGGGAAAAGTCTTCGATCTAAACTAGGAACCGCAATTTTTAACCCATTCAAACTCGAATAAGGAGTAACAATGACTAAGTTTTTCAAAAGTAAGAAAAAAGCAGCTGAAATCAAGCCAGCTGAACCGCGACAAGAAGCAGATATTCGCAAAGAATATGCTGACGTATCTCTAGCTGCAGGCCAGGTGCAGTATCAGCTCTACGTGTATAAAAGTGAGTTGGCTCGCCTGAATGCCAAGTTGTTAGAGCTTAACCAGGAAGGCGCTGCTCGTCAACAATTAGACAAAGCCGCCGCGGACGCTGCTAAAATTGCGCAAATAGAAGAGGCTCAATCATGAGCGCGTTGAATGGAAAGAAACTTAGACTCGCCACCATGCATGCTAACATGTTCATTCCTGGCGTGGGCGACATTCGTAAAGAATTATCGAGCGTGGATGACGGCATCAATAAAGCTGTTCAGATGACTATAGATGAGCCATTTGTTGTAGTTAACCTGAAAGACAAAGGCGGGAATACTCTTACAGTACCGGTGCCCTTGACTAACTTCTCACACATGGTGTTAGCTAGAGAATGAAGTACGTAGTTAAGCCTAATCAATCTTCGATTTCCGCCACGCCGAAAGTGGCGGATATTTCTGTTTCAGACATCAGTGTGACTAGGCTTATCGATGACGGATTGTTAGCTATTCATAGAGAGATGAAGAATCTCCTTATGCTCAGCGCGAAGGGCAAGTTAGACGCCGCCAACGCTAGAGATCTTAGAGACACAGTTAAGCTGCTATTCGAACTACAGGTCAGAGAAAACGACAGCTTGCGGGGCTTAACGGATGACCAGCTTAAAGAGCAAGCAAAGAAGGCTCTAGATGAGACCAATGAAACTTAACTCAACAGTTCGAGTCATAAATGGCACTCAGTACATAGGATCAAATCATCACTCGGCTATGGGATATGTAACAAATCCAAGTCCGCGTTTTTCCAGTACGGCAGTTAGAATTTTTTATCATAAGGACCCGCATTACATAGATAAAGAGTTATTCTTTGCTACAAAAGGCCTTGAATACGTTGAGTTGTTGCCACTAGAAAAAGCTATATATGCTCAAGACTAAACACGGTGTTCTTAAAGAGCTTATAGGTCGCAACACTACAGCAGCCAGCGCTAATCAGGTAAAACTGAGCGCAGACTTTCCAGGACAAAATGACTTTGTTAACGATCCAGCGAGATATGTAGCAGCCCAGTGCTCTCGTCGTGCCGGCAAAACGAATGGATTAGCGTTGCGATTCTTCAAAACAATGGAGAAATATCCTAAAAGCCAGTGCCTCTACTTAAGCTTGACTCAAGAGTCCGCGCGTTCCATAATGTGGCCTATTTTACACGAGATCAATGACCGCTTTCAACTCGGATGTACGTTCACTGAATCCAGGTTAGAGATTAAGCATCCAAACGGTGCAAGATTGAAGCTCATGGGCGCTGACCTTAAGGATTATATAAAAAGATTGAAGGGTCGTAAATTCCCAGGCGTAGGTATAGACGAGGCACAGGACATGGGCGCACACTTACAAAGCCTAATAGACGACGTATTAACTCCGTCAATCGCCGATTATGCAGATGGCTGGCTGGCCCTCACAGGGACTCCAGGCCCAGTACCATCAGGTTATTACTTCGACGTAACGCAAAACGGCAAGTATGGTTTTAAAACACATAAGTGGGATTTAACGCAAAACCCACATATGCCAAATCCCACTGAATTCCTTAATGATCTTAAAGCTAAGAGGCAGTGGGATGATAACAATCCAACACTTCAGCGAGAATATCTTAATCGCTGGGTACTAGATGTAGAAAGCTTATGGGTGAGATATAATGAAAAGATCAATGACTATCAAGAATTGCCTAAAGATCATAAATGGAATTATATTATGGGCGTGGATTTGGGCTACAATGACGCTGATGCTATTGCTATTCTGGCTTGGAGCGATACAACTCCTGTTACATATCTGGTAGAAGAAAAGATTACGAAGAAACAAGGACTTACCGAGCTTGTAGAACAAATGAACGAGATGCACAAAAAATACGACATTGGAAAAGTGGTCATGGACGAAGGCGGCCTTGGTAAAAAGATGGCCGAAGAGGTTCGTAGGCGATATGCAATTAATGTCGAGCCGGCAGACAAGGCGCGTAAACAAGAAAACGTAGAAATATTAAACGATTCTCTCAGATTAGGTAAGTTCAAAGCTAAAGCTAAGTCACGCTTTGCTATGGACAGCTACCTTATTCAGATTGACTGGGATCGCACTACGCCAAATAAAATTGTAATTAAAAAGAAACCGCATAGTGACATTATCGACGCGGTGTTATATGCCTTCAGAGAAAGCTATGGCTTTACACATACAGTAGAACCGCCCAAGCCAAAGTACGGTACAAAAGAATGGGCCGAACAACAAGCAAACTCCATGTTCGAGGCTGAAATGGAGGGGATGTTGGCAGAACAAGAATTAAATCAACGCCTTTGGGGCCAAAATAGTTAAAAATTATTAAAAAGCGACATTTATACAGGATTGAGCCTTAAAATAGGGGTCAATCTTGCTTCCATTTCTTAAGCGTAAAGAAGGCATTGCTACCGGCGGCATATTAGTTAAAAACCGTACACCGGATGAACATACAGAACAAGATAAAGACGATACCTCAGCAGGTCACGAAGCCTGCGCTAGAGCACTGCTAAACGCGATAAATGCCAACGATGTTAAAGGGATAGCAGACGCCCTTTACGACGCTTTCACGCTAATGGATAGCGAACCTCACGAAGAAGGCCCACACGAGCCTCACTCTTACGAAAGTCAAAAGGAAGAATAAATGGCTAATTTTAATCAAACTGTTACCGCTACTGGAATTGGCACGATCATCACGATTAACATCCCAACAACTGACATATATTCAATCGTAGGTACAGTGCAGGCCCCTAGCCTAGTAACTGCGGCTACTCAAGGTCCAGGCGGCGGAGCCGGAACAGGCACTGGCGGCTCGCAATCAAACTCTCAAATAGTTGTAACTGTTAAGCAAAATGGTACCACTAAGTACACTTCAGCTGCTGGCGATAGAGGCTTCGCACTCCCTGCATTGTCGTGTTCAGCCGCAGATGTACTAACAATAGTTACTAGCTCTTCGTTAGCACAAGACAATCAACCGCAGGCAATCCAAGTAACCGTAGCTGTGTCTGAAGGACAAGTGTAAGATGCCGTTAATTAAAGGAAAAAGTCCTAAAGCTTTCGAACACAACCTTAAAGCTGAGATGCATGCAGGTAAGCCTCAACCCCAAGCTTTAGCAATCGCATATAGTGTTAAGCGTAAAGCAGCTAAAAAGAAGGCCTCAGGCGGTACTGTAGAATCCGGTAGCCGTGATATGAACATGGCTAAAGGCGGATCAGTGAAGAGAGAACGCCCATATTCTAGTGAAGGCCAGAAAGGCTGGACACATGAAAAAGATTATACTGCCGGTGTTCATAGAGAACAGGGCGGCGGAGAATCCCACGCGGGACAAATTTTAAGAAAACCTAGTTATGGAAGTATGCAATCTTATGAAGGAAGCATAGAAGGCGCTAAAAGAGCACATCAGCGTGTATTAGAAGAATCCCGTTCCATGTCAAAGCCTAAACTCCAAGGCCTGGCCGAAGGCGGAGAAATTAGCGCTTCAAATGAGCGTCGTCCAATGCCAGATAACACTTATGATGATTCTAAAGAAGTCGCCCATAATTCTAGTCGCAAGAATAACGGCGAAGACGGCTGGACCCAAAACCCCACAGTGAAACAAGCTCAGAATAATTCTGGTCGCATGGTAAAACCTATTAAGTATCCTCGAATGGCATCTAGCGGTGTATTCCAAGCAAAGCTACGTGACCAAGAAGACGACATGCAAGAATCGATGCGCCCTGGTGCCCCTAGTGAACAACCTGAGCGTAGCTACGATGAAGAAGGTCCAGATCGCCAAGGACCTAAAGTCCGAGATATGGAAGATGAGCACAGTACGCATCGCAAGCCATACGCTAAGGGCGGTGAGATTAAAGGCGTAAATAAACAGTCTATGCATCAAGAAGAAGGTATTAGCCAAATGGGAGATCGTCGTGAAACGATGAACTCGCCTGCGCTTAAACGCGGCATAGCAAGACAAA
>Ga0335069_10009473_pt1 | contig 13869 bp, 10 predicted proteins | sample Lox_Sample_11_FD_206714 | JGI IMG/M metagenome (GOLD analysis project Ga0335069, IMG submission 206714) | Soil microbial communities from Loxahatchee National Wildlife Refuge, Florida, United States - Lox_Sample_1.1 | ecosystem: Environmental > Terrestrial > Soil > Wetlands | place: USA... | reverse complement strand
AGCGTCGTCACGTCGGGTGCGCAGGACTACTTTGGTCCCGTCGTTCTCACCAGCGACAATCTGCTGACGGGGAGCGCGATCACCTTCCACGACAAGGTGGACGGGACCTGGAGCCTGACGGCGACGGGCCTCACGAGCTTCGACGGCGCGGTGGGCGGGACGACGGCACTGACGGCGCTGGCGGTGCACGGGACGACGGACCTCAACGGCGGGAGCGTCGTCACGTCGGGTGCGCAGGACTACTTCGGGCCGGTGGTGCTGACGAGCGATGCGCTGCTGACGGGGAGCGCGGTCACCTTCGCGAGCACGGTGGATGCGGCTGCCATCGGCGGGCAGGGATTGAGCATCGCCGTGGGTACGGGAGCGGCCGAGTTCGAAGGCAGCGTCGGCGGGACGGTGTTGTCGAGCCTGGCGGTGACGGCGGGAAGTATCTCGTTCGGCGCCAGCGGTGGGTCGATCGTTCATACGACGGGAAGCCAGACCTTCACCGCTGCGGTCGTCCTCCTGCACGACGAGACCATGACGTCGGATACGGCCGGCATCGCCTTCGTAGGGACGGGGAGCACGATCAACGGGGTGCATGCGCTGACGCTGATCGCGTCCTCGGGGACGGTGAGCCTCGGGGGATCCGCGGGCGGGTCGGCGGAGTTGACGACGCTCGCGGTCGATCCCGGCTCGATCATCCTAGGCGGTGCGACCTATCACACTAGCGGCGGCCAGAGCTATTCGGAGGCGGTGACGCTCGGCTCGAACGTCGTGATCACGGCGGATAGCGGCGCCGTCGTCTTCACCCAGACCATCGACGGCGCGCACTCGCTGTCGATCACGGCAAGCGCGGGCACCGTGAGCGTCGGCGGCGTCATCGGCGGCGGGGCCGCACTCACAGGGCTCAGCATCGCCGGCAGCGGCGGTGTCTCCGTCACCTCGATCTACACTCAGGGCACGCAGCAACTGAGCAGCGGCGGTACGATCGGGATCGGCGGCCTCTACGACACCGGCGGCGGCTCCTTCACGACGGCCGGCTCCGTCACCCTCACGAGCAGCGCGAGCATCGATCCCGGTGCGGGCTCGCTCACGGTCACGGGGCCGCTCGCGGGCTCGGCGAACCTCGCGGTGCTCGGAAGCGGCGGGGCGAGCTTCACCTCGATCAACCTCGGCAGTACCGGGACGATCGACCTCTCCGGCAAGACCGGCGGCTCCTTCACCGCGACGGGCGGCGTCACCGCGGCGGCGCTGGTCACGGGGACCAATCCCTATTCCCTCTCGCTGCTCGGCGGCGGGAACATCGGCGATCCCACCCTCCAGAACGGCAACGGCGACACGCTCGCCGGGAGCTTCGTCTTCCCCGACGGGCTTACCATTCCGGGACCGCTCACGCTCGCGGGCGACACCACACTCAACACGGAGACCGGCAGCATCGTCCTCGGCACCGTGCAGCAGGGCGCCAACACATTCATCATCATCGCCGACCACGTCACGCTCAACGGCAAGTGGACGGGCACCGGCGCGCGCGGCCTCACGCCCTTCTCGAACCTCACCATCGGCCTGGGCGACGGGCCCGGCAATTGGGTGCTGAGCGCCACCGATCTCGCGATGCTCGCGGAGCCACCGCTCTTCGCGGTGATTGGCGGCGGCACCGCTATCACGCAAGAGATCCAGAACGAGCTCAACAACCAGCCGCTCTTCGTGCCGCCGAGCCCGCCCGGCCCGATCAACGTCGGCACCTTCAACTTCAATGCGCCGCTGATTCTGATCGGCAGCAACATCGTGATCACCGGTACCTTCACGCAGAATTCCGGTGGCGCCGAATTCATCACCCCCGGCTCGATCACCGGACCCGGCTCTCTCAACTTCGGGCTGGGAACCGGCAATTTTAACGTCGCTGCGGACAGCGCGAACTTCTTGGGCACGGTGAACGGCACCAGCGGGTCCGGCGCCGCAAACTTCACGTTCCTGGTAGAGCCGCTGGGTACCGGTCCTTATCTCATCAACGGCGTGTGCTTCGCAGGTGCAAGTTGCGGGCAGAGTCCGCCTCCGTTCATCCCCGGGGTCGTCTATATCACCGGGACGGGCGGCGTTCCGGGCAACAGCGGCCCGAGCGCCCCGAGCGGCCCGACCGGTCCCACCGGGCCCGGTGGAGTGGGCGACGTCTCGCCCAGTTCCGGCGACAGCGGCTCGCAGCCGACCGACGCGCTGGTCTCGGATCTCTCCGGGGCTGCGAACAGCAAGCCCGCATCGCAGCCAACGCCGAAAGTGCAGGGCTTCTACGTCTCGCTGCTCGGAAATCTGCTCTACGAATGGCGGCCGCTCGCCACTCAGCTTGGGGGCCCGACGACGCCGGAGGAGAACACGGACTACTCCAACTGGGGCGCCGAGGCCAATTGGTGATTCGCGGCGTGATTTGACCGCGTGTGAGGCGATTTTCGCCCGCGCGAGGCCCATTGGAAGTTCCTCTGCCCCAGCGTTTCATGCCGCATGCGAGTCGTGGCTCGGAGATTTGCTCAAGGTCTCTATAGGCCAGTGCGCCGGGAGGGACGGAGGGTAATTTCGAGAAGGCGATCCGGAGCTCTCGGTTGCACAAGCATCGGATCCACCCACTTGAGCTGTTCTCATGCAGGTGGAGTCGCGCGTCCGGGCACCTCGTGGGCCGGTCCCTGGTCGCCGGGTGCACACATGCTGCACCTGACAGGGCAAAACGTGATTAACAAAGCGGCACGCATGTATTATTTTGTAAAAAAGGGGAGGCGTCCTTCTCACCTGGGGATTGATCCATGGGGACGCCAGTTGCGGCTGACAAGGCTCGCAAACGCTATGTGCGGTCGTGGGACGATGTTCATTCCGATGGGGCCGACGGGGAAGATGTCGGTCGAACTGGTCGAGCGTTGTTGGGAGTAGTGCTTGTGGGTCTCGCCCTCTGGGCGGCAATTATCTTCGCAATTCGCTTGTTGATTGCCGCTTTGTAGACCCGCATTCAAAGTTGGTGCCCGTAGCGCGTATGTGAAATGAAGGGCGGTTAGAGGCAAGCGGTCGCGCGCGGCACTTATTGCGTCACTTCGCTGGGCCAGCAATGGCAAGCGAGATATTAGATTACGTCCAGGCTCAGGCTCATTGCCGCGTCTGGTTGGCGATCCGCCTTTCGTTGGGCTGGCCAATCCGCCTCGATGCGCGGCTCTCTAATTGGTCCACCGGCGGCGTGTGCCGACACCTTCATTTCCTCGCGACAGCGAATAAGGGCCTCCAAGTCGCGCGCGTCTTGCGGGACCAACGGATCGAGCTGGTTGATTCTGTCCTCGATCAAATCGAGGACCAGATGGCACGAGTATTTTGACAGAAGCAATTTAGCCTCCTGCACTCCCGAGCAAGCCATACTTCGCACGGGCAAAGCATCGCGCTTGCACGGTTAAGCAATGTTCAATGAGGCGAGGGCCATCTGCTCGAACACTTCGCGAATTTCCGCAAAGCCCGGCAAGACGTTGTCTTCGCGTTCCGCACCGCGCGATGCGAGCGGACTTCCGCACCTGCGGTGACAGCGGCGAAGCTCCATTTCTCGCGCGATGCATTCGACGGGATCGCCGCAGGATCGAGCGAAAGGCTCCTCGCAATCGCCGCAGTTTGGCTGTAGCGCTCACGCACTGGCTGGCTCGTGCGATAAGACCGGCCTTTATGAAAATTGTATCTAAAAACACAAAATTAACCACTGGATCATCTTGGAGTTGTCGCGTATTTGAAGCGATGATCACGCTCGCAACTTATTGCGGCGGTGGCGGGTTCGTGGATATCACCTTCCCGAGGCGAACGAGGATGATCGCTGGCGACGCCGGGAGCGGCGACATCGTCGCCGCGCCGACCACGCATGTGACGCTCGGAACGGAGCGGTGCGAGACGGAAGCGCGAACGCGCGCAATGTCGGTGCCCGTTGCCCTCGCACGCATTGGCAAGGAGAGGTAAGCGGGCAATGCAGACCACGACCGGTGCGCTGATGGTGCAGGATGTGCTCAGCGTCTTTGGCGAGCCAAATCTGTCAGGCAGACCGCCCGCCGATCAAGTCTATGTCGAGTTGCTGACTTCCGACGGTCTCGTGATCCTGAAGATGCATGCGCTCATGGCAAGAGAGCTAATGGAGTCCCTGTCGCGAGCTCTCGAAGAGTTCGGTAGTCGGGATTGAGGAGTGGCGGCAGACCAAGCGCGGACGTTCGATCGCGTCTGCGAGGGAGACCTGAATGGGAGACATTCGGCCGCTTAGACGTCCATGCGAGCACCACGAGGCCTGGGAGCGCCGCTGGAAGACGAGTTGGAAAGCCGAGCTCCTCGGGGCGGGGTCGCGGCTGCCGTGTACCGTCGTCAATATGTCCGTCAGTGGTGCAGGCCTCAGCATCGACGGTGCGCCGGCCGAGGGATCGGTCGTCTCTCTGGTCCTGAGCGGGGCCGATCGCATCCCGGCCCGTGTCGTTTGGCGCCGATTTGGCGCGATGGGTCTTTGCTTTCTCGAGCGGCAGCCCGGGGTCCTCGATTTGGTTGCCAATCCCAGGGGCGGCAAAGGCTTGCGCCAATAACGACGCAGGCGGCATCCTAAGCGACGGGAGCCTCGCGGCCTTCCCCCTGACCCTTTTTCGCTCGGCGCTCTCCACCATCGACCTCGGCGACTTCGTGCGCCGGCGTCCTCGGGATCCGCTTCCCATCAACCAATGATTAATCCTTTTGGAGCACGACTGGAGTAAGAACATTCCGAGCGGCGATCCATGTCTCAGGTCTTCCAGGGGTTTCGGAAGTCGGTGTCGAATGCCGGTGCGGGCGGCCGTCCCGTGTTGGAATTCCCCGTCCGAGATCGCAGCCGCGGGATCGAGCGCAACCGACCTCAGCCGAATGCGGTTCTGTCGGAGCGTTGGTGGGGACGGGGTGCGCAGCTGCTTGGATCCCGCTACGCGATCATGGGCGGGGCCATGACATGGGTATCGGACAGTCGGCTCGTCGCTTCGATCTCAAATGCCGGCGCCTTCGGGGTCTTGGCAGGAGGGGCGCTCGGCCCCAGCGCCCTGGACCGCGAGATCGCAGCGACCTTTGACCTCACGGACCAGCCATTCGGCGTCAACATCATCACCTTTTCCCCGCACTTCGACGCACAGCTCGAGGCCTGCATCGAGCGGCGCGTCAGTCACATCATCCTCGGTGGCGGGATTCCGAGCGCCGAGCAGATCGCTCGCGCGAAGAAGGCCGGCGCCAAGGTGTTGGCCTTCGCGGCCTCGCTTCCAATGGCAGATCGCGCGATCCGCAACGGCGCGGATGCACTGATAGCGGAGGGGCGCGAGGCGGGCGGCCATGTGGGCCCGCTCTCGACATCCGTTCTTGTACAGGAATTGCTGCCCCTCTTCGAACGTGTCCCCGTTTTCGTCGCAGGCGGCATCGGACGCGGCGAGATGATCGTGCATTATCTGGCCATGGGGGCCGCAGGATGTCAGCTCGGAACGGGATTTGTGTGTGCCCACGAGAGCAGCGTTCATCCCAAGACCAAAGCAGCCTACCTGAAAGCAGCGGGACGCGATGCCGTCCTCTCGGTCCAGGTCGATCCGGACTTTCGCGTGACGCCTGTTCGCGCGCTCGCGAATAAGGCAAGTCGAGCCTTCGTCGAATTGCAGCAGCAGGCCATCCAGCGCTATCGTGCGAGGGAGCTCTCTCGGTCGGAGGTACAAAGCGAGATCGAGCGGTTCTGGGCCGGCCGCCTGCGTCGTGCCGTCGTCGACGGGGAGACCGAATACGGTTCCCTCATGGCGGGGCAAAGCGTGGGGTTCGTAACGAGCGAGGAAAGCGCGGCAGCGATCGTGCAAGAGCTCGTTGCTCAAGCGGCTCGATCCGCAGCCTCTCGATGAGGGAAGTCGATGCCGGATTTCGTCGATAGCGTTCGCGGCGAGCGCTTTCGGAATCTCCAGGAATAGGGGGCATCGGATGGCCACGCCGGAGGTGGTTGCGAGGCCGGCCCCCGATCCGCGAGAAACGGCGCGCCCGATCGAGATCGTCACGTATTCGACGCTGTTCCCGAACTCGGTGCAGCCCAATCACGGCGTCTTCGTCGAAAACCGCCTGCGTCATCTCGTCGCGACCGGTCAAGTCTCGAGCCGCGTCGTCGCTCCCGTCGGTTGGGTGCCTTTCGACTGGCCGCTGTTCGGTCGATATGCCGCGAATGCGCGGGTGCCGCGGAGCGAGAGGCGGAATGGCCTGCAGGTCTTTCATCCGCGCGTCCTGACTATCCCCAAGATCGGCATGCTCGCCGCGCCGGCCCTGCTCTACGCATCGTCGGTGAGAGTCCTGCGCCGGCTTCGTGCCGAGCGGAATTTCGATTTGATTGATGCGCATTATTTTTATCCCGACGGCGTCGCAGCGATCATGCTGGGCTCGGCGCTCGGCAAGCCCGTGGTGATCACCGCGCGCGGGACCGACGTGAACCTGATCCCGACCTATCCTCTGCCGCGGCGCATGATACGAGCGGCTGCGCAGCGGGCCGCTCACGTAATCGCTGTGAGCCAAGCGCTCAAGGACGCTGTGATCGCATTAGGCATCCCCTCGAAGCGCGTGACGGTCCTGCGGAACGGTGTCGATCTCCGCCTGTTTCATCCCGGCGGTCGTGAGGAAGCGCGCTCGCGCCTCGGATTCTCCGGGCTAACGCTGATCTCGGTCGGTCATCTCATCGATCGCAAATCGCACGACCTCGTCGTCGGGGCGATGCCGCATCTTAGGGAATATTCCCTAGTAATCGTCGGGGAGGGGCCGGATCGACCGGCTTTGGAAAGGCAAATAGCCGAATGCGGCCTCTCCGATCGGGTTCGATTGATCGGAGCGGTTCCGCATGACCATCTTCAGGAGTATTACGCGGGTGCCGACGCGCTGGTGCTCGCCTCGAGCCGTGAGGGATGGCCCAATGTGCTCCTCGAAGCCATGGCGTGCGGTACGCCGGTCATTGCATCCAACATTTGGGGGAATCCGGAGGTCGTCGCGGCGCCAGAGGCGGGACGGCTGATGGCCGAGCGGACCGCCGCGGGCATCGCCGACGCGGTGCGGCGTCTCTTTTCTTCGTTACCCGATCGCGGGGCAACGCGGCGCTACGCAGAGCGCTTCAGCTGGGATGAGACATCGCAAGGTCAGATCGATGTTTTCCGGCGATGTCTCGCGTCGAGACCATTGCCATCCTGATCTGAGGACCGGTGCAGGGCGACGAACATGCGCTTGAGGCGGTCGGTGCTCCCTCGGGTTCCGCATTGTGTCGCTTTGCAGCCGCTCACCCGCGGATATGCCCTCTTCGAGGGGAGCCCTCGGGCTTCTTGGCCCGTGCCTCAGACGTCTCGCTCTCGATTTGATCCAACGCAAGGGCCGCAATCTTCTGCGCGTTGGATCGCCACAGGAGATGGCGGTCGAAAATCGTCGCTCGGGCCGCGCTGCCCAAGCGGTCGCGCAGCGCGGCGTCGGTCGCCAATCGGGCGATCGCGGCGGCCATCGCTGCCGGATTTCCGGGCTCGAAAAGAAGCGCGTTCGCCTCGTGGCTCAGGATCTCTCGGATATTCGGTTGGTTCGGAGCGACTATCGCCTTGGACAATGCCATGTATTCGAAGAGCTTAAGCGGCGACGCATAGCCAACGGCGCGCGGCTGCAGCGCGATATCGAAGGCGTCAATGAGCCTCGCAACGTCGTCCCGCGCCGCCAGCCCGGCAAAGGTAACGCGACTGCGGATTCCCAACTCGTCGGCTCGGCGCTCGAGCTCGGCGCGGGCGGGTCCATCCCCGATGATCAAAAGATGCAGTTTGGGCGGCGTCTCCGGATCCACGAGAAAATCGAACACCGAGTCGAGGCCGTGCCAAGCTCGGATGAAGCCGGTGAAGCCCAGGACGGTCTTTCCAGTAACGCCGATCGCCGCCTTGGCCCGCTCGACGTCGCGAGCTCCGGGGAAGCGGTCGGGATCGATGCCGTTGGGAATAACGGCGATGCTGACATCGCGGACGCCCGACGATCGGACCATTTCCGCGAGAACACCCGTCACCGGCAGAACTCGTGTCGCGTGCCGCCAGGTCCACCGCTCCAGCCGCCGCGCCAGGCGCTGCAGCGTCAGCCCCCCGAATTCCGCGCGCTCTTGTGCAAGCGGCGAATTGACCTCCAGAAAGATCGGAATTCTCGCCCGCTTGCTAAGCAAGGACCCCGCGACAAAAAAGAGACCATACCGCTCGTAAATCAAATCAGGTCTGCTTCGGCGTAAAGCGCGTTTAAGGCGGAGGTAGGCGGGCAGGTTGTAAGCGACTTCGGCGAACTCGAAGAAAAGTCTGGGAAGGTGCCGCTTGATCGAGGCTGCAATGCGGGGTCCCTCTCCAAGGCCCGATCGCTCGAAACCGGGCGGCCCCACGACGACGACCTCATGCCCCAGCGACCGGAAGGCGTGGACGAGCTCGTCGATGTGGACGGACTGCCCGTCTCTCGATCCGACGCGGTGGTGATAGAGAATTCTCAAGGGGTGTGCCCTTGCTTCAGCGGAATTGGCGCATCGTGCGACTCAGACTCTTTGCCTCGAAACATCGCTGCGTAAGCCCTAAACATGCGCTCCTGGCCATACTCCTCCCGCGCTTTGCGTCGATTGGCAGCGCCAAGACGGCCGCGCAGTGCGGCATCCGCCAGGAGCCCTTCGAGCGCCTCCGCGAGCCGTTCGTCGGTCGGCGCGACGAGATAGGTGCCGTTCTCCCCGGCAACCATGTGACGAATGTCTCCGACATCCGTAGCGGCGACCGGCAAGCCTGCGGCCATGGCCTCGATGATCGTGTAGGGCATTTGCTCGGTGTCCGAGGAGAGCGCAAAGACATCGAATGCGGGATAGATGGTCTCGGGCCTGTCGACGTGACCCGTGATCCACAGCCGGTCCCTGACGCCGATCTCATCGGCCAGTGATTCGAGCGGAGCACGCTCGGGTCCATCGCCGACGATTATCAGCCGGCATGGAATGCGCTCGGAGACGCGGCGAAAGGCGAGCAGCAAGCGCTGCAGATTCTTTTCCCGCCGGAGCGCCGCGACGGTCCCGATGATCGGTCCCGATCCGGGGCACTGCGCGACGATCGCGAGATCGCGCGGCGCCGCGAAGCGCGCGCAGTCTATGCCGTTAGGGATGTAATGCACGCGCAGCGGGTCCAGGCGCCACACGGCGGTGGCGATATTCGCGAGGGTGCGCGACGGGACGATGACGCTGCTTCCCCTGAGGACCAGGCGGCGCGTCCAGACGCGCCGCCACATTTGCTGCCGCGCCTCTTCCGGCCCGAAACCGTCCTCGATGTGTATGTGCCTGACGAGGCCGGGCCAGTTTGCCATCGCCCACTCAATCGCGCCCCAATTGTAGGTGATCAGAACATCCGGGTTCAGTCTCCGCAGGGCGCGGCGGAAAGCCCGGAGATTGGCGAGGGTATGGCCTTTCCGGATTGGCACGGCCGGAAGCGAGACGCTGACCGCGGGGTCGATACGGCTCCGGCATTCGTATCGTCCGTCCATGGCGACGATGAGATGGTGAAATTGGTTCCCGAACCGATTGGCCTGGGCGGCAAATCGCACCTGCGGTCCACCGACTGCGAAGGTGGAGAAGATATGAAGCAGGTTGCGTGCGGGCATCCTTCGGCTCAATGGGAGCGCTTGGCATGGACGCCGATGGCGTCGTGAATGAACGTCTCGCGCTCCGCGATAGGCCGCCATCCGAGATCGCGCTTCGCATCGCTGCAATCCAATTGCGCGATCATGCCGCGAGACAGGAGATCATGTCGGGTCGGCATCGGTGCAGCACGGCCCGTCAGCATTTTGACCGACCATTTCGACAGCTCGGCAAGCCAGAGGGAGGTCGGAAATTTCGGATGGTACCGCAGCGGCCGGTGCAAGGCGGAGCCCAGCTCGCGTATATATTCGCGTGCACTCAACCTCACGTCGCCGGCGAGGTTGTAGCAGTGCCCTTCGATCCCTTCCGCAGTCATCGCGAGGACGATGGCTTCGGCGACGTCTTCGACCGTTACGAAGGGGAGAGGATTGTGGCCCGCGTTCCATCCGATGCAGTGCTGCTCGTTATTGAAAAACCCCAGCGCACTGTGAAAGGGCGTGCCGCCATCGCCGACCACGATGGCCGGACGCAAAATCACCAGTGGTAGCCGCTCGCGCGCGACCATATCTAGCAGCATCCGGTCGCAGAGTATCTTCGCTCGCGCGTAGTCGGCGCGGCTTTCCGGCCGCGGATCGGTCGGCGTCGCACCGGTAACCGCCGCCGATTGCGGGCCGAGGTAGAGGGACGCAACCGATCCGACGTGGATTAGCCGTCGCGCGCGCTGCGCAAGGCACGCCCGCGCAATGGTCGCTGCGCCCTCGACCATCGCCTTGCGTATCTCCTCTCGCGAGCCGCTTCCGCCGCCGTGGGCGAGGTTGACGACGACATCGGCGCCCGCTATCGCAGCCGCGACATCCCCTGGGTTACCGATATCGCCCCTGTGGAGCGTCACCAAATCGGACCGGAAGACGTCGGGAATATTTCGAAGGTTGCGCGCCATTACGGAGACGCGATGGCCGGAATTCACCAGCCGCTGCGTCAGACGAGACCCGATGAAGCCGGTGCCGCCGATTACGGCCACGCCCGATTTCGCATCGCTCTTCATCGGCCCGCTCTGGCGGACCGCGGGTGCGGTACGCCCGGAGCCCCTGGGGAGTTGATCGCCAATCGCCTCACAGAGACGCACGAGGTTGGCGCCGAAACGACCATCGTGCTCCGGCGTCCGTCCATCGTCGAGCGCGCGATGAAAGGTCCCTATGCTCGCCTTCATGCTTTGGAAGAAGGGGTCTCGACGCCCGACGATCCGCAGGGTCGAAAATCCGTAGTCGCGGGCATTACGCCAAGTAGCTCCCAGTTGCTGCAGCGCAGTGCGATGGCCCCAGGCGAATGCATCGAGCGCATCGAGCCAGCGCGTTCGCCCCGTCGTGACCACGGAATTGGCGAGCATGTCGGCGACAATCACCCCGTCGTCGCAGATCGCGCTGAGCCGCCAGCAGGGGAAGGATTGACCGACCGCGAAGTGCATGACCGCCGATAGGTTCGGAGACCGCAGCATCGCGGAAAGCGCGGGATAGAGCGTCACGCCGGGCACCGGCTCGATCGGCAATCCCGCCAAGACCCGAAGCTCCTCGAAATCTCCCCCTAGGGCCAAGATCTGCGAGAGCGGATGCACGGCTTGCTCCAGGAGCAGGTTCTCGGGAGCATCAAACATCCAATGGCCGAACTGCCGCGCTGCGAGCTGTCGCAATGCCACGTTGAAGGCACAATGAAGGGAACGCGGCGGCCCCAGAGCGTTCGATTCCAGCAGCGTCCGAAGGCGGACGAAGGCTGGATGGAAGATGAAGTTCTGGTTGACGCCCAGAACCGTCCCGGCCGCCGCAACGAGCAGCCGTTCGCATTCCTCGGAGGATGCCGCGAGCGGCTTTTCCAGAAGCACCGGCTTGCCTGCCGAGAGCAAAGGCAGCGCGGCTTCGAGATGAAGGTTCGGCGGGACGAGCACGTGCGCGCAGTCGATGTCAGCCTCAGCCAAGGCGGCAGCGGTCGACGTAAAGGCCGCTTCGGTGCCGACGCGCCGAGCAAGTTTGGTCGCACGGTCAAGGTTGGGGTCGACGACGGCGCTAATACGAAGATTCGCCACCGTTTCCAGCGCCTCGGCGTGCGTTTGTGCGATATAGCCGGCGCCGACCAGGCAGACGCGCCTCATCCCGAGGCTCCCGCCTTGATCTTTCCCGCTCTATTGCCAATTGGCGTGTACCTCAACCCGCCCAGCAAATAACCCGCCCTGGAATACGTCCTGACGCCTCCGCAACATATAGCAGGCGACGAAAATTTGCTTCAGTGCTTATGGTTAAGCGTATAACGGTACCCGTAGCAGGGGGGCGCAAGAGTATGACTGTTGGCCTCAATTTTGGTCTGGGTATCGGGCCGCGAAGTCCTGGATGAGTAGGGTCGAGCCGCGTTCCGCTGCAACCGACATCGCCGTGGAAATCGGCCCATTTCCGTCTGCCCGCAAGATTGAGCTGCTCTGGCGCGACCTCGAGTCGCGCGCGGCGCCGTCCTTTTTTCTCAGCTGGGCGTGGATCGGAACCTGGCTCGACGTCACCCAGCTCGAGCCGGCGGTAATCATGGCCCGGTCGGGGGGAAGCCTCGTGGGGCTCGCCCTCGTCAACGGCAGTCGGCGCAGGCGCCTGGGGTTGAGCTGGCCGGCGCTCTCGCTCAACGAGGCCGGGAGCGCCGAGCAAGACTGCATCATGATCGAGGACAACGGCTTCCTTGCTGAGCGCGGTATCGAGGCGACGGTGACGGTCGCGTGCCTCGATCATCTCGCGGCGTCGGCGCCGGACTGGCGGGAGTTGCGCTTGAGCGGGGTGCCCGCGGCGGTGCTCGAGGACGCTGAGCGCCTGGGCCTTCCGCTTCGCATTGAGGCAAAGCGCCCCTCGCATTTCATCGATGTCGAGGCATCGTCGGGCGACGGAAGTTTGGCGTCCCTGAGCGCGAATGCGCGCCAGCAGATCAACCGCTCCCTGCGGCTTTATCGCGAGCGCGGCGAGGTGATGCTACGGCGGTCAGCGACGATCGACGAAGCGCTGACGCGCTTTGCCGAGCTGGAATTGCTCCATCAGCAACGTTGGGCGGGCAAGGGAAAGCCGGGTGCGTTCGATCGTCCATTCTTCCGCCGCTTTCATCAGGCCCTCCTCGCGCACGGTTTTGCCGCGGGCGCCGTCGACGTGCTCCGCGTCACCGCGGGACCGCGGACAATCGGATTGCTCCATACGTTCTTTCACGGCGGCGACGCCTACGCTTATCAGAACGGCTTCGTATTCGAATCGGACGGCCGCCTGAAGCCGGGCCTGGTAAGTCACCTGCTTGCGGTCGATCACTGCCGCCGAGCGGGCCTGCGGCGCTATTGTCTCCTCGCCGGCGACAGCCGCTACAAGCGCACGCTCGCGACCGGCAGCTACGACCTCTATTGGCTCTCCATCAGGCGGCCCGATCTCGCCTTCCGGCTGGAACAGCTTGCTCGCCGCATCGTGGGCCGCGAACCCTAATGCCCGACCTCGACGACCGTAGTCGATTCGAGTTCTTCCGGGATCTGACCTCGCTGCCGCAGGACGGTGCGCGTCTTTGGCTGCTGGAGTCCGTCGACAGCTATTTCCTGAGCCGCGGCTGGTTCGAATGTCTTCTCGCGGAGGGGCTCGACGCGGGCGATAGAGTGGCTCTCGGCGTGCTTCAGTCGGCCGACGGCCGGGTGCTTGCGTTGCTGCCGGCGCGGTTCACGGACGATGACCGCCGGAGAAGCCCGCGACGCCGGCTTCGGGGCATGACGGGTATCTATGCCTGCGTCTATCGCCCGATCCTGCCGCCCGACGCGAATATTTCGGCGACCGCGCGGTCTCTGGGGCTCAATCTTGGACGGGCGCTGACAGCTCGCGATGTGATCGCGCTCGATGCGCTCGACGGCGAGTGGCCGGGCTGGCCGGGCTTCGAGAGCGGATTGCGGCAAGCCGGCTTCAGGAGCGCGCGCTACGCGCATTTCGGGAACTGGTCCGAGCCGGTCGGCGACCGCTCGTTCGAGCAGTATTTGGCGGCGCGCAGCGGCGCGCTCCGTGAGATTGTGCGCCGGCGGCAGCGCGCTCTCGAAAGAGACGGCGCGCGCTTCGCGGTGATTTCATCCGGGGAAGGGCTCGATGAGGCGATCGCCGCCTATGAGGCGGTTTATGCGCGGAGCTGGAAGCCAGCGGAGCCCTATCCGCGGTTTCACGATCGCCTGATGCGGACCGCGGCGCGCGACGGCGTGTTGCGGCTCGGGCTCTGCCATGTCGGGGAAA
>Ga0335069_10009472_pt1 | contig 13869 bp, 12 predicted proteins | sample Lox_Sample_11_FD_206714 | JGI IMG/M metagenome (GOLD analysis project Ga0335069, IMG submission 206714) | Soil microbial communities from Loxahatchee National Wildlife Refuge, Florida, United States - Lox_Sample_1.1 | ecosystem: Environmental > Terrestrial > Soil > Wetlands | place: USA... | reverse complement strand
TCGATGATGGCGTAACTGCGCGAGCCGAGACCGGTGCCGAGAAACAGGTTGGTGATGTCCTTGCGGCGGCAGCGGGTGCCATTGATGAAGTAGGCGGAGCTGCCGTCGCGACCCACCTGGCGACGCAGCGAGATCTCGGCGTAGCTCGCGTACGCCCCGCCGATCTTGCCGTCGGCGTTGTCGAAGACGAGCTCCACCGAGGCGCTGCCGACGGGCTTGCGCGCCGCCGAGCCGTTGAACACCACATCGGTCATGCTGTCGCCGCGCAAATGCCTGGCAGACAGCTCACCCATCACCCAGCGCACCGCGTCGATGACGTTCGACTTGCCGCAGCCGTTGGGGCCCACCACGCCGGTGAGATTGCTCGGGAGGTTGATTTGGGTCGGATCGACGAAGGATTTAAAACCGGCGAGCTTGATCCTGGTCAGCCGCATCTGATGAGTTCTTCCGTCGCGCCCTGGCCTTTCAAAGATGGTGGTGTAGTGTAGTGCAATATGCCCACGACGCCCACCCGCGAGCTCGAGACTTTCGCGAATCCGGAGCCGGCGCGCGACTACACGATCCGCATGCAGATCCCGGAGTTCACGTGCCTGTGCCCGCGCACCGGGCAGCCGGACTTCGCTACGCTCGATCTCGAGTACGTGCCTGACCGCCTGTGCGTGGAGCTGAAGTCACTGAAGCTCTACATCTGGTCCTTCCGCGACCGCGGCGCCTTCCACGAGGCGATCACCAACGAGATCGCCGATCACCTCGACAGCGCGCTGCGCGCGCGCTTCCTGCGGCTCACCGCGCGCTTCAACGTGCGCGGCGGCATCTACACGACGATCGTCGCGGAGCGACGACAAGCGAGCTGGCAGCCCCCGCCGCCGGTATCCCTGCCCTGACGCAATCGGTACGGAACCCCTCGCGCCGTCGGCGCGAGGCAGACACGGTGCCTACCCTGTACAGAGCGGGGTCGGCCGGTATAATCGCGCGTTCTTCATGAGCCAGATGCCGTTTCCGAGGAGCGATTGATGCCGGCCAAGAGACCAGCCGCAAAGTCCACCAAGGGCAAGAAGGCGGCCAGCCGGCCCCCGGCACGCAAGCCGCTCGCTCGCAAGCCCGAGGCCGTGCGCGCCCGGGTGGTCGCCGCTCACGCTCGCAAGAGCGCCGCGGCGCCGCGCAAGATGCCCGCCCACCCGACGGAAGGAGCCGCAGAGCCCGTGGCCGAGCCGAAGAAGAGCCAGCGTCCCCTGCCACCCCCGGTCGCCGCGGGCACCCCGGCGGCGCCACCGCCCCAGCCGGCACCGCGCGTGCCCGCTCCGGCCCCCGACGCGGACGAGAGCGAGGGCATCGAGCCGGGCAGCCTCCTCGCGGGACCGCGCAACGTCAAGCCGTACATCGTCAAGCGCGGCGAGCTGTACATGAGCAAGGAGCAGCTCGAGCACTTCCGCAACATTCTCAACACGTGGAAGCGCGACCTCATGGTGGAGGTGGACCGCACCGTGTCGCACATGAAGGACGAAGCCGCCAACTTTCCCGATCCGAACGATCGCGCCACCCAGGAAGAAGAGTTCAGCCTCGAGCTGCGCACCCGCGACCGCGAGCGCAAACTGATACGCAAGATCGACGATGCACTGAAGCGCATCGAGGACGGCTCGTACGGCTACTGTCTCGAGACCGGCGAAGAGATCGGCATCAAGCGCCTCGAAGCGCGCCCGGTGGCAACGCTCAGCATCGAGGCGCAGGAACGGCGTGAGCGGCGCGAGCGCCAGTACGGCGACCGCGACGATCGCTATCGCTGAAGCACCCCGGAAAATTGCGCTCGCCGCCCCGGGCGAGCGCCCAGCGCGCAATCAGCGCACTCAGCAGTACGTCGGGCGCTTCGCGCCCTCGCCCACCGGATCGCTCCATCTCGGATCGCTGCTCGCCGCGCTCGGCAGCTATGCGGACGCGCGCAGCCGCGCTGGCCGCTGGCTCGTGCGCATGGAGGATCTCGATCGCGCGCGGGTCGTTGCCGGATCCGCGGACAGCATCCTGCGCACGCTCGAGGGTTTCGCGCTCCACTGGGACGGCGCGGTCGAGTACCAGAGCGCGCGCACCCAACACTACACGGCAGCGCTCGAGACCCTCAGGTCACTCGGAGCGACCTTCGAGTGCAGCTGCTCGCGTCGCGAGCTCGAAAGCGAGAGCCCCTACCCCGGCAATTGTCGCGCCGGGCCGAGACGGGACGGTCCCACGGCGGTTCGCTTCCGCGTGCGCGAGGAGATCCTGAGCGTCGAGGACCGGCTGCAGGGTCGGCAGGAATTCCGGCTGAGCGAGTCGGGGGACGTGATCGTGCGTCGGCGCGATGGTGTTTTCGCCTACCAACTCGCCGTGGTGGTCGATGATGCCCTGCAGGAGGTCACGGATGTCGTGCGCGGCGCGGATCTCCTCGCCAGCACGCCGTGGCAGATTGCACTGCAACAGGCTCTGCAGCTGCCCACGCCCCGGTATGCGCACCTCCCTGTGGTGACCGAGCCCTCGGGTGAAAAGCTCGCAAAATCAAGACGCTCGATAGTGCTCGATCCTGCCGAGGCCGGCCGGCAGCTGTATGGTGCGCTGCGGCTGCTGCAGCAGCATCCTCCTGCCGAGCTCGAGCTCGAGCCGGCGGCGGTCATCGTCCGATGGGCGTGTTCTCACTGGCGGCCCGAGCGGCTGCAGGGGGTACGTGAGGTTCGCGCTGTTGCCTATGGGACCTCGGTCTGAGTTGGGTTCGACCGCCCAATGTAATAAGGTATGTCACCGGAGCGCGCGCACTATGGAAGGTGCAAGCCCATAGTGAGGGACGTGCGATGAGTGAACCGCGGACTATAAAGAAGTATCCGAACCGGCGGTTGTACGACACGGTTGAGAGCCGCTACATCACACTGGCCGACATTCGGCGTCTGGTGATCGAGCGTATCGACTTCGTGGTCGTCGACAAGAAATCGCAGGAGGACATCACGCGTGCGATCCTGCTGCAGGTAATCGCCGAGCAGGAGCATGGCGGTGAGCCGCTCATGAGCCGCGACTTTCTCTCGCAGATGATCCGCTCCTACGGCGCCGGGCTCCGCGGCGCCATGGGCAGCTATCTCGAGCAAAGCCTCAAGCTCTTTGCCGGACAGGATGCGGGTCGCGGCCCGCAGGGTTGAGTCGCCCGCTGCGCGCCGCGCGGCCTGACTTCAACCGGCCTCGACGTCCCGCATCGAGAGCCGGATGCGGCCCTGGCGGTCCACCTCGAGCACTTTCACGCGGATCACATCCCCCTCGCGCAGCTTGTCGCTCACGCGCTCGACGCGCTCGTTGGAGATCTGCGAGATGTGCACCAGGCCATCGCGACCGGGCAGTATCGTGACGAAGGCGCCGAAATCCATGAGCCGCGCCACCTTGCCCTCGTAGACCCGCCCGACCTCCACGTCGGCGGTGATGAGCTCGATGCGCCGCTGCGCCTCGCGGCCCGCCGCGCCGGATACCGAGGCGATCTTCACGGTGCCGTCGCTCTCGATGTCGATGGTGGTGCCGGTCTCCTCGGTGATCTGGCGGATGACCGCGCCACCCTTGCCGATGACGTCGCGTATCTTCTCCGGATCGATCTTGAGCGTGACGATCGAGGGCGCCCACTCGGACATCTTCTCGCGTGGCCTGCCGATCACCTTGCTCATCTCCTCGAGGATGTGCAGCCGGCCGGCGCGCGCCTGGTCGAGCGCGACGCGCATGATCTCGGGTGTGACGCCCTCCACCTTGATGTCCATCTGCAGCGCAGTCACGCCATCGCGGGTACCGGCCACCTTGAAGTCCATGTCGCCCAGGTGGTCCTCATCGCCGAGGATGTCGGTGAGCACCTGATAGCGGCTGCCCTCGAGCACCAGTCCCATCGCGACGCCTGCGACCGGCGCCTTGATCGGTACCCCGGCGTCCATCAGCGCAAGTGAGGTGCCGCAGACGCTCGCCATCGAGGAGGAGCCGTTCGACTCGAGGATCTCCGACACGATCCGGATCACGTAGGGAAAAGTGGCCATGTCGGGCATCACGGCGTTGACGCCGCGGCGGGCGAGATTGCCATGACCGATCTCACGGCGCTTCGGCGAGCCGAGCATGCCGGTCTCACCCACCGAGAAGGGCGGGAAGTTGTAGTGGAGCATGAAGGGCTCGCGACGCTCGCCCTCGAGCGCATCGATGATCTGCGCATCGCGCGTGGTGCCGAGGGTCGTCACCACGAGCGCCTGCGTCTCACCGCGCGTGAACAGCGCCGAGCCGTGCGTACGCGGCAGGACGCCCACCTTGACGGTGATCGGACGCACCGTACGGGTGTCGCGCCCGTCGATACGCGGCTCACCGTTGAGGATGCGCTGGCGGACGATGTTGCTCTCGAGCTTGAAGAGCGCGCTCTCCACCTGCTCGGAGGTGAACTTCGGCGACTCGCCGCCGGCGAGCGTGGCGAGCGTCTGCGTCTTGATCTCCCCGAGACGCGCGTGGCGCTGCTGTTTCTCGGTGATGCTGTAGGCCTGGGCGAGCGCCGCCTGCGCATGCAGCGACAAGGCACTGTTGAGCTCGGCGTTGTCCTGCGGCGGCTCCCACTTCCAGCGCGACTTGCCCGCCTCGCTGGCGAGCTCGCGGATCGCGCGGACGGCGACCTGCATCTGCTCGTGGCCGTACACGACCGCGCCGAGCATGATCTCTTCCGACAAGCCCTTGGCCTCGGACTCCACCATCAGCACCGCATGCTCGGTGCCGGCGACGACCAGGTGCAGCTGTGACTCGGTGAGATCCTTGGAGGTCGGATTGAGCAGGTAGCGGCCATCCTTCCAGCCGACGCGCGCCGCGCCGACCGGGCCGTTGAAGGGGATCCCCGAGAGCGCGAGCGCCGCGGATGCGCCGATGAGGGAGGGCACGTCGGCATCGATCTCCGGATCCATCGACAGCACCGTGGCGACGACCTGCACATCGTTATAGAAGCCATCCGGAAACAGCGGCCGGATCGGCCGGTCGATGAGCCGCGAGGTGAGTGTCTCCTTCTCGCTCGGTCGGCCCTCGCGCTTGAAGAATCCGCCGGGAATGCGCCCGGCTGCGTAGGTCTTCTCGACGTAGTTCACCGTCAGCGGGAAGAAATCCCGCCCCGGGGTCGGGGTCTGCTTGGCGACCGCCGTGACGAGCACGACCGTCTCGCCCATGGATACCTTGACTGCGCCATCGGCCTGGCGGGCGAGCTCACCGGTCTCGATGGTTACCGAATGCGGGCCGTAGGGAAAGGACTTACTGACGACGCTCAAGCTTGGATCCTCGAAGAAGTGGGGGAGCAGAAATGCAAAGGCCGCGCGCCGCGGCCCTTGACTCGGTTCAGCGGCGAAGTCCCAGGCGCTCGACGAGCTCCTGGTACTTCTCGGGTCGCGTGGACTTCAGGTAATCGAGGAGCTTGCGTCGCTGGTTGACGAGCTTCACCAGCCCACGGCGCGAGGCATGGTCACGCTTGTGTGCGGTGAAATGCTCGCCGAGGCCGTTGATGCGCTCGGAGAGCAGTGCGACCTGCACTTCGGGAGAGCCGGTATCGGCCGGTCCGCGGCGGAACTGCGCGAGGATTCCGCCCTTCTTCTCGCTGGTTAAAGCCATTGCGCGATAGTCCTAACTACTTGTCTCAAGTACCCTTTTGTGAGCCGCGCATTCTACCTGCGCCCGTGGCCGCGCCACAAGATAAAAAAGCGGTATAAAAAAGCGGGCGCGACGCTCAGCGCACGGCAGGCGCCGCGCTCTGGAAGCTGAGCAGCCTCCGTGGGTGCACGACGCCGGCCGCGTCCGTCTCGGCGATACCGAGGAACCTCGGTCCATCGTAGAGGCGCACCCTGCGCCCGGGCGGTGCGCCGGGGAGTGCCACCGCCTGCCCGTGGAACATGCGCCGCACCGCATCGGCCTCGAGGTGCAGCGCGGCAAGATGCTGCAGCGGCGCATCGACCGGCAGGAGGAGGCGGCCTCTCTCCTGCGCACCGAGCGCGGCAAGGGACTCGAGGCTTTGCATGGGCTCATCCGCGAAAGGCTCGACGTACTCACGACGCAGCGTGCTCACGTGGCCGAGCGAGCCGAGCGCCAGCGCGATGTCTTCGGCGAGCACGCGCACGTAGGTGCCCTTCGAGCAGAGTACCTCGAGCTCGAGGCACGGGCCGGCGAGCGCGAGCAGACGCAGCCGCGAGATCTCGATGCGGCGAGGCGCGCGCTCGACGGTGACTCCCGCGCGGGCGAGGCGGTACAGGGGCTGGCCGTCGCGCTTCAGCGCCGAGTACATCGGCGGAACCTGCGTGCCGTTGCCTACGAACCGCTCGATCACCGCGGTCACCTGCGCGCGCTCGAGGGGCGGTACCGGGGCACACTCGGTGACTGCGCCTTCGGCATCGCCCGTGGCCGTGCGCGTCCCCAGCGTCACGGTGAAGCGGTAGCACTTGCGACCGGCGAGGATCTCCCCGGCGACCTTGGTGGCTTCTCCGAGGCAGATGGGAAGCATCCCGGTAGCGAGCGGGTCGAGGCTGCCGACATGGCCCGCCTTCTCGCGCTCGAACAGCGCGCGCACCCGCTGCAGAGCTGCGTTCGAGGAGAGGCCGCGAGGCTTGTCGAGCAGCAGGATGCCGCTTGGCATGGAAGGCGCGTATCAGCGCCGCGGGTGCTCGGCGCCGTCCTGCGCTGCGGATGTGGGCGGTGTGGTCGACTCCTGCGCAGTGGCGTGGGAGCCGGCACGATCGTCCGCCACCGCCTGGTCGATCAGATGCGTGAGTCGGGCTGCGCCTTCCACGCTCTCATCGAATACGAATTCGAGTCGCGGCGCATGCCGCAGCCCGAGGCGCCGGCCGAGCTCCCCGCGCAGGAAGCCGGCGGCGTGCGTGAGGCCGGCGCGCACTTCCTGCGGGTCGTGGCGGGAGGCGAAGGGCGTGAAGAACACCCGTGCGCTGCCCATGTCCGGGGCAACGCTCACCGCCGTGACCGTCACGTTACCGACACGCGGGTCCTTCACCTCGCGCACGATGAGTGCCGCCAGCACCCGCTGGATCTCCGACTCGAGGCGTTGCGTGCGTCCGTGGGTCACTGCAGGGTTCTCGCCACCTCGACGCGCGCAAAGCACTCGATCTGGTCGTTGACACGCACGTCCTGGTAGTTCTTCACGCCGATGCCGCATTCGGTGCCCGCGCGCACCTCGTTGACGTCGTCCTTGAAACGCCGCAGCGACTCGAGCGCACCCTCGAAGATCACCACGTTGTCGCGCAGCACCCGGATGGGGTTGTTGCGGCGCACGAAGCCTTCGGTGACGAGGCAGCCCGCGACCACGCCGAACTTGCTGGAGCGGAACACCTCGCGTACCTGGGCGATGCCGACGATCTGCTCCTTGATCTCCGGCTGCAGCATGCCGGTCATCATCTGTTTCACATCATCGATGGCCTCGTAGATGATGCTGTAGTAGCGCACCTCGACGCCGGTCTCCTTGACGGCATCGCGTGCGCCTGCGTCGGCGCGCACGTTGAAGCCGATGATGAGCGCGCGCGAAGCGGCCGCGAGCTGCACGTCCGACACCGTGATGCCGCCGAGGCCGCTCGCGATCACCTTCACCTGCACCTCGTCGGTGGAGAGCTTGGTGAGCGCCTCGCGCAGCGCCTCGACGCTGCCCTGGACGTCAGCCTTGATGAGCACCGAGACGACACCGGCTTTCTCCTCGCCCATCTGCGAGAACACGTCCTCGGCGCGGGTCGTCTGGCGCGCGAGCTTGACGTCGCGGAACTTGCCCTGGCGGTAGAGCGCCACCTCGCGTGCCTTGCGCTCGCTCTCGACCGCGAGCAGCTCATCGCCCGCGTTCGGCGCGGCCGACAGTCCCAGCACCACCACCGGCATCGAAGGCGGCGCCTCGGTGATCGGCTTGCCGTTCTCATCGAACATGGCGCGCACGCGACCGAACTCCGAGCCGGCGATGATCGGATCCCCCATGCGCAACGTACCGCGCTTGACCAGCACGGTCGCCACCGCCCCGCGGCCCTTCTCGATGCTCGACTCGATCACGACGCCGGCGGCGAGTCCGCTGCGCGGCGCGCGCAGCTCGAGCACCTCGGCCTGCAGCAGGATCGCTTCCAGCAGCTGGTCGATACCCTGGCCGGTACGTGCGGACACGGGTACGAAGATGTTCTCGCCCCCCCACTCCTCGGAGATGACCTCGTGCTTCGAGAGCTCGGTGCGCACCCGCTCGGGGTCGGCATCGCTCTTGTCGATCTTGTTCACGGCGACGACGATCGGCACGCCGGCGGCGCGCGCATGCTGGATCGCTTCCACCGTCTGCGGCATGACCCCATCGTCGGCGGCCACCACCAGCACCACCACGTCCGTCGCCTTCGCACCGCGCGCCCGCATGGCGGTGAAGGCGGCGTGGCCCGGGGTATCGAGGAAGGTGATGACACCGCGAGGTGTCTCGACGTGGTAGGCGCCGATGTGCTGGGTAATGCCGCCCGCTTCGCCCGCCGCCACCTTGGTACGGCGGATGTAGTCGAGGAGCGAGGTCTTGCCATGGTCGACGTGCCCCATGACGGTGACCACCGGCGGACGCGGCTCGAGCTCGGCTTCCGCCTGCGCGCCCTGCAGATCCGCCTCGATCTGATTCTCCTTGAGCAGCTTCGGGGTATGGCCCATCTCCTCGACCACGAGCACCGCGGTGTCCTGATCGATCGGCTGATTGATGGTCGCCATGACGCCCATGTTCATGAGCACCTTGATGACCTCGGTGGCCTTGACCGCCATCTTCTGCGCAAGCTCCGCCACGCTCACCGTCTCGCCGATACCGACTTCGCGCACCACCGGCGCCGTCGGCATCTCGAAGCCATGCTTGCCCTCGGCCGCGGTCGGCAGCGGGCGCGCCTTGGCGCGGCGCTTCTTCTTGTAACGCGAGCTGACATCGGTGGCGACGTGCAGCTCCTGGCGTCCATAGCGCGTTTGTTGCTTGTCATCCACCGCCGGCGCCGCCGGCGCGGCCGCGACACGCTCGCGCGGCGCGGGCGCTGCGGCGCCCTCGGCGCGCTCGCGCTCGGTCGTGCGTCGCTCGTGCTCCTCGCGCTCGGTGCGTCGCCGCGCCTCATCGTCGCGGCTGCGCTGCTCGGCGACCCGCCGTGCTTCCTCCTGTGCACGGCGCCGCGCTTCCTCCTCCTCGACGCGGCGGCGGTTCTCGGCCTCGAGCCGCTCGCGCTCGCGCCGCTCGGCCTCGGCACGCTCGTTTTCGGCGCGCGCCGCCGCTTCCGCCTCGCGGCGGCGATGATCGAGCTCATCCTGCTGAGCGCGCGCCTGCTCCTGCAGGACGTCGCGCTTGATGTAGTTGCGCGTGCGGCGCACCTCGACGTTGACGGTGCGCGCCCGGCCCTGGGTGCTCGCGAGCTTCAGCTCGCTTTGCGTCTTGCGCTTGAGCGTGATCTTGCGCGGCGCGCCGTCGCCGTCGGTCTCGCTGCTGCCGTGGCTGCGGCGCAGGTGCGTGAGGAGCTCGAGCTTCGCATCGTCGGTGATGCGCGCCTCGGGCCCGGATACCTTGATGCCCGCCTGATCGAGCTGCGCCAGCAACCGGTCGACCGGTACCTTGAGCACCTCGGCAAACTGTGAAACCGTCACTTCAGCCATAAGCTTCCTCGTCGCCTCAGCCACCGGCCTCGAACCAGGGAGCGCGGGCAGTCATGATGAGTTGCGCGGCTTTCTCGGCCGCGAGCCCCTCGATGTCGGCGAGCTCATCCACCGACTGCTCCGCCAGGTCCTCGCGCGTGCGTACCCCGCGGCGCGCGAGCGTCAGCGCGAGGTCGGGACTCATGCCCTCGAGCAGCAGCAGGTCCTCCGCCGGCATCGACTGATCGAGCGTCTCCTCGCTGGCGATCGCCTGGGTGAGCAGCACGTCGCGGGCGCGATTGCGCAGCTCCTTGACGATGTCCTCGTCGAACTCCTCGATCGCCGCGAGCTCGGCCTGCGGCACGTAGGCGATCTCCTCGATGGTGGAGAAGCCCTCCTGCGCCAGGATCGTGGCCACGTCCTCGTCCACATCGAGCTGCTTCATGAAGTTGGCCACCAGCTCCTTCGCCTCCGTCTCGCTCTTGGCCTCGGCGTCGGACTCGGTCATGACGTTCAGATCCCAGCCGGTGAGCTGGCTTGCGAGGCGGATGTTCTGCCCTCCCCGCCCGATCGCCTGCGACAGCTTCTCCTCGGACACCGCGATGTCCATGCTGTGAGCGTCCTCGTCCACGACGATGGACATCACCTCCGCCGGTGACATGGCGTTGATCACGAACTGCGCCGGATTGTCGACATAGGGAATGATGTCGACACGCTCACCGGCGATCTCGTTGGAGACCGCCTGCACGCGCGAGCCGCGCATGCCGACGCAGGCACCGACCGGGTCGATGCGCGGATCGCTGCTGCGGACCGCGATCTTGGCGCGCACCCCCGGGTCGCGCGCGGCGCCGAGGATCTGGATGAGACCCTGGCCGACCTCGGGCACCTCGAGCTTGAAGAGCTCGATGAGGAACTCCGGCGCCGTGCGGGTGAGAAACAGCTGCGGGCCGCGCGGCTCCGAGCGCACCTCTTTCAGGTACGCCTTGATGCGATCCTGGGGCTTCGCCTGCTCGCGCGGTATCATGTCGGTGCGCGGCACGAATCCTTCGGCATTGCTGCCGAGGTCGATGTAGATGCCGTTGCGGTCGACGCGCTTCACCACCCCGCCGACGAGCGTGCCGACGCGGTCCCGGTAGGCTTCGACCACCTGGGCGCGCTCGGCCTCGCGCACCTTCTGCACGATCACCTGCTTCGCCTGCTGCGCGGCGATGCGCCCGAAGGCCACCGACTCCATCGGCTGCTCGACGAAGCCGCCGGTTGCTGCCTTGGGGTCGAGCTCGAGGGCATCCTCGAGCCTCAGCTCGCGCTCGGGCACCTCGAGCTCCTTGGAATCATCGGCAAACACCTTCCAGCGCCGGAAAGTCTCGTAATCCCCGCTCTTGCGATCGATGGCGACGCGCACGTCCCACTCCTCACCGTGTTTCTTGCGTGTCGCGGAGGCGAGCGCGGCTTCGAGCGCCTCGAAGATCACTTCCTTGTCGACACCCTTCTCGTTGGAGACGGCGTCGACCACCATCAGGATCTCTTTATTCACGTCAGTCCTACCTCGCGTACACGCCTGCGCCGCATGAGAGCCACGTCCCGATCAGGACGCGAGCTTCGCCTTGCCGATCTCATCGAATGCCATCCGCACCTGCTCGCGATCGACCTCGAGCGCAATACCCGCCTGATCCACCGCGAGGAGCTTGCCGGTGTAGCGGCGGCGCCCATCGCGGGGCTGCTTCAACTCGACATACACCCGCGACCCGAGGAAACGCCCGAAGTGCGCCTGGGTGCGCAGCACCCGGTCGAAACCCGGCGAGGAGACCTCGAGCGTGTAAGCGCTCGGGATCGGGTCCTCGACATCGAGGAGTGCCGACACCTCGCGGCTTACCTGCGCACAGTCCTCGAGCGTCACCGGCTCGGCGCGGTCGATGAACAGACGCAGCAGCGCATGCGCGCGACCGCCCGAGTATTCGAGCTCGACCAGCTCGTAGCCCAGCCGCTCGAGCACCGGCTCGATGAGGGCAATGAGCCGCTCGCGCAACGTCCCCGTCACCGCAACCCCCGCTCGAGGCGCCCGCGACGTCCTCGTTCCCAACAAAAATGGGCCCAAAGGCCCACCAAAAAACAAAAGCCCCACGGGGGGCTTCTCACTTCATCGCAGGGGTGCCCCGCTGTGTCCTCCCGGACCGCAGGTGGCACCGGCCTCCCGCCCCACCCACGCAATCCGCGGGGGGCCGCGCATTCTACCGGACCGGCGACGCTGAGGGAACACTCCGCCTCCCTGGACCTGTATAGACAAGAAGGCCAGCCCCGGCGCATGATGGTGTTCCCAGGGGCCCACTTCAAGGCTTCCGATGCCACTCCAGGCCGCGGCGGCGCGCTATCTGCAGGTGAAGCATTTCATCCTCGAGCAGATCGCCGGCGGCGCGCTGCGCGTCGGCGCGCGCGTACCCTCGGAGAACGAGCTGACGCGCACGCTGGCGATCTCGCGCATGACCGCAAACCGCGCGTTGCGCGAGCTCGCCGCGGACGGTGTGGTGGTGCGGGTCGCCGGTGTGGGCACCTTCGTCGCCGAGCAGCGCGTGCATGCCCATCCGCTCGAGGTGCGCAACATCGCCGATGAGATCCGCGCACGCGGTCACGAGCACCGCGTGAAGGTGCTCGCGCTCGAGTCGCTCAGCGCGACGCGCGAGCTCGCCGAGCGCTGCGGCGTCAAGCCCGGGGCCGCGCTCGATCACTCGCTCCTCACCCACTTCGAGGACGGGACACCCCTGCAGGTCGAGGAGCGCTACGTGAACCCGCAGGTGGCGCCGGGCTACCTGCAGAATGACTTCGCGCATATCACTCCGCACGAATTCCTGATTCGCGTCGCACCGCTGCAGCGCGCCGAGCACACGGTTCGCGCGTTGCTGCCGGAGCGGCGCATCCGTACCCTGCTCAAGCTGCGGCGGGGCGAGGCGTGCCTGCTCATTCTGCGCCGCACCTTCTCGAACGGCCGCATCGCGAGCGTGGCCGATCTCTATCATCCGGGCTCCCGCTACGAGCTCACAGCCAACTGTCAGCCGAGGTCCCCATGACTGCTCCCTCCGCCCGCGCGCCGCTGCGCGCCCCGCGCGGCCCGCAACTCTCCTGCCGCAGCTGGCTCACCGAAGCGCCGCTGCGCATGCTCATGAACAATCTCGACCCGGAGGTCGCGGAGCGCCCTGCGGAGCTCGTCGTGTATGGCGGCATCGGCAAGGCCGCGCGCAACTGGGACTGCTACGAGCGCATCGTGAGCGCGCTGCGGGCCCTCGAGGCCGATGAGACGCTTCTGATCCAGTCGGGGAAGCCCGTCGGCGTATTCCGCACTCACCCCGACGCGCCGCGCGTGCTCATCGCCAACTCTAACCTCGTGGCGCGCTGGGCCGACTGGGAGCATTTCAACGCGCTCGACAAGCGCGGACTCATGATGTTCGGTCAGATGACCGCCGGATCCTGGATCTACATCGGCAGCCAGGGGATCGTGCAGGGCACGTACGAGACCTTCGTCGAGATGGGTCGCCAACATTACGGCGGGAGCCTCGCCGGCAAATGGATCCTCACTGCGGGGCTCGGCGGCATGGGCGGCGCCCAGCCGCTCGCCGCCACCATGGCGGGTGCCTCCATGCTCGCCATCGAGTGCCGGCCGGAGCGCATCGCCAAGCGCCTGGAGACGCGCTACCTCGATCTCGAGGCGAAAAGTCTCGATGAGGCGCTCGAGCTCATCGAGCGTGCCGGCGCGAGCGGCACAGCGCGCTCGGTGGGCCTGCTCGGCAACGCCTGTGAGGTGCTGCCGGAGCTGCTGCGCCGCGGGGTGCGGCCGCACGCGGTGACCGATCAGACCTCCGCCCACGACCCGCTGAATGGCTACCTGCCGGGCGGCTGGACGCTCGAGAAGTGGGACCGGCTGCGCAACAGCGATCGAGCGCAGGTCGTGCGGGAGGCGCGTGCATCGATGGCGAGGCACGTCGAAGCGATGCTCGAGTTCCAGAAGCTCGGCATTCCGGTGTTCGATTACGGCAACAACATCCGCCAGGTGGCCTTCGATGAGGGAGTGCAGGATGCCTTTGCCTTCCCCGGCTTCGTACCCGCGTACGTGCGGCCGCTGTTCTGTCGCGGGGTCGGGCCCTTTCGGTGGGTGGCGCTCTCCGGAGACCCCGAGGACATCTATCGCACCGATGCGAAGGTGCGCGAGCTGCTGCCGCAGGATACGCATCTGCACCACTGGCTCGACATGGCGCGCGAGCGCATCCGGTTCCAGGGCCT
>Ga0335069_10009471_pt1 | contig 13870 bp, 11 predicted proteins | sample Lox_Sample_11_FD_206714 | JGI IMG/M metagenome (GOLD analysis project Ga0335069, IMG submission 206714) | Soil microbial communities from Loxahatchee National Wildlife Refuge, Florida, United States - Lox_Sample_1.1 | ecosystem: Environmental > Terrestrial > Soil > Wetlands | place: USA... | reverse complement strand
GGCCGGCAATTCGCATCTCCTACGGAATTCAAATAGAGCTGATATCCGCTGAGCCCAACCTTGCGCAGAAGCTCCACCACCATCTCGATCACTTCCGCATCCACTGCGGGCGATTCCGAACCGATCGCTTCCGCTCCGATCTGGAAAAACTGCCGGTAACGTCCCTTCTGCGGCCGTTCGCGCCGGAACATAGGTCCGATGTAATACAGTTTCTGGAGTCCTGGAATCTGATCCAGCCGATGCTCGATGTACGCACGCATCACCGAGGCCGTTGCTTCCGGGCGAAGCGTCAGCGAGCTTCCGTCGCGATCTTCGAAGGTGTACATCTCCTTGCTGACTATGTCGGTCTCTTCGCCCACCCCACGCGCAAACAGAGCCGTCTCTTCCAGAATCGGCGTGCGAATCTCCTGGTAGTTGAACGTCCGGAAAACTTCGCGCGCCACTGCATCCACCTGGTTCCAGACGGCGCTGGACGGCGGCAGTATGTCCCGCGTTCCTTTGACAGCTTTCATCATGTCAGAAGTGGGGCAGGCCCCCTGGCCTGCGCGGGACCCCCGGTCCCGCAGTCACGCTTGAAATCGAGTTCCTCCACAACCGAACCGCCGGCCAGGGGGCCGGCCGCAGACGAGGGCGTCCGCCCCACAATTTCCATCGACATCCGGCCATGGTCAAACTAGATGGCATTGGGCCTCTGGGCTGCGATGTCACGAATCCGATTTGTCAAGTTCCTGGCGGTACATCTGCCCGGCCTCTACATAATGCTGCGCATTCAGCCGGAAACGCACACGCTCTTCCTCGGTCAACTCGCGCTTGACCTTCGCTGGCACGCCCATCACCATGCTTCCCGCCGGGATCTCGGCGCCTTCGGGAACCACTGCGCCAGCCGCAATCACCGACCCGGCTCCTACTTTGGCGCCGTTCAATACCACCGCGCCGATTCCAATCAAACAATCATCCTCGATCGTGCAACCGTGGAGCATCGCCATATGGCCGACCGTCACTCGATTCCCGATGTGCAACGGGAACAGCCCCGCGTCGCAATGCAAGACCGAGTTGTCCTGGATGTTGCTCTCGTCCCCAATCCGGATCGAATTCACGTCTCCACGCGCGGTGACATTCGGCCAGATGCTGGAGCGTTCTCCAATGGCGACATCTCCTATCACCTGAGCGCTCGGATCGATGTAGGCGGAAGCGGCAACCTTGGGCACGACGCCGCGGTAAGGACGAATCATGACCCCAGTTTAATTCCACATCCTAGCACACGCCCGATCGGCTTCTCTCCCTAAGCCACTCAAAACAAAAAACGCGTCCACGGAAAACGGCAGCCGTGGACGCGTTCACTAGGGAGAACTTGAATCTTGCCGCCTTAGGACCGCGACGAGCGCCGGCGCAGCAGGCCACATCCCAGCAGGCCGGTGCCCAGAAGCAAGTAAGAGCTCGGCTCGGGAATTTGCGAAAACGTATTGATCACCTGCGAAATGTTTGCGGTTCCGCCAATGCCCGAAGCGACGCTGATGTCTTTCGAAACCGAAATCGACGTGACACCAGCGAAGCTGGTCGCGTCCATGTATGATCCCGGCGGATTCGCGACCTTTAACTGTCCCGAGTTGCCCGCTCCACAAGTCGCGAGTGCGCCGTTTGCGCAGTATTGCTCGGTCACGCTGCTCAGCCCCGTACCGCTAAAAGAACCGTTGAAATACAGGGAAAGATCTTCCAGGGAAGCCTTTCCATCCACAGTGCTCACGGTGAAGCTGATCACGGAGTCCTGAATCGCGGTGGTGCCATCCGGCTGCGTTCCGACGTTCCATCCGCCGGCGAACTGGAAGCCTTCATCGAGAGTGTTGGTAAGGGGCGTTACATGAATCGAGGTCGCCGGAATTTCGATACCCGAGGGGTTGCCCGAAGGCGAATATGCAAAATCGCTGAACATCAGGTTGCCGCTGATGCAGGTGAAATTCGGTGTCAGATATTGATCTAGCGTGGTGTTTCCGCAGGTGGTGGTCGACGCCATGACAGCCGGCGCGGCACTCACGATCGCGGCCAAAATGATAAAAGCGGTTTTCATGAGATGATCTCGCGAATCCAGTGTGCGGTCTGGAGCGGGCTCGACAAATGAGTCGAGGGGACTAGGACGTAACGGCGAGTCCATACTGTGCGGCGCGTCGAATCGCACCACTGCTGTACGTACCGTTACCTTCGGATTACCTGAATGCAATTGACAACACGTCGCTTAGCATGTGGCACTGACCTGGGAACAGAGTTCAGGTACCGTAACCAGCGATCGATTCAAATGAACGTGGGCGTAGGAATTGAGTTTGGATTCACGCTCTGGGACTAAGAAAGAATTTCGGCGAAGGATCGTAGCACATGCCTCTCGCTTGTGCGGGCGTAGCGCGGAGCACGCCATGAAATTAGATAGTTTTAGGCCCGCGTTGAACGGCGTCGCAACAGGCCCAAGCCAACCAGACCGCCGCCCAGCAGGAAGTAAGAAGCCGGTTCTGGAACAGAGATCTGCGAGAAGGTGTTGATCACCTGCGATATATTCGCTGTTCCGTTCACACCGGAGGTCACGTTGATATCCTTCGACACCGAAATCGAACTTACCGGTGCAAAGAAGGTCGCGTCGTTGAACTTCGGCGGTGGATTGGTCACGCTGATCTGACCGGACTGACCCTGCGGACAGCTTCCGAGCGAGCCGTTCAGGCAGTAGTTTTCGGTGACCCCACTCAACCCTGTTCCACTGTATGATCCGTTGAAAAACAGCGTCAGGTCCTCCAAAGTGGCTGCACCGTTCACGGTGCTGACGGTAAATACGATGAGTGAATCCTGATCTGAACTCATTCCACCCGGCTGGGTCCCTACATTCCAACCCGAGCTGAACTGGAATCCTTCATCGCCCGTCGTAGTCAAAGGCGTCACACGAATTGCGCTGGCGTTGATCAGAACGCCCGCGGGCAGCGCAGTAGGAGTATAGGAGAAGTTGCTGAACAGCAGATTGCCACTCATGCAACTGAAGTTCGCAACGAGATATTGGTCCAAGGTGGCGTTCGGACATGTTGTTGACGATGCCATCGCCGCTGGAACCACAATGCACAGTGCTGCCAACAACCCAAGGCCCGTTTTCATCTCGTGTTCTCCAGGTCTCCCTTTGTAGTTCCCCATCAGTCTGAACGTCCGTACCCGGTTCACACATGGACCGTCTGGGGTAGTACGTACTACAGGCTTTTGGGACTCGGTTTAAGCGATTCTCTGGAGGTGCCGGTGGGTGGCTATTACCGGCAGGACGTACCGGTATAAGCAAATCAATGAATTCGAGGCATCGCGTCCAGGGATGCCGATCGCGGAGTTCTAGTACGACGTATGGAGGGTTCTAGTACATCAGTTGCAATTCACTGCCGAAGCTTTTGGATACACAAGTGCAAATCAATTCGCCACAGATAAACACGGAGGCACACAGATCAAACAGACTCTCATCTGTGTCCATCTGTGGCCTATGGTTTCACCACAACTTTCCCGAACTGTTCCTTATTCTCAATGCGTCGGTGCGCGTCGGCAATCTCTTCGAGTGGATATACGCGATCGATGACCGGCTTCAGCTTCCCGTCAAATACGAACCGCAAGACGCGATGCAGTTCGCCCAGAGTGCCCATGAAGGACCCGAGCATCGATTGCTGCTTGGTGAATAAGGGCCGCAGATCCAGCGGGACATCGTATCCGGTCGTGATTCCGCAAGTGACCACGCGTCCGCCAACCGCCAGGCTTTCCACGCTCTTGTTCCAGGTCGCGGCTCCGACATGTTCGAAGGCGACATCGACCCCACGCTTGCCGGTGATCTTTTTCACTTCCGCCGAGATGTCATCTTTATAATGATCGATCACGTGATCGGCCCCGAGCGCTTTAGCCTTCTCCATCTTGGCTTCGCCGCCCGCGGTGGCGATCACGCGGCAGTGGAACATCTTCGCAATTTGTACCGCCGCCATCCCCACGCCGCTTGATGCCGCCAGCACCAGCACATCCTCGCCTGCCTGCAGGTTCGCGCGGCCAAACAGCATGTGCCATGCCGTCAGAAATACTAAAGGCGCAGCAGCAGCGTCTTCGAAGCTCAAACTATCGGGAATCGGAATCGCGGCCCACTCCGGCACAGCCATGAACTCGCGATTGCCGCCCGGAACTCCGCTGCCGAACAAGGTATACTGCCGGCACTGATTGTCCACGCCGGAAACGCACTGCTGGCATTGACGGCAGCTCACGCCGGGTGACAGCAGCACGCGCTGGCCGGGCTTGATGCGCGTGCACAGCTCGCCAATCTCGGTCACCTCGCCCGAAATATCGCTGCCCAAAATATGCGGCAGCGTCTTCACCTTGGGCATACCCTGACGAATCCAAAGGTCCAGGTGATTCAGAGCGCACGCCTTCACGTTCAGCAGAATCTCGTTCGCCTTCGGCGTGGGCTTGGGAATATCTTCGAGCCGCAACACTTCGGGCCCGCCGTACTCGTGTATTCGGACAGCTTTCATAGGAAGCTTCCTATGATAGCGCGGTGAACTAACGGTATCCTGCTGCTTGCAACTCGAATAGTTCCGCATACCGGCCGCCGAGTGCGACCAGTTGGTGATGCGTGCCCTGTTCGATGATCTCGCCGTCGGCCAACACGAGGATGCGATCGGCCATGCGCACCGTCGAGAAGCGATGCGAGATCAGCACGGCCATGCGATCGCGCGTCAGGTCGGCAAAGCGCAGGAATACCTCATACTCGGCGCGGGCATCCAGGCTCGCGGTTGGTTCGTCGAGGATCAACACTTGGGCGTCGCGCATGTACGCGCGAGCCAGCGCGATCTTTTGCCATTGCCCAGCGGATAAATCGACGCCATTTTCGAAGCGGCGGCCTAGCATCTGTTGGTAGCCGTTCGCGAGTTGGCGGATCATCGGTTCAGCGAGGCTTTTTTGCGCCGCTTCCTCGATACGGGGCTGATTCTCCAGTTCATCGATCCGGCCGAAGCCGATATTCTCGCGGACCAGCATGTCGTAGCGCATGTAGTCCTGAAAAATGACGCCGATTTCTTTGCGCACGCTTTCGACATCGTATTCGCGCAAATCGATTCCGTCGAGCAGTATGACGCCTTCGGTGGGATCGTAGAGCCGCGCGAGCAGCTTCACTAGCGTGGTTTTGCCTGCGCCATTTTCGCCGATGAGTGCGATCCGCTCGCCGGCATCGAACTGCAGATTGACACCTGACAAGACACGCCGTTCCGATCCTGGATAGGCGAAGGAAACGTTGCGAAATTCAAACCCGGAACGAATCGGCCGCGGCGCGGGAATCGCATTCGGCGGCGAAATAATTTGCGGCTCCGTATCAAAAAATTCGAAGAGATCTTTGATGTAAAGCGCCTGTTCCGCGATATTATTCAGGCTCGAAAACAAGCTCTCAATCAAAGATCGCGATCGCAAGAACGCCGCGACTAGAAACGTCAGCGAGCCGATCGAAAGCTGCCCAGCCAATGTCCGGACCAGGATCAAAACATAAGCAGCGTAGTAGCCGGCCGTCGGCAGCAAATTGAGCAGCGATCCCGTGGCTGCCCGCTTGATCGCCAGGGCCTTGTTTTCTTTGTAGAAGCGGTCGAAAAGAATCCTGGAACGCTCTGCGAGATAGTTTCCCAGGCCGAAAATCTTGACTTCTTTCGCGCTATAGTTGCTTGCGCCTAAGAGCCTCAAGTAATCCAACTCACGCCGCTCTGGCGTCCAGCGATAGAGTATCGAATAGGCCAGCATGGCGAACTTCGTCTCTCCGAGGAAAGCAGGAACTACCGCAGCCACCAAAAGCACCAAAAACCACGGTGAAAACGCCACAACTGCAGCAGAAAGTGAGGCAAAAGTGATCAGTTGTTGGCCCATTCCGGCTACTGTGGCGAGCATCCCGAGCCGGGATGTCGTCTGCCGCCGGGCACGCTCCAGTTTGTCGTAAAATATTGGATCTTCAAAGGAAACCAGGTCGAGCTTGGTGGCGTGCTCCATCAGCAGGAGGCTGACATGGTTGGTGAATTTGTCGCCCAGGAGGCTGTCGAAAAGGTTGATTCCGCGCGATAACAGGTCGCTCAGGACCACGAGAGCGACTTCGTAAGCCACTAAGGTCCAAATCCGGTAAGAGGCCGTGGAGCGGCCGGAAACGGTCCGGACGACCTGATCGATGATCAGTTTCCCAACCCAAAGCTGCCCCAGCGGTATAACTGCGGCGATGATCCGGAGTATTAGGGTCGACGAAGTTATCGCTGGACCCGTATCCCAGACCAAACGAAGAAGGGGAGGAATGTTTCGGAGAGCACGAATTCGGTCGCGCCAAGTCGCCGGAGCGGCCGATTTGGGCTGATGGGGATTCAAATCTCAGTGTAAGCCCAAAACAAAATGCTCACCCTTTGCGGGGTGAGCATTTTCGGACACTATCTGCCTGAAATTACAGGCCCCTGTTTTTGCAGGGCGATGTGTACGGGAGAATCAGATTCGACGGTTTCGCAACGCGTCAAAACCTGTTAGTGATTCAGATCATAGGGCGTGGAAGGTTACGAGTCAAGGAAAAATCTGGACTGTGGAAAATACCGCCTAAGTAACTGAAGGAGGCTATCTTACGGGCTAAGCCCCTTCTGGAAAAACTGTGACAAACTTTGTGGATGACTGCTTGAAAAGAGTGTTCTTGGTTTGTAACGTGGAGAAAGCGGGGAAGTTATTTATCGCTGAGATGGAGCGTGGTCATCGGCCCACCAGCATCCGTATAGCCAAACTTTCTTGACAGGATTCGAAAGGCTCCAAAGGCCAAGCCACAGAAGACACAGAAGCCGAGCACAATACCCGCAAGAGCGAGGATGGAGAGGATCATTTGCGCGGTAGATTGGGGCGTCAGAATCATGGGCAGCGGCTGGTCATCGACTGCGACGGTGGCTTTGTAGTCGACGTCGGCCAGGATTTTGTCGGCCACGGTGCGGTCGCCGGGGGAAAATGTGACTGCGACTAGCGGGCCGGCTCGTTTGACAGCGGCATTTGCGATTTTTTCCAAAATTGCGGTTTGCTGGCGCGCGATTTCGGGCGTCGGGTAGCTGATTAATGCGAGATTCTCATCACCTTTACTGGTGCGATATTTCGCGAATTGAATTTCGGGGCTGAAGTCGAAGGCGACTGAGTCCGACGGAATCCGAGGTTCGAATTGGGCGAGCGCGGCGGGGCCGAGAATGTAGCGCCTGGAGGCCGCGATCAGATCTTTCTTGGGAAGATATTTCTCGAGCGATGGGTAGGCCGTGTGGGAGAACTTTGGGAGCTTGGCTTCTGTCAGCAAATCGGTAAGCTTCTTTGGGCATTGGCCCGTGCAGCTTATCACGTAGTTCCCTAAGGTGGTGGTGCCAGGCTCTGTCGATTTCAGCCATTCGGCAGCGGCATAGGCTCCGGTGGTGTCTTTGAATTGGTAGGCGGTGATGCGGAATGAGCCGTAGCTGGCCTTTTCGGATGCTTCGAGGCCGTATTCGTCCCAGAGCGGTTTGTTGGTGGTGATTTCGATCGGGTCGGCTGTTTTGCGTTGGTTGGGGCCGAGGTGGTCGGGCAGAATCGCGGCGATGGCTGCTTGCGAGAGAACCAGCGCGGCAATGGAAGAACCGAACTGTTGGACAAACCTCCGGTTTGTCCCGCGCAAGCCGCAGGCATGCGCAACGAGGCCTAGGCTCCGTGGCATTTTTTGTACTTCTTGCCGCTGCCGCACGGGCAGGGGTCATTGCGGCCGGCCTTTTTGTTCGAGATGGCTTGCTTTTTTTCCACCGTGCCGCTGGAGCCGCCTGCGAATTGCAGTTCGGCCATTTCTTTGTCTTTTTTGCGCTGGATGTTGCGCGTAAAGTCGGCGACCTGCGACTGCGCGGCGCGGCGTTGATCGGAGGTCGCGGCGACTAATTCCTCTTCGCCTGTCTCCTCTTCCTCGACTTCTTGTTCGTCTTCTGGCGCGAATGGCAGGACTGGACGTGCTGATCCGTTGCCGCCACTGCCCGGTCCGCCGTCGGTGGTGACTTGCAAGAAGAACAGATAACGGATCGTTTCGTCTTCGATGCGATCCATCATGTCCTGGAACATGGCGAAGGATTCCTTCTTGTACTCGATGAGGGGATCCTTCTGACCGTAGCCTCGAAGGCCGATGCCTTCTTTTAAGTGATCCATCGACAGCAGGTGATCTTTCCACTGGTTGTCGATGACGTTGAGCATGACGATGCGTTCGGCTTCGCGCATGTGCTCGGCGCCTATTAGATCTTCCTTTTCTTTGTAGCGGCGTTCCAGCATGTCGTCGACCTGACGCTCGACTTCATTGCGAGTGAGGCCGGCGAGTTCGTCGGGATTTATTTTGACGCCGAACTGGCTCAGCACATCGGACTGTAAGCCTTGCAAATCATAAGTGCCCGGATGCGTGCGTTCGGGGCAGCGCATATCGATGTAGCTGGCAATGATGCCGTCGATGATTTCGAGAATGCGTTCCCGCTGGTCGCTGCCTTCGAGCAAATTGCGGCGCATGCCGTAGACGGCCTGGCGCTGCTTATTCATCACATCGTCGTACTCGATGAGGTGTTTGCGCGCAGCGAAGTTTTGCGCTTCGACGGCTTTCTGAGCGGCCGCAATGCGCTTGGAAATCATCTTCGATTCGATCGGTACATCTTCCTCCATGCCCAGCTTGAGGAAAAGATTCTGCATGCGCTCGCCGCCGAAGATGCGCATGAGGTCGTCTTGCAGCGAGAGATAGAATCGCGATGCGCCCGGGTCGCCTTGGCGTCCGGCGCGGCCGCGGAGCTGATTATCGATGCGCCGGGATTCGTGACGCTCCGTGCCGAGCACGTGCAGTCCGCCGAGCGCCACGACTTCATCGTGTTCGACTGAGGTTTCGGCCTTGTATCGCGAGAAAATGGCATCCCACTCGGCGCGTTCCGGCGTTCCGACGGCTGCAGTCTGGAGCGCGTCGGGGTCCTTGCTCTGCTTCTTGAGATGTTCTTTGGTCAGGAATTCCGGATTGCCGCCTAAGAGAATGTCGGTACCGCGGCCGGCCATGTTCGTGGACACGGTCACGGCTCCCTTTCGTCCGGCCTGCGCCACGATGAACGCTTCGCGTTCGTGATTCTTGGCGTTTAAGACCTCGTGCTTGACGCCCATCTTCTTCAGCTGGCTCGAAAGCCTTTCGGACTTTTCAACCGAAATCGTTCCGACGAGGACCGGCTGGCCTTTTTCGTATAGATCCTTGATTTCCTTCGCGGAGTTGCGGAATTTCTCTTCTTCGGTGCGGTAGACGATGTCCGGGAATTCCTTACGCAGCATCGGCCGGTTGGTGGGGATCATCGTTACGTCGAGCTTGTAGGTCTTTCCGAACTCGGCGGCTTCCGTTTCCGCTGTGCCGGTCATACCCGCGAGCTTCTTGAACATACGGAAGTAGTTCTGAAAGGTGATGGTGGCGAGCGTCTGGTTTTCGCGCTCGATCTTGACGTTTTCCTTTGCTTCGACGGCTTGATGCAGACCGTCGCTCCAGCGGCGGCCGGGCATCACGCGACCCGTGAATTCGTCGACGATGATGACTGCGCCCTCTTGGACCAGGTAGTCCTTGTCGCGGTGGAAGAGCACGTGGGCTTTCAAGGCCTGCTGGACGTGATGCAGAATGGTCCAGTTTTCAGGCTGATAAAGATTACCGCAGCCGAGCAGTTTTTCGACTTTGACGATGCCTTCTTCGGTGAGCGCCGTGCTGCGGTGTTTTTCGTCGACGGTATAGTCGCCAGTGGTATACGTTTCCCCCGGCTCCTTCCCTTTGATCTCCTCTCCTCGGACCAGCTTCGGGATGATGCGGTTGATCTTGAAATATTTGTCCGTCGATTCTTCGCTAGGGCCGGAGATGATCAGCGGCGTGCGCGCTTCGTCGATCAAGATGGAGTCGACTTCGTCAACGATCGCGTAATGATGGCCGCGCTGAACACAATCCTCGATGCGGAACTTCATGTTGTCGCGCAGATAGTCGAAGCCGAATTCGTTGTTCGTGCCGTAGGTGATGTCGCAGGCGTAACTTTGGCGGCGCTCATCGTCATCGAGTTCATGGACGATAACGCCGACGGACATGCCCAGGAATTTGTAGATACGGCCCATCCATTCGGAGTCGCGCTTGGCCAGGTAGTCGTTGACGGTGACGACGTGAACGCCTTTGCCTTCGAGGGCGTTCAGGTAAACCGGGAGCGTTGCGACCAGCGTTTTTCCTTCGCCCGTTCGCATCTCAGCGATTTTGCCCTGGTGGAGGACGTTGCCGCCGATCAACTGGACATCGAAATGCCGCATGTTGAGGATGCGGCGGCCGGCTTCGCGGCAGACGGCGAAGGATTCGCGGATCAGGTCGTCGAGGGGCTCTCCGTTGGCGACACGCTGCTTGAACTCGACGGTTTTCGCGGCAAGATCGTCGTCAGAGAGCTGTTGCATCTGCGGCTCAAGGTCGTTGATAGCCGCGATGAGGGGACGCATCTTCTTGATTTCGCGCTCGTTTTTCGTCCCGAAAATTTTCGCAAGGATGGGATCAAGCATAGATCGCCTGTTACTATTCTATCGGATTAGGCTGGGCGGAAAGGCAGTGCTAAAGGTACTGGAGGTACCAGAATCACCCCGCGCTCGATAGAATGGCTCTACCGATGCTGTTCGAACAGATCACGTTGGAGAACATTCTCTCGTTTAGGAAGACGACGGTGCCGTTGCGCGGGCTGAATGTATTGATTGGTCCGAACGCGGTGGGGAAGAGCAATTTGATAGAGGCGATCGGGCTGCTTCAGGCAGCGCCGACGGACCTTAATGCCGCGATCTTGAGGCTTGGCGGTGTTCGTGTTGTTTGCTCGCTCGCCGGGCCCAACCCATCGCCCATAGCCGCGATTCAGTGTAACGGCATTAGGAGTGATCCACTGCAATACCGCTTGGACTTCTCTGAAGAATCTCGAGGGTTCGTGATAATCACCGAGCGCTTCAATTCGACGTCGGAAGACCTCGATGGGAACCTGCCAGTAATGTATTTTGAGCGGACTCCTGGCAGTGTCACGTTCGGTCCAGGGTCGAATGTAGACTTCAGAGCATTTAAGGTTGGAGTTGGCGTTGTCCCCGCGACGCAGTCGATTTTCGCGTTGTATAAGAGCCCAACCGATCCGACTCCAATAAGTCGCGTCGGTCGCGACCTCAATGCGATCCAAATTTATCGGGAATTTCGCACTACCGGGAATTCTGCCGCACGAACCGGTGTCTCGACGTCCGCGCGCAAGGACCACTTGTACGACGGCGGGGATAACCTCGCTCTCGTTCTGCACGAAATGGATTTCAATGGGACGGGCGATCGAGTTCGGAGATATCTCCATCGGTTTTGCGATCGATTTGACAGTGTTAAGGTTCGGCTTGACGGACCGATTGCGCGAACGTACATCCAAGAGAGCGGGCTTCTTGAACCATTACCGTCCAACCGGCTTTCTGATGGGACTTTGAAATTCCTGTCGCTGTTGGCGATTTTGCTTGAACCCGAAATAGGACCGTTGATTTGTATTGAGGAACCGGAAGTCGGCTTGCACCCGGAAGCCATACAGATTGTCGCGGAAGCTCTGGTAGAAGCCTCCGAGCGCACCCAGTTAATCGTGACGACTCATTCGGAAGCGCTGATCGACGCTCTGTCCGAACGGCCCGAGGACATCCTTGTAACAGAGCGGGACTTCGATAACGGTACGCAGTTCCGGCGGCTGAATTCCGACCAGCTCTCCAGTTGGCTCGAACGATATACGCTTGGAGCGCTGTGGAGGAAGGGTGAAATCGGCGGAACGAGATGGTGACAGAGCTTCGAATTTACTTCGAGGGTGATGTTCGCCTCCGACCAGGATTCCGAAAGTTCTTCGATGAGATCTACCAAGGAGCCAGAGCTATACGATGTCGCGTCGAGTTGATTGCAACAGATGGCACACCGGTTCAAGACTTCCTAAACGCGTTGAAGACGCACCCTGACGCATGGAACGTATTGTTGTTAGATAGTGATGGGCCTATCAATTCCACGCGCGAAGAGCTTTGCTTACGCAAGGGACTGCCGTCTTCAATGAGCGACTCAATATTTTGGATGGTTCAAATCATGGAATCTTGGTTCCTGACTGACGTGGAGGGACTGAGAGACTACTTCAGAGGTCGTTTTCATGAGAGCGCGACGAGAGGTAATCCCAACGTTGAGGAAATCCTTAAGGTGGATGTGATCTCGCGCCTGCACAAAGCTGCTAGTGTTCTGAGTCATAAGTTCGCATAAATAATGGGAACCGGCCTGCTATGCTGAGAATCCAATTAGTATGGGCCGACCCACTCAGCCAATCGTGCTGACCGATGACGAGCGAGACAAGCTCCAGCAATGGGCGCGCCGTCCCAAGACCTCGCAGCGACTGGCCTTGCGCGCGCGTATCGTTCTGGGCTGCGCCGAAGGACTGGAAAGTCGTCAGGTGGCACGCCAACTGCGCATTACCGACCAGACGGTGTGCAAGTGGCGCGCACGCTTTCGGCAATCGCGATTGGAAGGGTTGGCCGACGAACCGCGACCGGGAGCGCCGCGCCAGATCACTGATGCCCAAGTGGAAGCACTGATCACCCGCACCCTGGAGTCGATTCCGCCACAAGGCACGCACTGGTCGACCCGCACAATGGCCGGGGCCATAGACATGTCGCAATCGGCAGTGAGCCGCGTCTGGCGGGCATTCTCGCTCCAACCGCACCGCGTGGAAACCTTCAAACTGTCCAGCGATCCGTTCTTTGTGGAGAAGGTGCGGGACATCGTCGGGTTGTATATGAATCCGCCGCAGCGCGCGCTGGTGCTGTGCGTGGATGAGAAGAGCCAGATTCAAGCTCTGGATCGCACACGGCCGGTGCTGCCGCTGCGACCCGGCGTGCCCGCTCGGCAAACTCACGATTACATCCGCAACGGGACCACCTCTTTGTTCGCCGCGCTCGACGTGGCGACCGGCAAAGTGATCGGTTCGCTACACCGCCGTCAGCGGCATCAAGAATTTCTACGCTTTCTGGAACGGATCGAAGAGGCGATTCCACAAGCCCTTGACATTCATCTAGTGATGGACAACTACGGCACTCACAAAATGCCAAAAGTCCAGCGCTGGTTTGCGCGCCGACCGCGCTATCACCTACACTTCACTCCCACCAGTGCCAGTTGGCTGAATCAGGTGGAACGATTCTTTGGTATGATCACTGACCGCCGCATCCGACGCGGGACATTTGGCAGCGTGCGCGAGTTGGAAACCGCGATCCGAGACTATCTCGCTCACCACAACGAGACGGCCAAGCCTTTCACCTGGACGGCTGACGCCGATTCGATCCTCAAGAAGATCGCCCGCTTTTGTATGCGAACTTATGACTCAGGACACTAGCGGCAACTACCAAAAGGTACGGGACGGCGTCAATCTTCTAAGCATCGTCGATAAGGACAGGGTAAGAAAATCAGCTCCGAACTGCGAACGGATGTTCAGTACAGTTTTGGCTCGCCTGCCCGCTGAGTGATTAAGCAGAAATAATCAAACGATTATTGACTGCTCAAGTAGTCGATGATAGATTTCCGAGACCGAGTTCAACAAGCTCGTCATCAAGGATCCTATGACCCGGAAGGGTCAATGGCGTCGGATGGTTCGAGATGCTGAGGTCTATGCGCGCGCACCGTAAAACATCGTGATCACAAGACCAATTACCTAAATGGTTGTGACTGCGTTTACATGAACCAGGAAGGTTTTGCGAAACACGCAAGGCAGATCGCATTCCTGGATTAGAACTTGACGCGCCAGTCTTTGGGCTGGCGCTTCTTACATCGCCTCCAACACCCGAGCGA
>Ga0335069_10009470_pt1 | contig 13870 bp, 14 predicted proteins | sample Lox_Sample_11_FD_206714 | JGI IMG/M metagenome (GOLD analysis project Ga0335069, IMG submission 206714) | Soil microbial communities from Loxahatchee National Wildlife Refuge, Florida, United States - Lox_Sample_1.1 | ecosystem: Environmental > Terrestrial > Soil > Wetlands | place: USA... | reverse complement strand
TGAAGCCCCGCCCTTCCCGTCTCTCAGAGACAATGCCGGACCGTGGTGAAAAATCCAGGATAGTCCAGCTTGTTGCACGCTTTGAGTTCTGATGGTGGTCGACGTGGGGCCGGCGGGATTTGTCTTTCTCCCGCCGGCAGATCTCTTAAGCCCGAAACCCGGGAGTGGATCATTCGCTGTAGCGCCTTCGGCGCCGCTCCGGCGGACTGATCCGTTATCTTCCGGGGGTTGACTCAGCCACCTGCGCACCTTCGCAGCGGCGCTCGCCGGCATGTTCGCGGTTGCTCTTGTGGCGAGTTACATTCCCGCCCGCCGGAGCACAAGGGTCGATCCCATGGTGGCGTTGCGGTACGAGTAGCGCTGGGCTGCCAGCCGGAGTGGGGTCAATGCCGCCGCGGCGCCCAAACAAATCACGCGGAAATAGGTTCGCGCTATTTGTGTCGATGCGCAAATGACTTCCTAGCCGTGGGTAAAATCCTAGGAAGGACTTAAGCAGCAGGGAAGAAATAGTGGATAGCGTGGAAGAGGACGTAGGAGACGATGCCCGAGATGGGAATGGTGAGGACCCAGGCCCACATGATGCTCCTTGCCACTCCCCAGCGTACGGCGCTGAAGCGCTGCACGCTGCCGACGCCCATAATCCCGCCGGCGATGGTGTGCGTGGTGGAAACCGGAATCCCCGCCATAGCGGTACCGAGCAGGCTGACCGCGGCGGCGCTTTCGGCACAGAAGCCGCCCAGTGGCTTGAGCTGGGTGATTCGCATGCCCATGGTTTTGACGATTCGCCACCCGCCCGCCAGCGTTCCCATGGCGATGGCCGCATGTGCCATCAGCACGACCCAGAAAGGAATGTAGAACCTCTTCAGGACTCCCGCTGTAAAAAGCGTCCCGGCGATGATCCCCATGGTTTTCTGTGCGTCGTTCGTCCCATGGCCAAAACTGTAAGCCGCCGCGGAAAGGAGCTGCAGCTTGCGGAAGTAGACGTCCAGGCGTTGCGGGGCCCAACTGTGAAAGAGCCGGTACATCAGGAGCATCAGCAGGCTACCGAGGCCGAATCCAATTGCGGGGGAGAGGATGATGAAGGCCAGCGTCTTGGTCCAGCCGGAGAGGAGGATGACGCTCCACCCCGCCTTGGCGATGGCGGCCCCGGCATAGCCTCCCATCAGCGCGTGGGATGAGCTGATCGGGAGGCCGTAATACCAAGTGATGATATCCCACAAGATTGCCCCCAGCAGCGCTGCCAGGATTACGTAAAGGTTGACCGCTTCCAGGCGGACCATGCCGTGGCCCATCGTCCGGGCGACGGCGGTTCCAAAAGTGAAGGCTGCGATGAAATTGAAGCACGCCGCCCACATGACCGCCACGCGCGGCGACAGCACACGCGTGGAGACGACCGTAGCGATGGAATTCGCCGCGTCGTGAAAGCCGTTCAAGAAATCAAAACAGAGCGCGACGAGCACAAGCAGAAGGGCGAAGGTGAGCGTAGAGGTCATTTGAATACGAAGCCGGCCGCGGGAGAATCCCTCAAACCAGTCCAGTGGCAGCCAAGGGGCGGCTCTGAGCGGAGCGGAGATCTCTACCCTTCGCCTCTTGACGGCTGTGGGCGGAGGGCGGGGATCCTCGCTCGCGCTCGCGATGACAACGAATGGGGCTTACACCGGTGCTGTCAGGCGGCCTTCAGGACCACGGATTCCAGAACGTCGGCCACATCCTCACACTTGTCAGTGGTGGACTCCAGAACCTCGTAAATTTCCTTCCACTTAATCACTTCGATGGGATCCGCAGTGTTCTCAAACAGGCGGGCGATGCATTCCCCCTTGATGCGGTCCGCTTCTTCTTCCAGCAGAGTGAGCTGCTCGCAGTACTCGATCATGTTTTGCGGATGGCTCAACTGCGCCACCGCTTTGACTATGATCTCGACCCCGTGCAGAATCACCTTGGAAAGCTGCTGGGCCCCCGGCGTGACCTGCTTGATCTTGTACGTGATCATACGGCTGGAGGCGGCGTCAACCAGATCCAGCACGTCGTCCAGCGCCGAGCTGAGCGCGTGGATGTCTTCCCGGTCGAAAGGCGTGATGAAGGTCCGATTGAGCTTCATCATCAGGCTGTGCGTAATCTGGTCGCCCTTGTGCTCGGCAAACTTGATTTCCGACACCTGCTTTTCGACTTCCTTGAAGTTGTCGAAGAGCGCCACCAGCATCTTGGCGGCTTTGTGGATGTTTTCGGCCTGTTCACGAAAGAGATCGTAGAACTTCTCGTCGCGCGGAATCAGTTGCACGGTTAATCCTTGAGCGATCTTTGGAGCCCACTATTGTTAAGGAAATGTTGCGGAAAAGCAAGGTACTAAAGGTCCTCATTTTGTATCAGATTGGCAATACTGCGCTTAGGGCTCATCCGCCGCATGACTTCTTGACCTGCCCGGCGGCTCCTCAAATCCGTTGACCTTCGAACCTGTGCGCACTAAGCTGGCGGGCAGGTCTGGCCCTCAGCCGAAGTTCGCAAGACCTGGTCCGGCCCAGCGAGGAATCGTACCGAATTGGAGGCTGTGATGAGTTTCTGGAATCGAAGGCAATGGTTGCAAGGTGCTATGGCAGCGGTCGTAGGCGGCAAAGCTTCAGGTGCGGTGCTGGCTGCGCCGGCCGCCACCGCTCCGGCGGAGAAACCCCAGGTGCTTGACCTGAACAAATATCAACCCAAAAGCATGGTGCACCTGCCGGAGACCAAGGTTCCACGCGCCAAATTCCCCGTGATCGATGTTCACACTCACCTATCTTTCCAGGCCGCATCCAAGAACGGAGTTCCCCTGGGCGAGAAGATGGTCTACCCCGCGACCCCGGAGGAACTCCTGGCGGTGATGGATCGCAAGAACCTGCGGACGATGGTGGACCTCACGGGAGGAATCGGCCAGGGCTTGGCCGAAGCCGTCGCGAAATTGCAGACCGCTCACCCGGGCCGCTTTCTGGTTTTCACGGAGCCGACGTATGGGCGCTCGAACCAGTCTGGCTACAGCAAATTCCAGGGAGATGAGATCGAGCGTGCGCACCAGGCCGGAGCCAAAGGATTGAAGGTGACGAAAGTCCTGGGCCTTTATCTCCGGGAGAATGTGGCCACCGGGAACCTGGTGAAGGTTGATGATCCACGCTTCGATCCGATGTGGGAAGCCTGCGGCGCGCTGGGGATGCCCGTGACGATCCACACGTCGGACCCGGACGCGTTCTTTCTGCCCACCGATCGCTTTAACGAGCGGTACGAGGAGCTGAACAACCATCCCGACTGGTCCTTCTACGGCCGGGACTTTCCTCCCAAGATGGAACTGCTTGAGGCCCGCAACCGCGTGTTCGCGCGGCATCCCAAGACCCAGTTCATCGCCCTGCACGTGGGGAATCGCGGCGAAGATCTCTCCTATGTTGCCGAGTGTCTTGACCGGATGCCGAACATGCACGTGGAAATCGGGGCGCGGCTCAACGAGTTGGGCCGCCAACCGCGGACGGCACGCCGGTTCTTCGAGAAGTACCAGGACCGCATCATGCTGGGTACCGACGCGGTTCCGCACGGGACTGATACGCCGCAGCAGATCTTCTGCGATGAGTTGTATGAGATTTATTACCGCTTCCTCGAAACCGAAGACGAGTACTTCGATTATGCCCCGGCGCCCGTGCCGCCCCAGGGCCGCTGGCGGATTTACGGGCTGGGCCTGCCCGATGAGATCCTGCGGAAGGTCTACTACGAGAATGCCGCGCGGCTGCTCCACCTGAGCGATTAGGCCGAAGTGCGGCAAGCGTTCTGGAGTGCGGCAGCAAGCTGCCGCACTCCAGAGCGCTTGTGGCGCACGGGCCCTTCGTCTGGGTGGCCTCTACTTGATGTGGCAACTCGCCAGGCCGCGCTTTTCGAGGTACTGCTGGTGGTACTCCTCGGCAGGCCAGAATTCCCGCGCCGGGCTGATCTCCGTCACAATGGGTTTTGGGTACGCCTTCGATTGTTCCAAGGCTTGTTTCGAGGCGCGTGCGGCAGCTTCTTGTTCGGGTGAGTGGAAGAAGATGGCGGTGCGGTAGTTCGTTCCCACGTCAGGACCCTGCCGGGCGAGTTGCGTCGGGTCGTGGGAAGCCCAGAAGACCTTTAGCAGTTCCTCGTAGGCCACTTTCACCGGGTCGAACGTGACCTCCACCACTTCGGCGTGTCCCGTGGTGTGGGAGCAGACGTCCTGGTAAGTGGGGTTCTTGAGGTGCCCGCCCATATAGCCCACTTGGGTCGACACTACGCCGGGAACTTGCCGGAATGTCGCTTCCACTCCCCAGAAGCAGCCCGCTCCAAACGTGGCCTTTTCCATTTTCGTCCTCCTGAAAGGTCGAGGCCCGCGCCAAGCGGTGCGCCCCGGCATCCTGTGCCTTGCTCTTCTGACTTCCAAGCGTGAATGGGAATCAAGCCCTGCTTGCCCCGCGCAAGTTCTAGGCTTTCGGACCTGCCGGGAGCCAAACCAAAGTATATCATCGTGCTCATAGGCATGGGCGGAAGGTGGGGTTTCAACCTCGCCACCACACCCTATCGAACCCAGCAGGGTTTCCGCTAGAATCAAGGCCACAATCTTGCGCGGAGGTCCTCGATGGAATCTTTGCCAGCTGATGTGCTTGAAGCCTTGCGTAAATTCAATAGCCCCACGGTCTCGAACGCCATCGAAGCTTTCAAGGCGCGCCCCCGCCAGGAAGGTTTCATGCGTCCTGAGATTCGCTGTGTCTTCCCGGAGATGGGTGTGATGGTGGGCTATGCTGCCACGCTCAAGATCCGCGCCGCCCGGCCTGCTGCGGCCGGCGAAGCCCTTCCGCCCCGCGTGCACTGGCAGAAGGTCCTGGAAGTCCCCGCGCCCCGGGTCGTCGTGGTGGAGGATCTCGACGACCCGCCGGGCGTGGGCTCTTACTGGGGCGAGGTGAACGCTAACGTGCATCGGGCGCTCGGGTGCGTTGGAGTCGTGACCAACGGCGGTGTGCGCGACCTCGACGAAGTTGCGCCTTTGCGCTTTCACTTCTTCGCCAGCCACATTTCCGTTTCCCATGCCAACGCGCACATTGTGGAGGCCGGAACTCCGGTGCGCGTCGGAGGACTGACGGTTGAGCCCGGAGACGTTCTGCACGCCGACCGGCACGGCGTGGTCAAAATCCCACGCGACCTGGCTGCCCGGATTCCCGAAGGCGCCGAGGAAGTAGTGACCATTGAACGGCGTATCATCGATTACTGCCAGTCCTCCGGCTTCACGCTCGATGGCCTCGACGACGTGTGGCGCCACATGCACGTGTGAACTACAGGGCTTCGCGGTAGCAATGGAAGCCACGGCGCGCCTTATGTGCCGTGGGCCCTTGTTCCGCACACCCAAGAGCCCACGGCAGAAGAAACTTGCCGTGGCTACCACGGCCGCCGGGAACCGAATTCTCCGGTTTCACACTCTTTGTCCGCGCGATACAATGAGGCCGCCTGCATCGTCGCGCCATAGCGAGTGCAGCCAATTGCAGTCGAACCTTGAGGGAGGAAGAACCATGTGGAAGGCAATCGGGTTGGCAGGAATCTCCTGTGCGGCGCTCGCGGTTCTGGGCGCTTTGGTGGAGGCCCAGACGCTCACACCATCACAACAGTACGTGCAGAAATGGGAGATTCACGACCGCAACCGGCCGCATCCGCCGGTCATTACGCCGGGTACTTGCAGCACGCCGGAGAAGGCAGGGAATCTGCCGTCCGATGCCATCCTGCTCTTCAACGGGAAGGACCTCTCAAACTGGGAGAGCGTGGAAGGCGGCCCGGCAAAGTGGAAGGTGGGTGAGGGCTACTTCGAAACGGTTCCCAAGGCCGGCGCTATCGAGACCAAGCAGGCGTTTGGCGATTGCCAGTTGCATGTCGAGTGGGAGACGCCCAATCCGCCCCACGGCCAGGATCAGGACCGCGGCAACAGCGGCGTATTTCTGCATGGGCTCTATGAAATTCAGGTGCTCGATTCCTATGAGAACGTGACTTACGCGGACGGGCAGGCCGCCGCCGTGTACGGACAGTATCCTCCGCTGGTCAACGCCTCGCGCCCGCCGGGCCAATGGCAGACCTACGACATCGTTTTTCACGGGCCGCGCTTCGATGCGGCGGGCAAGCTGCTGCGCCCCGCTACGGTCACGGTTTTCCATAACGGTGTGCTGGTTCAGGACCACGTCAATCCCACCGGGCCGACGGGGCACCACGTGCGGCCTCCCTATAAGCCGACGCCGGAGAAGCTCCCGCTTCAGCTCCAGGACCATAACCACCCTGTGCGCTATCGCAACCTGTGGGTCCGGGAGTTGCCTGAGGAGTACTAGCGCGTGGCGCGGGGTTCTGCCTGGAGGCGGCAAATTGTAGCCGCGCTCTATGAGCGCCGTTCGGCGGTCATAGACCGCCGCTACAGAAGAGTGCACAATCATGCTCCGCGTCGAAGCCTGGGGAGATGGCGTGCTGCCTCGACGAACGAGCGAGAAGTACTCATTGTGGTTAGTGCCGGGGGGTGAGGTGTACGAGCGGCTGGCGAGTCTGCTGGATGTATTGAGCGTCCGGCATGGCTCGCCGAGGTTTGCTCCTCATGTGACACTGCTGGGGTCCATTGCGGCGCCTCGCCATGAGGTTCTGCAGAAGGCGGCGCAGTTGGCCGCCGCGCTGCGCGCGTTTCCCCTTCGCCTCGAACGCATCGACTATCTTGATGAATACTTCCGCTGCCTCTTCGTGCGTGTCGCGCTGACCCGCCCGCTGCGGGACGCTTACCGAAGAACCTGTGGGATTTTCAGTTGTGGTAACCCTCATTCTTTCATGCCCCACCTGAGCCTCCTCTACGGGAACTTCGGTCCAGAGCTGAAGGAGGCCGTCAAAGCGGAATTCGGGCCGCGGCTGGACTTGGCATTCAAGGCGCGCTGCCTGCACGTCTACTCAACACAAGGCGAGACGCACCGCTGGCGCCGCGTGGCGAGATTCGGGGTCGAGTGAGGGGTGTAGCCCGGCTCTCTCGCGATTGATGGTGCTGCTCTGGTATTGTAGAAAGGAGGGTTGGCCGCCGGCCGCGCGGAACCGCCGCTTTTGAGGTCGTGCGCGGTGCGTGGCGTGACCATCCAGAAGGGGGAACCTATGCTCATCCTTCACGTGCACGTGCAAGTGAAGCCCGACTGCATTGACGCCTTCAAGGAAGCGACGATCGAGAACGCGCGCCATAGCGTCCAGGAGCCGGGAATCGTCCGCTTCGACGTCATCCAGCACAAGGACGATCCTGCCCGCTTCGTGCTGGTCGAGGTCTACCGGAACGAGGAAGCGACGGCTGCGCATAAGGCTACCGCACACTATGCGGCTTGGCGCGAGCGGGCGGAACCGATGATGGCCGAGGCGCGCACGCGCGTGCAATACTCCAACGTGTTTCCGGCAGACAAGGAGTGGTGACGACCGCATGACCTTCGAATTCGCAACGGCTACCCGCATCGTTTTTGGTGAAGGGTCGCAGCGTGAGGTTGCCCCCGCCGCCAAACAATGGGGACGCCGGGCGTTGCTGGTGACCGGGCGCGACCCGGCGCGGGCCGATCACTTGCGCTCGGCTCTTGCTGCCGAGGAGGTTAGCTGCACCATCTTCGCGGCGGACGGCGAGCCCACCATCGACTTGGTAGGCCGCGGCGTGGAACATGCGCGCGCCGAGCAGTGTGATCTGGTGATCGCCGTGGGCGGCGGCAGTGCGATCGATGCCGGAAAGGCCATTGCGGGATTGCTGACCAACCCGGGTGATCTGCTCGACTACCTGGAAGTTGTGGGAAGTGGCAAGCCGCTTAGGAATCCCGGGGCTCCCTTCATCGTCGTGCCGACCACGGCGGGAACCGGCTCGGAAGTTACGCGCAACGCCGTACTGGGAGTGCCCGCGCGGCACGTGAAGGTCAGCCTGCGCAGCCCTTTGTTGCTGGCGCGTCTGGCGGTGATCGATCCGGAACTAACGCTCGGCCTGCCCCCGGCGGTCACGGCGTGTACCGGGCTCGATGCACTCACCCAATTGATTGAGGCTTACGTCTCCATCCGCGCCAATCCTCTGACGGACGGCTTCTGCACTGAGGGAATTGTATGTGCCGCGCGCTCGCTGCGCCGGGCGTGTGAGGAAGGGAACAACCTTGCCGCTCGCCGTGATATGTCGCTGGCGGCGCTGCTGAGCGGCCTTGCCCTTGCAAACGCCGGCCTGGGCGTGGTGCACGGCTTCGCAGGCCCGCTCGGCGGGAAGTTCCCCGCGCCGCATGGGGCACTGTGCGCAACCATCTTGCCGAACGGTATGGAGGTTAACCTGCGAGCGTTGCGTTCCCGCGCCCCCGCAAGTGTTGCACTCGGCCGCTACGAACACGCCGCGCGCCTGCTCACCGGACGGCCGCAAGCGACCGCTGAGGATGGGATCGCATGGGTGCGTGACACCTGCCGCGCCTTGGCAATTCCTGCGCTTGGCACTTACGGCGTCACCGAAGCGGATGTCCCGGCTCTTACGGCCGATGGGGCGAGGGCGAGCAGCATGAAGGGGAATCCTCTGGTGCTGGAGCCGGAGGAGTTGCGGGAAGTCCTGCGGCGGTCGCTGGTAGGGGCTTGACGAGCGCCTGGAGGTTCCGCACGGCTTCCGCTTCGGCCCCGGCGGCGAGGGCGCGGCGGAGGGCGTCGAGCGCGGGCTGGAGTTCCTTTCCTTTTGTCAGGTACAGATCGTAGACAAGTGGATAATATCGCGTGTACGTGGCATCGAACGCGAGGCCCGCGTTGTTGTTGGCGGCCAGGCATTTGTTGAAAGACGTCGGATCGGGCTCCTGGTTTTTACACTCTCCCTGCAGATCTTCGAAAACCTGCTTTTTCTGTGCCAAGACGGAAGATTCTGAGATGCCTCCCGCCTGCCAGCCCTCATAGATGCGGCGAAGCCGCGCGTAGTAGCGATTCACGATCTCGGCTTTGTGGAGAAAGAGTTCGGGTTCGCGCGCGAGATTCTGATACACCTCGGACGACGAACCGAATCGCTGGCGCGCTACCTCGATGGCGGCGAGGAAGCCGATCAGCGTGGACGAGGCTTCACTCAGCGTGGCGGGCAGCTTCTTAAATTCCGGGTCGGCGTGGAAATCCTCATGGGGCACAACCACCAGGAAGCGCTCGACGGATTCGCGGCCGAGCGAAGTTGTCAGCGGCGTGCGGCCGCTGGCTTTTGCTTCCAGCGGATAGAAGAAGACATCGTACTTCGCCGTGTCGAGAGGACAACCGGCTGACGTGCCGGTCTGAAGTTGCAGGCCCTCGTAGGAAAGAGGAAGTTCGAGTCTGCCGGTGTAGTAGCACCGGTAGGCCGCGGCCACTTCCTTAGACGTCTTGCGAAAATTCCTGGTCCGCCGGAAACCGAGCTTCCGTTCCAGGCGCTTGATGGCGCTGACCAGATCCTTTCGGTCAGCGTTTTGGGCGGGCTCAGCCTCGTCCGCCAACGCCAAACCGCTTCGGACGAACACAAGGAACAGAAGTACCAATACCAGGCGATTTTGTATTCGCCGGGTTCGCGTCGCGCCGCCGGGTTTCTCGCGCCAGGTGCGGATTGAGGGCTGAACGTCCACACCGTTATTGTAATCAGGTTTCCCCTAACGCGGTGCAGGGCGAAACGCAGGTCGTAATTCTCACTGAGTGTTCTTCTTCTTGAACAGGCCCGTGAGGCCGCGCACCACGTCCGCGGGCTTCTGGCCGGATTTCAGGAGTCCCGCGGCTCCTGTTTGTCCAGTGGCGCCACCCTTCAATGCGAACTTGGGGTTCGCGAAGTCCCCGCCCAAAGTGAACGGGAAAGCGAGTTTGCCATCCGCATACGTAGCCCCCGAAAGGCCGGCGAGGACGTTGGTGAGCGGGTTGCTTCCCGCGGCAATCTTGGCGGTTCCCTGGTAATCCAGGCTGCCTTCTCCGGCCATACTCATCACGCCTGAGCCATCGACATCAACGCCGTTGCCTGCGAGTGCAATCTGATGGCTCGCGAGCTTTCCGTCCGCAATGTTGAAGTCAGTAGAGATGGAGGAGAACGAGGACGGATCGCCGTTGGCGGGTCCCAGGTTGGCAAGGCGGGCCAGCATGCGCAGATTGCGATTCAGTTGCAGGCTGGGTAACTCGCCGTTGCGGACGCTCACTTGCCCCGAACCACGGATACCCGCCAGAGGGTCCGGCGAGTGAACCAGTTCACCGTTTAACTTGGCCGTGCCATCCAGCGTTCCCGTCATCTTGCCGCGGGCCTCGGGCAAGGAGTTGAGGAACTGGGCAACGTTCACGCCCTTCAGTTTGGCATCCGCCGTGTAGCGAAGGTTGGCGCCGCTGAAATCTAGCGAGAGATTGCCGGTGCCGTCGCCGCTGTAGCATTTCAGATCTAGATCGTCGACGAATACCTGCTTGGGATACAAGCGAAGCTTGGATTTCAGTTTGGTGACCGAGAACGTGCCGAACTGCAGCGTGTCTGCTTGGAGCGTTCCCTGCGCGACTATCGGCGCTTCGGGTGCGGCCGCATACGCCACGGAACCGAGGAGTCCTGGCCACTGCGCTCCGCCAGCCGGTGACGCGGCCGGGCGCAAGGCAGCAGTGGTCATGAGCGCATTCAAGTCTACCTGGCGAAGCTCAATGGAAGCTCCGTGGACTTCCATCAAAGAGGGCCCCGGGGTTCCGGAAGCGGTCAGGTCCGCCACCACCACTTGACCCCGCTTCACCGTCACTTTGGAGATGACACCAAGCGCGAATGATGCCGTTCCATGGGGCGTTTCGGCGGGCGCAGCGTCTTTGGAGGGTGGATTCTCAAAGTTCCACTTGCCGTGCGTGTCGGAGAGCAGATGAATGTCCGGGTCATCGAGTTCGATGGAACTGATTTCGATGCGGCGATGCAAGAGGGCAAACGGATCAGCTGCCGCGTAGAGCCGCTTGGCCTTTACGAAGTTGCCCGAGGGGAAGCCGCGCGGATTTCCCAAGGAGAAGTCGTCCACGCGAATCGAAATCTGCGGGAAAACGGTCAGCGCCAGATGCCCGATTCGGGCCGGTTTCCCGGTTTCCTGTTGGAGTCGCGCGGCAACTTCCGGCCGGTACCGATCCACGTCGAGCACCAACGGAATAACAATGGCCAGTCCCACGACCACAAGGGCCAGCGTAACCACCACTCCCAGCACAACCTTCTTGCCTCTGGACATGGAATGTTCTCCCGCGGATTTGATTGATGTGGGAACTCGGATAGGGCAAGTTGGCAGCGGTTCTGGCTGGGTGCCCGTCCGAATTACGCCCAGAAGAATATACTACATCCTCTTCCCTCGTGTTAGCGATCAGATCGCGATCCGGTTGTGCGGTGTGAGGCGTGGCCGGAGCATTTCGTGCTGCGCGCCGAAGTTGAAGAAGGCGACATAGATTGAAGCAGCGGGCCGGACGATTTCGTCCGGCCTGCTACGATGCTGTTGGTGAAGAAGAAGCAAGCGAGGGTACGTCTAAGCACGTTGGAGGGATTTGTTGATCATCTTCTGCCATATCTGGTTTTCTTCAATCAGTGCCTGCGCCGTGTCCGGGACCTCCACGGATTCCTCCACGATGCACCACCCGTTCCATCCCATGTCGATCAGGAGATCGAACTGGAGTTGGTAGGGAAATTCCGTGTCGCGATACGGGCGCATGTGCAACGTATCGTCCAGCCGGTCTTTCACCAGCGCGAGGTTCGCGGCGAACTTGCCCTCGGCATTGTCTTTGGCGTCGCAGTTGAGCTTGATGCGCACGCTCTTTTGATCGACCATGTCCATGATCTTGCGCAGGGTTGGTAACCTGCCGGCCGAGCCGTGGTTTTCCAGCCGAATGATCTGGCCGTGATCCTGTGCGAAACGCCCCAGGTCATTCAGCGACTCCGCGATTCCGGCGACAGTATCAGTTTCCGAGACCCCTTCGTGGAAGTCGTTGGGAAACACACGAACGCCGGCGGCCCCGGTGTCATGGGAGAGCAATACGTAAGCTTTGGCTTTCTCGACGGCGGCCTTCCGCACCGCCGGGTCAGGCGAATCAAAGCGCTCGCCCGAGTTTATGGTGAGCAGTTTCACCGGACTGCCGGCAAACCGCTGCTTTACTTGTTTACGCTGCTCCTTGTTGAGGCTTAGTTCCACGCCGTGCTTGTGATTGATATCGGTCCGCAGTTCCACTCCGAAGGCTTTGGCCTTGGTGCAGTTGGCAATCAAGGTGGGAAGATCCCAGTCCTTGCCCCACTCGTAGGAGGTGAAGCCAAACTTCAATTTAGAAACTTTTTTCGCGAGGGCGCTCATGGGCAGAAGCACTGCACACGCACCCAGAAAGGTACGGCGGTCAAGCAAATAGGATTGTGTCGTCATGGTAGCGAGAGACTACCGGGGAGGAGGTTGCTTGTCAACGAAAAAACTTCGTGGGTAAAGCCTAATCCACAAAGCAAAAAGCCATGACGAGACCCCCAGGCTTCCACTTGGCAGCGGTGTTTTTCGGAGGCGGCCGGTGACTGTGCGAACTGCCCGTGGCAGTCCCGCGAGGCGTTCGAGCGCCGCTGGTGCCAGAGTCTGTTAATTCATGTAACGCACTAAATCGCATTGATACAACGCATTCGTGCGAGCTGATTGCCTTCTCAGTGGTGCTTTGCGTGTATCTATTTCGGTTCCTGTGATGGGGGCGCCGGGCTGGGTTTCGCGGGAGGCGACACGCGCATGAACCGTGCCGTGTACCAGTCGAAGAACGACTTGCTCGGCGGCGCGGTCTGTACGGTCTCGGTGAACTCGCCAGGTGCGGTTCTCATCAGCACTCTTCGAAAGAGCCAATCCGCGGGGGGGCGGTCGCCGCCGTCGGGGTTTAGTCGTACCTGGGGCCCGTCGACCTTCACACGATAGCGAGTAACAAAACCCGTGCTGGAGAACACCCGCAGAACGAACCCTGCGGCGCCAGGGTCGGGGCAAAGGATTCCCATCCACGACTCCTTCATGGCAGGCGTCGTGGGAGTGGCCGCCAACGAGACTTCCTCTCGCAGGATCAGGAATTGTTTCTCGATGTCGAGGCTTACCGAAAGGTGGACTTTCCCTTCGGGACTGTTGCCGGTGGTTGTGCCTGTCCACTCGCCCACCAGCCAGTCGAGAGCTGAGTAGTCGGGTGGTGCGGGGAGAGGAATCTGGTATTGGACGCCAGGCTTGTCTTTGCCCGCTGCGGCGACTCCAGCCAAGGTGCACAGCATCACGATGGCAAACGCCTGCAAGGACTTGCCAAAGAGCCGTGCCACCGTGTGGCGTTTGGTTTCACAGAGTTCGAGAGTCATGGAGTCTCAGGTCAGCTTGCCAGTTTCACAGGGGGCTTGCTCTGGTCTTGGAGCAGCCGAATGAGCAGTTTCAGCATGTCTGTCGTCGTGATAATCCCTTTCAGTTCTCCCGCTTCGACAACCGGCAAACACCCGATGCGCTGGTCGTAGAGTATCTGCCCGGCGTCCACCAGGGAACTATCGGGCCCGACGGTGACTGGGTCGCGCGTCATAATCTTCGCCAGCGGTGTCGTCTCCATCAGTTGGTTGTACGCCTCGGGGGAGATTCCCGAGAGCACTGAGGGCGTGTAGTGTTTCAAATCGCGCTCGGTGACGATCCCCACCAACTGCTTGCCGTTCAGGATGGGAAGATGCCGGAGGCTGGAGCGTGCGAAGATCAGGGTGGCATCCAACAGAGATGCATCCTCCTGCAAGGTTGTGATCTCGGTCGTCATAAAGTCACGGACCAGCATGTATCCCACCTCCGACAATAGCCATGCTACACGGTGCTCAGTTTGCCTGGTGGTGAAATCGGCACATCATCTGGTTGCCTGTTGGCCGGGAAATTGATCTCCCAGAAGCCGGGGGGGTCAACAAACTCGA
>Ga0335069_10009469_pt1 | contig 13871 bp, 23 predicted proteins | sample Lox_Sample_11_FD_206714 | JGI IMG/M metagenome (GOLD analysis project Ga0335069, IMG submission 206714) | Soil microbial communities from Loxahatchee National Wildlife Refuge, Florida, United States - Lox_Sample_1.1 | ecosystem: Environmental > Terrestrial > Soil > Wetlands | place: USA... | reverse complement strand
GAATCGTTCGCCTTGTTTTGCCCCGAAATGAGTAAAATAAGGGGATAATCCGGGCGCGTAGCTCAGAGGATAGAGCATCTGCCTTCTAAGCAGAGGGTCGCGTGTTCGATTCACGCCGCGCCCGCCACTTTTACGACTTCGTCGATTCAGTTTGCTACCCGTTTGCTACCGCAGGGGCCCCGTTTGTGCCTGTTTTCGGGGGATTTCCCGACTGGGCGATCGAACTTTCGCACTCTCAAGAGTGAGAAAATGCCGTTCCGTGCCGCGAAAACAAAAAATAAACCTGGAAAAAGTTAGGGCTTCCCTTAATACCATCTGCCCGAAGTGTGGATGTTCGATCAGCCCGGATCGGATTATGCGGGTCGACTTCCAGCGGATGAAGTGCCCTGATTGCGGGCAGACTTTCATCGCTCAGAGGAGTGTGAAAGAAGCCTAAAGGCCCTTGTCCGCTTGGGCCGAGTTGACATCGGTGGGAGAATGATCGACATGAAAACGCTATCCGTTTTCGTCCTGCTGGTTTCAACTCTGGGCTGCGGGGCTATTCCCACTTCCGTCGCCACCGACTACTGCTACATCTACGACGCCACGCGCGACCAGTGTGTTCACGAAGACTGGTCGACTGAACATCACTGGGCCGAAAATCATCCGAAAACTGCTGGCCGCGCGCAGCGCTTTCACGTCTACCTCGACGGCACCCGCGGATACCAGGACGTTACCCGCTGAACGCTCGTACCGACCTAACAGCTTCTAACCCTGCTCAATGCACGCGACGGTGCAATCGTCCCAGAAGCTCAAATCCGGATCCGCTCCGCGTTCACGCTCGAATAATTCCTCCCGGCCGATCCATTGCGAGTAGGACTGATTTCTGATTTTCAGCCATTGCGCGTGATCAGTAAGGTAAGGGTCTGACTTGCGCTTTGCCACGATGCCTTCTAAATCTTCGTCGCAGGCGAACCGGAACAATTGCTCGCCGTCTGCTTCGACGTGATCGCAGTAGAGTAGCCGGTCCGTTTTTCTCGCCACGATTGACCGGAGTTTTAGCTTTCGTTCGATCAGCGATTGATACCTCAAGTCCTGGCCATCGCATGAAACCAGATCAAAAGCCACGAATCTCGGCTCGCCCCGTCGAAAGAGAAGATCGCGAAACTGCGATTTCCCGCTCTCATCGAGACAAACGATTTCCCCGTCGAGAATGGCAGACTGTGCGCGCACTTCTTTTGGTAGTTGCTCGTTCAGTATCTTGAACGATTTGAACTCATTCCCATTGCGCGAAATCAGCCGGCATCGGCCGTACTCGAGGTGAGCGACGGCCCTGAATCCGTCCCATTTGATTTCGAAGAGCCACTCAGGATGAGAGAAAGGCTCGCGGCGGCGCCCGAGTGAAAGTGGCTGGACTTTGAGGGAAACCATTGCCACCAGTATAACGTGACGTCCTTTGTGAGTCGCATCACAGTCTACGCAAACTCACCGATCTATGCTGAGCGCTTGCACGCTCGATTCCCTTTTTCGCTGCGCGTAGTCCTTGCAAAGTAGAGGAGCCGTCATGGTTTATTCCGCATTCATCTTAGTTGGCATACTCACTCTGGCGTCCGCAATCCTTGCGGTGAAGTTCTGGCTGCAACTGAGGGACCTGAGGCAACGCTATGCCGGAGTCACAAATATTCAGGACGAGATCAACGCACTGATAGTTTCACGAGATCGCTCAAAGAAAGAACTCGACGAGTTTGAAAAGTCAGTCCAGCAACGAAGAACCGAGTTAACGGGTGAGCACGAGAGATTAGTGGCTAAGCGCGACGACTTGCAAAAACAGGTTTCACTGCTGGAGGAGAACCTCGAAGACATCTCGTTCGGTCTCTACAAGCCGCATTTTACATTCCAGAGCTCAGACGAGTATAAGGCGGCACTCGAAGATGTTCGGGAAAAGGAGCGGCAACTGATAAGGGACGGTAAGGCGTCGTTCTGTCCGGTGAATTGGACAGTCAGCAACAGCGAAAAAGCAGGTGCGCGAATGACGAAGCAGTACACAAAGTTGCTTCTTCGTGGGTTTAATGGCGAATGCGATGCCGCAGTCGCTAACGTCACATGGAACAATGCGGAACGGATGCAGGAGCGGGTGCGAAAGTCTTTCGAAGCATTGAATCAATTAGGCAGTGTTATGCAGATGACCCTCACTCGCGAGTATCTCAAGCTGAAACTGGACGAACTACGCCTGACCCATGAGTGCGAAGAGAAGAAACACCAGGAACGCGAGGAGCAACGCAGAATCAGAGAACAGATCCGTGACGAGGAGAAAGCGCAACAGGAGATTGAGAAAGCACGCCAACAGGCCGAGAAGGAAGAGGCGGACTACGAAAAAGCTCTGAGCAAGGCGCGAGAGGAAGCTCTGCGAGCAACCGGATCTCAACTGGAAAAGTTAACCAAGCAGATCAGTTCGTTCGAGGCGAAGTTGGACGAGGCTCGACAGAACAAACAGAGAGCTCTAGCTCGTGCACAACTCACCAAATCTGGATTCGTCTACGTGATCTCCAATATCGGCTCGTTTGGCGATCGTGTCTTCAAAATCGGAATGACTCGACGACTGGAACCTATGGATCGAATAGATGAGCTGAGTGACGCTTCGGTTCCTTTTGCTTTCGATCTTCACGCAATGCTGTACTCAGACAACGCCCCAGAGCTGGAAACCGCACTCCATAAACTCGTGCAGGATCGGCAAGTGAACTTGGTAAATCCTCGCAAAGAGTTTTACAAGGATGTCGAGCTCGAAGAAATAGAGGCATTCGTGAAGCAACGCGGCCTGAGCGCTCAATTCATCAAGATCCCTGAGGCGAAAGAATATCGTGAGACTCAGGCACTCCGCGCACAACGAGCGATGGTAGAGCAGAATGGCCAAGCTCAAGTGGCCGTTCAACAGCCAGTTTCGGTGTGAAGCATATCCAATGGACTTGCCGTTCGACTCCAATCCCTGTCACCCGCATCAAACAAAAACTGAGGAGTTAGCGCATGAAAAAACCGAGCGTAGGATTGCTTTTCGTGGCATCGATTCTAGGCACTGCAGCTTACTTTCGTTCCTGGTGGCTCGTCATGATCGCGTTCTTCCTTTTCGTCGTTGAATTCACCGCGCAAGAATTCAGCGATGTGAAAGAACGTTTAGTTCGCATCGAAACCAAACTTGGCACTACAAATAAGTGAAGCGGCGTCTCGCTCTAGGGAACAGACACCAGATGCCGCATTCGCATCGGAACTTGCGGAAAGTCTCCGTTTTCGGCGTTTCCTTCATAGGCGTATGATACCGCGTTCACTATTCTAGTGGAGGTTTTATGAGTGATTCGCGCCTGGAAAAGATGCGAGACTTACTCGTTGTCATTGCTGACCGCGTACGTGAGCAACGTAACCGTCTAACCGCACTCTCTGCCGATCTTTCAGCCTTGAAGGAAGCAATGAGAGACACTCCCGTGATGAATACGTATCAGAAGAACAAACGAGTTCTGAAGGCAGTTCATAACGATCTCCCCATTCCTGATTCTGACGATGCGCTAACTGCTGTAATTCAGCAATTGAAAGAATTGACGTTTTAGATTTGCGCACCACACTTCCGCTACAGCACAGGGAGTCAATTCCATGAAACCTTCCCACGCACTACTTTTCTTAGCCCTACTGCTCGGTGCCGCTGCATACTTTCGTTCCTGGTGGCTCGTCGTGATTGCGTTCTTCGTCTTGACCGTTCAGATTTTTGCTCAGGCGTTTATGGATATCAAGAAACATTTAGACCAGATAGACCGCCAACTGACGCGAATCGAAGTGGATGTAGCTGCTATGCGCAATCCCGACCCTCTGAAGAAGCTCAGGAACGACATGGCCGAGATTCGCGCCACAGAGGAGTGAAAGGTCGAGGTTGTTTACGGCTCTGCTATCCTCTCGAACCGATACGCTTTTCCTTCTTGCAGACCAGGCACCGTGCAACCAATCGCATGTGACGGGCTTTCATGCTCTTGCTCTGCCGCGCCATCATCGTGTGAAGGATTACGAAAGCCGCGTTCCCACACTCATGACAAAACAGGGTTCTTCGCTTGGGGTTATTCTCGTCGACCACGAAGGTTATGTCGTGCTTGAATTTCGCCATAATAGCCGACAGTATACAAATTTGCCGGTCGCCTGAATGTGATTGAAGTCTCACTAGGGTTAGAAAGACTCACCACATTCTGAGCATTAACTTTGGGGGATTCAGCGATGCGTATTTCCCCGGCAAGCTCCACTGAAGGCTGATTATTTTCGCGGAATGAAATCTGTTAAGGCCCGGGTGATAGATGGCTGCCTGCTGCGATTCTTCAAAGGCGCGGCAGTCCTGGCTGTGATCGTCTGCCCCAAACTGGTGCGCTGTGTCAGTACGGCTGGTGCTAAAGGTTCGGCCGCGGGCGGGAATTCGTGGCCGATACACTTTCCGGTCGTCGGATCTTGAACTGGCGTGCCGTAGGTCTGCGCGAATTCCTTCGTTTCCGCAGCGCTCATTACGGCAATGCTTTCGGCTCGGCTCAGAATCTCCGAATAACACTGTCTATAAGCTCTCTCGTAGGCCTCGAGAGATCGCCCCATTTTGTGCTTAGCCATGTAGTCATCGAGCACCTGCCAATTTCTTTTTGTTGGGAAGAAGTCTCCATGGCGCCCGAGGAATTCATGCGCTGCGTATGCGGCCGCGCTGCTAGGACTCAGTTTCGATTTGTCTATCACGGCTGTTCACCTTGCTGCGCGAAGTGCTCGTGTATGTGGTCATGGAGTGCGTCTAGATCGGGCGCTGCGTGCTCGGTTGTGCTGCCGTCCTCATGCTCACGAATGACGTGATAGCCGCCCGAATGCAACTGTTTCACGCGCATCGCGCGCCGTAGCTTGTCGCGAGAATCTTCGTGGGCGCTCTGGATCAATCGCCGCACTATCTCTGCATCTTCTGCCGATGAACTGCGCTTTTCTGCGTGCATGGTAAACGTCCTCCTAACTAATCACGACGAAACGCTGAATCCGGGATTTCGCCACCCCAAAAACCTCGAGCCTCGAGCCATTCACGCGCCTGAGTCGGCCCCCAGCTTTCGAACTCTCTGCGCGTAGGCCGCTCATCGTCTGGGAAGCTGGAAGCAATCGGCGTAACGGATGCCGACTGCCGGCCGCTCGGCTTGGGACCGGGCGCCGCAGGTTGGCTCCACTCGGCAGGCAAGTTGTATCCCTGAACCTTGCCAGCGTAATTTCGGATGGGTTCGCCGAACTTCTCGGCTGCCTCACGAATCTGCCGCTCATTTTCAGCACGCGCGCGTTGCCGATCCTTCAACGGCAGTGAAGTATTTTCGTCACCGTAGCCAACCGCCAAAATCGATGGCGGGGGAATGAGTTCGCCTTCCGCCGCGAGTTCAGCAAAGGCCCGTTCGAAACTGTCGCAATTAAAAACGCGATGCGGTTCGGCTTCCGGATCGACGCCCCGCGGACAGTTCGTCAGCACGCGCCGTAGCATGATTTCCGCGTTTCTTGGGCATTGAAAGAAATCTTCCGCATGGCGCTGCGCGAAAACATTCGCTTCGAACGTCACCGTTTGGTTCTGGATAAGCTGATCGACATCGACTCTGCCGCGCATACGTTTTTACTCCCTCGTTGAAATTCCCGCCTCTGCAAGGAATTGATAATCAAAGTTCGTCAGACTCGCAGCGAATTCGATGAGCAGGAACGCGTCGGCGCACAAATCGAGCCAGGACCTTTGCAGAAGCTTCGTCGCCACTTCCGCGGCAAGATCAAGGTCGTTTTCGTTTGGCGTCGGCGAGCTCATCGCTCACACCAGTGCCAGAGGTCATCGCTTTGCCCGGGCTTCAATCCTGACGGCGTTTGCACGCCGTAAGCCATGACGTGAGACTGCAGGCAAACCCAGCCCCCGCCTGCATCTCCGGCGACGAAATCGCCCTGCGCAATCGGAGCGCCAGGGATAAACGGTTTTGGCGTTCTTGCTGATTTTGTGGCCACGTTTTTTCTCCTTTATGAAAATCGCCCATTCGCTGCAGCCCACTGCGCATACGAGGCCGGCCCCGCCGCGGGATCCGCAAAATTTAGACTCGGGTTCGTCGCATCGGCCGGCTGCAGACCGGGAACGCAAGGCTGCAGCCCCGTCGCAAAGCGAGGCAGAATGCCGGCGGGCGCAAGTGGCGGAACATAGGTGCTACTCATTCTTTGCCCCTGGCCGCTCTCGCAATAAATCGATAGGCGGGTGCTGCTTCTGCAATCGCGCCTCGAGGTCTATTTCATTGATTGGCCCCGACTCGCGAAATTCTTCCGCGCCTGCTCCGGTCGGCCCTGTTTTCGGATCGTCGTCGTGCATTTTTTTCTGCATCGCTTTCCCTCCCTAAAAAACTTCAATAAGAACTTGGAAGTCCGGTCATCGGATCGATGTGCCTTCCGTCCGGATCCGGTTTTGTCTCTTCCTGCTGTGCTCCCTGCTGCTCTTGTTGCTGGAATAGCAATCGCGCAAACTCGCGTTCCCGCAATCGCTGCCACGCAGACCGCGTGGGCTCCGAACTCTTCACCGTTTTCACCATCGCATCTGATTGTTGGCGGTCATTTCCGCGAGAAGCCGCTCCACATATTTCTCGGATTCCGTTTTTTCAATCGCCGAAGGTTCTTTCCTCGCCGCCGTGGTGCGAAACGTCGGCCCGTTAATCGGCCCGCCAGTGTGGATGATCTTTACGGGCGCTTTTTGCCGCGCCTCTTCAGCTTCCCGCTGCGTTCTCCGGACTGCTTCGAACAGGCGCTCCCAGCGTGCCGTGTCACGCTGCAGTTCCTCGGGGCTCATATGCAAACGGCGCTGCTCGATTCCTGCCCAGGTTGAGTCGTTATCAAATTCAAGCATCTCCACCTTGCTCATCTCGTCGACTGGTTTCGGCAGAATCTGCAAGGCGCGAAAAGCTTGCTCGCGAACTTCTATCGAGTTCGACGGGTCATTGGCCACGTCCCACAGCCGCTGTCTATGCTCCAAGCTCATCCCCTTGCGCCGCTTGCTTCTCCGCCGCTTTCCGCATCGCAGCTTTTAGTTCCGGCGAGAATTCCAGCGGGCGCGGTTCTGTGGTCGCCGCGGCCTTCGCACCCTTTCGCGGTCTGCCCGGCGCCCGCGTCAGCCCGTGATAGGCGCCCCACGATTTCGCCGCATTCAACCGCGTTCGCGCCAGCGCTGGATCCGAGGTTTCCATCGCCCGCACTAGCGCCCGCAAGTAGAATCTTTCCTTCGTCAACTCCGCCCCCTTCCTTTCCCGCCAAAACACGCCCGGCAAACTCGACCGCGCTTGCCGTAGCGCACGACTACTGCGCTGCCCGGCCGCGTCGCCTTCCCACATCTGCCACAGCATGATTGGCCGATGCTTCGAACGCTCACTAAAATGCCCCCCGCGTGCGTTCCTGCAGGTTGCCTTGCACTTTGTTTGCGCGAGTGATCATCCGGCTCCGCAAGTCGGGCCCGCCGCATCCGAACGTAAAAAGCTGGCCCCCGCCAGGGTGAGCCCTCCCCCGGCCTTCGAGGGCCAAAACGGGGCCCCATCATGCCGGCCGATTTCACGCTCGAGCGAATCATCCGAACCGTCGGCGATGCGATGCAATGCTCCTGCGGGCTGCAATCGGATGCCGCGCGCGCTGCTATGCGTCGACGGCATGCCCTATGTACGCGTGCGCCCGTTTTCCGCGCTCGAGTAGCAAACGGGTAGCAAACATGAAATGCGCCAGCTAGTAATGCCTGTTGAATCATCTAGATAGGACGGATAGCCGTCTGGTTATTAACCAGAGATATAGGCAGAAACGCGGGATTTTTGCTGCAGAACGGAGCGGACTCCGGTATTGCCTGTTGCAATCGTGAACTCAAACAATCGTTTCACAATTCCAAGATGCGCCAAATTGCGCCGAAGTCAAGAGCCAAACTGAAACTATTTCGCCGACCGCGAGTTTCGTAAAAATTCCTATCGGGAGCGCCGCAACTCTTTCCTGACCAAGTGACCTGCTCATAACCTGCTCATAATAGTTTTGAGCAGTTTGCAGGAATCCGGGGACGATGGCTCAATCCCCCTAAAGGGGATGAGCATCGGACCTGGCGATTTTGAGCTGCTCATAACTCTTTTTTACTTAGGTGCTTTTGAGTTTTGAGCAGGCGGCTAACACATTGCGAACACGGGGTTTAGACCTGCTCAAAACTAGTTCTTCTTGGCAAGGGGTTTTGAGCAGGCAGTTTAGGGTGGACATGCCCTACAATGCTCGCGCCCGTGCATGTCTTCTTCATCGACGAATCTGGTACTCCTCCCGGTGCTGGAGGAGGCAAGGACAAATACTTCGTAATCGGTGGCCTAGTAATTCCTGAATCTGTCTGGCATGGAATTCGAGATGCCGTCCTAGGACTGAAAATCCGTAGGGGAATACGCGGCGAGATCAAATGGCGATATTTCGCTCCTACCAACAAGGATTTGGCAAATCCGATGGCCGCGATGACACAGGAGCAAAAGAACGAAATTCGGGAGGAGCTGTATCAGATTATTTGTTCCGTCAAATCAATCAAGAGCTTAGCCTGTGTGACCTGCATTGAAGCTGCGTACCAAATGCCTTCGTGTTGTAGTAGAGATGACCTTTACCATTACACTTACAAGCCTTTATCGGAACGATTCCAATACTACCTGCAGGACCTTTCACGGCTTGTTGGGAGAATGGAGTGTGGCATTGTCGTGGCGGATCATCGCGGAGCAAAAGACGACGAACGTTTCCGCGTCGCTCACGAGCAGTTGCTAAAGAAAGTCACGGTCTGGACATCGCAGTACCCGAACATGGTTGAGAGTTTGTTTTTCCAGCCATCGAATCTAAGCGTTGGCGTTCAATTGGCGGACATGGTTGCCGGTGCGGTCTGGCGAAAATACGAAAAAGGTGATGACCGGTGGTATAAAGCATTAGAGCCTTCCTTGCGGAAGGCTCCTAATGGATCTGTGGACGGCTATGGAATTGTCAAATTCCCGACAAGGACTTGGAAATAAATGCGACGCCGGGTAAGACCGTAGTCTTAGCGTGCTGGAAGCCTGACGCACTCCCGGCAGCCGAAATATAGCATATCTCCTTGTGCATTTCATAGTACCTAAAATACAGGAACCTAATTCGGCAAAACGTCGCCTTTAGAATCCTCTTCCTCGTTCAGGCCCTTGCCACTGTCGTACTCAAAGAGCCATCGGCGCAACGTTTGCCGGTCGATACCCACTTGCTTGGCAAGTCGGGATTCGCTGGTGATGCCGCTGGCGCGGAGCTCGAGTGCCTTTGCCAGTTTGGCGGATTTATCCGGATTGACTGGGCGCCCGCCGCGCTGAGCGTTCTTTGCTGCTAGATGGGCTCGCAGTTCCCCCGCCGTGCCCGGCGCCGCTAGCATCGTGAATTGTCCTGATTGGTCCAAGTCCGGCCGGCCTTGCAAGACGAATGAAGCGCACGGCTCAAAGTCCCGCGCTTTGATGTTTTCGACATAGATCCGCGTGCTGGCATTGTCCACCTGGCGCAGTCCCCATGCGGCCCCGAGCATAGCGCCAAGGTCGCCACTGCCGCGGAGTACGTTCTCGAGCGCCATGTACTCGGCTTTCTCGAATTCCTTTTTCGCGTGATGCGCTCCGGTGATGGTCCGCGCTCCGGCCGCCTGCAGGGCGAAAAGTTGCTGTGCAAACGTGCGCGAACTTTCCGCTTCATTCTCGCTGCCCGACATGAATCGGATCGCGGTATCGAGAAAAACATGCGAGCCTTCTGCGGCTTTTAAGAGCCGTGAATCCGTGAGGTCAATCTGCTCACGGGAGTTCAACGTGTAGAGAAAGAGCCGGGCGGATTCATCGTTGCCAGCATACTGATCGATTTTGAAAGTTCTTAGGCGCATGCCAATGGGCCCCAGTCCACTCTCTGGCACTAGGTACAAGATGCGCTTGGCGGGGACGCCTACGGCAAAGGGTTCGTACCCAAACAGTGGCGAGCCTTCCAGCAATGCCTTGCACATTGCCAACATGACGAGGGTTTTCCCATGGCCCGGCAGCCCCCCAACAAACGTGATGCAATCGTCCTGTAAGAAACCATTGATCGCGAATGCAACTGAACGCACATTCTGAATCTCGCCGCTCGAGTGAAACAGAGTTCGCCAGCTTGCCGCCGCGGTCGGCGGCTCGAGTAGGCCGCGCATCTGTTCCAGCTTCGCGAGCCGTTCTGCGGAATCTGAAAGCGTTCCCAGCGCTTCATGCAATCCGCGGAATTGCCGATCACGCGATGCGCGGAGTACTTCGCGTACATACTTGGGGAAGCTTTCCGGTAGGACGCCAGTGCAGAGATCGGAGACGTAGCCTACGGAAACAGACTGCAGCACTGTAGTGATTACGCTTCCAAGGTCCGCAATGTCCCCCGCCTGATTCAGTTGCGCGATTGTGGAAAAGATTGTGCGATGGTCCGCAAGCAAAAAATCGGAAGTCGATAGATTTGATTCGGCGGCTTGCGCCCACAGTGACGGCTGCAAGAGTAGAGCACCCAGCGCGCTTCGCTCCCAGCTCACGGCTTGCTCGCCCGGGTCGGGTGCGTGACCATTCGATTTGACTGCTGGCGCTGAGCGAGTGATTACTTTCCGGCGTTCCGGTTTCGGAACGGGTGCCGGGGGGATGATGGAGGGGATAGCTGTTGTCTGAGGAAGAATCATTGTCGTGTCTTCTTGTCGCAAGTGCTGCATATTAAGCAACCGATCAAGCCGCGCCGCTTCTGCCGCTGAAATGTCCATGCGCTTCAGAACGGAATGTCGTCGTCCGTGATCGGATGTTCTGGCGTAATCGCCGTGCCTTCCCTGTCAGGGCCAGGATTCAAAATTGCGCGCGCGACCGCCGTACCGCCAGTCTTCGTAAACTCTTCTTCGCTTGCTTTGTCAGGAATCACAACTTGAAACGCCACAACTTCCGTGGAGTACTTCTTAATTCCCAGCGCGCGATCGTCGTAAGAGCGCGTCTGCAGTCGGCCTACAATTTGGAGAAAATCCCCCTTTCGCTGCAGAGCCACTTTCTGAGCCAACTCTTCCCACGCCGTGATTCGGTGGTACTCTGCCTTTCCGCTGACCCTTGTCGACAAAAGGAAATTGCAAACCTGTTTACCTGTAGGCGTGAACCGCGTAATCGGATCCCGACTCAGGCAGCCCGCAAGATGGCATTCGTTCTTATGCTGGGGACTCATAGCGCCCCCTTCCCAAATCGGAAACTTTCATAGCGGGCTGCTGGAATGTCGCTGAAAGCGTCCAGAGCTACGCCCAAACGAATCGCGCCCGCCCTGGCGCACTGCCCGGCCGCGGTTCCCAAGAAACTGCTCGCCGCAATGAGGTCCCGTGAGTGTGCTCGGCAAAAGCCGCTACTCGTTGCGGGAAAGCAGCATGCCCGGTCGGCGATACATCGATGAGATTTTGCTTGCGTGGAGTGAAAATTGGAGGTAGATTCCTGCTCGCTCAGCATGTTGGTATTCCCTATCCAACGAGGGGGCCAGCCACTGGCCTCCTCGATTCGGGAAAGTATCGCGAGGCCCGGCCGGAGCCGAGTTACAGCAAATCGTGATCATGCGAGGATTGCTTCCCTTTTTCCATTGACGGAACTCGCCGAAACACGCCGCGCTTCCATCCACGTCGCCAGTTCGTCCGCGTCGTAAATGATTTTCCCGCCGATCCGATAGAACGGCGGAGCTTGATTCGTTGCGCGCCAGTTTTTCAAGGACTGGTATGCCAGGCCTAAGTACTGTGCCGCTTGCCGTTCGCTGAACCTCCGCGGCATATCTTTACTTCCCATCGAAGCCTCCCTGCAGCAACTGATGTTTGGAAAGTACTTTGATCGCCGAAAATAGTCCATGCACAAAAATGCGTCGATTATTGTCCTCTCTTCCGCCGGTTTCGAAATCGTAGGCTGAGCTTGTTGTAATAGTCGGTATCATGGTTGGCTCCTGTTAGCTCATTCACCTTGTTGGTCAGTTTTTCTCCCTTCAATCCCTGCGCTCTATAGAGGCAAAGCAATGCATGCTTCCGTTTTGCCATCGGCCGACCTTTGCCACAGATCATGCTCAGAGCAATGTTTTTCAGTCTTGCGATTTTTTCCTCTGAGAGTGTGGTAATGATTTGTTCCAATATCTGGCGATCCGACATCGTATTTTCCATTTCTATACCGGGCCGCGTCTCGATGTAGTCGTACCATGTCTGCCAGTCCGGTAGTCCAAGCGGTGGCAGGCCATCATGCCAATCGTTTTCGGCCAGATCGGCAGGCTTGCCATAATTAGCCGGCGGCCACTGCGGGGAATGCTCACTAGTTCGGCGCCTATTTTTCATCGCTGCCCGCCTCGAGCAATTTCACATCTGCCGCAGATAGCATCGCCGCGGTTGCTGTATTCACGGCGGCCCGCACAGGATCAAGATTCAATCGCGCATAGACTTGGGTTGCTGCCACACTCTTATGCCCGAGGCTCTTACCGATGACGAGCAAACTGGCGCCCGTCGCCGCTTGCCAAGATCCGAGGGTGCGCCGCAGATCATGGAGTCGGAGATCGGCAAAACTGTCCGCCTCTTGTTGCTTTTTGAAATCCTCCGCCGTTTTCCCCTTATTCGCTTCCATCCATTCGGCGAGTTCTATTTTTTTTGCCCGGGCGAGAATTCGTCTCCATGCCGACTTGGGCTCGACGAAATGCTTGCTCTTTTTCCCTTTGCCCGGAAAAACGAATTCACTTTTCGACGTCGCCTTTCGGCGCTCAAGGATTTGAAGCACTGTCGGGGAGAGAATTACGCTCATGGCTTCCCCGCTCTTGGAACTTTCCGCGGGAATCGCCCAGGTACCAGTCGTCCAGTTGATCTGACGCCACTGCATTGCCTGCGTATTGGCCCGACGCGCGCCCGTAAGCAACGCGACGAGAAAGAAATCTCGCGCCGTCGTGTTTTCTTCCTGCTGGAGTGACTGGAAAAATAGCTTCAATTCCCGGCCATCCATGAACCGTTCGCGCTTCCGCTCGCGGAACCTAGTGACGCCGATGCAGGGGTTCTCGCCGGTCCAACCCCACTCCCGAGCCCGATTAAACATTTGGGAAAGAAACTCAATAGTCCTGTTGGCGCTGATTTTTCCGCGCGCCCCGATCCGCCGATGCAGGTTGATTACATCGACCTTGCTGATGGAAGACAGCTTGCGAAATTGCCATTGGGAGAGGTGCGCTTTGAACATGCTCTGATCGTTTTTCCATGTTCGTTTAAAAACCTTGGAGTGATGCTCGAGAAAGGTGTCAAACAATTCCTTCAACGTAGCTTCGTCTCGGATCCGTCGCTTGTTCAACGCGGGATTCTCGCCCCTTGCGATCTCGCTATTCAGTTCTTCCGCGCGATTACGAGCCTGTTCGATCGTGAGGTCTTGAACGGGTCCGATAGCAATGCGCTCCGGCCTGCCGTCTACCTTGCGGTATAAGATGAAGGTCTTCTTCCCGAGGGGAGACACGGCCACCGCAAGCCCTCGAACAGTGGCATCGTAGAAATAGGCGCGCTGTGCGCTCGAAGGAAGGGGAAGTTTCGCGAGCCGCTTCTCCGTGAATACGAACTTGTTTGCTACCACTTTGCTACCGGCGGTAGCATTTTCTGAGGATTTCGGCATACCGTGAAGTACCTCCACAGATAGAGAATATGCCCGTAAACCCCCCAAAAGCAAGCGGATAAGTACCAGTACGTACCAGAGGGTCTGAGGTCGCCTGATGCCTTCTAAGCAGAGGGTCGCGTGTTCGATTCACGCCGCGCCCGCCATTCTGGTTTTCTCTCGTCAGTAGTTCAAAACGGTAAGTCCAAAGCGCTCGCCAGGAAGGCTGCCAGTGGCCTCATTTTG
>Ga0335069_10009468_pt1 | contig 13873 bp, 9 predicted proteins | sample Lox_Sample_11_FD_206714 | JGI IMG/M metagenome (GOLD analysis project Ga0335069, IMG submission 206714) | Soil microbial communities from Loxahatchee National Wildlife Refuge, Florida, United States - Lox_Sample_1.1 | ecosystem: Environmental > Terrestrial > Soil > Wetlands | place: USA: Florida... | reverse complement strand
ACGTTCCTGCTTTGGCGTGCTCAGGCCGACCCAGATCACGTCGGGCTTGGCGGCCGCGACCTCGGCGCGCAGCTCCTCGAACTCCGCGTCGGTCAGCGGGCGAAACGGCGGCGTTTTCGTCCCGACAACCTCCAGTCCGGGGAAACGGGCCGTGAGCCGTTCGCGCAGCCGTTCGGCCACGCCCGGCTGGCCGCCGAAGAAAAAGTGCCGCATCCCGGCGGCGCGGCCGGCATCGCAGACCGCGAGCAGGAGATCGGGACCGTAAACGCGCGTGAGGTCTTTGTGTCCCAGCCGGCGGCCGAACCACACCAGCGGCATGCCGTCAGGGGTGGTCAGAAACGAGCGGTGATAGATCGCGCGGAGCGCCGGATCGCGCCGGGCCTCGCCCAGGCCGTGCGTGGTGCAAAGGCAGACGTAGCCCAGGCGCGGCCGGGCGCGCGCCGCGAGCACGAGATCGCGCGCGCGGTCCAGCGTGAGCGCCGAGACGCCCACGCCGAGGACGTTGTAGCGGGCCGGAAGTTCCACGGCGCGACGTTGCGGAGAAACGCGCGGCCGTGCAATGCGCGATCACGCCGCGGCCGGGGCCGGCGCGGCGGCGGTGCCGCGGAGCGACGAGCGCGTCGCCAGCGCCCCGGCGAGGGCCGCGACCAGCACGAACCACAGGACGGCGAAGCCCGGCGACGCGCCGTGGCGCGCGACCATCAGCATGCAGACGAAGGTCAGGAGGGTGCGCAGGAGCCGATCGGCGGCGTTGAACAACACGCCCACGCGGCCCATCACGGCGTTGGGCACGAGGTGGAGCATCACCGCACTGCGGGCGACGCGGCTGCCGGCGTTGCCCAGTCCGAAGAGTCCGAGCGCCACATAGTATGCGGCCGGGACCGGCCAAATCACGAGCAGGGCGAGGGCGACGAGGCAGACGACCATGAGGCCGGCGATGACTTGGCCGGCGCCGCGCTCGGTCGCCAGCCGGGGAATGAAACCGCCGGCGAGCAGCGCGCCGAGGGCGAAGACAATCTCGCCGTTGCCATAGACCGCGGCCGGCGCGCGGAGCACGCCCGAGACATAGACCGGGAAAAGATAGTTGCTCACCATCACGAGGATGAACGGCACCAGCGTGCAGCCGAAGAAGACCGACAGTCGCGCGTGCTCACCCAGCCAGCGCAGTCCGTCGCCCATCGCCCGCCAAACATTCGTCCGCGGTGCGCCGGCCTCGAGGTGCGTTGCGGCGTACGGCAGCGTCGACTGCACCGCGAAGCTGAAGAGGTAGGTGCTGGCGTCGATCAGCAGGATCAGCCAGAGCGGCACCCGGTCGATCATCAGCCCGGCCAGGCCGCCCGACAGCATCGAAGCCGCCTGTCCTTGGATTTCGAGCAGGCCCGTGAGCGACTGGTAGTGCTTCCGGTCGATCGTCTGCTGCAGGAACGCGTACTTCGCCGGATAATGCAGCGTGTAATACAGCATGCCGCAGCAGTAGCTGACGATGAGCTGCCAGACCGCCACCCGCCCACTGAAAAAGGCCCAGGCGGACATGGTCAGCGTGGCGGTGAAGCCAAAAAGCTCGCCGGCGAGGAGCATCGTCTTGCGCGAATGCTGGTCGAGCCACGCGCCGTAATACGGCATGAAGAGGAAGAGCACCAGCGTGGTGCCGAGCGTGGTGTAGCCGTAGATCTGGTCGCCGCCCGACCGGTTGACCAACAGCCACGGGACCGCGATGATCGTCACCCCGGAGCCGATCGAGCCCGTGATGTTGGCCACGAGGAGCCGCTGGACACGGGTGTCGCGGAGCAAGGCCTTCATTGGAGCGGAGAGCGATGAATCGTCATCGTGCAATGCTCATCGTCCCTTGAGCATCGGGTGAAGCGGCCGGCGGAAGTGATGGCGGAAGCCGCAGGGCGTGCGGTCCCGGGCTCTTCGGCGATGAACCAGGAGAAAGGAACGTGCAACGAGGGGCGCCATTTCCCGGCTCACAGCCCGTGCTGGTCGGCGAGATACACCAGGGCGGCCATGGCCGCGGCGCCAAGCTCGAGCTCGCGCGGATTCACCTGGTCGAGGCTGTCCTCGGTCGTGTGGTGGATGTCGAAGTAACGCTGCGAATCCGGCGCGAGCCCGGCCACGGTGTAGCCGTAACGCAGCAACGGGTTGACGTCGGCGCCGCCGGCGCCCGAGCGGAATTCGTGGAGGCCGTAGGGTTCAAACAGGTTCTTCCAGCGGGCGGCGCGGACGTGCGCGTCACCGGCCGGATTGCCGAAATTGAAGCCCATGGGCCGGTCGGCGCCGCCATCCGTTTCGAGGGCGAGCAGGTGGACTTCCTTCCTCTCGCCGACGACGCGCGCATACTCGGTCGCCCCGCGGAGCCCGTTTTCCTCGTTGGCGAAGAGCACGCAGCGAACGGTGTGGCGCGGGTGGTACCCGGTGGTCCGGAGGAGGCGGAGCACCTCGATGGACTGCACGACCCCCGAGCCGTCGTCCTGGGCGCCGGGGGCAATGTCCCAGGAATCGAGGTGGCCGCCGACCAGGATGATGATCTCGGGATGCTCGGAGCCGCGGATTTCGCCGAGCACGTTGTTGGCCGGGGAATCATCGTACCAATGCGAATGAATATGCATTTCGACCCGCCGGCCGGGATGCGCGGCGAGCTCGGCGCTGAGCCGGTCCGCGGCCAGCGTGCTGAGCGCGGCGGCGGGGATGCGCGGCACGTCGGGCAGGTAGGTGGTCAGGCCCGTGTGCGGGACGTCGTCCAGCCGGTGCGTGAGCGAGCGCGTGAGCACGCCGACGGCGCCGTACTTGGCAGCCTCGGCGGGACCGTGATTGCGGGCGTCGCCCGCCTCGCCGTAGGCCGGGCCGGGATTGACGGACGCCGGATTCATCGGCCGGTTGAAGAAGACGATCTTACCCTTAACCTCCGTGGTCTTGAGCTCCGGCAGCGAGTGCAGCTCGACGACTGGCGCCACCAGCCCGCCGTCGGGAGTCGGCACCGAGCCACCGAGCGCAGTGGCGGTGAGCGACACGGGTTCGCGGTCCGCGGCCCCGGCGGGCAACAGTCGGACACTCTCCTTCGGCCCGCGCTCCCAGTGCGGTACCATCACGGGCTGCAGTTCCGAACGGTCGGCGCCCTGTTCGTCGAGAATCTTCCGCGCCCACACGCCGGCGTCGACGAGCTTGGCCGTGCCGGCGAGTCGACCGGGGAAACGAGTCGTGAGCTCCCGCAACTCGTCAAAGATCGGGCTGTTGACCAGCGCGGCGTCGTAAATCCGGCGCAGCATGGCTGCATCGGGGTCCGGGGCCGCCGGCGCGGCCTCGGCGATGAGGCCGGCCGGGTGGCGGAGAGCCAGCAGGACCGTTGCAAGAAGACATGGGAGCAGGCGCATGGGCGTAAGCTTGCCGGCGGCGGGCTTCCCGCAAGCAGGGAGTTGCGGTTGAAGGGTGCAGTGGGTGGCGGGAGCTGGGGGAACAGGTGGAGGAGGGAAAATGAAAATGAGAGTGGCGCTGGGAGGGAAACTGCCCCCGCTCCCTTTCGCGCTCACGTTCACTCCCGCCCCTGGAATCTCAGCGCGGGGCGCGGTCGAGGCGGACGTAGAGGCGGAAGGTGTCGAATTCGCCGAGCAGCCGGTAGTTCCGGCCGACGTAGTCCGCCAGCGCGGGAAACCTCTCCAGTCCGGCGTTGGCTCGGTCCTGGTAGAGAAATCCGCCGCGGCCGACCGCATCGACCAGGAAGGCGGGCTTCGATTCCCGGACATCGGCGAGAAATCGCTCACGGAAATAATCCTGCTGCGGACTGTCGTGCATCTGGCGTTCGGTGTGCGCGTCGCGGACCGCCTGGGGCAACCGGGTCTCCACGTAGAGCTCGGGCCGCCAGCCCCAGACGGCCAGGGTGTCACCCGGCCGCCGCAGTCCGCGGAGCGCGTCGACGATTGCCTCGCGGGCGTGCGGCTCGGGCACCAGTCTGGTCAGCGGTCGGTCGACCAGCAGAAGTTCCGCGACCTGAGCTCCGACGCCAACCGCAACCAGAAGCGCCAGCCATCCCCGGGCGAGCCGCGGCCCGCGCAGCAGATCGCCGAACTGCAATCCGGCGATCAGGGCGAGCGGCGCCGTGAGCAGCAGCAGGTAGTGCGGGTAGGCCCGGCCCGGCGCCAGCACCGCACAGGCCGCCGCGACCAGCAGAGTGCCGCCCAGCAACGGCGGACGCCACGCCGGGCGGGGCAGCCGGGTCCACGCGAGAGTTCCCACGGCGCACAGGATCAGTGTCCCGTAGAAGAACGAAGTGAAGCCCCAGGAGAATCCGACCAGATAGCGCAGCTCGCCGAAGGATTCGGTCCACGGCACCGCGCGGGATTGCGCATAGAACAGGTTGTGTCCGACGTAGGCCTGCCGCAGATGCGGCAGATTCCCGCTGAGGGCCGCCGCGACGGCGAACGCGCCAAAGACTGCGAGGGCCGGCCAGGCCAGGGCCAGCAGGTCGCGCCGGATCCGTCGGCGGTCCGCGCCGGGCTGCACGCCAGTCAGAAACGCCGCGACCACGGCGAGCGCGACGCCCAGCGGAAGAATCTGCAGTTTGCTGAACGGGAGCGCTCCCAACACGGCGCCGGTGCCGGCCAGCCGCCAGCGCGATTGGAGGCGGCCGGTCCCGTCGAACGCGGTCAACGCCAGCCACGCGGCCAGCGTGCAGAGGAAGAGCGGCAGCCATTCGCTGGCGTAGGCGGCGAAGTCCCAGAAATCCAGGAACACCATGAAGCACGCCAGCGGCAGCACCAGCCAGCGCGCGAGCCGGTCGCCGTGAACGTGCCGCAGGGCCAGCCCGGTGAACAGGACGATGCCCCAGGACAGGAGCAGAACGACCACCCGGCCGCTGGCGAAATCCACCGGCAGGCCGACCAGTGCCGGCAGGGCCAGCGGCGCCATCACCAGCGGACCCGAGCTCATGCCGTCGGGCCACCAGAATTCGCCGCGCGCGACCATCGTCAGCGCGCCGGCAAGGAATTGCGCCTCGTCGGGATTCACCGGCTTGTAGCCGATGATCGCCGGCCAGCGGAAGGCGGCCATCGCCGCAAGGAGCAGCAGCGCCACGACCGGCGTCGAGCCGAGCCGCCTCCACGATGCGGCCGCCGGAAAGGAGGGCAGGAGACCCGCCGCCAGCCAGAGGGCGAAAGCCGCACCCGCGAGGATCCAGTACCGCGAAGGGTCGTAACCAAGCGCGCGAAGGAAGTCGGACATGGCGGCGGACGCCATGGTGACGCGCCCCGGGGCCGAAGCAAGCCGCCGGCAAGGAGCTCGCCGGCCGCCCGTCTACTTCGCGGTCGCGATCTCCGGCTGCAGCGGCCCGTTGGGCAATCCCTGTCCCGGGGTCGTCAGCAACTGGTAGGCGGCCATCGAGGCCACTTGATGCGCCTGATCCGTCACCTTGTTGAGCACCTGGCTCAGGATGGCTTTCAGCAGGGCTTCCTGCAGCGAGCTGCTGGAATCGCCGGCATTGGCGATCTGGACCTGGCCCTCCCAAATGGTCGTGCCCGTCCGGCCGTCCACCATCCGGGCGCGGGCGTAGACGAAGGTGGTGGTGGCGAGGATCTGGTACTTGGAACCGTATTTCTCGATCGTGATGTACAGGACGGCATCCGCCCCGAAAACCTCGCGGAGCTTGGCCAGCGGGGCCTGGTGCATTTCCGCCGGCACGGTGAGTCCGTTTTCCTTGAGGTAGCCGTCAACCATCGCGACCGGCAGGACATAGTACCCGAGCTCCGCGAGCGGTCGCGTGGTGCAGCTCAGCAGGCTGTAGGAGGCGTTTACGTCCGTGGACTCGTTGATCGGGGGCAGCACGAGGATGGATCGCGGGTGGGAGCGGTTGAACTCCGTGTAGTCCTTCGCCGGCGGGGGCGTGACGCATCCCGCCATGGCCAGGAGGACCGGAACCAGAAGCGCGCAGGGGCCGTTTCTCATAGCTTCTTCCCCGGGTTGAGCAGATGGTCGATGAAGGGGGCTGATTCCGGAAAGAGCTCCTTTTCCGCTTCGAATTCCTTCCGCGCGAGGTCGGTCTGACCCAGCTGGGCGTAAAGATAGCCCAGGTGGGCGTGCAGGCCCGGGTTCACCCTGGCCTGCGCGGCGGCGGCCTGGTGGATGTCCTCCAGCAGTTTGTCCACCTGCACGGAAGGGGTGAATTTGTCCGGTTGGGTGTAAGCCAGGTAGGTCACGGCGGGATAATTGCCCCAATAATAGAGCGTGCGCGGCGGCGCCTGGCAGCCGGAGACGACGACCAGCGCGAAGAGCGCAGGCAGCAGCGTCTTCATCGGGCTACCTCGCCGGGTTCCATTTGCCGGACTCGAGGCCGGCGATGAGCGCATCGAGCGCCTGGCGGATCGAAAGGTCCAGCACCTTGCCGTTGAGCGTGGCGTCGTAGCTCGTCGTGCCGCCGGTGCCGAGCACCTCGCGGCTTTCGAGGGCATACTCGCCCGCGCCCTGGACGGAGAACACGATCTCGGAGGTGGCGACGTCGACCACGTACAGGCTGACCTTGGAGTAGGCCACCTGCTTCTTGCCGGAGCCGAGGAGGCCGAAGAGTTGCACGTCTCCGACCTCCTTGCGGCCGAATTCGGTGATGTCGCCGGTGATGGCGTAGTCGGCGCCCCGGACCTTCTGCTCCTGCCCCTTGAAGGCGGCCTCGCGCTTGATTTCGTCGAGGTTCCCGCGATCGACGACCAGAAAGCGGCCGGTTTGCTGCAGATGCGTGATCAGGATGGTCTTGGCCTGGCTGCCGAGGCGGTCGACGCCGTCGGAGAAGATGCCGCGCAGGAAATTGGTGCGATTGTCGAACTGACCCACGACCACGGTGCTCTTGGCGCCGGCGAAGGGCCGGGATGCCGCCTGCACCTGGGGTGTCTCCAGCGGGCGACTGGATTCGGTCGCGCAACCGGCGAGCAGGAAGGTGGCGGCGAGACAGGACGGGAGGAGCGGGGTTTTCATGGCGGTGGTTGGCCTTGGACCCCGCAAAGTTACCGCACGGCGCACCGCCGGCCATCAGGCGGCCGCACCGATTCCCTCCTAGGAAAGATTCCTAGGGCGTCTGGCACTGGCGCGCACCGGCGGCCCGAGCCGGGTGCGGGACGTTCAACACTCGGCTGGCAATTCGCGACCCGTCCCGTCCGCCTCAGGAAGCCGGCGGCGCGGTCTCGATCGGCGGGGTGCTGGCGGACTCGACCTCGTCGGATTCCACGACGCGCGCGATGGCGAGCAGCTTGTCGCCCGCCTCGAGGTCGACGAGCTTGACGCCCTTCGCCCCGCGGCCGGTCTCGCGGATCTCCTTCACGCGCGTGCGGACGCTCTGGCCCTTGGCGGTGAGGAGCATGACCTCGTCGGAGTCGTGGACGCTGAGCGCGCCGGCGACGCTGACGGAGCCGTCCTCGGGCAGGTCGATCGCGATCACGCCGGTGCCGCCGCGGCGGGTCAGCCGGTAATCGCCGAACGGCGTGCGCTTGCCGACGCCGTCCTCGCGGGCGACGAGCAGCCGGGCCTCGGGGTCGCAGACCTCGATGGCCTGGAGGTAGTCGCCCTTCTTCTTGAAGCGCATGCCGGTGACGCCGCCGGTGAACCGGCCCATGGCGCGCAGGCCCTCGCGCGGTCCGGCGGATTCGCCCTCGGACTCGACCGGCGAGTGGGAATCGAACGGCTCGGCGGTTTCGCCGGTGGAGCCGCTGTCCGGGCCCTCAAAGAACCGGACCGCCTGGCCCTGGTGGGAGACGAGGATGATCTCGTTGGTGCCATTGGTCAGCACGCAGCCGATGATGTCGTCGCCCTGGTTCAGCTTGATGCCGCGGATGCCGCCCTCGCGGGTGGCGCTCTCGTACTCGGCGAGCGAGGTCTTCTTGATCACGCCCTCGCGGGTGGCCATGACGACGAAGCGGTCGGCGGAAAACTCCTTCACGCAGAGCATGGCCGCGAGGTTCTCGCCCTGGCTGAGCCGGAGGAAGCTCGAGACGGACTTGCCCTTCGACGTGCGCGTGCCCTCGGGAATGTCGTACACCTTGCGCGCGTGGCACTGGCCCGTGCTGGTGAGGAAGAGGATGTAGTCGTGGGTCGAGGCCGTGAAGAGGTTCTCGACGAAGTCCTCCTCGTAGGTTTCGGCGCCGATGACGCCCTTGCCGCCGCGCCGCTGCGCGCGGTAGGCCGCGACCGGCGTGCGCTTGATGAAGCCGAGGTGGGAGACGGTGATGACGCAGCCCTCGTTCGGGATGATGTCCTCCATGCGCAGCTCGCCGGCGTCGTCGACGATCTCGGTCCGGCGCGGCGACGCGTACTTGTCGCGCAGCGCGAGCAGCTCCTGCTTGATCAGCCCGAGCAGCTTGGCCTCGGAGGCGAGGATGCCGCGCAGTTCCTCGACGAGCTTGAGCAACTCGAGGTACTCGGCCTCGATCTTGTCGCGCTCGAGGCCGGTGAGCTGGTAGAGACGGAGCTCGAGGATGGCGTCGGTCTGCCGCTCCGAGAGGGGATAGCGCGCCATGAGCTTGGTCCGGGCCTCCTCGCGGTTGGACGCCGAGCGGATGATGCGGACGAAGTCGTCGAGGTTGTCGAGGGCGATCTTGTAGCCCTCAAGGATGTGGGCGCGGTCCTCGGCCTGGCGGAGGCGGAACTGGGTGCGGCGGGTGACCACGTCGCGGCGGTGGTCGACGTAGCACTCGAGGAGTTCCTTGATGTTCATCTGCTTCGGCCGCTTGCGGTCGAGGGCCAGCAGGATGACGCCAAACGAAGACTCGAGGGCGGTTTTCGAGTAAAGCTGGTTGATGATGATCTGAGCCTGCTCGCCACGCTTGAGCTCGATGACGATGCGGGTGTTCTCGTCGGACTCGTCGCGCAGGTCGCGGATGCCGTCGAGCTCCTTCTCGCGCACGAGCTCCGCGATGCGGGTGACGAGCGTGGCCCGGTTCACATTGTAGGGAATCTCGGTGATGACGATCTGCTCGCCGCCGCCCTTGAGCTCCTCGGTGTGGGCCTTGCCGCGCATCTTGACGATGCCCTTGCCGGTCGTGAGGTAGGATTTGATGCCGGCGCGGCCGTTGATGTAGCCGCCGGTGGGGAAGTCCGGTCCCGGGATGTAGGTGGTCAGCTCCTCGACCGAGATGTCCGGCCGGTCGATCAGGGCGCAGGTCGCACCGATGAGTTCGCCGAGGTTGTGCGGCGGGATGTTGGTGGCCATGCCGACCGCGATGCCGGTCGAGCCGTTCATCAGGAGGTTGGGCAGCGCGCCCGGGAGGACGGTCGGCTCGGTGGTCGACTCCTTGTAGTTCGGGGCGAAGTCGACCGTCTCCTCCTCGATGTCCTTCAGCAGCTCCTCCGCGACGTCGCGCAGGCGGGCCTCGGTGTAGCGGTAGGCCGCGGGCGGGTCGCCGTCGACCGAGCCGAAGTTGCCCTGTGGATCGATCAGCGGGTAGCGCATGACCCAGTTCTGCGCCAGGCGCACGAGCGTGTCGTAGACGGAGGCGTCGCCGTGCGGGTGGTAGTTCTTCAGCACCTCGCCGACCACGCCGGCGCACTTGTCGTAGGCGCGGTTGTGCAGCAGTCCCTCGCGGAGCATCGCGTAGAGGATGCGGCGCTGCACCGGCTTCAGGCCGTCCCGGGCGTCCGGCAGCGCCCGCGAGATGATGACCGACATCGAATAGTCGATGTAGGCCGTCTGCATGATGTCGGTGATGTTCGCGGTCGAGAGCTTTTCGTTGGCGGTGTACACGGGAATGGGGGCGGGAGTCGGAAATCAGAAGTCAGCAGTCAGGATTCAGGAGTGCGCAGTCGCTGGGCGGAGACGTCGGCCGAGGCCAAGGTCGGGTGGCCGGGGATTGCGTTGCTGGATCCAGGCTCCTTCCATCCGGCGGACATCAAACGTCCAGGTACTGCACGTTGAGCGCGTTGTCCTCGATGAACTGGCGGCGGGGCGGGACCTCGTCGCCCATCAGCAGGGTGAAGAGCGCGTCGGCCTTGGCGGCGTCGTTGATGTTGACCTTGAGCAGCCGGCGCTTCTCGGGATCCATCGTCGTCTCGTAGAGCTGCTTCGGGTTCATTTCGCCCAGGCCCTTGTAGCGCTGGATGGAGAGCCCCTTGCGGCCGTTGGCGCGGATCTGGGTGACGACCTCGAGCGGGGAGAACAGGGGGGTCCGGACCTCGTTCTTGGTGCCCGCGTTCTCCGTGATGGTGTAGCGGGGCGTCTCCGTTGCGGCGAAGGGTGCGGGCTCGAGCCCGGTGCGGGCGAGGGCCTTGAGCAGCTTCGTCATCTCGTTCGATTCGAAGATCTCATGCACGGTCACGCGGCGCGTCGGGAGCGGCGAATTGGAGCCGGTGCCGTTGCCCGGGGCCGCCTCGAGGTCGGCGTCGAGGCCGAGCTCGGCGGTGAAGGCGGCGCGGGCCTTGTCGTCGGCGAGGAAGCGGTGGGTCTCGCGGTTGCCCTCGCGGATCCGGGCGACGTAGCGCGGGAGCTCGTGGGTGCGCGCGTCGTGCTGGTCGAGGTACTCCGCCAGCGAGGCGCCGTGCCGGGTGAGGCCGCTGCCGAGCTTCTCGAGCGCGGCGAGCATCTCGACGATCTGGTCGACGGCGGCGGGCGTGAAGGCGTGCCCGTCGCCGGCCCGCGCGAGGACGACGTCCTCCGAGCCGAGTTCGAGGAGCATGCGGTTGAGCTCCTCGTCGTTGTCGATGTACTGCTCGCGCTTCTTGCGCTTGATCTGGTAGAGCGGCGGCTGGGCGATGTAGACGTAACCGCGCTCGATGATGCCCTTCATCTGGCGGTAGAGGAAGGTGAGCAGGAGCGTGCGGATGTGGGAGCCGTCGACGTCGGCGTCGGTCATGATGATGACCTTGTGGTAGCGCGTCTTGTCGGCGTTGAAGGCCGAGTCGTCCTCGCCCGAGCCGATGCCGGTGCCGATGGCGGTGATGAGGGTGCGGATTTCCTCGTTGTTGAGCACCTTGTCGAGCTGCGCCTTCTCCGAGTTGATCAGCTTGCCGCGCAGCGGGAGGATGGCCTGGTAGCGGCGGTCGCGGCCCTGCTTGGCCGAGCCGCCGGCCGAGTCGCCCTCGACGATGTAGATTTCGCAGAGCGCGGGGTCCTTCTCGGAGCAGTCAGCCAGCTTGCCCGGCAGGCCGCCGCCGGAGAGCGCGCCCTTGCGGATGGTCTCGCGCGCCTTGCGGGCGGCCTCGCGGGCGCGGGCGGAGAGCAGCGTCTTCTCGATGACGCGCTTGGCCACCGCGGTCTCCTTCTCGAAAAAGAACTTCAGCTTCTCGCCGACGATCTTCTGGACGATGCCGTCGACCTCGGAGTTGGAGAGCTTGGTCTTCGTCTGGCCCTCGAAGCGCGGCTCAGGGACCTTGACCGACACGACGGCGACCAGGCCCTCGCGGACGTCGTCGCCGGTGATCGACGGGTCCTTCTCCTTGATCAGGTTGTTGGCCTTGGCGAAATTGTTGATCACGCGCGTCAGCGCGGTGCGGAAGCCCGAAAGGTGGGTGCCGCCCTCGATGTTGTAGATCGAGTTGGCGTAGGCGTAGACCTGCTCGCCGTAGGTGTCGTTGTACTGCAGGCAGACGTCGACCACGATGTCCGGCAGCGACGCGTTGGTCTCGTTCGGCGCGTGATCGGAGAACGTGATCGGTTTGGGGTGCAGGACGTTCTTGTTGTTGTTCAGGAACCGCACGAATTCGGCGATGCCGTCCTTGAAGAGGAAGCCCTCCTTTTTCTGCGAACGCTCGTCCTCGAGCTCGATGGCGAGGCCCGGGTTGAGGAACGCCAGCTCGCGCAGGCGCTTGGCCAGGATGTCGTAGACGAACTCGCGGGTCGTCTGGAAGATCTCCGGATCGGGCTTGAACGTGATTTTGGTGCCGGTCTTCTTCGTCTCGCCGATCACCTCCATCTTCTGCGTGGTTTTGCCCTGCGCGAAGCGCATGTGGTAGACCTTGCCGCCGCGGCGGACCTCGGCCTCGAACCACTCGGAGACGGCGTTGACGCACTTGGCGCCGACGCCGTGGAGGCCGCCCGAGACCTGGTAGGCGCCCTTGCCGAACTTGCCGCCGGCGTGGAGATTCGTCAGCACCAGCTCCAGTGCGGGGATCTTGTAGACCGGATGCAGGTCGACTGGGATGCCGCGGCCGTTGTCCTCGATCGAACACGAGCCGTCGAGGTGCACCGTGACCGAAATCTTGGACGCGAAGCCCGCCAGGCACTCGTCGACCGAGTTGTCGACCACCTCAAACACGCAGTGGTGCAGGCCCCGTTCGGCGGTGTCGCCGATGTACATGTCGGGCCGGCGGCGGACGCCCTCGAGGCCCTCGAGTTTCTGGATTTTGGACGCGTCGTACTGGGCGGCGGCCGCGTCGGTTTTCGCTTGGGATTTCGCGTCTTCGGATTCGGGCATTTCGAGCAGAAATGGAATGGAAAAAAGTCAGGGAAATCCGGAGCCGCGACAATGTTTTTCGACGGTTTTTTGGCGTTATTTTTTTGGCGAAATCCCTTTTCGCAAGGTGTTGTGGCGCAACAAATAAAAAACGCACATTTCGGTTGCATTTTTGCCTGGCCGGAAATCGCCGGAGGGACGGTAATTTTGCCCGGAAAAATGCCCGGAACTTCCGGCTGAAGGCGGTCGAAAAGTTTCATTTGACCGCGGTTTTTTCGGGGCGCAGTGTCGCCTCATGGTTGCGCCCCAACTGGAAAAAATGCTCGCGCTGCAGTCGTGCGACACCCGGCGGCTGGAACTGCAGCGGCAGCTCGAGGCGGTGCCGCGCGACGTGGCGACGGTGGAGGGCAAGATCGCCGCGGAGCGCCAGGCGATCGAGGCCGCGAAGAGCGAGTGGCGCGAGCTCGAGACGCGCAAGAAGACGCTGGAGACGGAGATCAGGAGCGCCGAGGACCAGGTCGCGCGCTACCGCACGCAGCAGATGCAGGTGCGGAAGAACGACGAGTACCAGGCGCTGACCCATGAGATCGAGACGACCAGCGGGCAGATCGGCACGCTGGAGGAGGACGAGATCCGGGTGATGTTCTCCATCGACGAGGCCAAGCGGCGGTTTGCGGAGGCGGAGGCCCGGCTGAAGGCCAACATCGCGGGCTACGAGGACAAGATCCGCGTGCTCCGCGAACGGGAGAAGCAGCTGCAGGGCGAGCACGCATCGGCGGTGGCGGCGGTCGCCGCGGCGCGGCCGGAGGTGCCCGCCGATCTCCTGCGAATCTACGACCGGCTGGCGGCCAAGCCGGGCTTTCCGGTGGTGGCGCCGGTCAGCGGCGGCCGCTGCGGCGGCTGCCACCTGAAGGTGCCGACGCACATCGAGGTGCAGGCGCGCAGCGGAGCGGAAATTGCGACTTGCGACCAGTGCGGGCGGGTGGTCTATTGGACCTCCTAGTATCGGGGCCAGACCTTCGCTCCGAGTTCTTTGAACCTGGAGAGGAAAGTCCGGACACCACAGGGCAGGATTCCGCGTGAAAGCGCGGGCGCGGCGTTTCAAGGCGCCGTGACGGACAGTGTCACAGAAAACAGACTGCCGTTCTGAAATCTCAGATCTCAGATTTGAGATTTTGGAAGGGCGAGGGTGAAAAGGTGGGGTAAGAGCCCACCGCGCCGGCGGCAACGTCGGCGGCACGAAAAACCCAATCCGGTGCAAGGCAGAATAGGCGGCTGGACGGCCCGTCCAATAGCCGCGGGTATGCCGCACCCCCGCGCCCTTCCCGGGCTGCCGGGGGCGATTCCGCGCGAGCGGAAGTCGAGAGAAATGAAGGTTATCCCGTCCTTTCGGGAACAGAATCCGGCTTACCGGCTTCGATGCTAGCCAACATGCGGGGCGCGCTGCGACGAGCGGCGCGCCCCGCGCCATTTGAGGAGTTCAGCGTTCACGGTTCACCTCGAAGTTCACGGTTTGC
>Ga0335069_10009467_pt1 | contig 13873 bp, 12 predicted proteins | sample Lox_Sample_11_FD_206714 | JGI IMG/M metagenome (GOLD analysis project Ga0335069, IMG submission 206714) | Soil microbial communities from Loxahatchee National Wildlife Refuge, Florida, United States - Lox_Sample_1.1 | ecosystem: Environmental > Terrestrial > Soil > Wetlands | place: USA... | reverse complement strand
CTGCTCTCAACCGGCTTGTTGAGTTCGACGGGAAGTCCGGCAGCTCTTCCCGGGTCCTATCCGCTTACGGTCCAGGTTTCAGATTCCGGCGGCAACACGGCGACGCAGAGCCTGAGTCTCGTGATCAGTTGCGCAACGCCATTCACACCTTATGCGTTCGGCAAGTACATGATGGCGCACTTTACCCCGCCAGCGATGCCGAACAATGCGCATCCATCGATTTTCGATTACGCTCCGGCGTGCGGCTTCACAACGTTCAACTGGCAGCAGCAATGGACGGTCTTGCCGACCGGCACAGCTTTGATTCCGGCGAAACCTTTTGCAATTCCGGGCAATGTCTCTCCGGGGAGTTGTGCGGCGGTCACCTCGTCGCTATGGCCGGCGAACAACTGTTTTCTCGTGGCTGGCCCTTCGTTTCTGACCGACAACACGCTTTCCTACCCGACCCTCTTCGACCCTCCTGAAGGCAGTTATGTGAACCCCAACGCTCCGGCAGGATATGACCCCTACCCTTTTTACTATCCTCCGAACGAGATTCAGCCCGGTGTTACCGCGTGTACTTTGCCTCCCAAGAACGGTGTCGCGCAGTGCCCGTTCCCGTTCCCCTTCGTTCTGAACCAGGCCGGTACAACGCTTTCCTTCCTGGATGCTCCGTCTCTATCGTCCCTGCCGGGCGACAGTCCGTCGTCATTTCCACTCCCCGGACATTACGTCTCGTTTCAGACGTCACTCGTCGGCGTGTCAAACCAGGTTGGTCCGGGAAGCGCGCTTTGCGGCTCGAACAGCCTCTTGTATTGCACCACTATTTATTCCTGGCACTGGAACTCAACTTTCAATGGCAAGGCGGGTGGCGTATCGCAATCCGCTAGTTTTGCGCCAGTTGATCCCGACAGTGGAACGGGCGGCGTTACGATCACCAGCGTTAATGGCGTTCCTACGCCGACTGTCACGGTTACGCCATCGGCGGTGAACATCCTGACCACGCAGGCACTGACGGTAACTATCAGCGTGAGCGGCGGGTCGGGCAGTCCCACAGCAACCGGTACCGTGGAGCTTAGCAGCGGCAACTACAACTCCGGCGGCTTAGTTCTCAGCAGCGGCGGCGCGACGGTGAACATTCCAGCCGGTTCTCTTGCGGTGGGCACGGATACGCTCATGGTCGTGTACACGCCTGACCAGGCGGTGGCTACAAACTTGAGCACGGGGTACGGATTTGCCGAGGTCGCGGTGACTCCGCAGCTTTCTTTTTCCGCTCCGGGGATAGCCTTTGGCAACCAACTGGAGGGTAGCTACAGCGCACCGCAGACGTTGACGGTAACCAACACCTCGACGGGAACGCTGAACCTGAGTGGGGTTTCCATTAGCGGAGCCAACGTCGCGGATTTCGTGACGACCAGCGATTGCGGAGCTACGCTAGCCTTGGGGAAGACGTGCGCCGTAACGATAACGTTCAGGCCCACAGCACTGGGCCTCAGGTCGGCCCAGATCGCAGTTGCGGTGCAGGGAATAGGCAGCCCATTTGTGGATCCGCTGTCTGGAACCGGCATTGACGTCTCTATCACTCCGATTCGTCCGGATCGCACGACTCGAGCAACTAGCTCTTCGTCAGCCGGTAAGACCACGGTGCGTCCGAATGTCACAAAACGAGGAAAACAGACAAGGGTTAGAGGCTGGAATCGTGAAGAATCTGAGTAAGGCACTAACTTCGCCCGTGTTTGCTAATGTTGTTTAGCGAGTGTCTCCTACTCACCCGCATAAGCTTGACTACTCTCCCCTGGGTTCGGCCCTGCTTCTACTGCCCTTTCCGCATTTTCCTGCTTCCGTTCCCGTATTGGGAACGATGTCAAGAATCCTCTAAGAAGTGCCTTCCGGGAAGCGCACAATGATGTCTTACCTAACTCATCACTGTGACGAGAGGAGGTTCGCAATGGCAAAGTGCGGCAAGAAGAAGGCAGCAGCCAAACCTGCTGCAAAGAAATTAGAAAACAAGGACCTGAAAGGAATAGCAGGAGGCTTAGAACTCGGCCCGACGCTCTTGAGCCCACCTATAGCGAAACCCTTTGTGCCGGGAGGTGCGGTTCTTGACAGCGCCATTCCCGTCATCAAGGGTCGAACCGGCGGATAGATCCGCCAAACACAAAAGGCGCCCCCGATAGGTCTGGGACGCCTCTCTTGGTGCCGCCTTTCGAATTACCACGGCACAAACTTCACTCGTGTTTGATAACGTTGCCGGCGAGTGTTCGCCCACCCGCCGGCGTATGCTCGACTACTCTCCCCTGGTTCGGCCCTGTACTTCCCCCTTGGTTCGGCCCTACTTCTACTGCCCCTGGGTTCGGCCCTACTGCTCCACTGCTACTACAACCCTGTTCGGCCCTAGTTCTCGTGCTAGTCCGTCTCTTGGAGCGTTTTGATGTGCTCCTCGAGAGCCCGCGCATATTCGCGCTCGGCCTCTAACTCTGATTGCAACTTCTTTACCAAATGCTCAAACCTTAATATCTCTATTCTTAGCTTGGCGATATCGGCACTCCCTGCACCATTCCGAGACAGATTGGGTGCGACGGCGGCTCCATTTGCGACAGTATTTGTCACCTGTGCGACAGGAGCTGTCACTGCGGCCGGGGCTGCCGGCGTGCCAAATCGCATGGGCGCCGCAGCCGGGGCGTGACCGTTGCCGAAGCCGTGGCCATTGCCCGGAGGTCCAGCCGCCGGGCGGGTGGCCGCCGAAAAGATGCTGCTGAGCGTGGCCATGGCGTTGGCGTTGGGCTGCGGCGGGGCTGACGGAACGGGAGGCGCGGGCATGGGTGCCGCGACCGGCACAGGTGTTGGCACCGGCGCACTTGGAGTTGGGCGCGTGCTTTTGCCCAGAAGCTGCTTGACGCGACCGATCAGGTCTCCGGGCTGAAAAGGCTTGCGGATGAGTTCGTCGGCCTTAACCTGGAAGGCCTTTTCGGCGACCTGCTTGTTGACGACACCCGACATGAGGACGACGGGCGTGGTGGAGGTCGCAGGATTCTGCTTGATCGTCTGGCAGACGTCGTAGCCGTCTTTGCCGGGCATGATGACGTCGCTGATGACGACATCGGGCGGCTGCTGCGTCATTTGCGCCAGCGCCGTATCGCCGTCGTGGCAGGCGACCACCTCGATGTTCTCGCGGCGGAAGGCGATCTTGATGACCTCGCGCATGGTGGCGCTGTCGTCGATAAAATATACGGTTGGGGCGGTCATAACATCACCTCGTCGCTCGGCCGCTCTTCTTCGTCAACCTGGCGCAGGGCTTCCAGCATTAGTTCTGTTGCAGAACGCATGACCGTGCGCGTGGCCGGTGTGAATCCATGGATGAACTTGTAGACGCCGCCGTCGGCGTGGTTGCAGGTCTTGACGATCTTGACGACCGCGTCGTCGCCGACCAGCTCGTTGCATTCGGCGTGCGAAACCTGGCCGTTGTCGAAGACGATGACGCCGTCTGTATCGCTGGCGTTAACGTGGAGCGATCCGCATTGGCGCGAGTGGCTCAGCATCTGGATAACGCCGGGCAGGTCGAGATGCGAAAGATTGCCTTCCAGCGCGGTGAGCGAGCTCTCGAGCATCTGCGTGGGCTGGAAGCCTTCTTCGCGGCTGCGCAGGAATTGGCGCACCTGGTTGGCGATGTTGTCGGGATTCTGCTGGCGGCTGACGCAATCGTCGCAGCCGGCGCGGTAAGCGGCCATCAGGCCCTTCTCGCCGTCATCGCCTATAGCAATGACGGGAATGTGGGCTGTCTTCTGATCGCTATGCAAAATGGGAACGATGTCGTAGGCGTTCATCTCGCGCAGGTTGGTGGCGCAAAGGATCGCAGCGGGCGTGTCCCATTCGAGCATGGTGAGCGCGTAGGGCGCGTCCATGGCGTGGGTAACGTCGAAACCCTGCTCGCGCAGTGACGTACTCAGGCGCTTGGCGAAGAGTACGTTGCTGTCGATGACCAGGAGCTTGCCGATGGAGGGCGCAGAGGTGTTCATGCGGCGGCCTCCGGTGAGAGCTTCTCGAGATCGATGACTTCCACGATCTCGTCGGGCAACGACAGCAGGCCGGTGACGTAAGCGGCGAGATCGCCGGTACGCGGCAGGAGCTCGGAGTTTGTCAGCTCGCAGTCCCCAGTCACAGGGATGGCGGTGCGCTCTACGGCGGATCCGAAGCGGCGCCTGGCAATCAGGTAAAACTTGCGCGCGGGATTGTCGCGTCCGGCGAGGACTTGCGCAACGTCGAACACGGGAACGACTTCGCCGCGGCGGACCAGGACTCCACTCACCAGCGGCGTGGTGCTGGGAAAGGCGTGGAGAGTGTCCATGCGCGCAAGTTCGGTGACGTTTTCCGCGGGCAAAGCAAAACGCTTGCCTCCGAGCGGAAACAGCACGAACGACGAATTGGCGGCAAGGGTCATGCTCCCACCCTCTGGGCTTCGGCCGGTACCGGAAAGCTCTGCTCCAGCGAACTCATGTCGTAATGCGATAAGAACGTTTCGGGGTTGACGACGGGAACGACGAGCCCATCTATCAGCGCGAGACCCAGGTACCAACTGCGCTCTTCGCCGTGGAATGCCTGCGGTAAAGGATGCACGCGCGGGATTTCTGTCATGCGCACAATGCCGTCCACCTTCACCGCGATGGGATGGCTGCCGAGCAGGAGCACACGGGTGCTGCGCGTCGGCATCATGCCGAAGTGGATGTTTCCATCCACGACCCAATAGCGGCGGCCTTCCCGTGTGAGTGTGTGGCGAACCTTTCCGAACTGGCGCGGGCTGCTGCCGAGGGACTCCATGCCCTGCAGGCTTTGGATTTCGTTCACCGCGGAGGCGCCGATGGCGAAGATGTTGTCACCAATGGTGAACAGGATGACGGGAAATCCCAGCGACCGTTGCACGCGCTTTTTCTGCCGGGCCAGCCTCACATGGCACCTACTTTCGAGGCGCCCATCAGGTACATGGCGCGTTTTTCCAGGGTCGCGGCGATGGACTCGATTCCCAGGATTTGATCTACGGATCCGGTCTTGATGGCTTCGGCCGGCATTCCAAAGATGACGGCGGTCTCTTCGTTCTGGGCAATGACGTGTCCGCCGCCGGCCTTCACGGCCTGCACGCCCTTGGCTCCATCGCCCCCCATGCCGGTCAGGATCACGCCCACGCACATCGGGCCGGCGAAGGCAGCCGCGGTTTCCAGCGCGATATCGGCGCAGGGACGATAGCCGTTGATGCGCTCGCCTTCCTGCAGATCGATGCGCCCGCTTCCTGTAACGCGCAAGTGATGCGAGCCGGGGCAAACCAGGATGGTGCCGGGACGCAGTTCGTCACCATGCGCGGCTTCTTTCACGTACAGGCCCGAAACCTCGGCCAACTGCTTGCTGAACTGCGCCGTGAACGTCCCCGGCATGTGCTGGACCAGCAATATGGTTCCCGGGAAGTCGCGCGGGATCGCGGGAATCAGCTGCATCAACGTCTGCGGACCGCCCGTGGAAGAAGCGATCACCACCACCGGATGACGGCCATTCGCAGCAGGCCTCGGTCGCGCGCCATTTCCATTACCGCTCGCGCCTCCGCCGACTTTCGCCGTACCGTTGCCGTTACCGTTGCCGCCCGCCGCAAGCGGCGATTTCGTGTACGGATTGTTCTCCGGCGGTGCCTGCACCGGCGCACTGAAACTTTTCGCGGTTCTCACCACGCGAACTCGCGCTGCCATCTTCAGTTTGCGGCAGATCTCGTCGCGAATGCTGTTCATGTCGAGATCGATGCCGCTGCTCGGCTTGGGAACAAAATCAATGGCGCCCAATTCCAGCGCGCGCAGCGTTGGCTCGGCGCCATCTTTGGCCTCGGAGCTGACAATCACGATCGGCCGCGGGTTCTTCGACATGATGGCTTCCGTAGCCTGCAAGCCATCGACATGCGGCATCATGATGTCCATCGAGATCACGTCGGGACGCAGCGACTCCGCCATCGCGATCGCCTCGCGCCCGTCGCGCGCTTCGCCCACGATCTCAAGCTGCGGATCGGTGGCGATGATGCTCTGCAGCACCTTGCGCATGAACGCCGAGTCATCGACGATCAACACCCGCACGCGTTGTCCCGCAACACTCATCGAATCCTTAAGCCGTTACCGCCGCAATCGCGATTGGCGATGGCGCCTTCGCACTGCCAATCAACTCTGCCACGCTGGCGATCAACTGATCTTCCTGCACCGGCTTCACCAGGAAGCCGCGCGCACCTTCCGCCATGGCGCGCTCGCGGTGCTTTTCTCCTGCGCGCGACGTCACCACCATCACCGGAATCTTCTTCAGCGACGGATCCTGCCGCAGATGCATCAGGAGTTCGTAGCCATTGGTGCGCGGCATCTCCAGGTCGCTGATGATGAGGTCCACTCCCCCTTGCGCCACGATCTCCAGAGCTTCCAGCCCGTCGCACGCAAGCTTCACGCGATAGCCTGCCTTCTCCAGCATGCGGCCCACGAACTTGCGCACGCTGATGGAATCGTCGGCGAGCACGATGACCTTCTCCGGAGCCACTGGCACAATCGCCGCCGCTGGAATGTGACCAGCGGCCACCGCGGTCGCACCCGGCGAGAACATCCGCGAGAACGCATTCGACAACATCAGCGGACGTTTCTCGATCGCCTCGCCGGCCACCAGCCGGTTGAGATCGACCAGCAAAATCAGGCTCCCATCAGGCGCAATCGTCGCGCCCGGGAAGAGCTTCACGTTACGCAGGTACTCGCCCAGGCTCTTGATGACAATTTCGTCTTTGCGCAGCACCTCTTCGACCACGACTCCGACTTGTCGTCCGCCGATATTCACCAACACGAGTCGATAAAAGCCGTTGACTGGTTCGACTGGCGGGAGGCCCAGCTCTTTGTCGAGCCGCACTACCTCCGTGACTACGTCGCGAACCTTGGTCAGCAGCTTGCCGCCGACTTCTTCGATCTCCGGATCGGAGATGCGGCGAATCTCTTCCACGAACGACAATGGGAAGGCGAACTGGCTCTCTCCGCAGCGCACGAACAGCGCCTGCGAGATGATCAGTGTCAACGGCACCTTCAGCGTGAAGCGCGTGCCGAGTCCCTTCTGCGTGTCGATGTCGATTTCGCCATTGAGCGCATTGATGTTGGCGCGAACCACGTCGAGACCAACGCCGCGCCCGGCGAGTTCGGTCTTGCGCGGAGCCGTCGAGAATCCTGGATGGAAGATCAATCCCAGCAGGTCGCGCTCGCTCATCTGGGCTGCCTGGTCACTGGCGATCAACCCCAGCTCGATGCCCGTGGAGCGCAGCTTCTCGTAATCCATGCCGCGGCCATCGTCTTCAACCTCGATATAGATGTGGTTGCCGCGATGGTACGCTCTAACGATGACGTTACCGTGATCCGGCTTGCCCGAGGAGTAGCGATCCTCTGCCTTTTCGATCCCGTGCGCCACCGAATTGCGCACCAGGTGCAGCAACGGATCGGCGATCTGCTGAATAATGTTGTTGTCGAGTTCGGTTTCGGCGCCTTCCAATTGCAGCTCGATCAGCTTGTTGGCGGCCTTCGCGGCATCGCGGGCCGTGCGCGCGATGCGCGTATACAGGTTACCGATCGGCACCATGCGCGCCTGCGTGATTTCGTCCTGCAGGCGATGGGCGAGTTTCGTGAACTCGTCGATGTCGCCGTCAACCCGCCGCACGAAGCCGTCGAGCTGGCTCAGAACTTCGGTGATGTCGGCCGAGATCTCCGTCAGCGAGCGCGACAGGATGTTGAACTCGTCGTAGCGGTCCATCTCCAGCTCGCTGAACTCGGCGAGCGAATGATCGTAACCGTGCGAGTAGCTCGAATATCCCCCGCGATACGGGAAGGGATCGCTTCCCCCGAAGGCGGTTTCGGAGCCACCGAGAGGGCTGCCAAAAGAGGGCGTGAACGGTACCGGAGGCCGGCTGCTGAAGCCCTGCCGCGGCATCTGGTTGAATTCGTACTTCTCCTGGAACTCGCTGATCTTGTCGCTCATGCGCGCCTTGGAGAAGTTCAGAACATCGGCCAGGCGTTCCAGCTCCGCCACGCGACCCAGCATGCGCGTGCGGTTGATGACCAGTTCGCCGACCGCGTTCATCATGCGGTCGAGCCGCTCCAGCGCAATGCGCACCGACTTCGACTGCGGCGTGGCGGTAGGCGCCTTCTTCGCGATAACTTCCGTTTCGTCGTGCTCAGGCTGGGGCTGCGCAGGCTCTTCCGAATGTGGGACCGGGCTTCCAAGCCCGGTCGTCTTTTCTGGAGCTATCGGAGACGTTACGATCGCCCCGTCTTCTTCCCTCGCCTGTTCGGGCGCGGTGTAAGTAACTTCTTGCTCCGTGGCAGCAGACGTCGCAACGTCACCCTCTTCCGGCGCCAGCTTCGCAATCCTCGTCAGCAGCGACTTCACACTCGACTGCATCGTGGCTTCATCGGGCCACTGCTGGTAGAGGAACTTCTTCAGCGCATCAACCGCTTCAAGACAGATATCAATGATCGCCGCGCTCGGCTGCAGTTCGCCGCCACGCAATCGCCCGATCAAATCTTCAGCGCGATGAGCAACGCGCGAGATGCGATGCAGTCCCACCTGTGCCGCCGAACCCTTGATGGTGTGCATGGCGCGGAACAGGCGATGAATTTCATCCGGGCTCGGACTGGTTTCCAAGGCGAGCAGGCATTCGGTGACGGCCTGCATGTGCTCTTCGGCCTCGGGCACGAAGAACTCCATCACCTCCGCCGGAACTTCACCGTCAGGCGGAAGGTCGCCGATCGGCGCCATGGAGGAGACATGGCGCGGCTCGACGACCTCCGCCTGCTCACCCACGTGTGCTTGTTGTGGGGCGATAGCGAACTCGGAGGGTGTGGGCGCTTCATCCTCGACTGCGGGTGCCCCATCATCGGCCCTCTCTTGCCCGAGTGTGGGGATTTGTGTCTGTGGCTGCTCGATCTCTTCCGCCTGGAACGCGAACGGATATTTCGCCTTGAACGCAGCAATCTCTTCTTCCGCCTCAGCGTTGTTGGCGCTGATCATCAGCAGGTCAGACTCGAGCGTCGCAATGGCTTCGTAAATGAATTCGACCAGCGGACCCGAGGCTTCCTGGCTGATGCCGGCGTTGGCTACGTACTGGAAAATGTGCGAGAGCTTGCCCGCGATCTCCGACATACGCGGGAAGCCATACAACCCGGACGCGCCCACAAGCGTGTGCGCCGCGACGTAAAGCCGCTCGAGATCTTCCACCGCCGGGTACGCATCCTGCAGAATACTGCTGTACTCTCGCAGAAACTGCAGATGCTCCGACGCTTCCTGCAGGAAGACCTCGGTCATGTCCGGGCCCGCCGAACTCACTTCGACTCCTCTCCGCCGGTAAAGCGTGCCGAGCCAATCGGCTTCAGGTACAAACGCACGTCCTGGTGAACGATGGTGTCAACCTTTATGCCTGCGCCTCCGACGGAGTCGGCATGGCCGAGCACCAGGTAGCCACCGGGTTCGAGCGCGTCGTACAAATGCTTGATCACCTGCTTGCGCTTCTCTTCCGAAAAATAGATCAGCACATTCATGCAGAAGATCACGTCGAAGCGGCCCATGTAGGTCGCTTCCACAAGATTCTGTTGCGCGAAGGTCACCAGGTTGCGCAAACGCGGCTTCACCATGAACTGGTCGCCGACCTTCGCAAAACTGTTTTCAATCTGCTTCGGCGTCAACTCTCCGAGCGACCGCGGCGAATACACACCGCGCTCCGCGTGCTGCAGGGCCTTGCGGCTGATATCGGTGGCCAGGATGTGAATGTTCCATGCCTCCGCGAAGTCCAGCGATTCCGAGATCGTAATCGCCAGCGAGTAAGCCTCTTCGCCCGTCGAACACGCGGCCGACCACATGCGCAGTGTGCGCGGATTTTCCCAGAACTTCTTCACGTGCAGTTCTGGCAGCACCTTCTTCTCGATCGCATCGTAGACGTGCGGATAGCGGAAGAACGAAGTCTCCTGCGTGAGCAACCGCTCCAGCAGCGCCTCGTACTCCACGTTCGACGATTTCAACGCCCGGATGAGATCGGCACCATGGCGCAACTTCTTCGCAAACAGGTGGTCTTTTACCCGCGTGGAGAAGAAGCGCTCGCGCGACTGGTCGAACAGGACGCCGCTACGCTTCTCGATAAACGCGGCGATCTCGCTGAGCTCATGCTCCGTCAGGCTTGGTTCGAATTCGAATCTCGCTGCAACCGACATATTTATCATTCCGGGTGGACTTCTGTCCGCGGGGAATTTCTTGTATCAGGGCACGACTTCAGCCGTGCCAACGTTGCCTCTGTCTCAGCGGCTTTAGCCGCTGAGCTTAAAACCTTGGCGCTCCGCCGTTACCGCCTGGACGCGGCGCACCCGCCGCGACCAACTGCGGACGATTCGCACTCTCCGTCGCCGCCGCTACCGCGGCAGCTGCGTTTCCGTTCTGCGCGATCTTGAACTGCGACAGCGCTTCATTCAGTTGCTCCGACAACTTCACCATCGTCTCCACCGTGCGCGCCGTGCCACGAGTTCCCTGCGAAGTCTGCCGCGTAATGCTGGAGATGATCTGCATCGCATTAGCCACGCCTTCCGTGCCGCGCACCTGCTGTTTCGACGCCAGCGAAATTTCCTGCACGAGTTCGGCTGATTGGCGGACCACGCTCGAAATCGCTTCCAGCGCTTTACCAGCCTGGTCGGCAAGTTTGGCTCCGACTTCCACTTCCTTGGTGCCTTCTTCCATGACGACGACGGCTTCGTTCGTTTCCGCCTGGATGGACTTGATCAGCGCCGAAATATCTTTGGTGGCGTTGCGCGAGTGTTCCGCGAGTTTTCGGACTTCGTCGGCGACCACCGCGAAACCGCGGCCCGCCTCACCGGCGCGCGCAGCTTCGATGGCGGCATTCAGAGCCAACAGGTTGGTCTGCTCCGTAATGTCGTTAATGACGTTGACGATCTCGGAAATTTCCAGCGACCGGTCGCCCAGCGATTTGATCTTCTTCGCCGTCGCCTGCACCGACGAACGAATGCGCTGCATGCCTTCCAGCGTGTCGCGCACCGAGCGGTTACCCTGCTCGGCAGCGTCGAGCGCGCGGCGTGCCGCTTCGGCGCTGGCTTCGGCGTTGTTCGACACCTGCTTCATCGAAACCGTGAGCTCTTCCACGGCCGAGGAAGTGTTGGTGATTTCCTGGTCCTGCTGGTTGGCGCCGCTCGCCATCTCTTCGGAAGAAATCAGAATGTCGTTGGCGTTCGTCTGGACGTCGATGGCTGCCTTGCGCACGCGCTCCAGCACCTTGCTGAAGTTGTCGAGCATGTAGTTCACCGAGTCCACCACGTTGCCCAAGGCATCATTGGTGACTTTGCCGCGCAGCGTGAGGTCGCCGCGAGCGATCTGGCTGACGATGGTCAGGAACTCCGTGACTGACCGCTGCAACGATTCCTGGGCGGCTTGATCGCGCGTTGAACGCTGCAAACGTTCCGCTACCCGATTCAAGCTCTGCGCCAGTTCGCTGGAGCTGTCGAGACGCGAGTCAAAGCTGCCCGCTGCCAACCTCTCGGCGAAGGCTTCGACGTCGCCACCGGAGCCAGACAACGAACCCAGCTTCATGACGCTGAAGATCACGGCTCCCGCTGCGACTGCGAGCGCAGCCAGGCCCGTGCCTCCGCTCATGGCTTCGACAAAACCAGCCGCGCCGGCTTTCGCGCCGGCGTTCACCGCCAGTCCCATCACAATCAACAGCGCAGCGGTGTTTGCCGCTACCACTGTCCATACGGTCGAACTCGTGCGACCATTCATAACTTCCTCCAGAACTGCAGCTTTCAGCCTTTAGCTTTCAGCCCACAGCTCCTAAATCTCCTCGAGTCCCTTGCCGAACTCGAAACCTGAAACTCGAAACAACTAACCACTACTCACTAACCACTACCCACTAGATAACCGGCACCGGAAACGCGTCTACCAGCCGTTTCAAATCCAGCGCCAGCGCCAAACGATCTTCAAACCGCAACATACCGCAGCAGTGCGGCACATCCTGCGGAGCTTCGTCGATTAACAACGGCTCCGCCGTCGTATATGTTCCAATCACCTCATCGGCGGCGATCCCGATCCGAATTTCATCGCGCTCGCCTTCCGCCGGAAGCTGCGCCACCACCACGTGCTTCGGTGGCAAATCGGCGCGATGGCCCTCGGTAAACGCAATGTCAACCACCGGCACGATGTTTCCCCGGAGGTTGAACACGCCCGGCATGAAACTCGGGGCCAGCGGAATGCGTGTGAGTAAGGGCCATTCGACGACCTCTTCCGTATCCAGCACATGCAGGCAGAAGCGCTCGCGTCCGGCGCGGAACACGCAGTACTGGCGTTCTACCGGCGGCGTTTCTACCGCTTCCGTTACCTGCTCGACCTGTAGTTCGTCGCTCACAGAAATCTCTGTACTGCTTGTAAAAGCTCTTCTGGCTTGAATGGCTTGGCCACAAACCAGTCCGCGCCCTGTTGCTCGCCCCAGAACACGTCGCTGGGAGTACTTTTCGAAGTCACCAGCACCACCGGGATACCCTTGTAAGCCTCGCTGTTTTTCAGTTCGCGGCAGACCTGGAATCCATTTCGCTGCGGCATTACCACATCGAGCAGGATCAATCCGGGATGTTCCACGTCGAGCAGCGCTTCCAGCCGCGTGGGGTCGTTTAACGCCACGGGCCAGTAACCGGCCGACTTCAGCACCGACTCCATCAGTCGGGTCTCGGCCATCGAGTCATCGACGATCAAAACCTTCTTCAGCGACACTTCGTGTCCTCAGCGTGAGACAAAGTGCAATTGCCGCGCCAATCGGAGCGTTTCAGGCGAAATCGTCTCAAATAACTTCTCTTTGTTTTCAACTGCTTAGCAAACCTCATCTCACTTTAGTCACCGCTGACCCACGATTGCATGGGAACGTTCATCTCACGGTGAGACATGCGTTCGGAAAATTGCATCTCGGTTTCAAGCGATGTGAACCTCTGGAGAATCTCGTGAACCCGCATGGACATGCTGTGAATGGTCTCGACCTGTTCCCGCACGTCGGCGGTCAGCTTGCCGGGTTCGAGCAATAGAAGTTCGGAATTGCCCATGATCGAAGTGAGCGCGTTATTCAGGTTGTGGCGCATATCGAGCATGTAACGGCCTAAAACGGCGTGTTTTTGCGCCGAAGAAACGGTTTTTTCGGCCTGCGTGGCGCGATGCGTGGCGTCCACCCGGCGCAGGGCTTCACCGGCCAGCAGAACGGCGGCGTTCACCCAACCTTCGTGATCGTTCAGGACCAGCACGCGTGAAAACGAGGTACGTACGGCGTGGGCCTGCGAAGCCCGGGAGGCCACGTAAATCGTGGGCCGGTTCTGCGCATCGACCAACTTCAGGGCCTCCACCGGCGATTCGCTCGCCAGCGGTCCAACAATGGCAAGGTCGCACGCGATCTTGCGGTCTTCCTCCCAGGCCTTTTCATTGCTGATCAGGAAGCTGGGGACTGTGCGCTCGGTTTGCCATCTTGCGACCAGAGTGTGAGCGAACTCCGCGTCGTCCGTAAAAATCAAAACCGTTAACTGATTCACCGTTGGTTCTCCGGCCCCTCGTTTGGGGGGAACACACAAAGAGGCCACAGCGGTAGGAGCAACCGGCCAACCAAAAGATAGTCAGGTGTAAAGAAATAGCTAACTGATTGAAATGGTTGTGGTTAGCCCTAGGCGGCAGGATAGGTTGTTGGCGAGTGTCTCATTCTGTCATGGCTTAGGGTGAGCCGCCTGTATCAAATGAGGACGATGGTCGATGGACGATGGACGAAGTAAAAACGTACCGTCCCAGGGTTCTTGCTTCGTCCTTCGACCTTCGTACTGCGGCCTTCAAGATGGGC
>Ga0335069_10009465_pt1 | contig 13874 bp, 6 predicted proteins | sample Lox_Sample_11_FD_206714 | JGI IMG/M metagenome (GOLD analysis project Ga0335069, IMG submission 206714) | Soil microbial communities from Loxahatchee National Wildlife Refuge, Florida, United States - Lox_Sample_1.1 | ecosystem: Environmental > Terrestrial > Soil > Wetlands | place: USA: Florida... | reverse complement strand
TTACCTCCACCGGCCCTGCTGCCGCTTCGTGCCGGAGTTTCTTCTGCAAGACTTTTGGTTCCTGATGAGGCCCATGGCGAAGGAATGAATATGCACGATCGCAACGAAAAACTCGCAACTCCCCCTTCCGCCGAGCCCACACGCCTCGCCTTGCAGATCGGTGGCTTTTCGCTTGGCCTCTGGTGCGAAAAAGGCATGCCCGCTGTGCTCGATCCTGAGCACCTTCCTTTCCTCTCGCCTTCCGATGCCAGCCGCGCTTGCGATCTCGAATTCGATGTTTCCTGGGCTTCTGCTCTTCCTCACCCAAATGCGGCTCCGGACTTTACCTCGGGCGGTCTCTGGTCTGCCCATCGCGATCACAGCGGCACAAAATTCTATTTCTCCAGTCCGGCGTTCGGCAGTGAACCCTACAAAGCCGCGTGGTTCGATCCGCCTTTTTCCCGCGGACACGTGATCCTGAACCGTTTCAGCTTCCAGGGACATGATTTTCTCTTCCCGCTCGAATACCCCATCGACGAGCTCGTACTTATGCACCGCCTCGCTCTCGGCGATGGCGTGGAAGTCCACGCACTTGGTCTAGTGGACCAGGATTCCAGCGGCTACCTCTTTCTCGGCCACTCCGGCGCCGGCAAAAGCACCACCGCCCGCCTCTGGATGCGCCAGCCCGGCGTGCGCCTGCTCAGCGACGACCGCATCATTCTTCGCCGGCAAAACGGCATCTATCACATGTACGGGACGCCCTGGCACGGCGACGCCGGTGTTTCTTCTCCAGGCAGCGCGCCGCTTTCCGCCATTTTCTTTCTTGAGCAGGCGCCCTCGCACCGGATTGTTCCCATTTCCCAGTCACAAGCCGCCGCCGAACTCTTCGCCCGCGCCTTCCTTCCGCATTACATGAAATCCGGCATCGAGTTTACGTTGCAGTTTCTCGATCAGCTCACTCGCTCTATCCCGTGTTCCATCTTCCGTTTCGCTCCAACGGACGACGCTGTGGAGGCCATTCGTCATGCCCACGCGTGAAGCGCAAATTCGCCGGGACTCCCGGCTCTTCACCGAACTGTGCTCGTCGCTGCTCCGTCGCGGTCACCAGGTCCAATTCCGTGTGCAGGGTTCCAGCATGCAGCCTAATCTCCAGGATGGCGACGACATCCGGATCGCGCGAGCCTCGGCCGGCGAACTTCGCCCCGGCGACGTTGCTTTCGTCGAGACCGCAAACGGCCTTCGCGTTCATCGCGTGAAACAGGTCACTCCGGAATCCATCACAACGCAAGGTGACACTGGACTAGAATCCGACCCACACGCACCCAAAATCCTCGGCCGCGCCACTTCCTTTTCCCGCGACGGCTGGGAGTACCCGCTCAATACTTGGCGCAATCGTGTTCTTTCTCCGGCCGCGTCTATTTCACGCCGCCTCCGCCTCGCGGCAAAAAACCGCCTTCGTTCCGTCTCCACCTTCTTATTTGGCGCCACCGTTCTCCTTTTGTTTCTTTTCGCAACTCCAAACGCCCGCGCGCAAGCTGATCTCGCCGTGACTGCCGACACGCCGACGCCGGCGACGCTTGCTCCTGGCTCTCAGATCTCCTACGCAATCACCGTGCATAACAACGGTACCGGCACGGCCAACAATCCCACCTTTTCGATGGCTATCCCAGCAAACACAACGTTTGTTTCTGCGGCGAAGAGCGGAGGCGCTGGCATTTGGCCTTGTACCAATCCCCCTGTGGGAGGGACTGGGACAATCTCCTGCACGCGCAGCGCCGGAATGGGTAGCGGAAGTACGACAAATTTCACGGTTGTGGTTCAGGTGAACGCCGCAACCCCAGACGGTACCGTCATCACCAATTCCGCAAACATCTCCTCCACGACCACCGACAACAACCTGGCCAACAACACCCTCACCGCGACCGTCAACGTCGTCATGCCCGACCTCTCTATGACGCAGGCCGCCGCGCCCAACCCGGTCAACGCCGGCGCGAATATCACTTACACCGAGTCCGTCACCAACAACAGTGCCGTCGCTGCTGCTGGCGCGAGCGTGACCCAAAGCACTCCCGCGAGCACTACCTTTGTCTCGGCTACTCCTCCAGCTGGCTGGACGTGCGGCACCGTCCCTGCCGTCGGCGGCACGGGGACCATTACTTGCACCGCCACTGGAAACCTCGCCGCGAACTCCACCACGGGAAATTTCACCATCGTCGTCGCCGTCAATGCGGGAACCGCCGGTGGTACAACCATCACCAACAATGCAACAGTCAGCGAAACACTTACGGATCCCAATACATCCAATAACACGTCTTCCACTTCCGTTGTTGTCGGTCTCGCGGATCTTCAACTCACGCAAACCGCTGTCGCTTTTGGCACCACAAGTCCCGCGATTGCCGCGATTGCCGCTGGCACAAATTATTCCTACACCGAGGTCGTCACTAATAATGGCCCCACTCTCGTTGGCTCCGGAACCATTACCGTCTACATGCAGACCCCGGCCAGCACAACCTATCAATCCTATTCCGGGACCAATTGGACTTGCACCACTCCGACGGCGGGAAACACTGGACCAGTTATCTGTACCTACAACGCGGTGCTCAACAACTCCTCCACCGCCAGTACCCTCAGCGTGACTTTCCAGGTAAACGCGGGTACGGCTGCCGGCACCACCATCCAGGGCTCCGCTACCGTCACGAATTCCACTACCATCGATCCGGTTCCCTCGAACAACACCAGCATCACCTCTATCCTCGTCGAACCCGTTGCTTCTTCGGATCTCGGCGTCACCCTGTCCATTTCTCCGACTCCTGTTTTCATTTCCTCCACGCTCACCTATTCCATTCAAGTTCAGAATTACGGACAGGCCAGCGCTCCTGCTACCGGGAACGTTCTCACCGTCAATTTGCCGGCGACCCTCACCGGCATCAATGCCACTCCTCCCGGCGGATGGTCGTGCTCCGGCACCACAACGGTCACTTGCTCGATCACGTCGGCCATGGCCCCGGGCACCATTTCCACCATAACCATCACCGCCACCACGCCTGCCACGGCAACCACGCTCACCACCACTGCGACGGTCAATCTCGCTGGCGATCCCAACGCCGCCAATAACTCGACGACCGCTTACACCGTTGTTCAGCCGATCTCCTGCGCCAGCCCCGGCAGCGACGGCCCTGGCGGAACGCTCAGCGGTATCGTCAACGCTTACTATCCGCCTGCCTCCACGGGCACTCTGGCTTCCGCTTCCACTTCGGTTGTACTCGGTCCCGCCGCTGCGGCCGGTGCGCAGACCGCCATTGCCTCCGGTGACTTGCTGCTCATTATTCAAATGCAAGGCGCTATGATCAATGCCACTAACTCCGGTTCGTATGGTGACGGCGTCGCCGGTGACCCGGCCTCTGGCTCTACGATTTTGGGCAATTCGGGTCTCTTCGAATTTGTGACCGCAACAGGTTCCGTGCCCGTCGGCGGGGGCACGCTTACCTTCAAGGGCACAGGTCCCACGGGTGGCTTGCTCAATAGCTATTCGAAGGTTGCTGTCAGCACATCGTCTCTTGGTACCGCCAGCGCCGCTTCCTGGAATGCCAACGTTGCCAGCTTTACGTTTCCGGCACCGATCCCGGCGAGCGTTGTCGTCAATTCCGCCCTCACCACCGCCGGCTTCACGCCCGCGGGCTATAACGTTTCCAATGCCACGATTCTCACCATCAACAACGCCACGGGGGTCATCACCGTCTCCCTCACCACGAATCCTGGTGCCGTTACCACTCGCGGCACGGGCACGGCTTATTCTCAAGGCCAGGAATCATTCCAGGTCATTCGCGTTCCTCAATATTCCTCGGCTACACTCGGCTCCGGGGTTGTTCCCCTCGCATGGAACGGCTTGGTCGGCGGCGTGCTGGCCATCGACGTTGCTTCGCAACTCACTCTCGGCGGCACCGTGGCCGCCGATGCACTTGGTTTCCGCGGCGGGGGCACGCAACTCTTGACCGGCCCTTCGACCGGCGGGACGAATTCGCCCACGGACTACGTCACGTTTGCCCCGGCCAACAACACGACCGCTACGGGCGCCAATGCTCCTAAGGGCGAGGGCATCGCCGGCACTCCGCGCTACGTTGCTCCCGCTGGGATTACTATCGCTAGCACCCCTACCGATACCACCGGCGGCACGCCCGCTGATTCCTTGCCCGGCGGCAGCTTCGCGAGAGGCGCCCCAGGAAACGCAGGTGGCGGCGGCACGGACGGACATCCCGCAGGCAACGACTACAATTCCGGCGGCGGCGCGGGCTCTAACGGCGGAATCGGTGGCCAGGGCGGCTATGGGTGGAACAGTATGACCACCACCAATACCACCGATGGCGGTTTCGGGGGCGCAGTCTTTCCCGCTTCCACCAGCGCCTTGGTGATGGGCGGAGGCGGTGGCGGCGGCACCACCAACAATGGCACCTACTGCAACTACAACACTGGCACGGGCACCTGCACCGCCAGCGGCAATGGCAACGGCATCTACAGCAGCGGCGGCGCCGGCGGCGGCATCATCATTATTCACGCCGGCTCGGTCGTTGGCACCGGCACGATTACTTCCAACGGCCAGACCACCCTCAGCACCCTGAATGACAGCACGGGTGGCGGCGGCGCCGGCGGCTCCATTCTCGTTTTTGCGAACAGCGGTGGTCTCGGCGGGCTCACCGTCAATGCCAACGGTGGCAATGGCGGCTATGCCTGGCCGATTCAGGCCCCTAACGGATTCCCTGGTCAGCGCCACGGCCCGGGCGGCGGCGGCGGAGGCGGCGTGATTTTCCTGACGGCCTCGCCCGCCAATTACGCTGTCAACGGTGGATTCAACGGTTACACCAACACCGTCCAGGATTCTTACGGCGCCACTGCTGGAACCTCCGGTGTCGTGGCCACAGCCCACATCATCACGGAAACTCCGGGCACGCAGTCTGGCGGCTATTGCGGCGCTGCCGATCTTTCCATCACCAACAGCGCGACTCCTTCTGTCGTCGCTCCCGGCGCCCAGATCACTTACGCCCAAGCCGTTACCAACAATGGCCCACTGGAAGCCGTCAACGCTGTCTTCTCCGAAACCCTCCCGGCTAACACCACATTTGCTTCCTTATCATCTCCTGCGGGCTGGACTTGCACGACGCCCGCCGTCAACGGCACGGGAACCATCTCTTGCACGAACCCCGACGTTGCCAAGGGCGGTCCTTACAATTTCTCTCTCATCGTCAACGTGCTTGGCGCCACGCCCAATGGCACGCAGATTGTGGATGTCGTCAACGTTGTCTCCGGTACTTACGATCCGAATCTCGCCAACAATTCCGCCACCGCCGTTACCACCGTCGGCGCCATTGGCACCGCCGATCTTCAAGTTGTGAACGCCGCCTCCGCTCCCACTACCGTCGCCGGTAACAACGTCACCATGACCGCTGCGGTCAGCAATCTTGGCCCGTCCACCGCCAGCGCGGTCACATTTACGGAAGCGGTTCCAGCGAACACCAAAGTGGCCACCACCTTCGTGCCTCCCTCTGGTTGGTCGTGCAACCCGCTTCCAGCAGGTACCGTCGCAGGCACCGTCCTTACTTGTACTATCGCTTCGCTAGCTCCCACGGGCGCAACGCCGGTCAACTTCCCGCTGGTGCTCCAGGTTCTTGCCGGCACTCCATCCGGAACCGTCATTTCGGCCGACGCCAGCATCACTTCCACCACCCCGGATCCCAACTCGCTCAACAACGAATCCATCGCCACCACCATCGTGGCTACCACCACGCAATCGGATCTCGCGATCACCAGTTCCGTCACGCCGAATCCGGTCTTGCAGGGCAACAACATCACTTACACCCAGGTCGTCAGCAACAACGGCCCCGCCGCTGCCACCGCAGCCACGTTCACAGACACGATTCCCGCGGGCACCACCCTTGCTGCCTTTACTCCGCCGCCCAACTGGACCTGCAGCAACTACGCCGTCGGTGCTACCGGCACCGTCACCTGCACGCTCAACCTGGGGAACAACATTGCAGTCGGCGCCGCCGGTAATGTCAATTTCAACATGAGTGTCAACGTGAATCTGACTACCGCATCCGGCACCAACATCACCAACACCGCCAATATCAACGTCCCTTGTTCCGCGGTCAACGATCCGAACTGCAGTAACAACAGCGCTTCTACCACTGTCGTTGTCGCTTCGCCTACGCAGAGCGACGTCAGCATCGTTAAAACCGCGGCGCCCGAACCGGTGACGATAAACACCAACCTCACTTACACCTTGGTTGTTTCCAACGCTGGCCCTGCGGTCGCCCAAAACGTTATGGTCAGCGACAACATTCCGTCCACCACCACGTTCGTCTCCGTGTCTCCGGGATCGCCCACCTGCACGACCACGGCGATCAACGTCACCACGCCTTATCCTTCGACCTTACAGCTCAACTGCAGCCTCGGCTCCATGGGGGTCGGCAATCAGGTCGTCATCACCGTGAACGTCACCGCGCAGACGTTTAGCTCTGCCTCGTTGACTACCAATACCGCGACAGTCAGCAGCTCCACCGCCGACCCGAACACTGCGAACAACACCTCCACAGCCACTTCCACGATTCAGGCATCCACCGTCGTGGGGCTCTCATCCTTCAATGCCTACGGGCGCTCCGACGGATCTGTCCTGCTCGAATGGCATACCAACGAGGAATCGCGCAACCTTGGCTTCCACGTCTACCGCGAGGATGGCTCTGGCCGTCATCGCGTCAACTCCTCTTTGATCGTTGGCTCCGCGCTGATGCTGCGCAACTCCCGCCCGCAACACGCCGCGAAAACCTATCGCTGGATTGATACACAGCCCGTTCCGGACGCCGCCTACTGGATCGAGGACGTGGACATCAACGGCACCAAGACGCTCCATGGCCCCGCCAATGTTCAGAGTATGGAGTTCGCTCCGTCCATCGCCGAAGCCCCTGTGTCTCCCAGTGCTTCACTGGCTGCGTTCCAGCCCCGGGCTGTGTCGCGTGGTTCGGCTCAACCTTCGATCCGCGTCTTCACCCCGCGGCCAGTCCTACCGCCGCCTCCTCCACATACCCCGGTCTTCGTTGTTGCCGATCACGCCGCCATCAAAATCGGCGTCGAACAGGAAGGCTGGTATTCGATTCCGTTCACGCAGCTTCACGCTGCGGGACTCAATCCCAACACCGATCCCCGCACGCTTCGCCTATTCGCCGAAGGCGTCGAACAGCCCCTGCTCTTCACCGGCAGTCTCTCCGGCCCAAACGGGAACGGCGCCCTTGAGTTCTACGGCACCGGTATTGACACACCGTTCTCCGGCACGCGCGTCTACTGGCTGGTCAGCGAATATGGTTCGCCCAAACGCATTCTCACGGCTGCGGTTCCCAACGCCGGTGCGCCCGCGCCTACCAGCTTTCCCTTCACGGTTGTCCGCGAAGACCGCGTCAGCTATTTCGCGGCGTTGCTCAATGGTGAAAACAACGACAACTTCTTCGGTCCCGCCGTCACGAGCGACCCTGTAGACCAGACCCTGCTCGTGGCCAATCTGGACACCACTTCTTCGCAGCCCATCTCCCTCGACGTCGCTTTGCAAGGTGTCACCGACGCCCAGGAACACCGGGTCTCTGTCCAGTTCAACGGCTCCAGCATCGGCGAACTCGACTTCTACGGCATGGTTCCTGCCGCCCAGACGTTCTCCGTCGATGCCTCGCTTCTTACCGAGGGCATCAACACCGTAACGCTCACTGCGCTCGAAGGCGACTATGACGTTAGCGTCGTCCAATCCGTCGCCCTGCATTACGCGCACACTTACACCGCCGACTCCGACTGGTTGAAAGCCCAGGCTCCGGCGGGCTCGACGCTCCAGGTTTCAGGCTTCTCCAATCCGCAAATTCGCGCGTTCGATATCACGAACCCGCTCAACATCACCGAGCTCCCCGGAAAAGTCTCCATCGTCAACGGTTCCTTCCAGATCGCGCTAAGCCTCCCGCTTTCTGGAACACAGCAGTGCACCATCCTGGCCTTCGCCTCCGATGCGGTCTCCTCGCCGGTTTCGCTCGCGTCCTACACCCCGTCTTTCCTCGAAAATCTACGTTCCGGCGGCGATATCGTCATGATTTCGTATCCGGATTTCGTCAACAGCCTCGCTCCCTTGGTTCGCCTGCGCGAATCCCAGGGCCATCATGTCCAGCTTGTCACCACCGATCAGCTCTACGACCAATACAACTTCGGCGAACGCAGCCCCTTCGCCATCCGCGAGTTCCTCCAGCAAGCCGTCTCTCAATGGAGCCGCAAGCCACAATCCATCCTTCTCGTTGGCGATGCTTCCTTCGACCCGCGCAACTATCTCGGCTTCGGCCAGTCGGACTTCGTGCCTTCCCGTATCATCGAAACCGCGGCCTTCAAAACCGCTTCCGACGACTGGTTCTCCGACTTCCAGCAAACCGGCTATGCCACTATTCCCACCGGCCGCCTGCCGGTCCGCGCCGCCTCGGACGCCGATCTTGTTGTCTCAAAGATCGTCAATTACGAGCAGCGTACCAACGCCGGCGTATGGAATTCGCAAGCCCTCTTCATTGCCGATCAGAACGTGGACACCAATTTCTCGAACGCTGCTGCTGCGGCCGCTGTCAATCTGCCCTCGGGGGTCTCGGCTAACCACCTCTTCACCGACGGTCTCGACACCGCAACTGCTCACGCCCAGATTGTTTCCGCCCTCACCAACGGCGCGCTGCTCGTCAATTACGACGGCCATGGTGCCGAGCAGCAGTGGTCCTTCGCTGACATCTTCGACAATAACGACGCCCAGGCCCTCACCAACGGCGGCCGCCTCCCGGTCTACCTCCTGATGGACTGTCTCAATGGCTTCTTCCAGGACGTTTACGCACAAAGCCTCTCCAAGGCCATTTTGCTGGCTCCAAACGGCGGGGGTGTGGCGGTCTGGGCTTCGTCCGGCTTTACCCAGCAACCGCCGCAAGCCACCATGAACCAGGCGCTCCTTCGCCAGTTCCAGGTACACCCCGGCAACCCGCTCGGGAAGCTTATTCTCGACGCCAAGTCCGGCACTACCGACAACGACGTCCGCCGCACCTGGATTCTTTTCGGAGACCCGGCCATGAAACTCCAGCTCGGCGCTTCGGCCAACGCCACGACTTCTACTTCGCAGCCCGCGCAACCCATTAACACGAAAGCGCCGGCTCCTACCTCGGGATCCAAGTGCAGTGCGGACAAAGTTTGCCTTCAGGGGGGAACGCAACAATGAAATTCTCTCGTATTGCTCTCGTTCTGGCTTCGCTTGGTTTGCCATCCTCCGCTCTTGCGGTGTCCTCGCAGGCGCCCAGCGCGCCGCTCGGGATTGTTGGCAATGCGAATGTGGCGAAGATTGGCAACTCGACTGCCTCAGAAGGCGCCACGGTCTACTCCGGCGATTTTCTTTCCACCGATAACGGAGGCGTGTTGCTGGTTCGCATAGGCGCAATGTCCCTCGAGTTACAAAGCGATTCCTCCGCTCACATCTACCGCGCTCCTTACGGCGCCGTCGTCGAGCTCAACAGTGGTACGGTTGTTTATTCCACGCCGGGGGGTTCGCAAAATATCGTTATTGTCGCCTCCGATGTCCGCGTCACGCCCACCACGCACCGTCCGGACTTCGGCAGCGTCACGATTGAGGATCGCTGCAATGTGAAAGTTCAAAGCCAGCGCGGCGAGGCCAACGTGAAAGTCGGCTCCGAATCCAAGGTCATTGAGGAAGGCAAGGCCTACAAGGTCCGCGCCGAGAATTCCATCTCGTATCGTAAATATCTTTCCCCCGACGAGTCCGACTATCACAACTATCACGAACACACCCCATGCGCCGCGGCCTATGAAAACGCCAAAGGAAAGCCCCCGGTCGCTCCCGGTCATAGTGCCTTCATGTACGTGGTAGGGGGTGCCACGGTGATCATCACAACTATCGCTGTCAGCGAGGCCTTCGAAAGCCCCCACCGCCCGTAAAATTTCGCCACCCGAATGTAGACGCCGGTCTTTAGCCCAGCCGCGTTTCATTTCTGCCATCCTGACCGCCGTGGAGGGATCCCGGGACAACCAACTTCAGTAGAAGGCGAAGCCCGTAATCACAATTCCGCAAAGAAAAAGGCCGATCTCTTGATCGGCCTTTTGTCGGCTCGGTTTTTCCGGAACAAATCTCGATTATCCGTGCCCTCCACCCAGATCTCGGACAATCGCTCCGACAAAATTCTTCGCGTCTCCAAACAACATCAACGTCTTGTCCATGTAATAGAGCGGATTGTCGATCCCCGCGAATCCCGCTCCCATGCTGCGCTTGATCACCATCACCGTGCGCGCCTTGTCCACGTCCAGAATCGGCATGCCGTAGATCGGGCTGGTTTGATCCTCGCGCGCCGCTGGGTTCGTCACGTCGTTCGCGCCGATGATCAGCGCTACGTCCGTCTGCGGGAAATCCCCGTTGATGTCGTCCATCTCTACCAGTTTGTCGTAAGGTATATCCGCCTCGGCTAGCAATACATTCATGTGCCCCGGCATGCGCCCGGCCACCGGATGAATCGCAAACTTCACGTCCACCCCGCGTTTTGTCAGCGAATCGTAGAGTTCCCGTACTTTGTGCTGCGCCTGCGCCACGGCCATCCCATACCCTGGCACGATGATCACCTTGTTTGCGCTGCCCAGAATCCCGGCCGCATCTTCCGCCGAAGCACTGCGGACTGTCCGGTCTTCCACGCTTTTCCCCGCGGAAATCTGCATTTGCCCGAACGCCCCAAACAGCACATTCGTGAACGACCGGTTCATCGCCTTGCACATGATCACCGAAAGAATGAAGCCCGAAGCCCCATCCAATGCTCCGGCCACCACCAGCACCTTGCTGTTCAGCACAAACCCCAGCAGCGCTGCCGAAAAGCCTGCGTACGAATTCAACAGCGAAATCACCGTCGGCATGTCCGCGCCGCCGATTGGCATCACCAGCATCACCCCGAAAAGCAGGGCCACGCCGACCATGGCTCCAAATAAGTGCGTGTATTCCGGATGAAACATCAAAATAACGATCATCGTCACGGCTGTTGCCAGTGTCGATAGGCTGACGACGTTCTGACCCTTATAGACAATTGGCCTTTGCCGCAGAATTTCCTGCAGCTTGCCTGCGGCGATAATGCTTCCTGTAAACGTTAGAGACCCGATCACCACTTCCAGGCCGATCTCCGCCATCTCGAACTTTGACAAATTTGGCGTGCCGACGTAATACTCCGCGATACCGATCATTGCCGCCGATAACGCGCCGAACGCGTGGCTCAGCGCCGTCCGCTGCGGCACCGCTGTCATCTTCACCAGGCCCAGCGGAATGCCCACACCCGCGCCGATAATCAGCGCGATCAGGATCCATTTATAGTGCGTCACCTGCGGATCGAACAGCGTCGCCACCACCGCCACCGCCGACGCGATTTCCGCGATCAGCACCCCACGCATCGCCGTCACCGGCGAATTCAGCCACTTCAGCGACAGAATAAATCCCGCGACCGCGGCAATATAGCTGAAATCAATGAGCTGCTGCAGCGTGGCAGGGTTCATGATTTTTTCGCCTTCGTGGTCTTGAACATACTCAGCATCCGGTCGGTGATCACAAATCCGCCGACCATGTTACTGAACGAAGCGCCCACCGCCAGCAACCCCAGAATCGTCGACACCTTTGTTTCGTGTCGCCCCGCAATGATGATCGCCGCAATCACCACGATCGCGTCCAGCGCGTTGGTCAGCGACATCAGCGGCGTGTGTAGCAGCGGCGAGACCCGCTTGATCAGCTCAATCCCCAGGAACGCGGCCAATATGAAAACAAATAGATTCGATATGAAATCCGCTGGCATGCTTTCCTCCTTATGCCTTTCCCACCAGGGTTGGCAGCCCGAAAAACTCTCGCACGCGTGCGTTTACCACTTCGCCGTCGCGCGTCACCAGCGTTTCCCGCATGATTTCGTCTTGTAGATTCAGTTGCAGCTTTCCGTCTTTCACTAGGTGCAGCAGGAACGCGCTGATGTTCTTCGCATACATCTGACTCGCGTGATACGGCACCATCCCCGCCAGGTTGTACTCCCCGATGATCGTCACGTTGTGCGCTACGATGATCTCATCCGGTTTCGTCAGCTCGCAGTTTCCGCCGCGCTCCGCCGCCAGATCCACGATCACCGAGCCCGGCGCCATCCGTGCCACCATCTCCTTCGTCACCAGCACCGGCGATTTCTTCCCGGGGATCACCGCCGCGGTAATCACCACGTCGCTTTCCGCGATGACGTTCCCCAGCAGTTCGCGTTGTTTTGCGTAGAAGCTTTCATCTTGCGCTTTTCCGTAGCCGCGTGCGTCCTGCGCGTCCTTCGCCTCGATCGCCAGTTCCACGAACCGCCCGCCCAGGCTCTGCACCTGCTCCTTCGACGCCGGCCGCATGTCGTACGCCGAAGCCACCGCCCCCAGCCGCCGCGCCGTCGCAATCGCCTGTAATCCCGCCACCCCCGCGCCGATAATCAGCACGCGTGCCGGAGCGATCGTTCCCGCCGCTGTCGTCAGCATTGGGCACATGCGCGGCAGTGTATCCGCTGCCAGCAGCACCGCCTTGTACCCGCAAATCGTGGCCATCGAAGAGAGCGCGTCCATGCTTTGCGCTCGCGTTGTCCGCGGCATCAGTTCCACCGCGAACGAGATCACGCCGGTTGCCGCAATCTCCTCCACCGTCTTTGCCGTTCCCAGTGGTCGCAGGAATCCCAGTAATGCCTGCCCCTTGCGCAGCAAGGGCAGGTCCGCGCTTCCATTCTTGTCGTTTGCGCCGTAGCACAGGAATTGGACGATGATGTCCGCCGCGCGAAACACCTCCGCGCGCTCCGCCACGATCTTCGCGCCTTTTTCTACATACTCCTTGTCCGGATAACCCGCCGCGATTCCCGCGTTGGCCTCCACCATCACTTCCATTCCCGCCTTCTTCAGGCTCGGAATCACGGCTGGTACCAGCGCCACGCGCCGCTCTTTCGGATAAATTTCCTTGGGCACACCGACGATCATGCGCCCTCCTTCCTGAACATATGAGTTCTTGGGGGCCGGAGCTTTAGCTCCGGCATAAGGTCTCGTCCATCCTTGGGCTTTAGCCCCTGAGGAAATGACTTTTCTTGCCTTCCTTCATTCTGCATAGTTTATTTGCCGTCTCTAAGTAGCACGGGCCTTAGCCTGTGCTCTTCTTACGTTGCAAGACAGGCTTCTCTCGAACTGCGCGCCTCCGCACTCTTTCCCCGGCTGTCTAAAACAGCTTCGCCTTCTTATTTGTATTTCGGAATCGGGGTCGGAGCGATTGCCCCTATTCTGGGAAAGGAGGCCGTCATGATTTGGACACGAACTCGAAACGTGCCACGTTTCATCAACCCCGGAATTCTATCTCGATTTCCTCGCCTTGTGTAGTGGCTGAACTTCCGATCGGCCCGATTTCCCCTTTCTTTCTGTCTGTCATTCCGACCGGAGACCGGCACCTTTTGCTTGGCGCAGTGGAGGGGCCCTGGCAAGTCTTGCCGTCCTAGCTGGGCCAATGGAACCGTCGCTAACGCAGCGAGGAATAAATCTTCTTCGCCTCCTTCAACCTCCCCATCACCTTCCCCTTGTCCTCCGCCGAATTCCAGTCCGGATATTGCGACGTAACTTCCGTCATTCGATCGATCCACGCCTCAAAATACTCCGCATCCTTCTTCGAATACGCCCGTTTCCCGCCAATCGTCACGTACACGGGACTTGTCGTCGCATACGCATAGGCGTCCATCACCGGCCACTGCGGCTTGTCGCTCCACGCCCGCAACACGCACCAGCCGCTCTCGCTCAACGGAATCTCACCGGAAAAATCTCCCGTGTCCCGAGCCTCC
>Ga0335069_10009463_pt1 | contig 13876 bp, 9 predicted proteins | sample Lox_Sample_11_FD_206714 | JGI IMG/M metagenome (GOLD analysis project Ga0335069, IMG submission 206714) | Soil microbial communities from Loxahatchee National Wildlife Refuge, Florida, United States - Lox_Sample_1.1 | ecosystem: Environmental > Terrestrial > Soil > Wetlands | place: USA: Florida... | reverse complement strand
CGGTCGCGGCACTGCCGCGACCGGTGTCCTTGGCAGAGATCAAGGCATCGACGAAGTTCGCCGGTTGGGCGCTGGTGCGACTGCCCCGGCTGTCGGTGATGCCGGTCTCGGCCGAGCACTGGGCGGAGGTCGAACGGCTGGGGCGCGGGTGAGCGCACCCGCAACTTTTCCGCGGATCGGGCGTTTCGACCCGCACACTGGCCCTTCACGGTATCCCCGTGCTATGACCTTGCCGACTTCGATTCGACCACCATGTGGTCCCCCAATTGTCCCCGTACCGCGACACTGACCGGCGACCGGTCCGTCTGTCGGAGCTGATCGACGCATGAGCCAATCTGGAGTCGCCGTGGCGCTGGCGGACCGGCGCATCGCACAAGACGACGCTGGGCGGCAGCCCAAAGCCAAAGGCAAGTTTCTGTTTCGCGGCAGTGAGAAGTTCTTTCTGCGCGCGGTGTCGTATGGGCCGTTCGCCCCCGCCTCGCACGGCACGCAATTCCCCGAGCGCGACATGGTCAAGCGCGACTTCGCACTGATGCGCGACTTGGGTGCCAACTGCTTTCGCACGTTCACTCCGCCGCCCGAATGGCTGCTCGATCTCGCCGCCGACAATGATCTGGTGGTGCTGACCGGTTTGCCGTGGACCGAGCACGTCTGTTTTCTCGACGACGCGCATGTGACCGCCGAAATCCGCGAGGCGGTTGCGGAAGGGGCCCGGGGTCTCGCGGGCCATCCCGCGGTCTTTGCCATGTTGGTCGGCAACGAGATTCCACCCGACATCGTTCGCTGGCACGGGCCGGAGCGTGTGCGGACGTTCCTGCAGGAGCTGTACGATCAAACCAAACAAATCGCGCCCGATACGCTGGTGAGTTACGCCAACTTTCCCTCGACCGAATATCTCGACGTCGAGTTCCTCGATTTCATCTCCTTCAATGTCTACCTCCACCGTGAGCGCGATTTTCGCAGCTACCTGTCGCGCCTGCAGAACCTCGCGAAGGACAAGCCGTTGGTGTTGACCGAGTTCGGTCTCGATTCGATGCGCGAGGGCGCCGCCGAGCAGGCCGAGATTCTGTCGTGGCAGGTGCGTGCAGCGTTCGAAAGCGGCGTAGCGGGCACCTGCATCTTTGCATGGACCGATGATTGGTTCACCGGCGGCTTTCAAGTCGAAGATTGGGCGTTCGGTCTGGTTGACCGCGCGCGCCACAAAAAACCGGCCTTTCATGCCGTGCAGAAGCTCTACCACGGCGAGTTGCCGCCGCCCCTACCTGTGTCCCCAAAGATCTCGATCGTGATCTGCGCGTACAATGCCGAGCGCACCATGGACGCCTGTATGGCGTCGCTGCGCGAGCTGCGCTATCCGAACTACGAGGTCATCGTGGTTGACGATGGCTCGACGGACTCGACCCGGGCGATCGCCGAGCGCTATCCGGAAGCCAAAGTGATTGCGCAGCCGAACAAAGGGCTCAGCGTGGCGCGCAACGTTGGCGCCGAGGCGGCGACGGGCGACATCATCGCGTACACGGATTCCGATTGCGTGGTCGATCCCGACTGGCTCACGTACTTGGCGTACAAGTTTGAGCACAACGGTTTCATCGCCGTCGGCGGCCCGAACCTGCCGCCGCCCGAGGACGCGCGTATCCCCGCCTGTGTCGCCGTCTCGCCCGGCGGACCGACGCACGTGCTGCTCAATGACGAAGTGGCCGAGCACATTCCCGGCTGCAACATGGCGTTTCGGCGCACGGCGCTAGAAGCGGTCCACGGGTTTGATCCGATCTATCGTGCGGCGGGCGACGACGTCGACCTGTGTTGGCGTCTGCAGAACCTCGGGCATCCGATCGGCTTCAGCCCCGCGGCGATGGTGTGGCATTTCCGCCGCAATACGATCCGCGCCTATTTGCGCCAGCAGATGGGATACGGCAAGGCGGAGGCGCTGCTGTATTTCAAGCATCCCTATCGCTTCAATCTGCTCGGGCAGTCGCAATGGCTGGGGCGCATCTACGGCGATTTGACCACCTCCTTGTTCTCGCGCCGCCCGGTGATCTACCACGGCGTATTCGGCCGCGGGCTGTTTCAGACCCTCTACGAAGCGCCGTCGTCGTTGCTGTCGTACATCCCGTTCACGCTTGAATGGAATGTCGTCGGGCTGGTGCTGTTGATCGGTGCGTTGCTGGCCGGAAAGTGGGTGGCGCTCGCTGCCTTGCCGCTGGTGACGTCGGTGACGTGGGCGGCGGCCACCGCGTGGCGCGCGCGGCTCGAGCCGAAATACGATGGCCTCGGGTCGCGGCTGCTCATCACCACCCTGGTGTACCTTGGACCGTTGATGCGCAGCGCGCAGCGGTACGTGTGGCGGCTGCAAGGTGCCGCCCCGGTCGAGCGCATCGGGGTCGAGGGGCCGCTGCAGAAGCCGACGATCCGCTGGCGCGCGTGGCAGTTCTTCCTCTCGTACTGGTCCGACCAGGGGCAGGAGAAGGAGCAGCTCCTCGAGTCGGTGATGCAGTTCTTGATCGTACGCAAGCACCTGGTGGCGATCGATCAAGGTTGGAACGATTGGGACGTCGAAGTCTACCGCGGCGTGTGGTCGAAGGCCGATCTCAAAGTCGCGGTGGAAAATCACGGTGGGCCGAAGCGGTTGTTCCGGGTTCGGTGCGGCGTCCGGCTGTCGTTTCTGTCGAAGATCGCGTTGCTGGTACTCCCGGCGTTCGTTGCCTTGGGGCTGACGGTGCGCGCGCCCGAGATCGCGGAAGTCGCCGGCGTACTCGCGGCCATCACCGTGGGGGTGATCGCGTTCGAAACGGTTCGACTGGGGCGCGTGATGTACCACGTGCTGGAGATGGTCGCGAAGTCGATCGGGCTCTCTCCCGCAGACGCGGGCGCGCGCGAGGTCTCTGGCGCGTGACGCTGCGCGCGAGACGATTGGCCGGAGTCGGCTTCGGCCGGTAACCGCGACCGCCGTGCTGCACAAAGTCCTCCGCTACATTTGGCCGTATCGCGTCCCGTTTGCGCTCGCGGTGCTGCAAGTGCTGGCCATCACCGGCCTCGAAATGCTCAAGCCGTGGCCGCTCAAGATCGTGATCGACTACGCGATCACCGACACGCCCGCGCCGTGGCCCGTGCTGCACGATCTCTCGTCCCGCGATCTGCTCGCCTGCGCGACCGCGGGATTGATCGCCATCTACGTCCTCTTGGGCGTCGTGGCGGTCTGGAACAACTACACGACCATCTCCATCGGACAGGGCATGGTCAACGATCTGCGCAGTCAACTATATGCGCATCTCCAACGCTTGTCGCTCGCCTTCCACACCACCGCGTCGGTGGGCGACCTGATCTATCGCGTGACCGCCGATACCTATGCGATTCAAACCCTGGCGATGAACGGGCTGTTCCCGATCCTCGCGGCGGCCACCCTGCTCGGAGGCATGTTCGTGATCATGGTGCGGATCGACGTCTACCTCACCGTGATCTCGCTCGCGGTCTGTCCATTGTTGTTGTTGGCGATCGCGGCGATGAACCGGCGCATGAGCGCGATCGCCGTGCAGGCGCGCGAGCGCGAAAGCGCGGTCTACCAGCACGTCCAGCGCAGCATGGCGGCGATCAAAGTGGTGCAAGCGTTCTCGCGCGAAGTCGACGAGCATCGCGCCTTCGTCGCGCACAGCATCGCCAGTTTGCGCAGCAGCCTGCGTTTGTACACGTTTCAAACCGCGTACGGCGCCTTTACCAATGTGGTGGTTGCGGGTGGCACCGCGCTGGTGGTCTGGGTGGCCACTCGCCACGTGTGGGCGCACACCCTCAGCGTCGGCGACATGGTGGTGTTCGTCAGCTATCTCGGCGCGCTCTACGGTCCGCTCAATTCCATCATTCAGACGGTGGGTATGATTCAGGGCGCCAAGGCGGGCGTGCGACGGGTATTCGAGATTCTCGACACCGCGTCGCAAGTGCCCGATGGTCGACGCGACCTGATCTCAAGGAACGCGGCAGTGGAATTCTCGCATGTGCACTTCGCGTACAGCGCCGGGCGCCCGGCGTTGCAAGACGTCAGCTTCAACGCTCGCCCGGGAGAAGTAATCGCGATCGTCGGCCCGACGGGGGCGGGCAAGAGCACGCTGATCAGCTTGATTCCACGCTTCTACGACGTGACCGGTGGCGCGGTCAGAGTCGACGGCGTCGACGTGCGTGAATTCCGGCTCGATTCGTTGCGCCGCCATATCAGCATGGTGTTGCAGCCGCCGATGGTGTTTCCGCTCACCATTCGCGAGAATATCGCGTACAGCGTGCCGGGCGCGAGCCACGCCGAGGTCGAACGAGCCGCACGCCTCGCGCAGGCGGACGCCTTCATCCGACGCCTCCCCGACGGCTACGACACCGTGATCGGCGAAGCCGGGGTGACGTTGTCGGAAGGTGAACGCCAGCGCCTCACGATCGCGCGCGCGCTGCTGCGCAACACGCCGATTTTGATTCTCGACGAACCGACCTCGTCGCTCGACGCGACCACCGAGGCCGCAATCCTGGAGAGCCTCGACACATTGATGAGCGGACGCACCACCTTCGTGATCGCGCATCGCTTGAGCACGGTGCGCCGCGCCGACGTGATTCTGGTCCTGCAGGACGGGCGCATCGTCGAGCAGGGCAAGTTCGACGAGCTGGTCGCCCGCCGTGGCGCCTTCTACGAATTGTACGCGCATCAGTTCGGAATCGAGGAGCAATCGCCGGCCCGCGCCAGCCGCGTGTAACGCGCGCTAGCGACCGGCGGCGGGCGTCTGCCGCGGAAGCGAGAATGAAGATCGTCGTCACCGGCTTGATCGCAACCTATCCGCTCGGCGGAGTGAGTTGGGACTATATCGCCTATGTCGCCGGGTTCGCGCGCCTCGGACACGAGGTGTTCTATCTCGAAGACACCGGCAACTGGTTCTACGATCCCCGCGCGCAAACATTCACCGACGATGTCGCCTTCAACATTCGCTACCTCGGCGACGCCTTCGCGTTTGCCGGGATCAACCTCGGCAATCGCTGGTCGGTGCGCAGCCCGGACGGTGTGTACCACGGTGCCCCACAGGCCGAGGTCGAACGCTTCTGCCGCAGCGCCGATCTGTTGCTCAACGTCTCCGGGGCGTGCTGGCTGCGCGACGGTTATCGTGGTGCCAGGCGAACCGCGTATCTCGACAGCGATCCGTGCTACAGCCAATCGAAGTTGATCGCGGTGGAACGCGGCACGGCGAGCGACGATGTCGCCTACTCGGTGGGATTGATCCGCGCGCACGATTGCTTCCTGACTTTTGCCGAAAACATTGGGCAGCCCGCCTGTCGCATTCCCGATTGCGGGCTGCAGTGGATGCCGACGCGCCAGCCGATTGTCCTCGAACATTGGCCTGTGCAACGCGACCTGAGCGCCGCGGCGTTCACGACCGTGATGTCGTGGAAGACCGACGTGACCTTGCCGTCGATCGACGGAACCACGTACGGCGGCAAGAACGTGGAGTTCGAGAAGTTCATCGAGCTGCCGCGACGCACCCCGGCAGTGTTGGAGATTGCGGTGGCGGGCGACGCGCCGCGCGAACGGCTGCGCCAATGGGGATGGCGGGTCGTCGATCCGCAGCAGTATTCCAACACCATGGTGGCGTACCGCGATTACCTCGGCCGCTCCCGCGGCGAATGGAGCGTGGCGAAGAACGCCTACGTTGCGTCGCGCAGCGGCTGGTTCAGTTGCCGCAGCGCAGCCTACTTGGCGCTCGGCAAGCCGGTGATCGTCGAAGACACCGGATTCCGCGCATACTACCCGACCGGGTCGGGTTTGTTGGCGTTCTCGACGATGGACGAAGCGGTCGAAGCGCTCGCGGCGGTCAATCGCGACTATCGCCGGCACTGCGAGGCCGCGCGCGCGCTTGCCGAACGTGAGTTCGCCGCCGATCGCGTCTTGACGCAGTTATTGCAAACCATCGGGCTGGGATGAGTGCGAAACGGATCATGATCGGGGGGGCGATCGGGCATCACCCGATCGGCGGCTCGGGCAACGCGTGGGCGTTCCTGCAGTACATCCTTGGCTTCCGCGCGCTCGGCTTCGACACGTTTTACGTCGAGCACCTCGAAGCGAAATCGTGCTGGGACGACCAGTGGAACGTCGTCCCGTTCGTCGACAGCGTGAACGCGCGCTATGTCGCGGCGCTCGCGCAGCGTTTCGGTCTCGAGGGGACGGTCGCGTTGCTCGATGAGGAGAGTTCGGCGTATGTCGGGTTGTCGCATGCGGACGTGCAGCGGCTCGCACGCGATGCGGATGTGTTCATCAACATGTCCGGTCGTTTTCATGTGCGCGAGGTGCTGGCGGCCGCGCGGCGGCGCATGTATCTCGACATGGATCCCGGCTTCACGCAGATTTGGCAGGAACAATACGACGTCGACATGAACCTCCGCGGTCACGATGTCTACGTCACCGTCGGCCCGTTTCTCGGCACGGACAAGTCTCCGTTGCCGACCGGTGGCGTGCAATGGAAACATACGCTGCCGCCGGTCGTGATCGAAGAATGGCAGACCGATGTGGCGGCCGGTTCGACGTACACGACGGTTGCCGATTGGCGAGGCTACGGCGCGGTGGAGTGGCAGGGCGTGTGGTACGGCCAGAAGGCGCAGGAGTTCGCGCGACTGATCGATGTGCCGAGTCGCGTGAACGTGCCGATGGAGATCTGTCTCGCCATCCATCCCGACGAAGCCGATCGAGCGATGTTGACTGAGCACGGGTGGCGGTTGAGCGAGCCGCGTGCGCGTGCTGCGACGCCGGACGCGTATCGCGAATACATCTGGCAGTCGCGCGGCGAATTCAGTGCGGCGAAGCATGGGTACGTTGCCGGCCGCACCGGTTGGTTCAGCGACCGCAGCGCGTGTTACCTGGCCGCCGGTCGTCCGGTAATTCTGCAAGACACCGGCTTCAGTCAGTACTTGCCGGCCGGCCGGGGTTTGCTGGCGTTCGATGATCCCGACCGGGCGATTGACGCGATCCGTATGGTTGAAGCGGACTACGCCGCCCATGCCGCCGCCGCGCGCGCGATCGCGCGTGAGCACTTCGACGCACGGCGTGTCTTGCCCCACTTGCTGGAGCTGGCCGGGCTGTGAGCGCCGACAAGGTCATCGTCTCGGGCTACTTGGTGCGCTGCCCGCTGGGTGGCTACGCGTGGCAAATTCTGCACTACCTGCTTGGCTTGCGGGAGCTCGGATTCGATCCCTACTTCTACGAAGACAACCGCCACTTCTGGGATTGCTACGATCCAAGCCGCGGCGGCATCACCGACGATCCAGGTAGCGGTGTTGCCTTCGTGACCCGGTTCTTTGGGGGCTACGGCTTGGAGCGAAACTGGGGCTTCTTCGACGCAGCGCGTGATCGCAGTTACGGACTGTCGAGCGCCGAACGCACCGCGCTCATCAATGACGCGCGCCTCGTCATCAATTTGGCCGGCGTCAATCGCTGGCCGACGCGCGTGCCCGGCCAGCGCCATATCTTCATCGACCTCGATCCGGGCTACACGCAAATCAAGGCGGCGAGCGGCGACCGCGCGCTGTTGGAGCTGTTGGCTGAGGCAGACGTGCACTTCACCCTCGGCGAGAACATCGGACGCCCGGATTGTCGCGTGCCGACTGCGGGAATCGAGTGGCGGCCGACCCGCCAACCTGTGGTCGTGGATCTGTGGAGTCCGCAGCCCGCGAGTGCGACCGCGGCGTACACCACGATCGGCAAGTGGGACGACCAAGGCCGCGACGTGCGGTTCGAGGGCGAGACCTACGCGTGGCGCAAGCGGGTCGAGTGGATGAAATTCATCGAGTTGCCACAGCGTACCGGCGAGCGCTTCGAGGTCGCCATGCACGTGCAGGCGAACCGAGACGATTTCGATCGCATGCAACGTCACGGCTGGCGCATGTGCGATCCGATCGCGGTGTCGGCGGATGCCGACGTGTATCGTCAGTTCATCCAGCAGTCGAAAGGTGAGTTCACCGTCGCCAAAGATCTCAACGTCCGTCTCGCGACCGGCTGGTTCAGCGACCGCGGCGCCTGTTATCTCGCTGCCGGTCGGCCGGTGGTAACGCAAGACACCGGCTTCGACCGCGTGCTTCCGACCGGCAAGGGGCTGTTCAGCTATCGAACCGTGGACGAGGCGGCCGCGGCGTTTGAGAGCATTCGCGTCGACTATGCCGGCGCGGCGCGCGCGGCGCGGGAGATTGCACTCACCTACTTTCGCGCCGATGTCGTGTTGCGCGAACTCCTGAACGTGTAATCTCATCGGCGCGTGCTGCGCGCGACTTGGGCTGTCCTGGACAGTACGCCTGGAACCGCCAGCGGTCTACGGCTTGAACCCGCGCAAGGCCTGTGAAAGAGGAGTGCGGCGACCGATCAGTCGGTGACGCTGGGAGCGACCATGGCCAACGTTGACATCGAATCCGTCTTGACCGAGCGCCGCGTGTTCAGCCCGCCGCCCGAGTTCAGCGAACGGGCGCACGTCAAGAGCCCGGCGGATTACGAGCGGCTCGCGAATGCGGCGGCGGCCGATCCGCAGAGCTTTTGGGCCGGCATTGCCAAGGACCTCGATTGGTTCACGCCGTGGCGCAGCGTGCTGGAATGGAAGCCTCCGTTTGCCAAGTGGTTCGTCGGCGGCACGACCAACCTGGCGCACAATTGCATCGATCGCCATCTGACCACCCCCCGACGCAACAAAGCGGCGATCATTTGGGAAGGCGAACCCGGCGACAGCCGGGTGCTGACTTACCACGACCTCCATCGTGAGGTGTGCACGTTCGCCAACGTCCTTAAAGGTCTCGGCGTGCAGAAGGGCGATCGTGTGGGCTTGTACCTGCCGATGATTCCGGAACTAGCGATCGCCATGCTCGCGTGCGCGCGGATCGGCGCGACGCACAGCGTCGTGTTCGGCGGCTTCAGCGCCGAAGCGCTGCGTGATCGCATGAACGACGCGCAGGCCAAGCTCGTTGTCACCGCGGACGGCGGTTATCGGCGCGGCCAAGTGGTTCCGCTCAAAGCCAATGTCGATGAGGCCCTGCGCGATGCGCCGTGCGTCGAGCATGTGGTGGTCGTCCGCCGCACCGGCGAAACCGTCCCCACGAAAGGCGGGCGCGATCATTGGTGGCACGAACTGATGGCCAAGGCGTCGGACGTCTGCCCGGCGGAACCGCTCGATGCCGAACACCCGCTTTTCATCCTCTACACCAGCGGCACCACCGGCAAGCCGAAGGGAATCGTCCACACCACCGGCGGCTACATGGTGCAGACGTACCTGTCGAGCAAATGGGTCTTCGATCTGAAGGATGAGGACACCTATTGGTGCACCGCCGACATCGGCTGGGTCACGGGCCACAGCTACGTCGTCTACGGCATCCTGGCGAACGGCGCGACCTCGGTGATGTACGAGGGCGCACCGAACTTTCCCGAACCGGATCGTCTGTGGCGCATCATCGACAAGTACGGCGTGACGATCTTCTATACCGCGCCAACGGCGATCCGCAGCTTCGCCAAATGGGGCCGGGAATGGCCGCGCAAGCATCGCCTCGGAAGCTTGCGATTGTTGGGGACGGTCGGTGAGCCGATCAATCCCGAGGCGTGGATTTGGTACCATGAGGAAATCGGCAAGCAACGCTGCCCGATCGTCGATACCTGGTGGCAAACGGAGACCGGCGCAATCATGATCACACCGCTGCCGGGTGCCACCGCGACGAAGCCCGGCTCCGCAACGCGGCCGTTTCCCGGCATCCACGTGGCGGTGGTTACCCGTGAGGGCCACCCGGTCGGACCCAATCAAGGCGGATTCTTGGTCATCAAGCATCCCTGGCCGGGCATGTTGCGCACGATCTACGGCGATCCCGATCGCTACGTGCAGCAGTACTGGAGCCAGATCGCCGGGTGCTACTTTACCGGCGACGGCGCGCGCTGCGACGAGGACGGCTACTTCTGGATCATGGGTCGAGTCGACGATGTGGTGAATGTCGCCGGCCATCGGCTCGGAACCATGGAAGTCGAGAGCGCGCTGGTGAGCCATCCGTCGGTTGCCGAAGCCGCGGTGGTGGGTCGCCCGGATCCGATGAAAGGCCAGGCCATCGCCGCGTTCGTGTCGCTCGAAGCGGGACAGAAGCCGACCGACGCGCTCAAGCTCGCCCTGCGCGATCACGTCGCCAAGGAGATCGGTGCGTTCGCGCGTCCCGACGACATTCGTTTCACCGATGCGCTGCCGAAGACCCGCAGTGGAAAAATCATGCGCCGCCTGCTGCGCGACATCGCGGCCGGTAAGGAGACCGTCGGCGACACGACGACGCTCGAAGACCTCTCAGTTCTGGCGAAGCTGCGCGAGGACGAAGAATGACGGGTGCGCCTGCCCGCGTCCGGATCGCCGATGGCGTATCGTCGAATTCAAAGCGTTGGTTGAACACTCCGGCGATAAGCCATCAGCGATAAGCCATCAGCCAGCGATGCCACTGAAGATCCACAACACGCTCTCCGGGCGGCTCGAGGACTTCGTCCCGCTCGTACCGGGAAAGGTTGGCTTGTACGTGTGCGGCGTCACCGTCTACGACCGTTCGCACATCGGGCACGCCCGCGCGATGGTGGTCTTCGACGTGCTGTATCGCTACCTCCGATTCGCCGACTATGACGTCACCTTCATTCGCAATTTCACCGATGTCGACGACAAAATCATCGCCCGCGCCAATCAGGCGGGGATTTCCACCGAGGCGCTGGTGGACACCAACATTCGTGCGTTCGCGGAAGACATCGCCGTGCTGGGCTGCCTGCCGCCCACGCTCGAACCGCGCGCGACTCAACACATTCCCGAGATGCTCGACATGATCCGCGAGTTGATCGCCAAGGGGTTGGCCTATCCAGTCGACGGCGACGTCTACTTCGCGGTGCGTGAATGTCCCGGCTACGGCAAGCTGTCGAAGCGGAACCTCGACGACATGCGCGCCGGCGCGCGGGTCGACGTCGACGAGCGCAAACGCGACCCGATGGACTTCGCCCTGTGGAAGGCCAGCAAGCCGGGCGAGCCGTGGTGGGAGAGTCCGTGGGGGAGGGGACGCCCCGGCTGGCACATCGAGTGTTCGGTGATGAGTTCGAAGTATCTCGACCAGCCGTTCGACATTCACGGCGGCGGCACCGACTTGATCTTCCCGCACCATGAGAACGAAATCGCACAATCCGAAGGCGCGCGCGGGTGTACGTTCGCGCGCTACTGGATGCACAACGGCATGGTGACGATCGATCGCGAGAAGATGTCGAAGTCGCTCGGCAACTTCATGACCGTCCAAGAGGCCTCGGCGCGGGTTGGGGGTGAGGCGCTGCGCCTGTTCGTGATCGGCACGCACTATCGCAGCCCGCTCGACTTTTCCGTCGACCGGCTCGACGACGCAGCCGGGAACATCGCGCGCATCTACGAAACGCTTGCGCGCGCCGACGCGACCTGCGGCGGGGAACAAGTGCCGGCGACGGTGGAAGCAATGCGCGACTTTCGCACCGCGATGGACGACGATCTCAACACCGCGCGCGCGCTCGGCGTGATCTTCGAGTCATTGCGCGCACTCAACCGCGCGCTCGACGACAATGATGTCGCCGCCGCGGCGCCGCTGCGCGCGGCGGTGCGCGAGATGGGCGGCGTGCTCGGTCTGGCGCAAGCCGATGCACGCCTGTTCCTCGAGCGCGCTCGGCTGGCGCATCTCGACGCGGCTGCCGTCAACCCCGCGGAAGTCGAGCGCTTGATCGCCGAACGCAACGCCGCCCGCAAGACCCGCGACTTCAAGCGCGCCGACGAGATCCGCGCCGAACTCAAAGCCAAAGACATCGTCCTAGAAGACACGCCGACGGGGACGAAATGGACGGTGGCGCGCTAGCGGCGCAGCGCGTCGCCAGCGCGGACTCGATAAGCACTGCGCGATATGCGATAAGCGTCGCCCATGCGCCCGTAGCTCAGGTGGACTAGAGCGGCTGGCTTCGAACCAGTAGGTCGGGTGTTCGAATCACCCCGGGCGCGCTTATTTCTCGCATAGTTACCGAATCCTCGAACCGCCGCTCCGGCTCAGGGTGCAGCTGGGGTGCAGCCGAGTGCAGGCTGGTCGGCACGATCGCATCGAGAAAACTCACCTCGCCGCGCCGATCGCGTGGGATCAAATGCCCGTACTTGGCGAGCGTGAACGCCGGGCTCGCGTGCCCGAGTTGCGCCTGCAAGAAGTGCAGTTCCATGCCGTCCTGCAGCGCCAGGCTCGCGTAGGTGTGCCGCAAGTTGTGGAGCTTGCGGTGTTGTACGCGAGCAGTCCTCAGCAGGGGATTCCAGACCCGGCGGCGGAAGTTGTCGGTGTCCATCGGCTTGCCCGTGGCATCGGGAAAGAGCCACGCATCCAGCTGCACGTTTGCGGTCTCGATTTGGCGCTCGGCTTCCGCCTCTACGTCAAGCGCCTTGACCTTCTCGAAGCGGTCGGCCAGCAGCCCGGCCAATACGTCGAGCAGGCTCTCGGGGATCTTCACGCGCCGGACCTTGTCGTGTTTCGGGAGTCCGATCGTGTTGCGCACGTAGGCGCGCGCCACGGTCAGCGTGTGGTTCTGCCAATCGATGTCTTTGACCTGGAGCGCCGCCGCCTCACCGAGTCGCAAGCCGGCCTGCGCGCCGACAAGCAGAAAGGGAATATGACGACGGTAGGGGGCCACCGTCTTGCCGCCGCGCTCGATCGTGTACTCGTGCGCGGTTGTGAGCAGCGCTTGCAGCTCATCGATGGTGAACGGCACGACGTCCTTGTGCGGGCCCGTGCGTTTGTTGCGTCCGCGCAGTTGCAACACCGGATTGACGTCGATCAGTTCATCGTTGACGGCTTCGCTGAGGATGGCCGACAGCGTACCGAGCGCATTGCGGACCGTGTGGTCCGACTTGCCGGCCGTGCGCAACGCCTGCAGCAAGTCCTTCACGTCGCGCCGCTTGATGCGGGTCAGTGCCAACGGCCCGAGCACCGGCAGCAAGTCGTGGTCGGCAATCCGCTGGTATTCCTTCCACGTCGACCGCTTCAACTCCGACTCGCGCGCCCGCAGATACTGCGCAGCGTACTCGCCAAAGGTCAGGGCCGCGGGCTCCTGCTCCGGTTCCTGCAGCAACCCTAAATCACCCGCCGCGAGCGCCTGCCGACACTCTTTGGCAACCTTGCGCGCCGTGTCGTAGTCGCCAACGAGCTTGCTCTTGCGTCGACCGCGGTGTGCAATGAAGACCCACCACGGACCATCCGGCTCTTTCTGGCGAACGCTGACACCCATGTTAGTTCACCCCCTCAAAGCTGCCTTGCCGCGCTTGTAGATCATGCCCATGAGATTACCCCGCCGCGACCGTGCGCGCTGCGGCAGCCGACCGCGCACCAATCACGCGCAGACAGAGCAACATCATTTCCTCTTCCGTAAGCCCGAGCCGTAGCCCAATCTCCTGGGGGTCATTGTCGAGCATCCGGGCAAAGTCGCGCTCGATGCCGCGTCGGAGCGGTCCCGCCTTCTGTCCTATTGCGATCTTCAAGAGTACTATGGACTTGCACCGCGATGCGCACCGCATGGATGGCTCCTTTCGGTTACTTCAGCGGGGGTACGTCGATCAGCGCCGCCGTCGCCCGCCGCGATTCGTCGTCGCTCAGTGCATAGTGGCGCAATGTCGTGACCGGCGAGGCGTGGCCCATCAGGTCGGCCACGTCGCGAAGTTGCGCGCCCCGTCTCAGCGCCTCGGTGCACCAGGTCTTGCGAAAGCAGTGTGGTGACAGATGGGTCACCCCAACTTTTCTTGCCCAGCTGTCGACCAAGTCGTTGACCGAGTGCGCATCGAGCCCCTTGCGGACGATTTGGCGAGACTTCACCCAACAGAAAAGCGGCCCCTGCCAGAGGCCG
>Ga0335069_10009462_pt1 | contig 13876 bp, 15 predicted proteins | sample Lox_Sample_11_FD_206714 | JGI IMG/M metagenome (GOLD analysis project Ga0335069, IMG submission 206714) | Soil microbial communities from Loxahatchee National Wildlife Refuge, Florida, United States - Lox_Sample_1.1 | ecosystem: Environmental > Terrestrial > Soil > Wetlands | place: USA... | reverse complement strand
CGTTCACCCAGGCATCGTGATGATTGCCATAAATTACCCACTGATCTTTGTAGACCGATCAAGGAATGGTGACGATCACGTTTTGCACCGGCCGGATGCTCCAGTCGAAATCCGCCTTGAGATGCGCCACGGCTGGTCCGGGGCCCAGGTGATAAGTGATCGGGAGAGCGCCGCGCCAGGCCCCCGGGGCCACCGGGCCACTCAACTGTTCCAGCAGCGGTTTCGCGTCGGCCCAGGAGATCGGCATCGCCGGAATCTTGGGCAGGACCTTCGCCTCCTCCCGCGAGAGCCGTTTGGCCCCTGGCTCGGATGCCCACCCCGGTGTGAGCGGATCGCCGGGATAGATCGCCATATCGACGATGCTGCCTCTCTGCACGCCTTGAGACGGGCGCATCGGACCGTTGGGGTAAGCGTCTCCGCGGAAGAATCCGTCATCACGCGGATCGGAATACAGCAGGCATCCTACAGCTCCGTTGGAGTAGGCCAGTTTTACCTTGGTGCCCCGCCAGCCTTTTCCGTACCGCGCGATGGCGATCTTCCCTTGCACGCTGATGCCTTGGCTCTTGAGAAAGGCATAGTCTTCCGGCATCCCATAATTCACGTACACCAATGGGCCCGTCACGTCGCCGGAGGCGGAATAAGCGTTAAATGTGGGAAGTTGGCCGGATTGGTTGGTAAAAGGGTCTTCCGGCAGCGCTGTTTCTTGCAGTTGCGCTTTGAAGCGGAACGGAGCGGTCATTTCCAGGCTGCGCGTGGTCGGATAAGGAATCAGGGTCTGGAAGGTCTCGACGCGCACGTCCAAACCCCAGTCCTTGAACTGCTTGACCAGATACTCCACCACCGCTTTATCGCCGGGCGAGCCCGCGTGATGAGGTTTTTCGGAGATGTGCCGAAGATATCCGGCGATACGATCCGGCTGAGCAATCGCGGACGCCTTTTCTTCCCGCTCATGCTGGGATTTCCACTGGTCGGCCGGAAATCCGCGAATCGGCGCTTGTGCCCACGCAAGACCCCAGCCTAGCCAGCCGGCCAGGAACCATGTGAGCGAGAGATGCCGCATTTCTCCTGTGCCCAGTGTAGTGGATAATCGGACGAAAGTGGCGGCGGCTGTACGCCGAAGCTAGCGGAAATCCTGGCCCAACTCAGCTAATTCCGCGGATGTGAAGCCGCGTTCGGCCCGATACGCCGGATGATCGCTGATCAGCGCTGTGCCTTTATTCCAATTGGCCATTTGCTGGTCTGTCAGCCGGAATTTCACATACTGGACGGAACTCAAGCGGTCCGTCCCGATCTGCCGGTCGTCGAAAATCGCGGGCGTGCGGCCGGCCCCGTCGACCTCGAGCCAGAGATGCCGCTCCAGCCCGAGCAGCTCCCGTAGCTTCACGGACCGCTCGCGCTCGGCTTCGTACTCGATCAAGAGCGACGCGGAAAGCTCGCCGGGGTTGGGGATCAACTCGTTGTAAGTGGCGATTTCGTGCTCCACATCTGCCGGCTTGACGATCCGCTCAATGCGCATCATCTCCTGGATCTGGTAGCGCACGGTCTCGCGATTCTCAAACAGGAACGTAAGGTGCTCGCCCACGCGAATGCGCCTTCGATCCTTCAATGCCAGCACCTGCGGACGCCAGGATTCGCGTTCGATTTCGTACTCGGCGATGTTTTTGATTTCGGAAGCTTCAACTTTTCGCATCTGGGTGTTTTTCTTGTGTCTTGTTATTCCGGAGCCTTCTCCGGAACCTTTTGCGGAAAGCCGTCGGGTTCATAAGCCCGCGCCAGGATCTGGATCGGATGAATCGGCCGCGTGCCCAGAGCCTGATCAAATTGGATCGCCGACAACGGACAATCCGTGGCCATGACTTTGGCGCCGGCCTCTTTCATCTCCTCGAATGCCTTCTTGCCGGAGAGCATGGAAAGCGGGAAGAATTCCTTCTTCATCGCGAATGTTCCGTCGTGCGCGCTGCACTGCTCCACCATTTGGACTTTTGCTCCGGGGATCAGTTTCATCATGTCGCGCGAACGGAATCCGATATTCTGCGCCTTTAAGTGGCACGGCAAGTGATATGCGACAGAACCCGGTGTGGATTTGAATTCGCGATTGAACTTGCCTTCTTTCCGAAGTTCGAACAGGAACTCGGAAAGGTCCATGGTGGCCGCGCCCACCTTCTTCGCGGCTTCCGTCCCCACCAGTTCGCCGTACTCCTTGCGCAGCATGTAGGAGCAGGTTGGGTTGATCGCCACGATCTTTTTGCCCTGCTCGACGGACGGCAGCAGCGATTCCACATTTGCGGACGCGAGTTTCTTGGCCAGCTCCACGTCGCCAGATTCGAGCGCCGGCATCCCGCAGCAATTCTGTTTCGGGCAGGTTAACGCGATACCGCTTTTCGCGTAGACCTTCACCGCGTCCTGCGCGACTTTGGGATTATAGTGCTCCACGAAGCAGGTGGTGAACAACACCGCTTTGGACGTATCGCCGCTGGGCTTTGGCTGTTTCTTCAGCCACGCAGAGAAGGTTTCCGGCTGGAACTCCGGAAGCAGCTTTTCGCGATGGATTCCGATGGTCGCTTCGGCCAAAATCCGCAGCAAAGGCTGCCGGTTCGCCCAGTTCGCCAGCCCCGGCGTCAGGCTGCCCATCCGGCCCAGTTCCTCCGGGCGAGCCAAAAGCTTCGCCCGCAGACCGATTCCGTGCTCCTTCTTGCGAACTGCGTTCGCGCGCAGCAGCAGCCGGGGAAAATCGAGCTGAAATTCGTGGCCATCGTCCGGAGTGTACGGACACTTCACGTAGCACAGCTTGCACTGGTAGCAGGTGTCGATCACACGATCGTGCTGCGCCGGAGTGAGTGCCCGAACGCTTCCGCCATTTCCGTCGATGAAGCTGAACAGTTCCGGGAAGGAAGGGCAGAGATTGAAACACAACCGGCAGCCGTGGCAGATTTCATAGACCCGATCGATTTCGCCCTTTAACGCAGACTTATCCCAATACTTCGGATCGTTGGGATCGTAAGTCAGGCCGGGTGTGGGCTGCCCTTTAATGACGTCCATGGAGGTCTGGGAGGGAAAGAGGCAGGCTCCTGAACAGAGCCTGCCTTCAACTTGGAAGTTTTTAGGAAATGGAAGCGAGGCCCTGGCTGAAGCGGCCGGCGTGCGACTTCTCGGCCTTGGCCAGCGTCTCAAACCAGTCCGCGATTTCCGCGAAGCCTTCTTCGCGCGCGGATTTCGCCATGCCCGGGTACATATCGGTGTACTCGTGGGTTTCGCCCGCGATGGCGGCTTTCAGATTGTCGTCGGTGCCGCCGATCGGAAGATCCGTGGCGGGATCGCCGACCTTCTTCAAATAATCCAGGTGACCGTGCGCGTGGCCGGTTTCGCCTTCCGCCGTGTCACGGAACAGGCCGGCGATGTCGGGATAACCTTCCACGTCCGCCTGCTTCGCGAAGTACAGATAACGCCGGTTGGCTTGCGATTCGCCTGCAAACGCCGCTTTCAGATTCTCATGAGTTTTACTGCCTTTGAGTGTTGCCATGCTCTTCTCCCTCTTGTGGAATGATCGTTTTGTTTCAGGAATGCGCTGCGCATCGCGCGCAAACGCCATGAAAGACCACTTCGTAATCGCGAACGCTGCGCTCGCCGATCGCTTTTTGCCGCGCCGGAACAGGAATTTCGAACCACTCGATGTCTTCTACGCTTCCGCAGGCATCGCAAACGAAATGATGATGCGGATGGAGATTGGCATCGAACCGGGCGGCTTTGCCTTCGGCGGGGACTTCGCGAACCAGCCCGGTACGGGCTAACTCGCGCAGGCTGTTATAGACCGTGGCTCGGGAGACCTGCGGTTCGTTCCGCCTAAACGCGTCGCCATTGAGGGCCTCATAGATTTCGTCCGCGGTGGCATGCACCGGCCCTCGCGCCAGATACTCTAAAACAGTCGAACGTTGCGGGGTGCGGCGCAACCCGGCCTTCTCAAACAGCCGGTCGAAATCCATCTTGGCCGCGATCACACTTTTAGATTATGTCTAAGTTTAGATTTTGTCAAGAAAAACCTCGGGCCGCGGATAAACACAGATGAACACGGATCTATGTTGATCCATGTCCATCTGTGGCTAGGTCTTCTTCAAATCAAATTTTCCAGGACGTCTCTTTGGAACGGCAGCAGTTCCTGAAGTGCTCCGCGCTCGACCATCTGCGGCCAAGCCGGATTCACGATCAGCGATCTCCCGATCGCTACCAGGTCGAACTCCCCGCGCTCCAGCCGTTCCACCAGGTCCTCGATGCCGGTAACGCCCGCGGTATCCGGTGTCCCGAAAGAGCGCGTGAACTCCTGGTTCAACGTGACTGAGCCCACAGTGATGGCGGGCTTCCCGGTCAACTTCTTGGTCCAACCCGCCAGATTCAGATTGCTTCCTTCAAACTCGGGCTCCCAGAATCGCCGTTGCGAGCAGTGGAACAGGTCCACGCCCGCGGCTGCTAACGGCTCCAGGAATTTTTCCAATTCGCCCGGCGTCTGCGCCAGCTTGGCGCTGTAATCCTGCAGCTTCCATTGCGAGAACCGCAGACATACCGGGAAATCCGGGCTGACCCTTCGCCGAATCTCGCGAACCACGTCCACTCCGAAACGCGTCCGGCCCACCAGGTCTCCGCCGTAAGCGTCGGTGCGCTGGTTGGTCACTTCCCAGAAAAACTGATCGACCAGATATCCATGCGCTCCGTGGATTTCCACGCCATCGAATCCCAGCTTTTCCGCCGAAGCCGCCGCCTCGCCATAGGCCTGGATCACGGTCTCGATTTCTTCGACGGTCATCGGATCTTTCACCGTCACCCCAGCCTTCGCGATCCCCGACGGTCCCAGGGCGTGCGGATTGAATTTCCCATCCGGACCGGGAACCAGGCCGGTGTTCCAGATTTGGGGGAAAATCCTTCCTCCAGCAGCGTGAACTTCTTCGACCACTCTTTTCCAGCCGGCCAGCGCCTCTTCGCCGTAAAAATGCGGCACGTCGGGATAAGCCCCGGCTCCCGGATGTGGAATGTAGGTCCCTTCCGTCATGATCAGAGCCACTCCGCCTTCCGCGCGGCGGCGATAGTATGCAGCAACGTTCGGTCCTGGAATCCCCCCGGGCGATTTGGAGCGCGTCATAGGAGCCATGACGATTCGATTCTTTAACTCCAGTTGCTTGAGATGAAAAGGTTTAAATAATACGTTCGTATCTTTCTGGGCGGCTGTGGTCATAGATTCCTTCTAAGTGGTTCCATTCGTCACTTTGATGCTCCCCGTTTGGCCCGGATGCAGTTTTCCCGGGCGTGGCCGCTCAGGCTCAGCCGTACGAAGTCCCTGCCTCGCATTCCGGTTCACCATTTGGTGAACGGTCTTCGATCGACCGAATGACCCGGGCCGGATTCCCTCCAACCAGTGTATTGGGAGGAACGTCCCTGGTGACGACCGAACCCGCAGCCACAACCGAATTCTCGCCTACAGTCACGCTACCGAGAATCGTGGCGCCAGCCGCGATCCAGACGTTTCTCTCAATCACGATGGGCTTTCCGATCGTAACGGCGCGGCGCAAGGAGGGTTCAAGGGGATGGCCGGCTGTAATCATGCTCACGTTCGGCCCGATCATCACGTCGTCCGCGATGTCGAGCCCGCCCAGGTCATAAAAAGTGCAGTTCTGGTTTACGAAGACGTTGCGTCCCACACGGATTTCGGTCCCACCGGAAGTGTAGAACGACGGGATCAGCAGGAAGGTTTCGTCCACCTTGTTGCCGATCAGTTGACTGAACAGGGCCCGAATCTCGTCCGCTTCGTTAAACGTCAAACGGTTCAGGGCAGCTGTGATCTCCATCGCCCGCTTGACGTTTGCCAGCATGGCGGCCGATTCCGGCGTTCTCCGGTGAATCATTTTGGCTCTGCTCTCGTTCGGCATTGGTTGTTTCCCCGGCCCGGGCGTTTCGGCGCACGAAAGCGGCCCCGAGACCTGATCAGTATAGCCACCACAGCGGAAGGGCCGGGCCCCACTTCCGAGTTCCGCCACTCCCCAACCTGGAGAACCCTATATAATGGCGGGAAGGCCCTATGGCTGTCTAAGTCTTTACGTCATGCCCGGTTCCGGACCGAAAGTCGTGGTGGTGATGCCGGCGTACAACGCCGCCAGGACCTTGCACATGACCTACGCCGAACTGCCTCGGGAGGCGGTGGATCTGGTGATCCTGGTGGACGACGGCAGTTCCGACGATACTGCCCGAATCGCCCGGGAGCTGGGGCTGGAGCTGTTCGTCCACAACCGCAATTACGGCTATGGAGCCAACCAGAAAACCTGCTATCGGGAGGCCTTGAAGGCAGGGGCGGACATTGTGGTCATGGTCCACCCGGACTACCAGTACGATCCCACGCTCCTCCCGGAAGTTATCAAACCGATCCAAAAAGGAACCGCGGATGTGGTGTTGGGTTCCCGCCTGCTGGGCGGAAACGTAATGGCGCAGGGGATGCCGTGGTGGAAGTACGTCTCCAACCGGGCGTTAACCTGGATGGAAAACGTTACTTTCGGGCTGAAATTGGCCGAGTATCACACCGGCTACCGGGCTTTCCGAAGGGAAGTCCTGGAAAACGTCAATCTCGAAACCAACTCGGACAACTTCATCTTCGATCAGGAAATCGTCGCCCAGATCGTCAATCTGAACCTCCGGATCGCCGAAGTGCCTGTACCCACAAGGTATTTTCCCCAAGCTTCTTCCGCATCTTTCCTGCAAAGTTCTGTCTACGGACTGTCGATTCTATGGTTGCTATGGCGGTACCAGCTCCACAAATGGGGCTTGGTGCGGTCGCAGCAGTTCGAGAGCCTGAAGCAGCGCTATTCGGCGGGTTCCGTCGCCGGCGTCTGATTCGGGCCGGCGCGGAGAAGAACGAATGATCGATCGCAGAAATGCCGGCGGAGCGTTGTGCGCGGCGTTGACAGTGGCAGGCGCGCTCTGGATGACGGGCTGCAACGGCAGCGATTTTAACGACGGCAAAGCGCAGACCATTCTGGAGAACAATTCCATTCACCTGGACGGCGAAGAGGTTCAGCTCACCCAGGATCAACTCAACTGCGCCGTGGAAAACGATCTGTTCGAGACGCCGTCGCAGGCCTCCTCCAATCGCTATGTCGCGCGCATCACTCAGAAGGGCCGCGACCTCAAGTTCACCGACGACGTTTCGATCGGAGAGTTTCCGCAGCCGGCCGCCCAGATTCGCGGCGATTTCAATCTGCAGGTGACCAATTTCGGAAGCACGCGCGATCCCGCGGATGGCACCAAACTGGTGGAGGTCCGAGCGCTGGTGAAGATCAGCCACCCCTGCTTCGGCGCCGGATTGCCGCTGATGGGAGTGAAGAAAGGCGCGTTCAGCCAGGATACGCTTGCCCGGGCGGAATTCGGATTCACCCAAAACGGCTGGCAGTTCGACAAAATCGTCCACTAAAGAGCCCCGGCCGAGCCCTCAGAAGACCGCGCGCGGGCAACGCCCGCCCAAACCTTGCGCCGATCCGGTGATAAACTGGTGGTTTCGCACGGACGACTTCCAGGTCACCGTTGCGCGCAGAAAATCTACCGAGGAGAAGAGGCGCTCTCAATCATGGCGGTTACAGGTGCGGGACTTGAAGGAGTAGTAGCGGCTGAGTCGAAGATCTGCTACATCGACGGCGATGCCGGGATCCTGAGTTACTTCGGCTACAACATTCACACGCTGGCGGAAAATGCCACGTTTGAAGAAGTCATCTATCTGCTTTGGAACGGGCGCTTGCCCAAGCAGTCTGAGCTGGACCAGTTGAAAGCCGCTCTGGTTGCCGATCGTGAAATACCTGTTGAGGTCACCGCGTTTTTAAAGAGCGCCGGCAAGTCCGTCCCGATGGACGTGTTGCGCACCGCGGTTTCCATGCTTGCGCTATACGATTCCGAGGCGAAATTGCCGCCCGCCGACGCTTCCGGCAGCACCGCCGCCAGCGAACGCAAAGCCGTTCGCCTGATGGCCAAGACGGCGACCATCGTGACCACTTTCGACCGGTTGCGGAATGGCCAGCAAGTGGTTCCCGGCGATCCCAAACTGGGCCTCGCGGCCAATTTCCTCTATACCCTTACCGGCAAGAAGCCGGACGACGTGATGGAGCGGGCCTTTGACATCGCCCTGACGCTGCATGCCGATCACGAGCTGAACGCCTCCACCTTCGCTGCCCGCGTAGTGGCTGCGACCCTCTCCGATATCTATTCCGCCGCTACCGCGGGAATCTCCGCGCTGAAGGGGCCGCTGCACGGCGGCGCCAATGAAGACGTGATCAAAATGCTGCTCGAAGCCGGGTCGGCCGAAAAAGCCATGGATCACGTGAAATACCGGTTGGCCAACAAGATCAAGATTCCGGGCTTCGGCCATCGCGTGTATCACACCACCGATCCGCGCGCGACGCACTTGAGCGCGCTCTCCGAGGAAATCGGCAAGCGCACCGGGCACGTGGATCTCTACGAAACCTCGGCGCAGATCGAGAAGTACATGAAGGAGACCAAGAATCTGAACGCCAACGTCGATTTCTACTCAGCCTCCACTTACTATTCGCTGGGGATTCCGATCGACTTGTTCACTCCGATTTTTGCGGTGAGCCGCATGTCCGGCTGGACCGCCCACACGCTCGAGCAGTATCGCAACAACCGCCTGATCCGTCCTCGCGCGGATTACACCGGGGCTCCAGTCGGCCAGCCCTGGGTTCCGATCGCAGCGCGGTAATCGGGGCCACCGGCCAGTGCACGATCTCACCTTCTTCCGGAACAATCTGGACGCGATCGCGTCCAGATTGGCGGATCGCGGCTTCACGCTCGATGTGGAAGCGTTCCGCAAGCTCGATGTGGAGCGCCGCGCCGTCATCACCGAATCCGAGCAGCTCAAGGCGCAAAAAAACGCCGAATCCGCCGAGATCGGCAAGCTGCGGGCCGCCAAGCAGGATACCACCGAGCGCCAGCAGAAAGTCCGCGAGATGGGCGACCGCATCTCCGCGTTAGAAGGGCAAGCAGCGGCTTTGGACGATCAGTTCCGCCTGCTGCTGGCCGGCGTTCCAAACGTTCCGCATGCCTCCGTGCCCAGCGGCAGGAGCGCGGACGATAACGTCGAAGTTCGCCGCTGGGGCACGCCGCCGTCTTTCAACTTCACGCCCAAAGCCCACTGGGATTTGGGTCCCGAACTCGGCATCCTGGATTTCGAGCGGGCGGCCAAGATCACCGGCGCCCGTTTCGTGGTCTACATGGGCTTGGGAGCCAAGCTGGAGCGCGCTCTGATCAGCTTCATGCTGGACGTCCACACCCGGGAGCACGGCTATAAAGAAGTCCTTCCGCCGTTCATCTGCAACAAGGACAGCTTCTACGGCACCGGCCAGCTTCCGAAATTCGAAGCGGATCTGTTTAAGCTTCGCGATACCGATTATTACCTGATCCCCACCGCCGAAGTCCCCGTCACGAATCTGTATCGCGATGAAACGCTGGATTTCGACAAGCTGCCGATCAAGCTGTGCGCGTATACTCCGTGCTTCCGCAGCGAGGCTGGGTCTTATGGACGGGACGTGCGCGGCATCATTCGCCAGCATCAGTTTCAGAAGGTCGAACTGGTGAATTTCTGCAAACCTGAAGCGAGTTACGAGAATCACGAAGCCCTGACGCGCGACGCGGAGGATATCCTGCAGCGCCTGGGGTTGCCGTACCGGACCGTGGTTCTGTGCACCGGCGACATGGGCGCAAGCTCCGCCAAGACCTACGACATCGAAGTCTGGCTGCCGGGACAGAACGATTACAAGGAAATCTCGTCCTGCTCCAATTTCGAAGCCTACCAAGCCCGGCGCGCCTCCATTCGAGCAAAGTCCGGCAAAGGCAAAGCGGATTACGTCCACACGCTGAACGGCAGTGGCCTGGCAGTGGGCCGCACCTGGCTCGCGATCATTGAAAACTACCAGCAAGCCGACGGCAGCGTGGTGATCCCGGAAGCGCTGCGCCCCTACATGGGCGTGGAAATCATCCGGCCTGAATAACAATCTTCGAAACTGCCGTTGGGCATCTGGCACGATATCCTGTCAGGTAGCCGATGGCACTGGTGACAATCTCCGGCGAGCCTGCCTCACGCTGGGAAGATGTGGCGCATGGCGTAGCCCAGATTCTCGGATTCGAACTGGTCACCGAAACTCGCCTGGAGCAGTGGATTCGCGAAGAATTCGGGCCAAACCCGATTCCCGAACGGGCGTGGAAGGCATCCGCGGTTACGATCCTGGCTCGCCTGGCTTGCAACCATCATCTGGCGATCGCCGTGGAGGGCGCGGACGCGCTGTTCCCAACGCTCGATTATTTATTCGAAGCCCGCATCGTCGCGCCGCTGGAACAGCGCATCGGAAACGCGATGCTTGACTTCGGCATCGACCGTCCGCAGGCCGCCCAACGGCTGGCCTCCATCGAGATCGAGCGCAAGCGCGCGCGCAAATCCCGCGTGGGCCGAAGCGTTTCACATCCGCCCGATGTGGTGTTGAACATCGCGCGGCGCGATCCAGCCGTGGCAGCGGAAATTCTGGCCGCGGCAGTCGAAAAATCCGGGCTGAAAGAGCACGGTTTCCTGCCGGAGCCGGTTGCGGAAGAACTGCAGTTTTCAGCGCGCATGACCCTGGCGCAATACAGCGTCACTCCAGCCGGAAAAGCGGAGGTCGCGCGCTCCGGGTTCGGCCATCCCAGCGAGAAACTGTTCGCCAATCTGCTCGATTTCTACCGGATAGAGTGGGTGTACGAGCCGCGCAGCTTCCCGCTGCAATGGAACAAAGACGGGCAGGTGACCGAAGCCTTCACGCCCGATTTTTACCTACCGGAGTTCGATCTATACGTGGAACTTACGACCATGAAGCAGTCCCTGGTGACCCGCAAGAATCGCAAAGTGAAGCTGCTGCGCGCAATCTATCCCCACGTGAACATTCAAATCTTCTACCAGAAGGATTTCCAGGACCTGGTATTGAAGCACGGATTACCCATGGCGGCGCAATGACCGTTCTGCCGGAGCATATCGAACGCATCCTCTTCACCGAGGATCAGGTCAACGCGCGGATCGCCGAAGTTGCAGGAGAGATCGGCCGGAAGTACCACGGCCGTGATTTGAAGCTGATCGGCGTGCTGAAGGGATCGGTATTCTTCCTCACCGCGCTGGCGCGCGCGCTCGCCATTCCGGTGAAAATCGATTTTCTGGCAATTTCGAGCTTTAGCGGCCAGGCCGGTAATTCCGCTCGCGGAATGGTGCGGATCGCCAAGGATTTGGACGATCCCATTCAGGACCAAGACATCCTGCTGGTGGAAGACATCGTGGATACCGGCTTCACCACCCGTTATCTGCTCCAGACGCTGGCCAGCCGGGGCCCGCGATCCCTGGGAATCTGCACCCTGCTGGACCGCTCCGTGCGGCGGATCGTCCAGGTCCCGATTCCGTTCCGCTGTTTCGAAATCCCGGACCGGTTCGTGGTGGGATGCGGCCTGGACTATGCCCAGCTTTACCGCAATCTGCCCTATATCGCCGTTTTCAAGCCCGAGAAAACGACGGAACCGGTTTCAGCCGCGTAGTAGAAGAGCCGCTTGCGATGCCGGGCCCGAATAGGTTCTGATAGAGGATTGCATCGGAAGGAACTCCGGTAGCATCTTCTGAAAGAGCTTCTCCAGCACGAACGAAAGGAAATCAATGAGTCTAGCCTACAACATCGATACGGCACACTCCGCCGCGCAGTTTAAAGTGCGCCATATGATGATCGCCAACGTAAAGGGCGAATTCACCAAAGTCAGCGGTAGCGTGGTCATCGATGCGGAAAATCCTTCCGCCAGCAGCGTCGAGGCGACCATCGACGTCAACACCATCAGCACGCGCGAGACGGACCGCGACAATCACCTGAAGAGCGCGGATTTCTTCGATGTAGCCACCTATCCCACCATCACTTTCAAATCCAAGAGCGTGGTCCCGATGGGCGATACCGATTTTGAAGTGACCGGCGACCTGACCATCCACGGGTCCACGAACCAGGTGGCGCTGATCGTCGAAGATCTGACCCCCGAAATCAAGGATCCGTGGGGCCTGCAGCGCCGCGGCGCGACCGCCAAGACCAAGATCAGCCGCAAGGAGTTCGGCCTGACCTGGAACGCCGTACTCGAAGCGGGCGGCATCGCCGTGGGCGACGAGGTCGACATCACCATCGATATCGAAATGGTTCGGCAGGCGGCAGCCGGCGCCTAGTTTCTTGGTTCCAGAATCATGCGCATGCCATAACGGCTGCGAAGCGTAATCGCGGCCCGGGTCGCCACAGGGTGGCCCGGGACCAGCTTCATCCTCCATTTCTGGGCAAGCACCGCCAGCACTAGCACTCCTTCCGCCCAGGCAAACCGTTCCCCGATACAGACCCGCGTTCCGCCCCCGAAGGGGAAAAAAGCGAATTTCGGGCGCGCATCCGCCGGTTCCGAGGTCCATCGCCCGGGGTCGAATTTGAGCGGCTCCGGCCACCAACGCGGATCGCGATGCATGATCCAGGGGCTGGTCAGCAGAATTGATTTGGCAGGGATCGAATAATCAGCCAGCTCATAGTCCTGCTTGTTCCGGCGCGAAATGGCCCACGCCGGCGGAAAGAGCCGCAGCGCCTCCGCGAAAACGCCAGTGGTGTACGGCAAGCGGCCAAGATCGTCAAACGTGGGCGCGCGGCCATTGAGCACGCACTTCAGTTCTTCATGCAATGCCGCTTCGGCCGTGGGATTCTGCGAGAGCAGGTACCAGGTCCACAGCAGCGCGTTGGCCGTGGTCTCATGACCCGCGATCATCAGCGTCATGACCTCGTCGCGCACCTGGCGATCCGTCATGGTCTTCGGCCCGGCTCCGGCCTCTTCGTCCTGCGCCAGCAGCAGCATGGAGAGCAGGTCTCCGGTGTCCTGCCTACTGGCTCGCCGTTCGGCGATCAGGCCGTAGACCACCTTATCCAGCCGGTCGCGGGCGCGCTCAAATCTACGGGCGGAGGGCACCCGAAGCTTCCTCATCAGATCCGCGAACGGGAGCAGCAGTTTGTCGAACAACGCAAAGATCTCATTGAGCGCTTCGCCGACCTCGTCGGCCTCTCCAGAAACGTCCGCGCTGAAGAGCGTCTTGGCGACAATCGCCAGCGTCAAGCGCGGCATCTCGAGCGCCAGATCGATCTCGAGTTCGCGGCCGCCGGCCAGCCGCGCATCCCAGTCCTCGGATCGCTTGACGGCGGATTCGACCATTGCCTCGCCGTAGCGCACAAGACGATCGCGGTGAAACGCGGGCTGAACCAGGCGCCGCTGGCGGGTGTGAAACTCGCCTTCGCTGGTCAGCAGGCCCTCGCCCAATAAGACTTTCGAACGCTCCAGGATGCGAGTCTTGGTGAAGTTGCTTTGGTGCGTGACTAGAATATCGCGAACCCAGTCCGGATGGTTGATCAGGTAGACGCTTTGTCCGGAGAGCCGGAAAAACGCCAGGTCACCATATTGGCGCGCGATGCGTTCCAGAAAAACGGGTGGATCCTTCTTCAACTGCGGCAGCATGCCCAGCAGAAGATTGCGGCTCTTGGGTCCGGGTGGCCGCCGAATCCTCATTTCACGTTGATCGAGAGCCCGGGCTGGGTAGTAAGGCCGTTGATGGTCGCCACCACCGGCTGATCCCCAGGCGCCAGGCCCGAAGGCACCTGGACGTTGAACTGATACTCGCCGTACAGCGGGCCCATGCCCGCGAAAATTACGGCTGCGGGCAGGTTTCCAATCATGATCGACACCTTGGAAGCCAGCTGGTATTCCGGACCAACCGCCGGACCCAGCGGGGTGGGAGGATTGGTCGGGCCGAAGCCGGTAGCGTACAGCAGAATCA
>Ga0335069_10009461_pt1 | contig 13876 bp, 12 predicted proteins | sample Lox_Sample_11_FD_206714 | JGI IMG/M metagenome (GOLD analysis project Ga0335069, IMG submission 206714) | Soil microbial communities from Loxahatchee National Wildlife Refuge, Florida, United States - Lox_Sample_1.1 | ecosystem: Environmental > Terrestrial > Soil > Wetlands | place: USA... | reverse complement strand
GCCGCCCGCTTCGGCATCCGCGCCGGCGAGCCGGCGATCGACTTCCAGGCCGTCCACGATCACGTGCATGGCGTCATCGCCGGCATTGCGCCGCACGACTCCGAGGAGCGGTTCGCCGGCCTCGGCGTGCGCGTGATCCGGGCCAAGGCGCGCTTCATCGGACCCGGCGAGATGGCCGCCGGCGATGTCCGCCTTAGGGCACGCCGCTTCGTCATCGCGACAGGCTCGTCGCCCTTGATACCGCCGATCCCCGGCCTGGAGCGCGTGCCCTTCCTGACCAACGAGTCGGCGTTCGATCTTGTCGACTGTCCGCGCCATCTCCTGGTCGTCGGCGGCGGTCCGATCGGTTGCGAACTGGCCCAGGCATTCCGGCGCCTGGGTGCCGCGGTCTCGGTGGTCGAGATGGCGACGTTGCTGCCAAAGGATGATCCGGAGCTGGTGGCCGTCGTCCGCGACGCCCTGCGGGGCGAAGGAATCGCCCTGTTCGAGAAAACCAGGGTGGTCGGCGTGGAACCCGCGACCCGCGGCGTCACGCTGCTGACCGAGACTGCGGGCAAGACGGCGCGTCTCGAGGGCAGCCACCTGTTGGTCGCGGCCGGCCGTCGCGCCAACATCGGGGATCTTGATCTCGCCGCCGCCGGTATTGCCCACACGTCCGGCGGCATCGCGGTCGACCGCCATCTGCGCACCAACAACGGCCGCGTCTACGCCATCGGCGATGCGATCGGCGGGATGCAATTCACCCATCTCGCCGGTTACCATGCGGGCATCGTGATTCGCCATGCCCTCTTCCGTTTGCCGGCGAGAGTCGACCTGCGCGCCATGCCGTGGGTGACCTACACCGATCCCGAGCTGGCCGCGGTCGGGCGAAGCGAGGCCGCTGCCCGCGCCGAGGGGCAACCGGTGCGCGTCCTGCGCTGGCCCTTCGCCGACAACGACCGCGCGCGGACCGAGCGTAAGACCGTGGGCCTGGTCAAGGCGATCGCGACGCCGCGCGGCCGCATCCTCGGCGTCGCGATCGTCGGGCCGCAGGCCGGCGAACTCATCCAGCCGTGGGTGCTGGCGATCGCCAATGGCCTCAAGATCGGCGCCATGGCCACCATGATCGCCCCCTATCCGACTCTCGGCGAGGCCAGCAAGCGCGCCGCGGGAAGCTTTTACACGCCATCGCTGTTCAGTAATCGAACGCGCCGTCTTGTCCGCTTCCTGCGCCGGTTCGGCTGATGCATAGTTTCGCTATCGAGGCCACAGAAACCCGCCCATGACCGCGCGTCCGCGCATGCCGAACCTGCTGCGCAGCCTGTCGGCGCGGCTGCTGGCGCTGACGGTGATCTTCGTGATGCTGAGCGAGGTGCTGATCTTCGCGCCGTCGGCGGGCCGCTTCCGTCTGGGCTATCTCGAGCAGCGGACCGCCGAGGGCTACCTCGCGGTCCTGGCACTCATGGCAACGCCGAACAACATGGTGAGCAAGGAGCTCGAGCGGGAGCTGCTCACGTCGGCCGGCGCCTACATCGTCGCCTTCACGCGGCCCGACGGGGTCAAGCTGATGCTGGAGGCCGAGATGCCGCCGAAGGTCGACGCCAGCTATGACCTGCGGCAGCGCGGCTTCTTCATGCTCATCGGCGATGCGTTCGACACGCTGTTGCAACGCGAGAACCGCATCCTGCGCATCATCGGCCCCTCGCCGATGCATCCGCAGGCGATCGTCGAGATCGTCATCGACGAGGCGCCGATGCGCCGGGAGCTGATCGATTATTCCGGCCGCGTGCTTGCCCTTTCGATCGTCATCTCGCTGATCACCGCCACGTTCGTCTATGTCAGCCTGCAATGGCTGATGGTGCGGCCGATGCGACGCTTGACCGAGAGCATGATGGCATTCCGCGAGGACCCCGAGGATGCCTCGCGCATGTTGCCTGCAAGCAGCCGCACCGACGAGATCGGGGTGGCGCAGCACGAGCTGGCAGACATGCAGGCGAAGCTGCGCGCGTCGCTGCAGCAGAAGACGCGCCTCGCCGCCCTCGGCCAGGCCGTCACCAAGATCAACCACGATCTCCGCAATATCCTGACCACGGCCCAGCTCGTCGGCGACCGGTTGGCCGGAAGCGAGAACCCGGAGGTAAAGAGACTGGCGCCGACCCTGGTGGCCGCCATCGACCGCGCCATCGACCTATGCTCGAAGACGCTCACCTTCGCCCGCGAGGGCCCGCCCGACGTCAAGCGTCAGCGCTTCGCGCTGCGCGCGCTCATCGATGAGGTCGCTGCGGCGTTGCCGGCCCAGGTGAACGGCACCCGCGTGCTGTTCAATGAGACCCCGGCCGAGATGCAGATCGACGCCGACCGGGATCAGCTGTTCCGCGTCTTCGCCAATCTGGCACAGAACGCCGCGCAAGCCGGTGCTACCCGCATCGACGTCACCGCGCATGCGGCCAATGGCCGCATCGTCATCGAGGTAGCGGACAACGGCCCAGGCCTGCCGCCAAGGGCGCGTGAAAAGCTCTTCCAGCCCTTCTCCGGATCGGCTCGGCCCGGCGGCACCGGCCTCGGCCTCGCCATCGCCCGCGATCTCATGCATGCCCACGGCGGCAACATCCGGCTTTCCCGTTCGACGGGCGCCGGCACGGTATTCGAGCTGGATCTCCCCGCGGCCTAACGTGCCGCCGCTTCGAGCGGAATGATGCGCGGCACCGACGTGGCGCGGTTCGGATCGGCATAGAAGGATGCCTCCCACCGACCCTCCACGATCTCCTGCGTGAAGGTAAGCAGGTGATGCGTCACCGCGCCGATCTGGATCACCTCGTTGATGCGGCCCTGACGCAGCAGCGGCCAGCACAGGTCCCAGAACTGCCGGCGCCATGGCGCCTTCAGGCCGCAATGCCACAAGACGCGGCTCATTACGGAAACCCCGAAGCGGATGAGCGCCGCCGACGGCCTCGGCCCCCGTATCAGGCGGTTGGGATAGGTGTACTCGACCTGGTGGCGAAACCGGCCGAACAGCGCATCAGGGGTGTAAGCCGCCGTGATCGTGTCAAACCACATGCCCACGACATCGTCATAGGGCATGAGGAACTCGACGTTCGACACGCGCCGAGCCGCCGCCTCGTCGGATAGCAGCCGGCCGGCGCGCGCCAACCGGTCGTGCAATGGGGTCTTCGGCAAGGCGTAGAGCAGATTGATGGTAAGGAGCGGGATGTTCGACGCCTCGACGAAGCGGAGGATGCGGCGCCCGGTCTGCGGCGTATCGGTGTCGAGGCCCATGATGATGCCGGATACCACCTCCAGGCCATAGCGGTTGAGGGCGTCGACCGCCTCCAGGATCGGCAACCGCAGGTTCTGCTTCTTCTTCATGGCCACCAGGGCATCTTCTTCCGGCGTCTCGATGCCGATGAAGACGGTGAAGAACTGCGCCTCGCGCATCATCGCCAGCAGCTCGGGCATCTGCGCGATGTTCAGCGTCGCCTCGCAGCTGAAGTTCAGGGGAAAGCCGTTGCGCTCCTGCCAGCGGATCAGCGCCGGCAGCAACCGCTCGGCCGCTCCCTTGTTGCCGATGAAGTTGTCGTCGACGAAGTAGACGCCGGTGCGGGCGCCGCGCGCCAGCATCGCATCGAGCTCGCGACAGATCTGCTCCGGGTCCTTGAGGCGCGGGTTGCGCCCATAGAGCGCTGGGATATCGCAGAATTCGCAGAGGTATGGGCAGCCCGAGGAGAACTGGACGGAGCCGAGGAAGTAGCGACGCAGGTCGAGATGATCGTAGGCCGGCAACGGAAAGGCCGTCATCGGCAACCGCTCGACCGTTGAGAATACCAGCTGCCGCGACGGCCGCCGCGGGCTCTCGTCGAGATGCGCAATCACCGCGTCGGTGGCATCGCCGATCTCCCCCAGATGCAGGATATCGACATCGGGATAGTAGTCCGGACAGGCCGAGACCGATGGGCCGCCGAGGATGGTGAGCTTGCCCCGGCGATGAGCGCGAGCATTGATATCGTCGATGAAGCGGCGCTGCACATGCATCCCGCTCATCAGCACGGCATCGGCCCAGTCGAAGTCGGCATCGCCGGCCGGCCACTGGTTTTCGTCAACGAAGCGGACCTCCCAGTCCGCCGGCAGATAGGCGGCGATCAGCAGCAACCCTTGCGGCGGCATGAAGGCGCTGACGTCGGGGAACAGCCTGTAGGCATGCTGGAAGGTCCCGAAGGACGGCGCATAGGCGGGAAACACGCAGAGGATGTTGCGCTTGTTCTTCGGCCGGAAACGCGTCCGGCCGGTGCCTGCCGCGGGCTGATGCCCGCCGTCGTCATTCATGTCCGCGCACCTCCGGTGGTGGCGACTTGGCCCGCCGAACGAAACTGCGCGAATCATCGGCCCCACGCAAGGGGCCTACCGGCAACGGGCGCTAGGGTTGCCCGGTCCGCTGCTTCAGGCTCGCCACCAGCGCAGCGCTCATCTTGCCGGTCGCCGGCAGGCCGTTGTCCGTTTCGTACTTGCGGATCGCTGCTGCCGTGCGCCGCCCGACGGCTCCATCGGCCTTGCCGGCTTCGTAGCCGAGCTTCAGAAGGCTGGTCTGTACCCAGCGGATCGTGGAGCGCGACTTGATGTTGACCGCCTCGGTTCCGGCCGTGCTTGCGGTCTGAGCGGGGGCGATCTGGGCCGGCGTTGCAGCCGTTGCTCCGGCAGCCGGCGCAATATCGGGCACCTGCACCGCCGTCGCATCGGCTTGCTCTGGCGGCAGCATCTGGCCGTAGGTGGTGCGAATCAGCTGCACGTATTGTTTTTTCTCGTCGCAGAGACTAGTCGGGGTCGGCTCGCAGGACGCCTTGACCGCTTCCTCGGCCAGCTCCAACCCGAGCTTGACGGCGTCCGCCGTGCATTCCACCGGCTGGTCGCCCTTGTCGACGAAATACTGATAAGTGATCCCGCCGTGCAGGAAGATGTAGTCGCCATCGCTGAAGCAGCCGAGCTTCGGTTCGTCGGCCGACACCGGCACTGCCGTCAACAAGAGTGGCGCAACAGCGCCGATGAGCCATGTGATCCGAACCATCGACTGGCCTCGTGCAGCTGGTGCTTTCGTCGCGCGCCCACCATTGCTGGATCGCTTGGTGAGCTTCGCCGCCAGCACCCGCGGTCGCTCGCATCATCGACATGCGGCCGAGGCTGGTCCCGTCCACCCACGCGAATCAAAGGTTAGCACGCAGCAACGGCGCCGGCCAGCCGTCCGTCGTCGGAACCAGAATCCGCGTTGGTTCATTGGCGCTGGAGTCACGCACAGGCGCCGCCGCCGCGCATGGGCGCGCGGCGGCGTTGGATTCGCCACGATCAGGCGTGCTGTGTCGCCAGCTCGATCGCCTGCAAGGCCAGGAACCGTGATGCCCGTGGCATCACGGGGGCCGACGGCCGCTGCGGCTGAGAGCGGCGACGCGACGTCGGCGGCATCAAGGTTTCGTGCAACAATTCGCGGCGGTCCGTGCCGACGATCTTCATGAAGCTGCCGGGCTGCAGCGGATGGCTGAGACGCCGGTTGGCGCGCAGGGCCGCGCGCAAATGGTGGAGTATCTCGACGGCGACGTCATAGAACGCCTTGTCGGCTGGCGACTCCGGCATCAGCCGACGGATCGTCTCGGAGACTTCCGGCTCGTCGGCGGAATCCGTGATGCTTTCGAACAGCCGAAAGAGGTGGCCCGCAACCCGCGCCGCGCATTCGCTGTCGAGCCGCTGATAATTGCGGTCGGCGATATCGAGTCCGAGATGCACGCAGGCGCCGACCAGCTTGGCCTGGCCGTCGAGGCTGTCGAAGGCACCTTCTTCGGGCACGACGAGCAGGTCGCGCTCCGAGTCGTGAAACGCTTCGTTGTTCTCGCTCGGCACGATGCGCAGGCGGACGCCATATTGCACCTGGCGATGGCTGATGCCGTTCTCGCGCCGGACGTCGCCGGTCGGCAGGCCCTCGATCGCTTCGGCGGTGTCATCGAAGAATCCGCGATGGACCGGCGCCGTGCCGACGGCGAAGGACATCCAACGGCAGGACGGGCGGCGCAGCAACTCGGCAAGCTTCCGGCGGTAGCGCGTGGTACGCGAATCTTCGATGAACGCGGTGGACATGATGACTCTCTCCTCATCTCGTGCCTACGGCGACGCATCGGCTCTGTCGCGCCTCTGCGAATGCCTGCGTGGGCCTCGTTGAGAGCTAATGTAGGCAGCCTGCCGCCAATCGTCTGTGACGCGGCGCACAGCCGTCGCTGGTTCGCCGACAAGGTGCAGCTCCCCACAAAATGACGGATTCGCGCCATGTCTATCGCGGTAGCCCCGCAGTAGCCAGTTGCCAGGAAGCCATCCTCCACCGTAAGTTCCCGCCCGGAATCGCGCAGCAATCGCGGACGACGGGGTGAGGCATGGCAACAATCGTCATCGTGGGAATCTTTGTGGTGCTGGCCACAGGCGGGGCCCTGTTCGCGTCGAGCCGCATTCCCGGTGCCGGCGACTGGTTGTGGGGCGGCTTGGCCGGATTGTTCGGGCTGGTCGCCCTTTTCGTTTCGGCCCGCGGCGGCGCCGAGAACCCCGTGGCCTACTATGGTGGCTTGGCCTTCTTCGGCTTCTGCGTATTGTTCATCGCCTATCAGGTGAAGCGCGCCTGCGACCACGTGTACGGCGCGCATCACTAGCGCCGGCCGGGCCGGCTCAATCGACCTGCAGCAGCAGCGCCTTCAGATAGGCCGTCTCCGGCAGGGCCGCGTGCACCGGATGATCCGCCGCCGCCCCTGAGCTCCTAAGGATGCGCCCAGTGCGGCCGGCGTCACCAAGACCGCGCGCGACCTGTTCGGCAAAATTCTCGCCCGCCATGTGGTGCGAACAAGAGGCGATGAACAGGAACCCGCCCGGACCGACCAGCGCACTGGCGAGGCGGGCCAGCTTGCGATAGGCGCGGGCCGCCTGATTCATGTCCTTCTTCGATTTCACGAAGGCCGGCGGATCGGCGACGACGATGTCGAAGCGCTCGCCCTGCCCGGCCAGGGCCTCGAGCGTGCCGAAGGCGTCACCGCGCTGGAACCGGCACCGCTCGGCAACGCCGTTGAGCGCGGCCGCGCGCCCAGCGAGCACGAGAGCGGCATCAGAGCGGTCGACGGCCAGCACCTCGCTGGCGCCGGCCGCGGCACTCTGCACAGCGAAGCCGCCTGTGTAACAATAGACGTCGAGCAAGCGGGCGCCGCGACTCAAGTGCGCCACCATTGCCCTATTGTCGCGCTGATCGAAGAACCAGCCGGTCTTCTGTCCCTCGCGCAAGTCCGCCACGAAACGGACGCCGTTCTCGACCAGCTCGATGGGAGCGTCGACGCTGCCTTTGCTGACGCGGACATAGCTGTCGAGACCCTCGAGCGTCCGCACGGCGCCATCGTTTCGCAGCAGAACCGTCGCCGGCCGCACGACGTCATCGAGCGCCGCGAGCAATTCGGGCAAGAGCAGTTCCATGCCCGCCGTATTCACCTGGACAACGATGGTATCGCCGAACCGGTCGATGACCGTGCCTGGCAGGCCATCCGCTTCCGCATGGACAAGTCGGTAATAGGGCGCGTCGAACAGCCGGTTGCGTAGTGCTTGCGCCCGTTCCAATCGCTCGGCGATGAAGCGACGATCGATCGTTGCCGCGGGATCGCGCGTCAATATCCGGGCGGCAATGAGCGGCTGCGGATTGAACATCGCCGTGCCGATGGCCCGGCCATCGTGGCTTACGACACGGACGACACCGCCGGGTGGCAGCGCCTTTGTCGCGGCATCCATGACGACTTCGTTGGAATAAACCCAGGGATGGCCGGTCAGCACACGCTTGTGCTCGCCCGCCCGCAGCATGATCGTCGGCCGCGTCGTTGCGGTTGCTCTGATGGCGCCGCCCTGGTCATTCATGGCGCGCGACCCTACGCCGATCAATCGCCGACGGCCACCCCCTCGCGCCGGCTGTCGGCGCCGCCGACCAAGCCGGCGGGCGTGATCAGGATCGCGCCAAGGCCGCTGTTCATATCCTCGAGCTTTACGTCGTGGCCCATGGCGCGCAGCGCCGGCGCGATGGTCTCCAGCGCCGTACCCTGTTCCAACTCGGTCGCACCGTTGCGGTTGGCGAAGTTGGGCAGGTCGACCGCCGCCTGCGGATCGAGATTCCAGTCGAGGATGGCGATCAGCGTCTTCGCCACGAACGGGATGATCATGGCGCCGCCGGGCGAGCCGGTCACCAACAAGAGGCGGCCGTCCGCATCGAAGACCATGGTCGGCGACATCGAGCTGCGTGGCCGCTTGCCGGGCCCGACGCGATTCGCCACCGGCTGGCCGTCGCGCTCGGGGATGAAGGCGAAGTCGGTCAGCTGGTTGTTGAGCAGGAAGCCGTCGACCATGAGGCGCGAGCCGAAGGCGTTCTCGATGCTCGTGGTGAAGCTGACCGCGTTGCCGTCGGCGTCGACAATGCTCATGTGGCTGGTCGACAGCGGCTCGAACTGTGGCAGCGGCGATGCCCAACCGGTCTGCTGCTTGAGTGTTCCGGGGGCCGCCTTCCCAAGGTCGTGGTCCGGCGCGATCAGGCTCGAGCGGTCGTGCAGGTAGGGCTCGGCCAGCATGTCGGTAATCGGCACCGGAACCACATCGGGATCGGCGACGTAGCGGTCGCGATCGGCGAAGGCCAGGCGGCCGGCCTCGGCAATCAGATGGACGGCCTCAGCCGAACCCGGCACCATTGCCGCCATATCGAACCGCTCGAGCAGCTTGAGAGTCTGCAGCACCGCAATGCCACCCGAGGACGAAGGCGACATGCCGCAGATGCGCCAGCGCCGATAGGGCGCGCAAACGGGGTCGCGCTCCTTGGCGACATACTCGGCGAGATCGGCGGCGGTCATGCGCCCAGGCTGCAAGGACGATCCCTGCACGGTTGCCACGATGTCGTTGGCGATCTTCCCTTTGTAGAAGGCGTCGGCCCCGTCCCGTGCAACCGCCCGCAGTGTGTCGGCCAGCAACGGGTTGCGCAGCAGCGTCCCCACAGGCTTGGGCGATCCGTTGGCTTCGTAGAAGTAGGCAGCCGCCACGGCTTGTTTGGGCAGATACTCATCGTCGGCCAATTCTTCGTGCAGGCGGGCCGATATGGCGAAGCCCTGGTCGGCAAGATCGATCGCCGGCTGCAGCAGTCTGGCCCAGGGCAGGCGGCCATGGGCGTGCTGCACGGCCTCGAGCATTCGCAGGTCGCCGGGCACGCCGACCGAAAGTCCGCCGACGACGGCCTCATAGAAGCCCATTGGCTTGCCGTCGGCATGTTGGAACATGTCGGGCGTGGCGGCGGCCGGTGCTGTCTCGCGCCCGTCAAAGGCCTGCAGCTTGCGGGTCTTGCCGTCGAAATAGAGCAGGTAGCCGCCGCCGCCGATCCCGGAAGATTGCGGCTCGACGAGGTTGAGCACCATCTGCACGGCGACGGCGGCATCGATGGCATTGCCGCCGGCATGCAGGATGTCGAGCCCGGCCTGGGCCGCCAGGGGATTGGCGGCGACGACCATCTCGTGCTGGACGGTGACCGGCGACTTCGCGGCCGCGGCGACCGGCGCCAGCAGCAGGGCCAGACAGAGGCCGAGGCAGGCGATCGGCCGATGAGCAACTATGGTTAGCGACATCCGGGCAGTATAGGGCGAGCGGAGGCCCTGGCCAGCGCTTCCCGGATTCGTATTGTGCAGTGCACAAAGCGGGCGTAAGGTTTGCGCCCTTGCTGGCGATAGGGTGCCACATGAGCACGGAGCGGAAGAGCCAACGGATCAGCGTGCCGGCCCTGCGGGCACGCAAGGGCGGCGAGCCGATCGTGTGCCTCACCGCTTATACGACATCGATGGCGCAGGTCCTGGACCCCATCGTCGACCTGCTGCTGGTCGGCGATTCCCTGGGCATGGTGATCTACGGCTTCGAGACCACGCTGCCGGTCACCCTGGACATGATGATCGCCCACGGTGCGGCGGTTCGCCGCGGCAGCCAGCGCGCCTGCATCGTCGTGGACCTGCCGTTCGGCAGCTACCAGGAATCGCCGGCGGCGGCGTTTCGGGCGGCGGCCCGCGTCATGGCGGAGACCGGCTGTTCGGCCGTCAAGGTCGAAGGCGGCCGCGAGATGGCCGAGACCATCGCCCTGCTGACCAGCCGCGGCATCCCCGTGATGGGTCATATCGGCCTGATGCCGCAGTCCGTGCATAGTCTGGGCGGGTATCGAGCGCGCGGGCGCGACCAGGTGCAGGCCGACGAGATCATCGCCGACGCCGAAGCGGTCGCCGACGCCGGCGCCTTTGCCCTCGTCGTCGAGGGCACGGTCGAATCGGTGGCGCGCACGATCACGCAGCGAGTGCCGATCCCGACGATCGGCATCGGCGCCTCGCCGGCCTGCGACGGCCAGGTCCTCGTGATCGACGACGTCATCGGCATGTTCAGCGAGTTCACGCCGAAATTCGTCCGCCGCTACGCCGAGATCGGCCAGCAGATCGCCGAGGCGGCCACTGCCTATGCGGCCGACGTGCGGGCCCGGCGTTTCCCCGGCCCGGAGAATCTGTTCGGCGCCGGTCCGGCGGCCTTGTCGCGCGCCAAGTAGCAACGTCGCTTCGCCCCTGACCGCTGCCGGCTTCGCCTGGTAATGCCGACGTCCATCATCACGGTGCGCCGCGTGAGCGAGCTTCGCGCGCTCGTTGCGGGCTGGCGCCGGGCCGATGAGACGATCGGGCTGGTGCCGACCATGGGGGCCCTGCATGACGGCCACCTCGCCCTGATTCGCCAGGCGCAGGCCGACTGCCGGCGATGCATCGCCACGCTCTTCGTCAATCCGACGCAGTTCGGCGCCAACGAAGACCTCGCCGCCTACCCGCGCGACGAAGCGGCCGATCGCACCAAGCTCGCCGCGCTCGGCGTCGATGCCCTCTTCGCGCCCACCGTCGACGAGATGTATGCGCCAGACGCTTCCACGACCGTCATCGTCGCCGGCCTCACCGAGCATCTCTGCGGACCCTTCCGGCCCGGTCATTTCGCCGGCGTGGCGACGGTGGTCGCCAAGCTGTTGCTGCAGTCGCTGCCCGATGCCGCCTATTTCGGCGAGAAGGATTTCCAGCAGCTGCAGGTCATCCGGCGGCTGGCGCGCGATCTCGACATTCCCGTGCGCATCGTCGGCGTACCCACAGTGCGCGATGCGGATGGCCTCGCCCTCTCGTCGCGCAATGCCTACCTATCGGCGGACGAGCGCAAGGCGGCATCGACGTTGCCGCGCACCTTGAGTTCGATTGCCGAGCGTTTGGCGCGATCACCGTCCGATGTGGCCGCGCAGATTGACTGGGGCCGCGCGCAGCTGGCGGCCGCCGGCTTCGGCAAGATCGACTATGTCGAGGTCTGCGATGTCGAGACGCTGCAGCCGGTCAACGAGGTGAGCGGGCCGGCGCGGGTGTTCGGTGCCGCCTGGCTCGGCCGCACCCGCCTCATCGACAACGCGCCGGTTCAGCGCTGACTGAGCTTAGCGATCGGCTGGATGAACTGCGGCTCGATGTCCCAGGGGAACAGGATCCAGGTGTCCTGGCTCACCTCGGTGATGAAGGTGTCGACGAGCGGCCGCCCGGCCGGCTTGGCGTAGATCGTGGCGAAGTGCGCCTTGGGCAGCATGTCGCGCACGGTCTTGGCGGTCTTCCCGGTGTCGACGAGGTCGTCGATGATGAGCCAGTTGGCACCGTCGCCGGCGACGCCCTTCAGCACGGTCAGATTGCCCTGGTCGCGCTCGTCGTAACTGGAGATGCAGATGGTGTCGATGAGCCGCACCTCGAGCTCGCGAGCGACGATCGCCGCCGGCACCAACCCGCCGCGGGTGACGGCAACGATGCCGTGCCAGGGACCTTTCTCGATCAGCCGCCAGGCCAGCGCCTTGGCGTTACGGTGCAGCTCCTCCCAGGTGACCGGGAAGTTCTTCTGGTACTGCGTGGCGGTCACGGCATTTCCCCCTTGCCGGCGCGATCACCGGCTGCGTTGGGAGTCGTCTAGCCCAGCCCGCCAGCACGCCGCAACGGGAAAGCGCTAGACGTTCTGATCGGGCGGCTGGGTGAGATAGCAGCCGTTGATCTTCCAGCTGCCGTCCGGCTGCTTCTGCATCTCGTAGAGCGCGAGCCATGGCTTGCCGTCGGGGCCGACGACATAGACCTGCTGGATGAGGACACCGTTGTCGGTCTTGAGATCGCGGAACTCGACCGACTTCGGGCGATAGACGGCGGGGTAGCCGGTCTTCACCATTTCCATGAAGGTGTCGGCGTTGATGAACTTTTGCTGGATCGTCGGCGTGGCGAAGCCGTAGGCGCCCGGCCCATCGTCGTGCTGGAAGGCCTGCAGCTGCGCCTCGATCACCTGCCGGATCGCGGCCTGGTCGGCGTCGCTGACCTGGGCCGCCGCCGGCCGGCCGGCGAACCCGGCCGCCAACGCCATAAACATCACGAGATATTTGAGTGCCCGCATGGCTCACCCTCCGCGACAGGTGATTCTGTTCCCATGATACGCCGCAGCCGGCCATTTGGTTGCGGCAAACTTGCCGCGTTCGCGGCCGGCGAAGATCCGAAGGCCGGCGCTGCCATGGCGGCGCCGGCCTTTGGGCATCAAGCGGGTTTGAGGTTGTCAGCGGATGTAGAGGCGTATCTCGTTCACGTCGGTCGGCTGACCGGTCCAGGTCGCCATGTTAACACGGTCTGCCGAGATTCCCATACTCGAGAGGGATTTGAGCACGGCGGCCGCCTGCTCGCGGGCGCGATTGGTGCTTTCGACGAGATCGTCGGCGTCCTTGGCTCGCGGCGTCACCGCCACTAGGTCAAAGGCGACGTTCGGCCGGCGGGCGACGGCGCGCTGCACGGCGGCCGCCAGGGGTTTCTCATAGTCGACGCTCGATTCGGTGAAGCGGATGACCACATAGGGCTTGCCGCTGGCGATGCCCGATCCGGGCGGGCCGGGCGCCGTCGGATCCGGGGCGGCCGGCGTCGGCGCGGCGGCAACACTCGGTGCCGTCGTCGAGGCGGCGGGGACCGCGGCCTTGGCGTCGCTGCTGGCGGCCTTGGCCGACGGCGCGGTATCCGTGCAGCCGCCGAGGCCGATGACCGTGATCAGCAGCGCCAGGGTCGAGACGGTACCGAGCGGACCACCGAAACGGCCAGGCGTCCGGCGGCGGTCAGGGATAGCCATGCACTCTTCCACTCGCGACAACGGCGTGACGGCGCGCATCCTAGTGAGGCACCGATGCCGCCACAAGTCGCTTTGCCGCCCCGTTCCGCGGCCGAATCAGGGAGGGCGATCGGAATTTGGACGATGGACCCCATGCCCGGCGGGAAGTCAGGGACTCGAAGCCGCAGATGAACGCGGATGGCAGCGACGCGTCCGGCGAGCGCCTCGCTGGACATGGGGTGGGTCGCTCGGATCGGTCTCGGCAGTGACCTCCCAGGTGACCGCGACTGAAAACGGGACGATGGACCCCATGCCCAGCGAGGATGTCGCGGGAGAAAGACGATTCACGCGGAGCCGCGGAGAACGCGGAGGGTCGCCGGGCGATCCGATCCACGCATCTGGATCGACGAGTGGAAAAGCGACGATGGACCCCATGTCCAGCGGGAACTCAGGCAATCTGGAGCAGCAGATGAACGCTGATGAGCGCTGGCGGCGCTGACGCGTCCAGAGAGGATCCTCGCTGGACATGGGGTGGGTCGCTCGGAATCGATCTGATCGGGGCACCGCCGGGTCGGCGTCTTACGCCGGCAATAGCTCCTCCTTCGGCGACGCGCTTCTGGCTCGGCGCGGGCCGATCTCTTGGGCCGGATTCACGATGTCCAACAGCTGGCGGGACGACCCAGTCTCGCTGGAAACCCACCTGAAAGCCCGC
>Ga0335069_10009460_pt1 | contig 13876 bp, 14 predicted proteins | sample Lox_Sample_11_FD_206714 | JGI IMG/M metagenome (GOLD analysis project Ga0335069, IMG submission 206714) | Soil microbial communities from Loxahatchee National Wildlife Refuge, Florida, United States - Lox_Sample_1.1 | ecosystem: Environmental > Terrestrial > Soil > Wetlands | place: USA... | reverse complement strand
CGTTCGGTCCGGTGGCTGGGCGGGGCGCAGGGCCCTGTGAGGCGGCGCTCGCCATTGTCACACACATGGAAAGACAGCAGACACAACCAAGTATCTCCGTCCTCGCCGTCACTCGGTGTGATTCCTCCGCTTTCCGCGAAAGTGCCGCTGTCTCCGCAACACGTGTTGTGAGTCTACTACTCTCGGGCGTCTCAGAGCTTGTGCGGTTGGACCGTTCAGTTTTGATACGGGTTGGCAGGAGCCCGACTCTCGATTTCGGCCGGACGACGATTCGGCGCCTGTACAGCTTGCGGAGCCGAAATCTCTCCGGCTTCCGATAACATCTGAGCGCAGAAGCGCAGCGCTTCCACTTCGCGGCGCACCCGCGCAATCGCTAACTCCTTCTCCCGCAAAACCTGGTAGATGTCCTTCATACGTCCCTCCGGCTGGAAGAGTTCATGGGAGAATACCGCATTTTGTGCGGCTTACCTAGGCTGAGAAGGAATGAAGTTTCGGCAAACATATCCGCAATTGGAAAACGGACGGCTTTCGCCGTCCGTCCCCAAGCGTGTCGTCCTGAGGAGGTCACCTCAGGGAGGACTCCATTGGTAGGCCCTCCTTCTGTGACGACAGCGAACTCGCGTTCTTGTTGGATTGCGGGGCGCTTGCGACCATCTGCTCGTGCACCATCTCTCGCAGCATCGTGTAGTTCACGGCACCGCTGAAATAGTGGCCGTTCACGAAGAAGCTGGGTGTGCCCGTGATGCCTAGCTTCTTGCCTTCGGCATAGTCCTTGGCAACCACGGCCGCTTGCTCGCCCGAGTCCAGGCACTTGTCGAACGCGGCCGTATCCAAATGCAGGGCCGCCGCCTGTTCTTTCAACTGCGGGACTTCCAGTTTCTTCTCGTTGAATAGAGCGTCGTGATACTCCCAGAACTTGCCCTGAACGCCCGCGCAGCGCGCCGCTTCCGCAGCTTTCTGGGCATACGGATGCATGGGGAGCGGGAAGTCTTTGAAGGCAATCGACAGTTTGTCACCAAACTCCTGCTTCAGCTTGGTGATGTCCGGATGTACTTTCTGGCAATAGGGGCACTGGTAGTCCGCGAACTCCACCAGCACCACCTGCGCGTTCGGGCTTCCCTGCAGAATCGAATTCGCCAAGTTTACGTTGGCTTGCGGCGGCTGCAGCGCGATGATGATGTTCGACTGGCTGCGCAGCTTCACAAGATAAGCTGCTTTTGCTTTGTTGAAGCGGGTCTCTCGGATGTGATCGAGGATCTTCTGCTTTACGGCATCGTAAGGCTGGTCGGTGTCGACGATCTCGTAGGACACCTTCAATTGGTCGTCAGTAGGATCGGCAGGCAGTTTGCTCTTTATTTCGCGATCGAGCAACTGGTCGACCGTAACCCCTTCCTTCTTCGCTTGCTGTTCGAGCAGGTTCTGGTCGATCAGATCGTCCAAAGCCTTGCGTTGCGCGTCATAGTAAGAGGAACGCGCCTGAAGTAACTTGCCGCCTTCCGATGCCTCCAGGTCCGTCACCATCAACTTTTGCCCGTTCACCTCGGCAACGACATTGCTGTCCTTGAAGATGGATGCGGATTGTGCACCACTCAGAGTCGGAGCCACGCTCAGAGCAAGCGTGACCAGGAAAAACACAGGCTTACGCATTTGGAGTCCTCCCAAAGTGATTACTGCTACGGCTGGAACAGAACTCGTGCCAGGCACCGCGTCTTACTTCGATACCTGGCACGAACCAGAGCTCAAGGGCAAGGGGGAGGGAGACGAAGCGACCCTTAAGCCGAATACAACAACTTAATTAGTCACCTGTGCCGCACTTGCAAACGCCACGGCCGGAGCCGAGCTGGCGAAGCAGGAAGCACTGCTGTTGCAGGTACGCCAGTTCCCATGTCGCGAGCGTCGAATCCTGGAACTCAGAAGCGGTTGCAGGATAGGCGCCACTCGGTCCACGGTTCTGGATGTGCGTCGCCCAAGAGCGCAGATCTGCGGTCGGGACGATGTTGCCCTTCTGATTGCTCAGCGAGAAGCCACCAGTCGGATCGCACTTGCCCCACTGCGGATGAGCAGCGTTCGGGTTTTCAGCGGCAGCGAGGACCTTGATAACGCCGGTCGTCGGATAGAATCCGTTGCCCGGGTTGCCGGTCAGATCGCTGTTGATCGAGAAGGTGCGGAGGCCGTCTGGTGTTACCTTGCAGCCGCAGCACTCGAGCATCTCTTCCGTGTTGTCGAATACATAGACATCGGCGCACAGATCGGAACCGTTGGCCGTGCCCGGGTTGTCAATGCGAACTTTGCCGTCCGGCGCGCCGGTGGTGTGCGCGTTGGAGTAATAGGTGACTGCGTAGGTGTCAGGCCAGCTCTGTGCCATCGCGCTGCTCACACCGAGCACCGTGACGACCGCGAGAGCCAACAGAATGTAAAGCTTGGCATTTCCTGTTCGAAGCATCGAAAAATCCTCCTTGATGGCGCCTTTCGGGCGCTACCTCCCCTTGAGGGTCGGCAATGGATTCCTGGTCAGTTGCACGTTCAGTTACGAGCAGCGGCAGATTCCAGGGCCACTCTCGTTCGGTACGCCCGAGCAGAGGAAGCCGAGGTCAAACAGTTCCTGGCTGGAAAGCGGAGTCGCCTGGAACTTGGTTTCGGTGACTGACGTGTCAGCGTTCACGCTCCAAGCGCGAATTTCGGGAGCCGGGCTCGGGTTGGTCGGCAGACCACCGTAGAGGCAAACTCCAGAATTGTCGGAGACGATCTTGATCACGCCGGTCGTCGAATACACGCCGTTGGCCGGGTTGTCGGTCAGGCTATGCAACGCGACGGTGAGCAATCCATCGGTCGAAATTGGGCAAGAGCAACACTCTTTGAGCTCCTGAGCGGGATCGAATACATAGATGTCCGCGCAGATGTACTGGCCGGCAGCGGTGGCGCTGTAGCCAGGGAAGACGACCTGGATCTTACCGTCGACCGCAGGAGCTGCGCCGGGCCTGCCGGCTCCCCCTACGTAATATGAGACGGAGAACACATTCGTCTGGTTTTGTGCCCACGCGGTGCTAGCCATGCCGGCAAACACGACGATGAGCAGAAGTCCCATCACAGTTTTTGTTCGAAGCATTGACGATCCTCCTGTGTGCGCTGCCGGCAGGGGAGGGGAGGAGAGGCTCGGCTGAGCGCGCTGGGCTAATCTATCTGTTCTAAGGAGGTTTACAATTCCCCAGGTTGACTAGCCTATGGCTGTTAGTCCCTCAGGCTTAGTCCTCCGGGCTAACACAGGCTGAAAAGTCGCCCGGCATCCTTCAACTTGCTTTCGGGCCCACAATCTTTCCGATAATCCCCGACCGCGTCGAGACCCCCATCTTCACCATCACCAGTCGCAAAAACGCCTTCACCGTGTTCGGGCTGATCTTCATACGTTCGGCGATCTCTTTGCTCGTGAGACCCTGCAGCAACAGCTGAATCGTCTCTTGCTCACGCGGCGTGAGGCCGAACTGACTGGAGACTTCTGACATCGCGATGGTGCTCGAAGGCCTGCGCTCAAACACCAGTACTATCGCGGGCGGAGCGGAGGTCTTTGCGTTTACGTTCAGGGGAAACGAACGGCAGATATAAGTGCGATTACCCGACCGGAATTCGCGCACGAATCCGGTACCGTTTGCGGTGTGCTTGTCGAGGAGCCGCGTGCGGATCCGCTCGCTCATTACCGAATCCACCTGCCGCACCTTGTCGGGCCGCGTTGGAAAAACGAGAATCTGAACCGCTTCGGTATTCGAAGCCACCAGGTTCAGCGCCGCATCCACAACCACTAATCCGGGTTTCGACGGTTCTGCTTGCACAAGCCTCCCAAATGCTTCGGCGCGTGAGCTGGCGCCAAAAGCGCAAACCGAAAATAGGTCTTGCGGGCCCTGATCCCTTCTCCAAGCACCGCGTGCAGACTTGGCGGAATCCAGCGAACTGCGAGTGGTTCGCTCTTGAATTTTCTTGTTTCGAGTGGAAGCTTTAACGAGCGGGACGCCGCAAGATCAAGGAAGCTTTCTTCTTTCTCTGCCTAAGCTTGTGGTTAATCCCATCCTGGGGGAAGGTCGGCAAGGATTCTCGGCCAGATGACATTTAATGTCAAGCTAACTAACTTCTTGTGCAGATTCCTTCACGCTCACTTTTCTCCTCATGCCTGAGGTTTAGACCAAATGAACTAGCCAAATGGACTAGTTCATTTCGTCTAATCGCGAAATCTGGAACTTCCGAGGCTTTTGGCTGGAACTAACAAAAAAGTTAAATCTGGACTAGATCGACGGCCTTGCTTCGGAGCCGGTATCGCGGTGGGACTCTGGAAGACAAAAAAATGTGGCCCCATTTCTGGGGCCACGATTTCAAAGAGGCAGAAAAGGCGGGACGTCAGGAAAGACGAGTTTGTAAGGCACCACTCCAAACCGCAGAGCGGAGTGTCGGGAATTGTCGAGAACGATGGTTGAGAGTGAAGGTCATTGCTTGTTGGTTTGCGGCCTCTTTAGTGCCTAGCCAAGGTGCACTTGCCGCGCCAAAGCTTTCGAAAACCGAATGCCTCACCAGAATGTGCCCGTAAGTATCTAAAAAATCGATCCTTGCGGCCCGGGATCGGGCCGCGTTCGGGGCCTAAGGGCAAAACCTGACGACCGGTTGAACTGCATAAGAATGCACATTGGGTGCAGGCCTCTACCCCGAAATGAAAAACCCCGCCCATGGCGGGGTTTGGCGACGCTGACAATGGGTTAGCTGTTGCCGGCTACCGTACGGAGCTTGCCCGGCAGGAAGTGATAGGGTGGCCACGGACCGCTGATCACCAATTCGCAGTTCTTTAATTGTTTGGCAGCCGTGTTGTAACGGTTCTGGTACTTCTCCACCGACTTGGAATCGATCAGGTGTGCGATATCGATCAGCATGCCGTCGGAGTGGACGCGCTTGCAGCTCACTTCTTCGTCGAGCGGATTAAAAAGCTTGTGGACTTGCACTGACAGGGCACGCGCCTTGGTCTGCCGTTCGCGCTCGCGAGACGCTTTCTCGCGCAACTTGGCGAGATATTCGCGGCCGACAGTATCCGGTAGCTCGATGTCGATCATCGCCTCGCGCAAAGACCCATCGCGGACAACCAGCTTGAGGCGCATCTCCGACTTCCCACGCAGTTTTTCCACGCTTTGACCGAATGTGCGACGGTTGGTGCGGACGGCCTGACGAAGAGCTTCATCCGAATCGAAGATGGTTCCGAACCGGAAGGGAAGCACCGTGGAATTGCGGAAGCACATGCTGACTACCCGCGCGTGCTCGAGGACCGTCTTTTCATCGACCGTGTGTCTCTCTCGGTCGAACTCGCTGACGATGACAGCAAATTCTCCGCTGGGATAGCTGAGAACGGGGGCACCGTCAACGCCCTGGATTCCCTCCAGAACGAACGGACGTCGGGCGCGAACTCCATTAGCCAGCGGCTGATGCTCGGTGAGGCAGTATGCGTACCACGCCATATTGATTTCTCCGGACTTACGCTACGACGACATGGGGCCGGTTACACTGCGGTGTGAGAGTGTCCTGCTCATGTGAAACTGGAAGAAAGGGCGGTACTGGCGACAAGACTTGAAAGACGCAACCAATTGCGTCCTAAGCGCATCATAGACCGTTCGCTCGCCCGATTGCAACAACTTCGTAGCAATTCATTCGATTTAATGATCGCCTGCGCGAATTCCCGCGCCTCGGTCTCAAGTTAATACAGCCAGAACCCGTGACTCGCGGTTTTCAGCGGTTTCCTCGCAGAGCAGTTGCAGGAAGTTGCAGTGTTCACTTGCCGCCGTGAGAAGCGGCCGATCGATCTTGCATGGCGATCGTCACTGCACGCAGCATGTCGTCCCACGGTGCGGGTTTGCCAGTCCAGATTTCAAATTGGCGCGCTGCCTGTTGCACAAACATCTCGATGCCTGGGATCACCTGCGCCCCGCGCGCTCGGGCATAGCGCATCAGTTGGGTTTCCGTGGGATCGTAAATCATCTCGAAAACGATTTTCGCATTGATCTCCGCCTCATGCAGCGGAGATTCCTTTGCGCTCTTCATCCCAACCGGCGTGGCGTTGATGATCACGTCGAAGGAGAGTTTCTTCATATCGACGCGCTTGACGGTGCGCGCTTTGGCCTGGCGCGCTAGCTTCTGCGCGGTCTCTGTCGTGCGATTGAGAATAAAAACCTCCGCTCCTCGCTCCTTAAGCCCGAATACCGCCGCACGCGCAGCACCGCCTGCGCCTAGCACCAGAATGCGTGCATTCTCAATTCCAATCCTCTGCTCAAGTGGCCGTACGACCCCGGCCGCATCGGTATTGAATCCATAAAGCTTGCCGTCTTGTGCGCGTACCACCGTGTTGCAAGCGCCGATCTTCGTCGTATGCGAGTCAGTGTTATCCAGATATTCGAGGATCGCCTGCTTATATGGCATTGTGATACTGAGACCGTGAATGGGCACCTCGCGCACACACGCCAGTAAATCTTTCAGTGTTTTCGCGTGGAGCGCGATATACACCGCATTGACATTCTCGCGGCGCATGGCTGTATTCATGATCACCGGAGAAAGCGAATGCGCCACGGGATCACCCGCCACCCCGTATACCCGGGTGGCGGCGTCCACTTGCTCAATGCGGTAGACGCTGCGAAGTTCTTGTGCCGTTACCTGCCCAGGCGCCGTGCGTTCCTGCGGGTTAACGGCGGCAAAAGTAAACGCGCTGCCAGCGCGTACCCCGAGCACCCGGCTCACGATCCCTTGCTCTCCCATGCAGAGACCGACCAGAGAGTGCCGGTCGCTCTCCTTCTCGAGGAACTTCATCATGGTGACGTTGTCGTAGAGCGTGGTTGCCGTCGAAACGACTTTGTAAAAATCCGCCGGAAGCTTGCGCATCGTCGCCAGCGTCTCTTCCAGCTTTTTTGTTCCACGGAAATCGTGAAACGAGAGAACGAGCGCTGCCTGCGTTCTAAGCTTTTGCAGTTGTTCGGGTTTGCATTTGAGAGCCGTCTGCAATTCCACGTCGACCAACTGACAGCCCGCGGCTGCAGCCTTCCCTAGCAATTCGAGTTGCGCCGGGATCGCGCCCTTGAACTTCCCCCCACTTGCCGCCCGTCTGCACGTCGCGATCACCGTGGCGTGCGGGTTCATCTCCATGAACTGCTTAATCTTGGGCAGTGCGAGACCCGGTTTCGGCAGATAGTCCAGACGGAATTCGAGGAACGCATTGTCGCGGACCAATCCCTCCGCTTTTTCCAGCAGATCGGCCGGCTCACTGGCGGTAATCGCCAGACATACCCGTGGCATTCGTAAAGGGAGATGGCGTTGGACGAAACTGTTGGGGCCAATACTCATTCTTTAGGTCGCGAACGGCAGCCGATCTTACAGGGCCGTAATTGTAGATGCAACAATGGATTATCCCCGGATGGGGGAAACTTTCGGCGCGAAGCGCATGACACCCCCGTAACCTTGACCCTCCCCCCACCGCTTGTTACCTTCCGGCTGAAAGCCCTGTGTGTATTGCACTTAGCCGGGGCCTGGCCGGTTACCGGCCCGACTTGAGGGTAAAATGAAGAAAACAGGCTTGTTGCTATTACTTTGCGCCGTTGCCGCGTGCGCCCAGGAAATGACCCCTGCCGCCGTCGTCCCAGAGGTCGCGAATGCTCCGGCGAATACACAGCCGACCGCCAACAGCTTCCCGGTGGAGCGCATCCAGACGCCGACCTACGCCGACCTCTATTGTGCAGGCTTCCTCAACAAGCAGCTTCTGCCCAACGCGAACTACGTGGCTGGAGGCCTGAATACGCCTAATACCACCAAGTTCGCTACCGGAGATATCGTGTACCTGGCGGGAACGGGCTACACGCTTGGCGGTCAATACGAAATTCTCCGCGAACTCCGCGATCAGAACCGCTACGAGTCATTCGAGAACCAGCACAAGGTCCTTGCCGAAACTGGTCAGCCTTACGGCGAGATTGGCCGTGTCCGCGTGATCGACACACGCGCCAAGATGGCGATTGCTCAGGTCGAATATAGTTGCGATCCCGTCAATCCGGGTGATATCGCGGTGCCTTTCGTCGAAAAGCAGACCATCACCTTTCGTCCGCCTTCCCGGTTTGACCGGATGCTGCCGCCCACCGGCAAGCTGAGCGGCCGCATTATCCTGGCTCGCGATTTCGACACCATTGTCGGAACCGGACAAAAGGTCTACATGAACATCGGCGCGAACCAAGGCGTCAAAGTGGGAGACTACTTCCGCGGCGTGCGCTCGTACTCCGCTGATCTGAAAGATCCAGTGGATTCGCTATCCTTCGCCGCTTCGACGGTCGAAGACACGCAGCGCCGTCCGGCGACTACCGAGGCTAACTTCCTTACCAAGGGCAAAGGGCCGAATATTCACGTTGCCGACTTGCCACGGCGCGCGGTGGGAGAGATCGTGATCATCGGTGTGACGCCTACGACCTCAACCGGCATGATCGTTTCTTCCTTTGAAGATGTGCATGTCGGAGACGGCGTGGAACTGGACGATCAGGCGCAGTAGTTCTGATCAAGCTTTGCTGACGCGGGAGGCGAAAGCCTCCCGCGTTTTCTTTTGTTCCAGGGCTCAAGCCGCGCAGGCTGAAAGGCCCGGCTCAAACAGTCCATCAAGACGGAGGTGGGCCGCAGCCGAATAGTTTCTTAGGCAGGAGAGTTCGAAGGAGTCGACTTCTCAGGAAGGCAACTTCAACGGCAGAAACGAGCCTCGCAAAATCTACCGAAAAAAGCGCACGTGCAAATCACCCGGGATTTGCGACGATGCTACCAAAATCACTACTACCACGATCGCTAATTCCATTGTTCTTCCCTCCCCACGAGGAAGATTTCCGAAGCTTACGCCCAAACCGCTCCGAATCCAATATTACTTTTGTGCCCCCAAGGTGGCTCAGGATGGCTACTCTGGCACCCTCTACCAGCTTGGATGCATTTTCCGAAAAACCAAAATGAAAAATGTTGATCGTCGGCATTCGCCGTACGACTTCCGCTACGGCGACAGATGAGGGCTTCGCAAGAGTAGCCCCAGAACAGCGGCCGCTAGGATCAGCCAAGCGGTATTCAACCGGTAAAGGATCAGAAGAAGCGCAAATCCCGCGGCGATGGCTGCGGTCTTCCAGTCGACGATCGCCGATCGCGCCAGTTGTACCGAAACGACCACCATCAACGCCAGGGCTGCGACGTTCACGGCGTCCAGCACGTCTCGGGCCCAGGCTGACCGGCGTAACGTCGGGATGATCGGTCCGCTCGCCGCAACCAGCACAAAAGCCGGTAGGAAGATCCCAAAGGTCGCCAGCACGGCTCCTGGTGTGCCTCCCAGCAGGTAGCCGATGAAGGTCGCGGTGGTGAATAGCGGGCCGGGAGTGACTTGCCCCGCGGCTATCGCGTCCAGCAACTGCTGCTCGCTCAACCAATGCAGTCGCACCACGAGATCAGACCTGAGAAACGCGACCAGCACATATCCCCCGCCGAAAATCGTGGCTCCGATCTTCAGCATCACGAGAAAGATCCATCCCAAGCTTGCGGATTTCGGAACCCATGGGAGCCATCCAAATAGCGCAGATACAACTCCCTTCGGACTTCGGCCAGTAACCATCGCATGCCGGGCAGCCGCGGCGGCGCCGGCCAAGGCCAGCACCAGGAGAGCATCCATGCCGAGACCAGCCGCCAGGACGGACGCCGCCCCGAGTACTCCGAGCCAGTTCGTGCGCACTGCAGTCTTCGCCAAGCGCCACGCGCCTTGTGCGATGATCGCAATCACCACGGGCTTCACCCCATAAAGCACGCCTGCAAACTGAGGCAAGCCTCCATATTTCACATACGCCCAGCTTAAGGTCCCCACGATCAAGGCAGCCGGCAAGATGAAGCTGACACCCGATACCAGCAAACCGGGCAAGCCTCGTCGCACGCGCCCGACGTGAATCGCCATCTCGGTGGAATTCGGACCGGGTATTAGGTTCGTTGCACCAAGAAAGTCGAGAAATTCCTGGCGCGTAAGCCACCCGCGACGCGCGACCACTTCCTCTTCCATGAGCGCTATGTGAACGGCGGGGCCACCGAATGCGGTTACCCCGAGGCGTACAAACAACGCCGCCAACTCGAGGAGAGAAGTCCGCGGCGTTGGCCAGATAGGTTTTGTTTCTGAATCTTCGTTGGAATTCATGAGTGAAGATTGCGAGAGCGGGGTTTTCGCGTCGATTTTAGCAGTGGGGCTTTACAGCTTGGTGATGGACAATCTGTCGCGAGGCGGCCGCACAGCGCCAAAGCATCAGCGGCTAGCGGTGGAATTCCGAGTCGCCGAAGATCTCGGCAGTGAACGCCTCAATCTCGGCGCCGTATTGCCAGGCATTGCCGGGAAGACCGGCTTTGAAGCAGGTCTGCTCAAGGAAAGCATCGACGTCCCAGCCGTGCTCCGGCGCAACCTGCGGCAGCAGCAGCCCCTTGCGGCCATGCTGCCGAACCACCAAACCGTGCTTGCCGATCTCGATCTCCTCAGGAGTGATGGCAAATGTCGGCGAAAGCACGCTCAGAGAGACCTCCAGGTGCGGCAGTTCTGGGGCTTCCACCGGCATAAAGCGCGTATCTTCGAAAGCGGCGGCCTGCGCCGTCTCCGCCACCGCGTCGATCAGCGGCCGTATCGCGCTGACATAACCGACACACCCCCGCAGATGGCCATCCCGGTAGAGCGTCGTGAAGACGCCACGCGGTTCACGCAGCAGTTCATTTGTCTTGGGAGGAGTATATGGCCGGCTATCCACGCCGGCGGCAATCGACTCATGCGCGACCCGCAATAGAAGCCTGCGCTCGTGAGCAGAGAATTGAACTGCCAGTTCAGCGGGAGATGTGGATGTCGATTCGGCCTGCGGTTTGAGATCGGGATTACGTAGTCGTGGCCACATTGCGCTTCCGGCGGCTCAGCACGAAAGCGCGACGCCGCCGGCTCCGTACGACTTGGCGATCGATCTTCGACCAGAACGCCACGAAATAATCGACCGCGGAAATGAGAGAGATGCAAACCATGAACCAGATCGCAACCCAGGCGATCCAGTAAACCGGGAAGAAGTACGCGCCAAAAAGCGGCCACTCCCGCCAGTGATGCGCGAGAATCACCGCAACCACCGAAACAATCTGCACAACCATCTTGAATTTCCCGAGATGGCTCGCTTCGATCGTGAAACCTTCCGTGGCGGCAATGCTGCGCAGCCCGCTGACGAGGAATTCGCGGCCGATCACGATTACTGCAATCCAGGCCGGCACCAGCGATGGATTGAATTGCACGAGCGTGACATACGCCGCGGCGATTAGCAGTTTATCCGCCAGGGGGTCGAGCAAGATCCCCATAGTCGTAACTTGACCGCGTCTGCGCGCCAGATACCCGTCAATACCATCGGTGATTGAGGCCGCGATGAACAGCGCCGAAGCCAATAGCTCGCGCTCCCCGTGCTCGCTCGACAAGTGCGTCGTCGACAGCACCCACATCAGCAAAGGAATGCTGAGAATGCGGACAAACGTAATGTAATTCGGCAGATTCACCCAACGCCCACACACCGGCAGCGGTTATGCACTCACGCAGCGATAAGCCGATTATCCTCCACCCTTCGCGCGGAAAGCAATGGACGGAAGGACACCTCGGCCTGCTTTCCTAAACCAAAGTTTTGTGAATCTGAGGTTTCGACTTCCGGCGCTACGGAAAACGCATCAGAGAGCACCAGAAAAGAAATGAATCAGGTGAAACAAGGAGAGCCTCGTCCCCAGGGGAACGAGGCTCTGAATTCTCGCCCAAGAACTCGTTTAGCTTGCTTTCTGGAGAGATTTCAGCAAGTTCATGCCGATCTCCATTATGTTCGACTGCTGCGGAACCTGCCCGTCAGGAGTGGCGTGGTTGATGAGCATGGGCAGAAATTGCGCCAAATGGGAACTGACGGCGTCAGGCGAGATGCCGGCTTGCGCCGCGAGGTTCTTCACCTGATCGCTGCCCAGCACATGGGTGATCTGGTCGGCGGAGATCGGCAGGTTCTGACCGGTTCCGACCCAGGACTGCACCAGGCCGCCCATCCCTTTGTCGTGGAAACACTGAATCAGCCCCTGCAAGCCTCCGGGCTGGTTGTTGATCATTTGCAGCACCTGCGAAGCCAGCGGGTTCGAACTGCCGCCCAGCATGCTGGAAACTGCTTGTCCTTCCAAATTGTCTAACAGGCCCATACGACCTCCTTCAAAAAATTATCGAGAGAATGGAGAGAGCCGGGAACGGCCCCGGAACCAGCTTTGGGCGCCGGGTTCCGGGTCGCCGGAAAGCATATCATCGCCCAAGCTATTTCTGCTTGGCGATGACCATATCCTTAATCTTGTTATAGGTGGCCTGCGGGATGATCTTTTTCTTCACCAGGTCGGTCTTCGCGTGATACGGGCGGCCCGCGATGATCTTGTCGGAATACTTGTCGCCGATGCCCGGCAGAGCACTCAGCTGATCTTTCGTCGCAGAGTTCAGGTCAACCAGGTCGCCAGCTGCCGGAGCCGCCATGGTTGAGCTCGACTTGGCCTGCGGTGCGGGCACCCCGTTACGCGCGACGGCGATGCCGACGAGCAAGGTCAATGCGAAACACGCTACGAGAATTCTAGCAATCCAACTTTGCTTCATGATTCCTCCTGATAAGTTTGTTCGTTCTTTGCCGTGGGTTCGTGATGCCACTAATCCTTTTTCGACTCTTTGTAGCCAGCTGCCTTCGCATCTGCCTCGGACATGAATTTGCCATTCTTCGTCTTGCCGTAGAACTGGCCGCCCTTGTGGTAGATGCCGCTGTCAAGATTTACCCAAACCTGGCCGCTCGATTTCGCGGCTGCGACTTGGCTGTCAGAAGCGGCGCCTGTGGGTGCTGTCTTGGCAGCCTTCGGCGCTGCGGAAGTCGAAGGTGCCATCGCGTTCGACGACGTCGAAGCGGGAGCGCTCGAAGTCTTGGCTGGAGCTGCCGCTGGCGCTGCTGCTGGAGCGGCCGCCGGAGCTGAGCTTGAGGCTGCACTCGAGTCGCTCGCGGCTGACTTTTTCGAACGGCTCTTCTTTGTGGGGGCTGCACTGGAATCGGTCGCGGCGGTGGAAGATCCGGCCGCGGGTGCGGCCGCAGGAGCCGAACCCGAAGCTGCGCTGGAGTCACTGGCCGCGGATTTTTTCGAGTGGCTCTTCTTGCTCGGCGTGGCCGACGCGTCGCCGCTCGCCGGAGCTGCCGAGCCTGCAGCCGATGAGTCGGCCGCGTCCGCGCTCTTCTTGCTCTTCTTCTTCGAAGAGGTCGTCGCTGTATCGCTCGAGGCCGCCGTCGATCCGGAGGCAGACTGATCGGCCGCATCCGCGCTCTTCTTCTTATGGCTCTTCTTCGTGGACGTCGACGAGGTGTCGCTTGAGGGCGCCGTTGACTGGTCACTCGAAGCGGTCGAGTCCGTCGACGATTTTTTCTTCTTCGACTTCTTGGTGGTGGTCGTTGAGTCCGTGGCCGATTGATCCGTGCTCGTAGCCTGCGCCGAAGCCAGCGCCGGCGCGAACGCCGTCACGAACAGCAAACAGATTCCCGCAACCCAAGCCATCTTGCTGGACGGTTTTCTCATGATTTTCCTCTATATCGAGTTAGGTGAGTGTAGAACGGTGCTCGATAGAACTTGGCCCGACAGGAGGCGATCTGGAAGACCTGGCCTCCGTTTGCCGCGATTGCACTGAAAGCGATGGCAGGATTCACTGCCGCATAATCCGCCTGGCAACCCAGCGGTTGCCGTTGCCTGAACTGCCTCCGCATTTCTGCGTGAGCCTCCCAGAGTGCAGACTGGTTTGGTGGCAGAGAATGATGACAGCACATGCAGGGAA
>Ga0335069_10009459_pt1 | contig 13877 bp, 7 predicted proteins | sample Lox_Sample_11_FD_206714 | JGI IMG/M metagenome (GOLD analysis project Ga0335069, IMG submission 206714) | Soil microbial communities from Loxahatchee National Wildlife Refuge, Florida, United States - Lox_Sample_1.1 | ecosystem: Environmental > Terrestrial > Soil > Wetlands | place: USA: Florida... | reverse complement strand
AGGACCTCCTCGCGCAGCGCGCCGTTCCCGGCGCAGCCCCTGTCGAGGAAGGTGGCGCGCGCCTCCGGCTCGAGCCCGAGGGCCTCCTCGAAGAGCTGGAAGGCCCGGGCGCGCTCGGCGGGGCTCCGGCTGGTCATGCGGCCAGCTCTCGGACCAGCCAGGTCCGGCCGGCGCGCCACTTCCGGTGCACGGTGGAGGCGGAGGTCTCGAGCTCCGCGGCGCACTCCTCCACGGTGAGGCCGCCGAAGACCCTGAGCTCGACCACGCGGGCGGCGGTCACGTCGATGCTCTCCAGCTCGCGCAGCAGGTCGTCGACGTCGAGGATGTCGCGCTCCCTGGCCACCTCCTCGAGGCCTTCCAGGGTGACGGTGACGCGCGCCCCGGCGTCGCGCTTCTGGCGTCCTCGCCGGCGGGCGTCGTCGACCAGGGCCTCGCGGGCCACCCGGGCGGCCACCGCCAGGAGGTGGGGGGTGCCCTGCCACTCGATGCGCGAGAGCTGGGCCAGCCGGAGGTAGACCTCGTGGACCAGGGCGGTGGGCCGGAGGGTGGCGGCGCGCTCGTCCTTCAGGGCGCGGACGGCCACGGCCCGGAGCTCGCCGTAGCACTCCCTCACGAGGCCGTCGAGCTCGTGCCGGGCGGCGCTGGAAAGCGGGCTCACTCCCACGCGGCGCCCCTCGCTCATGGAGGCTCCCGACCCGATTGCCTACCAGCCGCCGGCCGGGTCCTCCTCGGTATCCCTCCACCGCCGGGCCCGCGCAAGCGCCGAGCGATGGGCCCACGGGACGGGCCCAGCCGCCCCGCGGCAAGGGGGAGAGGAGGGCGCTCAGGGCGCCCGGGCGCCGGTCTGGCGGGCCTCGCTCGCCCAGGCGGCGGGCTCCGGGGCGGCGGGCTCCGGAGCGCGGGCGGTGGCCGGGCGCGCCGGGCGCTCGTACCACTCGCCGCGCCAGCGCGGCACGCCGCGCACCCGACCCGCCTCGGCGGGCTTGGCGAGGAGGACCTGGAAGACGCTGATCCCCCCCCGCCGGAACTGCGCCGAGGAGGAGGCGAGGTAGAGCCGGTAGGCCCGCGCCCGGCGCCGGCCCACCAGCCGCTCCGCCTCGCCCCAGCGCTGCTCCAGCCGCTCCACCCAGGCCGCGCAGGTGTCGGCGTAGTGCTCGCGGAGCGAGTCCACGTCCCGCACCTCGAAGCCGGCGCGCTCGGCGGCGTCGAGCACCTCGGGGAGCGGGATGAGCTCGCCGTCGGGGAAGATGTAGCGCTCGATGAAGCTGCCGCCGCGCTGGCTGCCGAAGCGGAAGGCGCTCCGGCCGCGGGAGGTGTCGGCGATGTAGTGGTTGAGGAAGAGGCCTCCCGGGTTGAGCAGGCGGTGGAGGGTGGAGAAGTACTCCGGGAGCCGGGCCCGGCCCACGTGCTCCATCATCCCCACGCTGGAGATCTTGTCGAACCGCTCCTCGGGGGGGAGCTGGCGGTAGTCCACGGCCAGGATCTGTCCGCCGGGGGGGCCGGAGGCCACCCGGCGCCGGGCCTCCTCGAGCTGGTTCCTGGAGAGGGTGACGCCTACGGCGCTGGCCCGGTAGCGCTCCACCGCGTGGCCCACCAGGGCCCCCCAGCCGCAGCCCACGTCGAGGAGCCGGTCGCCCGGCGAGAGCGCGAGCTTCCTGCAGACGAGGTCGAGCTTGGCCCGCTGCGCCTCCTCCAGGGACCGGGCCCAGGGGGCGAAGTAGGCGCAGGAATAGACCATCTCCTCGTCCAGGAAGAGCCGGTAGAAGTCGTCCGAGACGTCGTAGTGGTGCTCGATGGCCTTCCGGTCCCGGCCCAGGGAGTGGGTCTGGCCCCGGAGATGGGCGTCGATGTCCTTCTTGCCGAGGCGGGCGAGGGCCCGCCGGACGAAGACGGCCAGCACGGCGGGGAGGAGGCCGGGCCGGGCGGGCGGACCCTCCCAGCCCATGGCGGCCTCGAGGAGCGCCACCGCGTCGCCGTCGAGGTCGAGGTCGCCGTCGAGGAAGGCCTCGGAGAGAGCGCGCTCGGTGATGGGCGGGAGGAGCGCGTCGAGGGCCCGGGGCGAGGCGAGGACCACGGCGCCCGGCGGTCCCGGGGGACGCGCGGGCGGGAGCACGGTGCCGTCCCAGAGCCTGACCGCGAACTCGCGCGAGGGACCCGAGAAGAGCGCCCGCGCCGCCTGGACGAGATCCATGTGCCGCCTCCGTGGGACCGCGAGGAATCGATTCCACGAAACCTAGCTCCCTGCGGGCAAGGGATCGCTGTCCCCGTCGGGGGTGGTGCGCGAAGGGGAGGCCGCGGCGAGCGCCGAGCGGGGGTTCCGCGGCGCGTCGAACATTTGCATGCCGGATCCCGGCGCCGTATGCTGCGCTATCGGCGCAAGATCCCGGGATCAGGAGGGATCCAAGCGCGGGGCGGTCGGGGCGGACAGCGGCGGGTCTCGGGCGGGTGAATGGCGGACGGGGTGCAGGGGCAGCGGGGCGATGTCGGCCCGGAGGATATCCTCCGGAGCGCGCTGGAGAAGATCGTCTTCTTCGAGTGCCGAGTGTCGCAGCTCGAGGCAGAGCTCCACGCGGCGCGGGAGACGGCCGAGCGGGCGAGGGCAGACGCGGCCGAGTCCCGGCGGCGCGAGGTCGAGCTGTCGCAGGCGACGGCGGCCGAGCGCGGCGCGCGAGCCGACGCCGACGCCCGGGCCGAGGATCTGGCCGAGCGGGTGCGGCTCCTCGAGGGCGAGCGGGAGCGGCTCCTCGCCGGGCTGGTGGAGCACGCCCGGGTGGGCGGGGCCGCCTCCGCCGACGGCGCGCCCGGGCCCGAGGAGGGCGGGGCCGATCTGGCCAACTTCATCGCCGAGCTCAGGGCCGAGATCGTGGCCCTGCGGGCATTCAAGGCCGAGGCCGAGGAGGCGGGGATCCGCGGGGGCTGCACGGTCCGCGCGGCCCGCGGCGATCGGCCGGCCGAGGCCATGCCGGCCCTGGCCGAGCGGTTCCGCGCCGAGGGCCGGGTGGGCCTCCACGGCCGCGACGCCGACCGGCTGAAGGACCTCCTCACCACCCGGGCCGACAGGGTCCTCTACGAGCGGTCGATGGACGACCTGGCCGCGCCCGACGCCCGGACCCGGACGAGGGCGGTCCGGGCCCTGGAGGCGCTCGGCGCCCGGGCCGCGGCGCCGCTCCTGGCGGCGGCGCTGGGGCGCGAGGCCGACGAGGGGGTGAAGGCGGCCATCCTCACGGCGCTGGGCCGGTTCCAGGAGCCGTTCGCGGCCGACCTGTGTGCGCGGGCGCTCGACGACGCGCGGCCGGCGGTGCGGGTGGCGGCGCTGGAGGCCCTCTCCTCCCTGGCCACCAGCGAGGCCGAGCCTCGGCTCACCCGCGCCCTCGGGGATCCCAGCCCCCTGGTCCGCCGCAGGGCGGCGCTGCTCCTCGGCTTCGCCGGCGGCGACCGGGCCGAGGCGGCCCTGTCGGTGGCGCTGGGTGACCCGGACCGCGGCGTGGCCCGGGCCGCGGCCGCGGCGCTCTCGGGCCGGCCCACCCCGCGCGCCCAGGGCGCGCTGGCCCGCGCCCTGGAGCACCCGCACCGGAGCGTGAGGCAGGCGGCGGCCACCTCGCTCTCGAGGGTGGCCGGCGAGCCCGTGTCGGCCGACGGCCCGGCCCCGGCGCTGCGAGCCGCCGCCCGGCGGGTGGCCGCCAAGCTCGCGGCCATGGACGGCGTGGCGCTCCGAACGGCGGTGCTCTCCGGCGCGGCCGACGCGCCCGCGGCGAGCCCGCCGCCGGCCGAGCGCGCCGGGGCCCCGGGGAGGCCGGCGGCGGCGATCGCCCCGGCGGCGGTCCGCGCCGCGCAGGCCGCCGCCGCGCCGGCGCAGCGGGTGGCGGTGGCGGTGCGAGAGCCGCCGGCGCAGCGTCCGTCCGTCCCCTCCGCCCTGGAGGCCGCGGTGGTGGCCGAGGTCCGGACCGCCCTGCGGGGGGCGAGCGCGCAGGACCTCTCCGCGGCGCTGCAGGCGCCGGCGCCGGAGGTGTGGGCCGCCCTGGAGGTCCTCCGGGCGCGGGGCGCGCTGGTGCAGCGCGGCGCACGTTGGTTCACGGCCTAGAGCGAGGACCCAGGACCCCATGGACAACGTCCGGTACACGCCCAAGCGGTTGGCCCAGGTGGTTGAGGCGACCGAGCGGCAGGTGCTCCACGCCCTCGGGAAGAAGGACGCCTACGGCCCCGAGGACCTGCCCGTCCTCCGCGAGAAGCTGGGGCGCGCGCCCGAGCCCTTCCCCTCCCGCTGCCAGCTCTTCCTCAACTTCAAGGGGGGTACCGGCAAGACCAGCGTCTCCTCCTCCTACGCCTACCGGCTGGCCGAGCGCGGCTACCGGGTGCTGATGCTGGACCTCGACAGCCAGGGCCACGCCACCAAGTGCCTGGGCCAGGGCTCGGCGGTGGAGGGCACGCTGCACGACGTGCTCATCCGCAAGAGGCCGCTCAGCGAGGTGACGGTGCCGACCCGCATGCCGGGGCTGTTCCTGGTGCCGGCCAACCTGGCCATGAGCACCATCGACCTCGCCCTCATGCCGCTGGCCGGCCGCGAGTTCCGGCTGCGCAACGCGCTCCGGGAGGTGGAAGGGAAGTACGACTTCGTGGTCATGGACGCGCCGCCGTCCTTCGGGCTCCTCAACCTGAACGCCCTCATGGCCGCCGGTGACCTGGTCATCCCGGTGCTGGCCGACTTCCTCTCCTACGACGGGCTCCGCCTGCTCTTCGAGACCATCCAGGGGCTGGAGGACGACCTCTCCCATCAGCTGGAGAACATCTTCATCGTGGTGAACGCCTTCAACCAGACGTTCAAGATCGCCCGCGAGGCGCTGGAAGCGCTCCGGACCCACTACGCCGAGTACCTGCTCCACACCGTGGTCCGCCAGTGCACCAAGTTCGCCCAGGCCTCGAGCGAGGGGTGCCCCATCTTCGGCTACGACCCCGAATCCAAGGGGGCCACCGACATCGAGGCGATGCAGCTCGAGATCCTCGGACGGATCCGCGACGCGGCCCGGGCCGCCGGCGCGGCGGGAGCCTAGGACATGCGCAAGGCCTTCGAGACCAACGTGCCGCGGCTCAAGCCCCGCCTGCGGGGCGCGCAGGTGGTGGAGGGGCCCCCGGGCTCGGCGCCGCCCGACGAGCTGCCCCTCCCGCCGGCAGCCGCCGAGCCGGAGAGCGCGGCCAACCCGCCGGCGCCGGTCGAGGCGGCCGCCGCCCCGGAGCCGGTCCGGGCCCCGCGCGCCGCCCGCCCCGCCTTCGCCGCGCCGGCCGCCCCCGGCCGCCCGGGGGACGTCCTCACCCGGCGCGAGCGGCTCGAGAAGATCAAGCGGCGGGTAGCCGAGGCGGCCCGCCCGGCGCCACGCCTCGAGCCGGTGCCGGCCGATCCGGCCCGCGCCGCCGAGAGCGTGCTCACCCTGGTGGGGGAGCTGGAGGGGGAGCTCACCCGCGCGAAGGAGCGCGAGGAGGCTCTCCGCACCGACCTGGACGGCGCCCGCGCGGAGCTCACGCGCGCCGCCGCCGAGGCCCGGGGGGCCGCCGAGAGGCTCTCCGCCGCCGAGGCGGAGCTCGCCGAGAAGCGGGGGGTCCTCTCCGAGATGCTCTCCGAGATGGAGGCGCTCGAGGGGGAGCGGGACGAGGCGCTCCGCCGCGCCCAGGCCCTCTCGGTGCTCGACGAGGAGCGGGCCCGCCTCCTCGAGGACGTCTCCCGCCGCGCCGAGGAGGAGGCCCAGGGCCGCGCCGAGCGGGAGGCCGAGGTGGAGCGGCTGGGCGAGGAGCTCCGCTCCTCCGCCGCCGACGGGTCCCGCCTGCGAGCGGCCGTGGGCGAGCTGGCCAAGGAGCGGGATCAGCTCGCGGCCGAGCTCGACCGGCTGCGGGGCGAGCGCGACGAGCTCGCCTCCGCCAAACGGGCGCTGGAGCAGGTCCACGCCGCGCTGGCGCAGGCGCGGGCGAAGATCTCCTAGCCTTCCCCCGTCGGCGTCGACCCAGGAGCGCCGCGCCGCGCGCCGGCGCGCGGTGCTCCGATACCGGTCGCCGTCCCAGAGCTCGCACCTCGTGCGAGAAGGGGGGAATAGGGTACCCGTGGGCCCGCCGCGCCAGCGCCCGCCGTCCTCGCCGGCGCTCGCGGAGGGGCCGGGCGCCACCAGACCATGAGCTGGCGGTTGCGGGTGGAGCGAGCGGCCCGTCCCAGGGCGCGGCCGACGACACGGAGGGTCACCGATGCCGGCAAGGAATGCGTACCGGAAATCCGGGCCTCCCAACAAGCGAAAGGGGAAGGAGATCTGCGTGGACATCCCGCTGGGCGTCCTCAGCGAAGCGGAGAAGGGCGAGCTCGAGAAGGATCTGGAGAAGCTCGGCGAGGTCTTCGAGGTCCTTCTGAGGGTCTGCATCAAGCAGGGTGCCCTGCAGCGTGAAGTGGTGGTAGGCCCATCGAGCGGGCTCGGCGTCTGCCTGGTCAGCGCGCCGACGCTGATCGAGTTCGGCGAGAGGGCCGGGCAGGGCGAGGAGGACATCCTCCGGGTGCCGCTGGCGTGCCTGGCGCTTGCGGGCCTCCTGGAGCGGGAAGGGCGCCGGCCCTCCCTCTTGGACCTCGACGGCCTCTACCTCGCCTGGATCCGATCCCCCCGCCGGGCGGGGGGGTTCGCCGCCCACCTCGGGGATCGGCTCGCCCAGGCTGGCGCCGGCGTTAACGGGCTCTCCAGCATCTGCAGCGGCTACCCGCTCACCCTGCGCATCGCGGCGGAGCTCGGCGGCGCCGCCCCGGGGCGTGGATCGTGCTCGGCGGCCCGCAGGCCGGCGTCACGGCCGAGGAGACGCGCCGGCCGCCTTCCGCGGATCCATCAGAAGGTCCAGCTACCGCGCACGCCGAGCGTGAGCCAGCTGTGCGTCGCCTGGGAGGGGATCGACCCGGTGGAGTTGCCGAGCGGGCTCTTCACGTCGAGGTTCGTGTACCGGGCGAGCGCGAAGGAAGCGAACGGGCCGACCGAGACCCCCTCGCGAAGCGGGTACTCGAGCCCTCCCTGCAGGTCCAGGTACTCGAAGCCGCGGTAGGTGAGCTTCAGGGTGTCCGAACCAGACTTCGCCTGGTAGTTGGCCCACTCGTATCCGATGCCCAGGCCGGCCCAGGGAAGCAGGGTGAGCCATCGATCGAATTGCCAGGCGGCCTCCGCGCCGAGGCGCATCACCGAGGCAGAGCAGGATGTTCCCTCGCACACCGACCCGACCTGACCCGGTCCATAGGAGAAGTAGCCGCCCACCGCCAGCTTGGAGAGCAGCCGGTAGCCGCCCTCCACCTGGATCGGGATCTGGCTCTTCAGCCCATCCGACATGTTGCTGCCGCTCGCCGCCTGACCGCCCGCCATGGCGTAGCCTAGCCGGGCGCCCGCATACCACTGCGCCTGGGCGAAGCCGGGAATCGCCGCGACGAGGAGAGCCGAGAGCAACCACAGCCTCTTCATGCTCGGTCGCCTCCGCAACCTCAACGCCAGCAGGAGCAAGGGCAGCCACGCCAGGGCCAGGCCACCGCCGCCCGTCGAGCACCCACCCTTCGCGCCCTGCGTCTGATTCTGCACGTCGGCGGTCAGGTTCACGGTGATGCTGGCCGGATTCCAAGTGCTCGCCGCGGCGTCATCGGGCGAGTAGGTGATCTCGAGCGTCCTCGATCTCCAACCCACCACCCTGACCGGGACGTCGACTGCGCCGTCGACAAGGGTCGCCACCACCGCATCGCCCTGCTGCGTGACGCCGACCTGTCCCGAGACCAGCTCCATCGGCCTCGAGGCCTGGAAGGTCACCGTGCCGGTGGCGTGGGCATGCCCCGCGTCCGGCCCCACCGCCACCCGCAGGTGCGTGGTGGCGGTCTCTTGGACCACCGTGCCGAACACCGGCAGGTCGATGTGCGGGGTGAGCACCGTGGCGATGCCGGTGTTGGTGAGGGCGAACTGCGCCGCCGTGGCCACCCCTGGTGCGGTGGCCTCCACCAGGAGCGCTCCCTTGTCGGCGTTGGCGGTGGCGGTGACGCTCGCCTGGCCGTCACCGCCGGTCTCGACCGTCGTGGCGCTGAGCTCGACCGTCTGGGCGCCACCCGAGACCACCGCGAAGGTGACGGTGACGCCGGGCACGGGGTTGCCGTAGCTGTCCTTCACCAGCACGCCCAGCGGGTTCGCGTAGGCCGTGAACACCCCCGCCGACTGCGAGGCGCCTCCCGTCGACTCGATCGTGCCGGGAAGGCCGACCAGATCGGTGAGGGAGATGGAGGCCGAAGGCAGCCCCGAGGAGCTGGCCGTCGCCGTCGCCGTCCCAGGGGTGGCACCGGCCGTGGCGTGGATGACCACCTGGCCGCTGGCGTCGCTCGTCTCCGAGCTCGAGTCCAGCGTGCAGGTTGGGGCCGAGGACGGGCAGGCGAAGCTGACCGTCACCCCGGGAACGCCGTTCCCGTACGCGTCCACCACCGTCACGAGAAGAGGTGCGCTGAAGGCCTCACCGACGCGGGCGCTCTGGCCGCTGGAGGACCCATCGACCACCAGGCCCACCGCAGCGCCCGGCAGGTTCGCGAGCGAGAACTGCACCGACCCGCTCACCCCTTCGGCGCTCGCCGTGACGAGGTAGGCACCCGAGACCGTGTTGGCGGTGGCGCTGGCCGCGACCGTTCCGTCGGTGCCGGTTTCGGCGCTCGCCGGCGAGAGGGCAGCGCTCGCGCCGCTCGCGGGAGCCGAGAAGGAGACCGTCGCCCCCGAGACCGGATTGCCTTCCGCATCGAGGACCGCGACCTTCAGCGGGCTCGCGTAGGCCGCGCCGACGATCGCCTGCTGGGTTCCCCCGCCCACGACCGCCAGGCTTCCGGGGGGACCGCTGAGGTTCGTGAGCGAGAAGGTGGCGGGAGGGGTGACGCCGTCCACCGAGGCCGTCACGGCGTACCCGCCGGCCACGGAGTTGGCGGTGGCCGTGACGCTGGCGGTTCCGGCCGAGCCGGTGGTGGCGGCGGCGGAGGAGAAGCTCGCCGCGGGGCCGGAGGCGGGGCCGCCGTAGCTCACCGTGACGCCCGGGACGGGGTTGCCGTGTGAGTCCTGGACCGCGACGAGAAGCGCCTGGAGGAAGGCGGTCGTCACCTGGGCCGACTGGGTGGCGGCGCCGACGTCCGCGGTCACGGTGGCCGGGACACCGGGATCGTTCGTCAGGGTGAACACGCAGGGCGAGAGGACGCCGGTCAGCGCGGCCGAGACGGTGAAGGCCCCGGCGACGGTATTGGGGGAGGCCGTCACCGAGGCCTGTCCGAGCGCGTCGGTGTAGGCGGTCAAGGAGGAGAGCGTCGCGCTGGCGCCGGCGGCCGGTTGCACCGTGTAGGTCACCAGTGCATCAGAGACCGGGTTGCCCAGCGAGTCGGCCGCCTGCACGAGTAGCGCCTGGGCGTAGCTGCCATCCACGCTCGAGTGCTGACCGTCGCCCGAGACCAGGGAGAGCGTGGTGGGCGGGCCGACGAGGTTCGTGAGGGAGTAGCTCGCCGAGAGCGCGCCCACGATGGCCACGACCGAGTAGCCGCCGGCCACGCTTCCGGAGCTGGCCGTGACCTGGGCGTGACCCACGGAATCGGTGGTCGCCGCCCCGCTCGAGAGCGCCGCGGTCGCGCCGTTCGAGGGTGCCGCGAAGCTCACCACCGCGCCGGGAACGGCGTTGCCGAAGCGATCGTAGACGGTGGCGCCGAGCGCCCGGGCGAAGGCATTCCCTCCCACCGTCGCCGACTGCGGCGTGGAGGCCGCGTCGACCGAGAGGGAGGCCGGGACGTCGGCGGTCGCCGTGAGGAGGAAGCCCGGCCAATCGAGCGGCTTCCCGTCGAGGGAGACCCCGCAGCGTTCCCACCCGCTCACATCGTTGGCGGTCGCGGTGACCTGTGCGACGCCATCCGCACCCGAGAGGGCCGTGGTCGAGCTCAGGATGGCGTGGAAGCCCGTGCCGCCGTCGGAGGCGGCTGAGAAGGTGACGCTCACCCCGGCGACGGGGTTGCCGTAGGAGTCCTCCACCACCAGTGCCAGGGGATACGGGAACGCGCTGCCGACGGTGGTGCTCTGCGACCCGGCGCTGGTCTTCGCCCAGATGGCCTGCGCCACCGGGCCGGTCGTGTTGGTGAGGGAGAAGGCGGTCGAGGCGTCGCCAGCGGTGGCGGTCACCAGGTAGCCGCCGGCGACATCCCCCGAGCTGGCCGTGACCGAGGCGTGGCCATCCCCGTCGGTGGTGGCCGCCTCCCCGGAGAGGAGCGCGGTGGCTCCGCTCGACGGGACCGTGAAGCTCACGGTGGTCCCCACCACCGCGTTTCCATAGCCATCCTGGACGGTGACGCCGAGCGCCTGGGCGAAGGCGATTCCGCCGACCACCGCGGACTGGGGCGAAGAGGGCCCGTCCGCCACCATCGTCGCCGGCGGGCCGGCCGTGTTGGTCAAGGTCGCTGCATCCGCGTTCAGGCTGGCCGCGCTCGCGGTCAAGGTGTAGGACCCGGCCACAGTGTTGGCGGCGGGGTCGGTGCAGGCCTGGCCGGAGGCATCGGAGATGGCGATCGCCGCGAACGTCGCCGAGGCGCCGCTCGAGGGGGCGCCGAAGGTCACGGTCACTCCGGCGATGGGCTTCGCGCCCGAGTCCGCCACCAGGACGCACACCGGGCTGCCGAAGGCGGTGCCGACCGTGGCGCTCTGGCTGGTGCCCGAGCTCGGTGTGAGGGAGGCCACCACCGGCGCCGAGGAGCCGGTCACCACGCTGATGGCGATGTTGGTGGTGTTCCCGCTCGCATTCTGGCCGATGGCGCGCAGGGTCACCGTCGTGCCCGCGGGCAGGTCGGAGGTGTTGAAGGTGCTGGCAAAGGGAGCGCTGGTGACCGACCCGAGGTCCACGGTGGCGAGGCCCACGACCTCGCGGAAGAAGGCGACCTGGGTGGGAGGGTTCGAGGCGTCGGTGGAGCTCACCTGGACGGCGATGCCGTCACCGCTCACGGTGGCGCCGTTGGCCGGCGCAACGAAGGCGAGCGGGGGGCCGGCGTTGCTCACCAGCACGCTCGCCGACTGGCTCGCCTGGCTGCCCTTCACCGTCGCCACCGCCTTCAAGGAGAGGCTCCCGTCCGGGTAGGCCGTCGAGTCGAAGGTGGTGGAGAAGACCCCGCCGCTCGGCGCGGTGGAGCTGCCGATGAGGGCCCCGTTCACGTAGAAGTCCACCCGGCTCGTGTTCGCCATGTCGCTGGTCGTGACCTGGAAGGGCACGCTCTTCCCCGACACCGTGCCCGAGGGCTCGACGATGGTGACCGCACCGAGGGTGCCGAGGGCGTTGGCGAGGTCGGCGGCGGAGAGGACGTAGGCGAAGTTGAGGCTGGTCGACTGGCCCGGGGCCAGGTCACCGAGCTCGAATCCGAGGCAGATGCTGGTGTCGTCGGTCACCGACTGGACGATGTTGCTGAAGCAGATGTCCGGATCGGTGTTCCACTGGGCGTCGGCGGTCACGCTCGCCCGGGAGTCCATGGCCGCGAGCCCGAGCACCATGTCGGTCACCGACGTGCCGGCGGCGGTGACGAGGGCGCGGTTGTCCCCCGTCGTCGGCTGATAGACGATCTCGTTCGAGGTGGTGTACGAACCGCCCCAGCTCTCGTCGTTGTCGGGGTCGAGGCTGCGCGCGAAGCGGACGTTCTTCAGCGTGCTGGTCCCGACGTTGATGACCTGGACGTTGCCGGTGAAGAAGAGGTTGCCGGGCTCGAAGGAGTAGGTCTGGATGAGCTCCAGCTGCTCCGACCCGCTGCCGGCGATCCCTGTCCAGACCGCCGACTGGGTGCCTCCGGGAGTGGAAGCGTCGACCAGGCTGACCCTGGTCATGTCGGTCTCCATACCGCCGGCATTGACGAAGACCGGGCTGCCCGAGGCGTCATCCCACTTGACGGAGAAGCCCTCGTAGGGCGTTCCTGGGGTGAAGTAGTCGCCGCCGTACTGGCCAGTCCAGTTGTTGTGCCGGTAGTCGGCCACGAACCCGAGGCCCATGTACTCGAAGTGCGGGTGGTACCCGGAGGGAATCTCGCCCCCGGGGATCCCGAAGTAGCCGTCCAGGTTTACGCCGACCTCCATGAGGCTTGTCTTCAGGGCGACGTACCCGCCGGGCGTGGTCTCGGCCCGCGCTTCGAACGAGGCGAGCAGGTTCACGGCGATCACCATCACCGTGAGGAGAACCACGTGTCGGTAACGGTGCTCGGTCTTCATGTCGTTCATCCCCTTCGCCCGCTGTTCCTTGCACGCACGAAGCGCACACATCCTCGGGGCGACGAGCAACGATGCAATGGCGGATCCAGCTCCGCGTTTCTCCGGCCGCGGGCCGCACCTCCGAAATACGAAGCGGGGCTGGCCCCTTGCGCTCGTGATGGAAAGTCACCCGGGGGAGTCCCTAGTACCCCTGGGTGAGGGGACGGGGCCTCGGGGCCGCTCCCGTCGCGAACTTGACGCGGACCGACCCGCGCGATCGCGGTCGAGGGCGAGATGCCGACCACTGAAGTGAAGCGACCGGAATCTCGGCGCGTCACTCGCACGTGGGCTCGACATCCGGCGCCCCGGCCCTCCGCCTCGACGCGGTGATGCCATCCGGGAACGGTCGATGCCCAGGTGGCCGAGCTGCGCAAGAGGCAGCGGGACCATCGGCTCCAGCTCACCCCGGGAAGCGAAACGGCCTCGTCCGACGGGGGCGTGCCGGAGAGGGGAAGGTAGCTCGGCCGCTGCGCCGCCTGCTACAGAGTCCGCTTCATGGTCAGCATGGCCAGCGAGACCATGGCCGCGGCGAAGAGCGCGAGGAAGCCGACGTGGGCGCCGGCCGCAGCCAGGTCGCCGCCGCGGAAGAGGATGGCCTTGAGGGCGGCCACGGCGTGGGTCTCCGGGTCCACCCGGGCGAAGGCCCGCAGCCAGGGGGGGAAGCTCGCCAGGGGGTAGAGGGCGCCGGAGGGGAAGAAGAGGATCACGTTCAGGAAGGCGTTGAGGACGCCGGTGATGCGCGGGTGGCCGGCCCGGCCGAGGAGCAGCATCATCATGGCGAGTAGCCCGAGGGCGGTGAGCACCACCACCCCGAGGAGCGCGAGCCAGCCCAGGACGCCTCCCTGGACAACCGTCCCGGTGATGAGGAAGCCGATGAGGAGCACCAGGCTGCTCGAGCAGATGGTCACCACTGTGCCGGAGAGGAGCAGCCCCAGGGTGATGTCGGAGCGGCGGAGCGGGGTGGAGAGGTAGCTCTCGTGGACGCCCATGAACCGGTCCATGACCAGGTTGAAGGCGCCGGTGAGCATCGAGCCCATGAAGATCGACAGCACCACCACCCCGGGGATGAGGGAGGTGTCGTAGTCGACCTTGGGGTAGATCTCGGCGGTGCGGAGCTGGGGCAGGCCCAGCGGCCGCTCCAGCCGGACGAGGGGCTCGCGGAGCGACTCCACCGCCCCGGCCACCGCCTGCTGCAGCGCCTGGGCCGCCACCGCGTCCACGTTGTCCACCGACAGGCCGAGCGGCGAGGCCAGGCCGCGGGCCGCCTCCCGGGAGAAGCCCTCGGGCACGACCAGGAGCCCGGTGACCTCGCCCCTCCGCAGCGCCGCCCGGCCCTGCTCAGGATCGTCCACCCGGACCACCGAGAAGGTCTTCGGGCCCTCCGCCACCGCCTGCAGCGCGCCCAGCAGGGCCCGGGCGGCGGGGCCGTCGTCCTGCACCACCACCCCGAGCCGGAGGCCGGTGAGCGGCCCCTGCAAGGCGTTCCCCAGGATGACGAGGTAGAGGATGGGCAGCAGCACCGCCGAGAGGAGCGAGGCGGGGTTGCGCAGGATGCGCAGCAGGTCGCGCAGCATCACCGCCCAGATCTTCACGTGAACCTCCGGGGCGGGC
>Ga0335069_10009458_pt1 | contig 13877 bp, 12 predicted proteins | sample Lox_Sample_11_FD_206714 | JGI IMG/M metagenome (GOLD analysis project Ga0335069, IMG submission 206714) | Soil microbial communities from Loxahatchee National Wildlife Refuge, Florida, United States - Lox_Sample_1.1 | ecosystem: Environmental > Terrestrial > Soil > Wetlands | place: USA... | reverse complement strand
TGAACGACGCTCGGCCGGCGGTGCAACTCTGCTCGGCGTAGAAGTCCGTGAACATCATGCCCTGTCGGGCGATCTGGTCGATGTTGGGCGTCCTGTAACCCATCACGCCGTGAGAGTAGGCGCTCACATTGGATTGCCCGATGTCATCGCCCCAGATGACGACGATGTTGGGCTTCCTGGCCCCCGCAGACTGAGCTAGGACGGCTGCCGGAAGCCCCCCTGCCATCACCGCCGCGAGCGCGCCCGCGGCGAGACCGACCCTCGCCTTGTGCCAAGTCATCATTGACTGCTCCTTACCGGGTCCCGTGCCCGAGTCCGACCGTCCGTTTCCCGATGGCGCTCGATCCGTATCTGGCCGGGCCGCTCCCGTGTCGGACGGATGCGACCCCGCAGGCTAAGTCGGTGGCTCGTGCAGCCCGGCGTCAGTTGCTGCTCCCGTTGGGGGAGTCCAGCTTCTTCATCACGTTTTCGATGGCCTTCTTCATGCTGAAGGTGTCGGCGCCCTGGCTGGGCGGAAACTCCTGCAGGCTCTTCAGGTGCGCGGCGATGACCGGCCCGGCGCCGCTGCCGACCCACATCTTCTCGGCGAAGAACTTCTGGCCCATGTAGGCGAACTCCTTCGAGTCCGGCGTCATCCTCTCCATCGGGTCCATCAGCAGGTTCACGACGTACGGCACGCTGGGGTACGACTTCTCGTCGAACCAGCTGCCGTTGTGCTTCACGCCGATGTGCAGCTTCCACGCGTCCACGCGGATCGCCATCAGGTCGGTCTCGTCGTAATAGAAGATTTCCCGGCGCGCCGACTTGTCGGTCTTGCCCATCCAGTAGTCGAGGTTGTTGTAGCCGTCCAGATGAACCTTGTAGGACGCGCCGTTCATCGAATAGCCCTTGAGCAGGTCGCTCTTCAGGTTCGGCAACCCGGCCGCGGCCGCGAGCGTCACGAACAGGTCTTCGTGGCTCTGGATTCCGTTCAACTCCAGCCCGGCCGGGATCTTTCCGGGCCAGCTGACCATCATCGGCGCACGAAAGCCCCCTTCCCAGGTCGTGCCCTTCTCGCCGCGGAACGGCGCGTAGCCGCCGTCGGGCCAGAAGATCAGCTCGTAGCCATTGTCCGTGGTGTAGATGACGATGGTGTTGTCCGCAACACCGAGGTCCTTGACCTTCTGCAGGATGGAGCCGACCTGCGCGTCGTGCTCGAGCATCTTCGCGCGCACCAGGTCCTGTTCAGCACGCCCCTCGGCGACCGCCTGCTGCAGATACTTGTTCTGCGGGTGCGACCAGACGTGGATGGCCGTCGTGTTGAACCAGACGAAGAAGGGCTTGTCGCCCTTGCCCACGCTGTCCAGGTACTTCAGCGTTTCGTCGGTCACCTCCTGGTCGAAGGTCTCCATGCGCTTGCGCGTCAGCGGGCCGGTGTTCTCGATCTTCTGCTTGCCGACGCGGCCGAACTTCGGATCGGTGGTCGGGTCGTCGACCGTCGTCGCCCAGGCGCGCATCACGCCGCGCGGGGCGAACTTTTCCTTGAGTGCCGGGTCCTTGAAGTAGTCGAGCTGCTCGGGTTCTTCTTCGGCATTCAGGTGGTAGAGGTTGCCGAACCAATAGTCGAAGCCGTGCACGGTGGGCAGGAACTCGTTGCGGTCACCCAGGTGGTTCTTGCCGAACTGCGCGGTCGCATAGCCGAGCGACTTGAGCACCTCCGCCAGCGTCGGGTCGCTCTTCTGGATGCCGCGGAGCGAACCGGGCAGGCCGACGGTCGTCATGCCGGTGCGGACGGGCAGCTGGCCGGTAATGAACGCCGCGCGGCCGGCGGTGCAACTGGGCTGGGCGTAGTGGTCGGTGAACAAGGCGCCGGACTTGGCGATCGAATCGATGTTCGGCGTCTTGCCCATCATGCCGTGCGTGTAGGCGCCGACGTTCCACATGCCGATGTCGTCGCCGAAGATGACGAGGATGTTCGGTTTCTTCGCGGCGGCGGGCTGCGCCCGGACGATAGTCGGCGTCACTCCAACCACCACCGTCGCGAGCGCACACGCGAGGAGACTCGCTCTTGCCTTGTGCCAGCTCATCATTGACTTCTCCTTGCTTGTTCCGGGCCGATCCCGGCCGTCTACTGCCGACTGAAGGTCACGACGAGGGAGGTCCGGTTGTCTCGCTGCGGATCAGAAGAGGAACGACAGGAAGACCTGGAAGCCCTTGTAGACGACTTCGCCGCCCAGCTGATCGCTGTTCCCGTCGTAGGTGTACTTGTTGTACTTGTACTGGATGCCCAGGCCGGCGTTGCGGAAGAAGTAGTAGTCCGCCCCGAGGCGCCAGTCGGTGTTCGACGCCTTCCTGTCGCCCGGACTCACCTTGATGTACAGGAAGTCCGCCCGCGCGACGAAGCGCCTCGTCATCCAGCCGTTCGCGTAGCCGCCAAGGGCGCCAGTGATGCTTCCGCTGCTCTTGCTGCCGTCCAGAGAACGGCTCACCTCGCCGATCGTCCCCGTGGCGCGGATCTGCGCGTTCAACCAGAGGTATCCGACGCCGACGGCCGGGCCGATCTCGAACCGGTCGTTGCGGTAGACCGCGAAGCGGTAGTAGCCACCCAGGATGTCGCTGCCGGACGTCGTCGTCGCCGTCAGGCCGGCGTTGTAGGTCTCGCCGCCCCAGACGAAGTCGCGCTCGACAGTGAAGTCGGCACGTTCGCGGCTGAAGCGGGTGTACGACAGCTTCAGTTGGTGGCGCCGCCCGACCCGCCAGGTCCCGTCGACCCAGAACGTGTTCACGGTCTTTTCGAGACCGAGGTCGTTCTCGAAGTCCACGTTCCCGCCGTTGTAGTTGAGCACGTTCTGGGCGGTGAGTCCGAAATACCCGGCATCGATCCCGAACCGGTCGGACAGGCCGTTCCAGGAGCTCGACGACGATTGCGCGACCGCGGGCGAAACCGACAGGCAGGCGGCTAGGACCCCACCGAGAATGGTCTTCATCGATTGCCTCTCAATCTCTCCTCCGAATTCACCGCCCGGCGGATGGCCTGGAGCAGATCCTGGCCGGGGGCCGTCTTGCGGAAATAGGCGGCACAGCCCGCGGCCTCCGCTTGCTCGCGGGTCTCGGGCTCGTCGTGCGCGGTGACGTAGATGACGGGCGTCGACGAGCCGGACGCAACGAGCTGCCGCTGGAGTTCGAGGCCGGAGAGGCCGCCCAGCTGGATGTCGAGGACCAGGCAATCGAACACGGGCCGCTTGCTGTCGGCGAGGAACGCTTCGGCGGAGAGGTAGGTCACCGGCTGGATCCCCTCCGCGCGGAGCAGGCGGCTCAAGGCGCGGCAGGCGCTTTCGTCATCGTCGACGACGGCAACGTAGGTCTGGGCCGGAGCGCTCATCTGGACGCTGAGCACGCTACTCCTCGCCTCCGCCCGGCGACTACAGCCCTTTAGGGAAGGCCGCCGGCCGCCCGATTCCCAGCTTGTTCATGCGGAACTGCAGAGTGCTGCGATGGAGACCGAGCCGCTCCGCGGCGTTGCCCTTTCCTGCGACCTTCCACTGGCACGCGCTCAACGTGGCGAGGATGTGCTGTCGCTCGACCGCTTCGAGGGTGGCGTCGGGTGCCGGGGTGGCGGCCGGGACCTGGAGCCCGACCCCGTCGAGGGCCAGGGTGTCGCCGGTCGACATGATCACCGCCCGCTCGACCACGTTCTCCAGCTCGCGCACGTTGCCCGGCCAGGAGTAGGCCTGGAGCGCCTGCACGGCGCGCCCGGGAACGTGCCTGATGGTCTTGCCGAGGTTGACCTGCTTGCGCTCGATGAAGTGCCACACGAGTAGCGGGACGTCGCCGAGACGCCTGCGCAGTGGGGGCAGGGTGACCGGGAAGACGCTCAGCCGGAAGTAGAGGTCGGAGCGGAAGCGGCCCTCGGCAACAGCGGCGGTGAGGTCACGGTTGGTGGAGGCGATGACGCGCACGTTGGTGCGCAGGGTCCGCGACGAGCCCAGGCGCTGGAACTCCCCGCTCTGAAGCACGCGGAGGAGCTTCGGCTGCGTCTCCAGCGGCAGCTCGCCTATCTCGTCGAGGAGGATCGTGCTGCCGTCCGCGACCTCGAACCGACCCAGGGTGCGCGCGAGCGCGCCGGTGAACGCGCCCTTCTCGCTGCCGAACAGCTCGCTTTCCACGAGTCCTGCAGGCAGTGCCGCACAGTTCACGACCACGAGAATCCGGTCGCGGCGTCGGCTCTGGGCGTGGATTCGACGGGCGATCAGCTCCTTGCCGGTCCCGGTCTCGCCCAGAAGAAGGACGGGAGAGTCGGTGGGCGCGACCAGGTCGGCTTGCCGGAACACGCTTCGCAGCGCCGACGAGCTGCCGACGATCTCGGACTGGGCAGCGCCGATCCGCGCCAGCTCGCGTTCGCGCCGGCGGTGGGCCCCCGCCTCGCGCAGGATCCCGGGCTCCGTCTCGTCGACCGTGAGTACGCCGACGCCGATCGTCTCCCCATCGCGCTGCAGGGGGCGGATGTCGAGCAGCACCTCTCGGCCGCCCGGCAGCCTGGCCCGGTCGGTGCGGTAAGGGCCCTCCTGGAGGGCGCGCCGGAGGAGCCGCCGCCAGACCTCGACCTCGGCGGCCGGGAGGATCTCCTCGAGCGCCATTCCCGACCGCAGCTCGATACCCAGCGTGCTCTGCACCTCGCGCTCGAGCGCCGCGTTGAAACTGACGAGCCGGAACTCCGCCGGGTCGACCGAGAGCTGGGGAGGCGCGCTGTCGAACAGGGCGGCCACGTGCGCCTGGTGGACGTGAGCGCGGCCCTCCGGGAGACGATACAGCGTCCGGTCAGCTTCGGGCGCGCAGGTCTGGTAGGCAGTGCTCATCTGGACGGCGAGCACGCTACGTCCTGATGGGCAGCCGGAACTACTGCCCTTTAGGGAAGGCCTCCATCCACAGCTGGGTCAGCTCGGCGACCGACTGCACGCCCACCTTGGTGGTGATGGCGGTCCGGTGGAGCTTCACGGTGCGCTCGTGGATGCCGAGGTCGCCGGCGATCTGCTTGTTCAGCTGACCGCGGAGCACGTGCTCGAGCACTTCACGCTCCCGCCCGGTGAGCGCGTCGAAGCGAGCGCGGGCCTCCTGACCGCGCGTCCGCTCGGCGCGTTCGCGGGCATCGCGGGCGAGCGCCCGGCCTACCGCCTCGAGGAGCGCCTCCCTGGGCGCGCGCTTCGTGAGGAAGTCCTCGGCGCCCAGGCGCATCGCGTGAACCGATGTGGGAATGTCACCGTGCCCGGTCAGGAACAGCACCGGCAGCGGGTTGGCGCTTCCGGCGAGCGCCGCCTGCAGGTCCAGGCCGCCCAGGCCCGGCATCTGCAGGTCCGCGACGACGCAGCCGGGGCCCGCGGCGGGCAGGCTCGCGACAAACTCGGAGCCGGAGCAGAACACCTTCACCTGGTGGCCGGCGGCCCTCAGCAACCGCGAGACGGCACGGCGAAACGACGGGTCGTCGTCCACCACGAAGACGGTCGGCTGGCTCGAACCGTTCGTCATGCCCCGCTGCTCACAGGCACCGTGAAGTAGAACGTCGCCCCGGCGGGGCCGCTCTCCGCCCAGATCCGTCCGCCGTGCGCCCCGATGATGGAGCCGGAGACGGGCAGGCCCAGGCCCAGGCCGTCGGGCTTGGAGGTGAAGAACGGCTCGAAGAGCCGCTCGAGCTTGGCGGTGGCGACGCCGGGACCAGCGTCGGCAATCGCCACCTCGACCATCCCGCCTTCCGCTGGTCGGGCACGGACGACGAGGCGCCGCTGCTCAACCGGGACATCGGTCATGGCCTCCATGCCGTTGAGGATGAGGTTGAGGAGCACCTGCTGGAGGTGCACGCGATCGCCGCGCACCGGGGGCAGCGTCGTGGGGACTTCCACGGCCAGTCGCACCTTGCGGGTCGTCGCGTCCGCCTGCACGAGCACCAGGACCTCGCTGACCAGCTCCGCGAAGTCGAGCTCGACTCGTTCCAGGCCACGGCGCTTGAGGAGCGCCCGCATGTGGTCGATGACTTCGCCCGCCCGCTGGTCGTCCTTGCAGATGTCGGCCAGGATGGCCTGCACCTCCTCGAGGTCCGGCGGGTCCCGCCGCAGCAGCAGCTCCGCAGCCTCCGCGTTGCGCAGGATGGCCCCCAGCGGCTGGTTGAGCTCGTGGGCGAGGCCCGAGGCCAGCTGCGACAGGGTGGACACACGGCTGGCATGCGCCAGGTCGGCGTGCAGCCGGAGCATCTCGGCCTCGTCCTGTTTGCGGGCGCTGATGTCCAGACACACGCCCAGCATGCGTGGCGCTCCTCCCCTCCCCGGCCTTTCCACTCGCCCGCGGGCGGCAATCCACCGCTGTCGGCCGTCGGGCAGCAGGACGCGGTACTCGGTCGAGTACTCCGACTTCTCGTCCAGCGCCCTCTGCAGGGCCTGCCACGTGGGCTCTCGATCGTCGGGATGCACGCGCGTCAGGAACGCCTCCGCCGAGATGGGCTCGCCCGGCGCGAACCCGAGCATCGGGTTGAGGTTCTCCGTGGCCCACACCGTGTCCTGCGAAGCAGTCCAGACCCACAGGCCGAGGTCGGCAGCGTCCGCGGCCAGGGTCATCTGCTGGTCGCGCTCGCTCAGGTCGTCCGTCAGCCTCGCGGCAGAAAGCGCGTCTTCGCTCAGCTGGTAGCCCATCGCCGCGACCAGGCCCAGGTAGAGGAGAGTCGCCGTGAGAGGTGCCTGGACGATCCCCCAGAGAATCAGGACGGCGTCGATGGCTCCTCCCGTTGCGAAGAACACCAGGCTTCCACCGACAACCAGCGCCTGCCGCCGGTCACCCCGACGCCAGGCCGCAAGAGACGTGTCAGCAACGAAGGCGACGAACAACAGCAAGCTCAGCTGACCCACCAGCATCCAGGGATTGGGCACGCCCGTTCCGACGGAGACGGCCTCCCCGAGAAACGGAACCTGTCGCAGCGAGGTCACCTCCCGGTAGTTCAGGTTCGCCGCCGGACCGAAGTTGAGCAGCAAGGCCAGGGTCCTCGCGCCGCAGACCGTCCACGCCAACCACAACCGCCCTGCCCGCAGGTAGACGTGGGCGAACGCGACGAGTGAGACGATGAGCGCCCAGGCCGGCACGTGTAGCCACCGTACGGCCAGAGCGAACTCCTGGGGAGTCTGCGACCGCATCATCCACAGCTCGCACCCTGCGTACGCCGCCGTTGCCGCCGAGGCCAGCGCGAACAGCAGATCGGCCCGCGCGGCGCGTCTCCTGGCCCAGATCAGGAAATGCATGGCCGCCAGCGTGAGACACGCCGATGCGGCCATCGACCAGATGATGGTGACCCAGCTCATGACGCGGCGTGGGGTGGGCGGTGCGGAGCATGGGTCCTGCGCCATCGCCCCGTGCGTTGGAGAGTCGCAGCGGACATGACGTGCCGCGAAAGGATAGCCACTCCGACGCCCCGCGCCAAGGCGGGAGATCGAGGCGGTCCGGGGCAGCCGTTCCGGCGAGCAGGCCGGCCTCTTGGGAGCCGGCGCGGCTCTACTCGAGCACCTCCGGGCAATAGCTGCAGCTGCAGCCCGGGTGCAGCGGCAGCCGCGGGACCCGGCCGGCCTCGAGGTCCTCCCAGGTGAAGCGACGGACGACGTCACCGCACATCGGGCACGGCCGGCCGGGCAGGATGCGGACAGCCAGGCACGCGCCTGCGGCGTGAGCCCGCCGCATCTCCCCGAGCGAACGCTCGGCGAGCGCCGCTCTGTACGCGTCCAGGTCGGCCGCGGCGACCGGCTCGCACATGAGGACGGCGACCGCGGCGTCGATGCGGCCGGCTCCCGCGAGCCGCTCAGCCTCGGGCGCGAGCACGGGGCCTTTCCACTCGAGGTGGATCGCGGGCGGGAACAGCTCGGACGAGTGGAACGCCGCCGCGACGATCGCGGCCGTCTCGACGTCGCGGGCGAGCACATGGGCGCGAACGCGGTCGCGCGCCGCGTCGCGCCTGGCGTCCAGGGCCTGCAGGTAGCGAGCCACCTCGACGCAGCCGGCGTCCGTCAGCACCAGCCAGGGCGCCTCGGCCAGGCGCTCCAGTCTTTCCGCGGGGAAGCGTCCGAGCAGCATCGCGACGCGGGCCGCCTTTCCGCTGTCCTTGCGAGCGCCACACGTCTCCAGCAGCGCGCGGAGGTCAGGCCGTTCCAGCGCGCCCTCGAGCCGCTCGGCGAGCGTCGCCGGCCGCAGCAGCCCGCGCTCGAGGAACTCGGAGATCGCCGCGGAGACGGGCCGTCCGAGCAGCTCACCGAAGTACCCCCAGCGCGCGGCCGCTTCCGCCACGGGAGTGAGGGGCAGCTTCCTGAGCAGCTCGGGCCCGGCGTCGGGATGCGGACGCCGCGGCGTTCGGACTCCGCCACCGGTCGCGGCCGGCCCTTCGTGGCGAACGAATGCCGACCCGTGACCGCCAGTCCTTCGATCTCCAGCTGTCGCAGACAGACCCCTAGCTCCCGTCTCGCGACGCCGGATAAGGGAGGACCTCCGAGAAGGTGCGGAGTGGCAGAGCGCGCCCGTTCGCCCAGAATCGGTGCAGCAGCTCGATGGCGATGCCGGCAACCGGGGGCGCGAGGATGCTGGCATGGAGGGTGCCGTCGTCGACCCTCTCCTTGCCGAATCCGGGGACGGCGCCCACGCCGAAGTACTTGGCTTCGGCGAACATCCGCGCGTGGTCCGCGTCCGGCACCTTCAGCGCGGCCTGTCGGGCGCCCACGGCGAGGTCGTCGCTCTGGCCCACGATCGCCTCGATCCTCTCGCGACGGCTCTTGAAGACGTCATACCAGCGGCCGAAGGCGATGGAGCCCTCCGTCACGTCCCATTGGCCGGCCTCGATGTCGAAGACGTTGATGTCGGGCCGGATCGTGGACTTGAAGCCCTGAAGCCGCTCGGGTGCGGCCGACGATCGCGAGGGCCCCGTCACCACCAGGAGGCTTCCTCCCTGGCCCACGACCTTCGACACCTGCCGTCCCTGAAGCTCGCCGAACTTCGTGTGGGGCATGCTGATCGCTCCCATCGGCAGGCCCTGGCCCCACTGACGATGGTGCTCCTCGACGACCGGGTCCCAGGCATTCAGCAACACGAGGCCGGTGCGACCTCGGAGGTCCCTGAGGATGAGCTCCATGCTGGCGACGCTGGCCGGCTCGGTGACGAGCGCGTCCAAGGGGCGGCTCGACTCAGCCAGGCGCCTGCGAACCACGCGGTACTGGCCGAAGCCCGAAGAGTAGACGACCTCGACGTCGATCCCCAGCGCCTTGCCCTTGGCTTCGGCCGCCCGTGCTTGGAGGTCCTGGTAGAGATCGGCCGCGCGGCCGTCGTTCGTGCCGAGCAGAAGGACGAATACGCTCCTTGGCACCGTAGCCCCCTCCTCCTCTCTGGACGAGGCAACAGACACCGATGTCATGCAGGATCGATGCCGCGGAAGCCGCCCGTCTGCAGGCTCAGCTTCGCCCTGAATGGCGGCTGTTGAGAGCCCTCGTCCTGGGGCGCCGTCCCGAATCTGGAGCGCACCGTCCCGGATTCGGAGCCGGTCCCGAGCGGCACGTCTCACACGTCGGCGAGGGTGCGCACCCGCCGAAGGCTGCCCGTGACCTGGCGGCGTCGACGAGCAGCCAAGCGGGCAGCGCCCGCGTCAGTGGCCGCCGTCCTCGCCGCCCTCCGGCACGTGCCAAGGCGTCAGTCGCGGGACGAGCATGGGGACGTTGGCACGGTAGAGGTCGTACTGGGGTCCCAGCTCCTGCCGCAGGTTGCGTTCCTCCAGGTGCAGGCCGAACAGCAGGTACGCAGTGCACAGGGCCGCGAACTCGAATCGCCCGAGGGTCATCACCGGGCCGAGCCAGAACGCCGAGAGCATCGCCAGATACATCGGGTGGCGGCAGTATCCGTAAGGCCCTTCGACCGACAACGTCGGGTCGCGGCGCGGCCGACCCGCGACACGGTCCGCGACCTGGCGCAGACCCAGGAACTCCGCGTAGTCGAAGTGGAGGGTGACGAACACGAGGGCGACGAGCGAGGCCAGGTACAGCGCGCCCAGCACCCACTCGGCGGCGCCCGTCGCGTGCCACACCTCGCCGGAGACCGGACGCCAGGCCAGGAGCAACGCCGCCAACGTGAGGCCTGCGCAGATGACGTAGGCGATGCGAACGAAGTCGGCACCGACCCAGCGCGCCAACGTCCGCCGTGCCGCGTCGCGCGCCAGCAGACTGTGAAGGAGAGCCCACACGACGAACGCGCCGGCATCCCACACCGCGTTGCCGAAGCCGCCGGCCCCCCGCCAGCCGAGGTGGATGGCGAGGAACATCCAGAGCAGCGGGACGTCCGTCAGGACCCGCGTCACGACGGCAAACACCAGGTACGTGGTCCGGGACACCGTCCCTCTCCCGACGCGGGGCCCATTCTACGCCCTCGTCAGGCGAAACGGGCTCAATGACTGGCGGAGGAATGTCCCGGAACGGTCTGCAACCCCACTGAACCGTCGTAGTCGCCTCGCGGAAGGCGTACGATGCCGATCTCCTGGAATGGCGGCGGCGTCATGCCGTCGCGGACATCCGTGATCCGGACGACTGCCGTGAGAACGCCCGCCTCCGCACCGGCGAAGGGAGACTCATGACACCACGCAGACTCTTCGACCTCACGTATCTCATCGGCGTGCCAGTTGCGGCCGGTTGCCTGTTGGTCGTGCCGGCGGCGGGCGGAGGCCAAGAAACGCATCCCGGCCAGGAAACAGTGCCCGCGCCGACACCGCCGTTGGGATGGAACAGCTGGGACTCTCACGGCTTGCGTATCAACGAGCAGCAGTTCCGCGAGAACGTGGAGGCGTTTGCGACGAAGCTCAAGCCCTTCGGCTACAGCTACGCGGTCATCGACGAGGGCTGGTACATGGTCAATCCCGAGGACAGGCAGAAGCCCGATCTGCTGAAGTACGCGTTGGACGAGAACGGCCGCTTCATACCCGTGCCGGCGCGCTTCCCCTCCGCCCTCCAGGGCGACAAGAACATCGGCTTCGAGGAGCTCGGCCGCTGGATCCATGCGAAGGGGCTGCAGTTCGGGGTCCACGTGATCCGCGGCATCCCTCGTGAAAGCGTCGCGCGCAACCTCCCCATCGAGCGCTCGGGCTTCAAGGCTCAGGACGCGGCCGATCAGAACGATCCCTGCCCATGGGACCCCACGAGCTGGGGAATCAAGGACAACGAGGCCGGCCAGGCCTGGTACGACTCGCTGGTCCGCCAGTACGCCGGATGGGGAGTCGATTTCCTGAAGGTCGACTGCATTGCCGACCACCCCTACAAGCCCGCTGAGATCCGACAGATCGCAAGGGCGATACAGCGCAGCGGCCGCGAGATCGTCCTGAGCCTCTCGCCGGGGCCGACGGCGGTCGAGCATCACGCCGAAGTCGGCGAGCTCGCCCAGATGTGGCGCATCTCGGACGACGTATGGGACCTCTGGGACACGGGTCAGCAGAAGTGGCCCATTGGCGTCAAGAACCAGTTCGATAACACGGCACGCTGGGCCCAGTACGCCCGGCCCGGCAACTGGCCCGATGCCGACATGCTGCCCATCGGGGAGCTCCGTCCCTTGCCCGACGTGGGCCCGGGTGCGCGGCACACGAGGCTGACTCCCACCGAGCAGCAGACCCTGCTCAGCCTCTGGGCGATGGCGCGCAGCCCCCTGATCGTGGGAGCCAATCTCGCCCTGCTCGACGAGGCGACCCTGCGCCTCCTGACCAATCCCGACATCCTGAGGATCGACCAGGCCGCCACGGGCTCGCGGCAGGTGGTGCGCGAGGGCGATCTCGTCGTGTGGACCGCAGACCTGCCTCGAGACCAGCACGCCTTGGCCGCATTCAACCTGGGTGAGAGGTCCATCGCGCTCGGGCGTTCTTTCGCGAGCTTCGGCCTGGCGACAGGACGATACGAGGCGGAGAATGCGTGGACCGGAGAGCGCCTGCGGCCGAGTGCGAACCTCAGCACGACACTCGAGCGGCATGCCAGCGTCGTTCTGATCCTCGACAAAGAATAGGCGCGTCACCGCAGTGACCGTGATCGCGGGGTCGCGATCCGTCACGGAGTCCTGCGGCGTTCAGAGATAGTGGAGCGCGGCCGCCGAGCCGCCGATGACCACCACCTCGACCGGACTTTCCAGGGCATCGTCGACTGCCTCGAGCGAGTTGCTGCCGCAGGAAGGTCTTCATCGCTCTCGCGCGAACGTGTCGAACGTCGACTCGAAGTTGTCCAGGCCCATGTTCATAGTGAAGGGCGGCTCCACGCGGGTGGCGATCGACACGCTGCCGTAGCCGCGATCGCGGCTGCCGGCGCTATCCAGACCACCCTGCCGCGCCGGTCGCCTCGAGCGGCACGATTGGCATGGCGCCTACCGAGCCGGCGCGGACCGCTTCTGACTTGTTGGAGAAGAGGCCGTGGAAGGCACTCGTGACGTCGGAGCGCGAGTTGCAGAGGGTGAAGAGCTGGAGGAAGACGAGCGTCGTGAACGCCATCGTGTGCGCGTAGGCCATCGTTCCCTGGCCTTCGATCATGCCACCGGGCAGGCTCGCCTCGAGCACGAGCAGCGTGCCGACGGCGATGACGACCCCGACAAGCACTGCGAGGAGCCGGTGAAGTTGTTCGACGCACTGGCCGAGCGCATCCGGCCTCGCGGTCCGACACGCGATCAAGCCTTGGGCTTCGCCATCCCGTGCATGGTGAGCCAGGTCACGAAGGCGTCGAACCAGCCGGTGCTGGTCGTTTCCTTGGGGTACATGCCGAAGCCGTGACCACCCTGTTCGTAGAGGTGGAACTCCACCGGCTTCTTCGCCGCACGCCAGCTGTCGATCAGCCCGAACCCGGCGTTGCCGAACAGGGGATCGTCGGCGGCGAGCGCGACGAACAGCGGCGGTGCGTCGGCGGGGACGGTCACCGGAGCCAGCGGACCGTAGATGTCGCCGATGAACGCCGGCCTGGCGTCCTGCCCGACCAGCGCCGTCGCCATGGTCAGCATGGCGCCCGCAGAAAAGCCCACCATGCCGATGCGGTCCGGATCGATCTTCCACTCGGCGGCGCGGCGCCGGATGAGGGCGAAGGCGGCGCGCGAGTCCGCGATCTGCGGCGCGAGGCGCGCCATCATCTCCTGCGGGTCCGGCCGTGGCGGCCGGCCCGCGCTGCTCGAGAACATCTCCTTCATCGAACGTTCGAAGCCGGCCATGTCCGGCGGGGTCTGGTTCAGCCGGTACTTGAGGACGAATGCCGCGACGCCGCGCTCGGCCAGCGCGCGGGCGACATTCCAGCCTTCGTTCTCCATCGACAGGGTTCGGAAGCCGCCGCCTGGAGCCACCACCGCGGCGGCGCCGCTCGCCCTGGCCGGGTCGGGCAGGAACGGCGTGATGGTCGCCACAGTGACGTTGCGGGCGAACTTGCTGCCGTACTGGGTGTGCCACGATTCCTGAGCCCTCGCGTCGGGGAGAGGGCCGGTGCCGATCTCGATCGCACCCGGCTGATCGGGGATGGCGATCGGCGTCATCTTGTCGTTGGCCTGTCCAAAGACAGGCGCCGCGAATGCACAGACCGTCGCCAAGACGCCCGCCCGTGCCGAGACGAATGCCGAAGGTATCACCATGGCTGTTTCACTCCCCTCCTGAGGATTCGCTGGTCCGCGCCGGACCCATTGGCAAATGTCGTGGACGGGCGCGCAGACACTCGACCGCCTTTCATACCGAGGCTGCAAGTGGTTGCTGGTGCTGGGATTCGAACCCAGACTGTGCCAATTTTAAGTCGGCTGCCTCTGCCAGTTGGGCTACACCAGCGCCGGACGACCCCCGCTCACTGAAGATGGTACGCCACCCGGCAGCGCTCTCGGGCGCCGGCCTCTATATCATTCAATGATAT
>Ga0335069_10009457_pt1 | contig 13877 bp, 9 predicted proteins | sample Lox_Sample_11_FD_206714 | JGI IMG/M metagenome (GOLD analysis project Ga0335069, IMG submission 206714) | Soil microbial communities from Loxahatchee National Wildlife Refuge, Florida, United States - Lox_Sample_1.1 | ecosystem: Environmental > Terrestrial > Soil > Wetlands | place: USA: Florida... | reverse complement strand
TTTCATGGCGGTCCCTTACTCCTTCTTCGAGGTGTACTTGGCGGTTCACCCGAAGACCTACCACCCGGCAGGACTCAGGTGAGGGACCGCCACCTCAAATCCCACGAAAACCGGGACAACCTCCTGGTCGAAGACGAAGTCCAGGCCGCAATAATGCATTGGGCGTCATTCGTACTTATGGGCGAACCCACATTAGTTGTCTGAACGAGTAACCACCGATCGCGTTGATTCGACGCCCGGAGTGTCGACGGGTCCGAGCCGGCCTGGATCGTTTGCCTGCGCATGAGTCCCGGCCAGGTTGCTTCAAAACCGGCGGATCCCCCGGCCCCAGCGGCACACCTGTGCCTACGTCACTGTGACGGGTTCGATGGACCCGAAAGCAGACTGCCATAATGGACGACGCCGCTAACGATCCACTGCCCACTCCGTCGAATAAGAAATTCCCAAGGCTTGCGACTCAGTAGCGGTAAAACCGATCAACCGACGGATCATCGCTGCCATTTCGCGCCCATCCTTAACGACGGTGAACACATCCAGCTTCAACACGTCGTCCTTGCCTTGCATGCCTTCAAACGAGGTCATCCAACACAGCTGGTCGAGGAATGACAGCACCGCATCGAGAGCCGCTGTGGCCACGGTCGCTAGGTCTGCGGCAGCGGGCAGCGCGGCTCCCGGCGCGACCTCCTCGAAACCCCAGCGAGCGCGCTGAGTCGCATCGATTTCGTTGTACACGTCATGCGGAATCAAGAGCTGAACGCGGCCATGTTCCTTCCCGACGTACGGCGCAGGCTCCGTGAGCGCTCCGACAGCACGCAGTGACTGGGAGTGAATCGTGTTGCGTAACTTGAACACTGTGCTCAATGCAGCTTGTGTAGCGTCGACATTTGCTATGCCCGCCGCCTGTGAATAGTTCGGTCTGAAATGTGCCGTGTACCAACCGCCATGGAACTTCGCGTTTCTGTCTGTACCAGGCAGCTGCAGTGCGCGATGTAACGATCGCGCTATCACGTCAACAGCACCGCACAACGACCACAAAATGCGGTCGACACAATCCGCCACATCGTCATAAGTGTCGAGTGTTTGGAGCGCCCCGAGGTGGAACCGAAGGTCATCCCACGCCTTGACAGCTCGAATCAACCGGCCAATCATCTCACTGCAGTCGGACTTGTATTGCCGCTGGATCACGTAGTCCGCTTTGGCCTCCCAGTAAGTGATACCCGGTGCCATCGCGTAAACCGCTGAGTGATACCAGGTCTGGCGGTTCGCTGCGAATTCGTTGTAGACCGGGTGCATTAGGTAGATCTGCTGCGTCCTCAGGTAGTGCGCAATGATCGGTATTGCTTGGGCGCGGGTGAACACATTCGCCTCATGGTTGGCCGGTACATCGCTACGACGGGCCACGGCGGACTCGCTCACCACAATGTCGGCGACCTGGCGACCAAGCTGAGTCAGCACCACATGGCGAGAAACGTCCTCTGCCGTTACCTCCGCTAGTTTGGTTCCGCGGTCCTCTGCGAACCCAAACAAGTTCTGAAACAGCTGCGGTTGGGGGCTGATGTTGCCGTGCGTCTCCCGCGTCCGGCTTTTGCCTCCGAATACGATTCGGTAGCCGTACTGCGGTCCCGGATAAGACGACCAACCCTTTTGGTCGGTGTAGTCGCGCAGGTGCACAACATTGGGGGTTCGGTCGCTCTCATCATCGGGGTCGTTGATCTTCGACATGTCGACAACCAGCGTGTCGACCGGCTCGTGCTTTGAAAGCAAGGCGTTTAGCACCCGCTGCGCCTCTAAATCTTCTGCGTTGGTTGGCTCGCCAAGCGAATCCCGGTCCAGCAGCACACGCAGGTGCCGAGGTCGCCGCCGAAGGCCAAACAGGTCACCTTTGTCCGCTTCGTCGGCGTATTCGCCAGGGCGGTCCCGTTGGTTGCGACGAAACGGGTCGTCCGTCATCACTTCGCGGTAGTAGTCCATCGCTGCTCCCGTAGCTCGATGCTGAGCAGGAAGGCTCAGCCGCCCAGAATACGACTGGCCTCGACAAACAACAGCGATATACACGCCGCTGTCACCCCTACCGCTGTCACACTGCTACCTGCGGTAACGTCCTGTCCCCAGTCGGACTCCAGCCGACTCTGAGCGGATTTTCAGTATGTACGGTGTCGCGACACCGTGGATAACCGCTGATATCCATGAACGAAGCCTATGCGCGCCATGGGCGTTATCATTAGTCGTCCTCATCACCGTGCATGAGGCTGGGTTCCACTGTGCCGACTCCGGTCGCGCGAAGCATCAGGTTGCCTCCGTGCGGTGAGCGGGATGGCTGGCGTGACGGCAGACAGCGCGCATCGGGCGGTGACCGCTGTGAGCGGCGTCGGTCAACGCCCAACGCACGGGTCTGGCTTGTTGATCACATGCCGGTTCGGCCGGCCGCACGGCGGGATGCCGACCCCGCGCGTAGGGATCGGTCCGGCTTTTGCGAGTCCGCGCGGGGTGGTCCAATACCGCCCCGGTTTGGTGATCGCTGTTGCCGGGGAACGAAAGCGGGGCGCCTGCGATGGTGGTTGTCGGTGTCGATGCGCACAAAGCTACTCACACGCTGGTCGCGGTAGATTCCGTTGGCGTCAAACTTGGCCAGCTGACAGTACGAGCCACCAACGACGGGCACTTGAAGGCGCTGGGCTGGGTTCGTATGACTTTCGGTGCCGATGTGGTCTGGGCGGTCGAGGATTCCCGCGGTGTGACGTCAAGGTTGGAACGGGACTTGCTCGATGCCGGTCAACGTGTGGTGCGGGTGCCCCCACACATGATGGCCCGGGTCCGCGCCTCGGGGCGCGCTCGGGGAAAATCCGATCCGATCGACGCGCTGGCTGCGGCGCGCGCTGTGTTGCGGGAACCCGATCTGCCGGTGGCCAGCCACGATGGGGTTACGCGTGAGTTCAAGTTGTTGGTCGATCGACGCGACGACCTGGTAACGCAGCGCACCGCGGTGATCAACCGATTGTTATGGCGCGTGCATGAACTCGACCCATCGCATTCGCCGGCGCCCGGGTCGTTGGATCGGTACAAAGCCCAACGCGCGCTTCGTAGTTGGCTGGGAGACCAGCCGGGGCTGGTGGCCGAACTTGCGCGTGACGAGCTGGCCGCCGTGGCGGATCTCACCGAGGACGTCAAGGTCTTGGATAAGCGGATCGCGGCACGGGTGCAGGAGCTCAACCCGTTGCTACTCAACATTTTCGGGTGCGGCCGGCTGACTGCGGCCAAGGTTATCGGCGAGGCCGCTGCGATATCGCGATTCCGCAGTGAAGCCGCGTTCGCCAGCTATGCGGGAGTGGCGCCCATCCCGCACTGGTCGGGCCCAAATCAGGCAAGGGTGAAGCCGACGCGATCGGGGAATCGGCAGCTCAATGGGGCGTTGTATCGCATTGCGCTGAGCCAGATCCGGTCGAAGGGCCCCGCTCACTTGTACTACCAGAAACGCCGCGGTGTTGGTGACTCGCATCTTGAGGCCATGCGGCGCATCGAACGCCGGATCGCCCGCAAGGTATTTGGCTACTTGCGGATCGATCAGATCAACTGGGCCCAAGCGGAATTCCCGCACAACCAATCAGACCCCGCACAGTCGGTCACCCTGGCATTGTGCAGCGACGAGCGACAGGGGTCGCGCGCAGTGGATGGCGTAGCGATTGACGATCCTGACCTTCGCCAGATCGGCGCTCGGCTACGCGCACTTCGGAACGACGCGGGGCGATCGCAGCAGCAGACCGCGGTGGCGGTCGGGCTGACCAGGACCTCTATCGCCGACATCGAGGCCGGCCGGAAGAACATCACGTTGCATACGCTCTACGCATTGGCCGAGCACTTTGGTGCCGACCCTGCCGAGTTACTCAGACCCGGGGCGGGTTCGCCGAGCTGCTGATGCCGGGGGGTGGAACGGTTACTTTCGGCCGCCAGGAACGTAAACACGCTATCCGTAGGAGACCGCGTTTGATTGAGCCTCCACCGCTATTTGGCGTTTGTCCAATTTTATTTCTTCGTCGAATGCGAGGTCGAGGCGCCCGTCGATCCACGCGGCCACCGCGTCAACTGGGTGCCGCGCCTACCCCATATGCCGGCTCAATGGTGCGGATGGCAGATTGCCTGCAGATCCTTTTGCTCGTCGAGCATTCCGACGATGGTATTCAGGTAGGCGGTCTTGCTGTTGACGATGACCTCGGTTGACGCCCCTGCTGATTCGTCCCTGCGAATTTGTTGGAGCAGCGCGACCGCCTGAACAGGTAGGTCGGCGATCCGGTGCAGATGCCCACCGACAGCGGTCGTAGATGCTTGGCGCGCAAAGGTTTGCAATTGATCCGACCAACTGCGGTATTGGGCAAGGTCGGTATCGCTGATCTCCCCCGCCCATGCCGCGAGGTCGGCGTTAAGGTTGAGATTGATTGCCGCATCGGCGGTCTGGCAGCCCGGCGCCGGTCGACTCGACAGAAACGCCATGGCGCCCACGGCGACGCCAATCACGATAAACAGAGGGATCAACGCCCACAGACGCCTAACGGGCACCTCCACCGCGGCATCGGTGTCCATGGGTGTACCACGCTCACTGGCCGCGGCGCGCAGGACCTCGTGATGTGGGGTGAGTCGACGCCTCCGATACCCAAACCACGCGGTGTCTAGCGACCGCAGGTCGCTACACGATCAAAACCATTGCCCGCCAACTCGACAACGCTCACCAACAGATTGCCGCTCAATACCGCATCCTGACCGGATAGAAATCACCGGTAGGGGACCCGGCGCATCTTGGCGGCCAGCGCTTGATCCAGCTCCGAATCAACGGCCGTCAAGGCTCTGAAAAGTGCACGACTCATCTAGGGCGGAGTGTAAATTGTGTGCTCACAGTTCCGGCAAGAGTGGGAACGGTGCATCCGTCCGCAGCGGCAGTGCGTTACTCCGACAAGCACCTGGGTCGGGCCGAGCTCCGCGTGGCATTCGGGGCACCGTGGTGGACCCGGTTCCTCCCACCTATCCCCGCTCCACGGCCCAGGACTCCCGAAGCTGGCCCAAACCGCAAGGTAGCCTCCGCGACGGTTACTGTTCGCGCTCGTGGCTCAGGGATGGTCGACAGAGGATCTGATCGCGTCATGGACGTTGGTCGATGGGGACTGGCATTTGGTCGGGAACAAGACCGGAGCGACTCGACTGGGTTTCAGTCTGGTCCTGAAGTTCTTTGAGGTCGAAGCTCGTTTCCCGAGCGATGCATCTGAATTTCCTGCTGCTGCGCTGACATACGTGGCTGAGCAGGTCAAGGTGGATCCCGGCGAGCTGGCAGCTTACCGTTTCAGCGGCAGAACGATCGAGTATCACCGCGCCCAAATCCGGGACGCCTTCGGGTTTCGCCAGTTCACTCGCGCTGATGAGGACAAGCTTGCCAACTGGCTGGCTCACGAGGTGTGTCCGGTGGAGCTGCGCGACGAGCAGCTGCGTGAGGCGGTGCTGGTTCGGTGCCGGGCAGAGCGCGTCGAGCCGCCTGGTCGGATGGAGAGGATCGTCGGTTCTGCACGGGCGGCGTTCGAGCAGCAGTTCTGTGATCGCACCGTGGGCCGCCTCGACGAGCACTGCGCGGAGCGGCTGGAGGATTTGGCGTCGCGGCAGCTACTTGCGGAGTTGAAGGCCGACCCGGGCCAGGTTGGGCTTGAGACGTTTCTTCGGGAGATCGACAAGCTGAACGCGATCCGCAGCCTACGGCTTCCGGCGGACTTGTTCGATGACGCATCGGAGAAGCTCGTCGAGGCGTGGCGCGCCCGGGCCGCTCGGTCCTATCCGTCGGATCTGCGAACCGCACCGCGACCGGTTCGGCTGACGCTGCTGGCAGCGTTGTGTTGTGTCCGTGCGGCCGAGATCACCGATGCCTTGGTGGATCTGCTGATCGGGCTGGTGCACAAGATCAACGCGCGGGCCGACCGGCGGGTGGAACGGGAGTTGATCGATGACTTGCGACGGGTGCGGGGCAAGGAGGCGATTCTTTTCCGGCTGGCGGAGGCGGCGGTCGGGCACCCCGACGACACCGTGCGCGAGGCGCTGTTCCCGGTGGTCAGCGAGAAGACGTTGCGCGCGCTGGTGTGTGAGGCGAACGCGACCCAGCAGGTGTTCCGGGATCGGGTGCGCACTGTGCTGCGCAGCTCCTACTCCACGTACTACCGGCGGATGCTCCCGCCGCTGCTGGCGGCGCTGGAGTTTCGATGCAACAACACCGCCTACCGGCCGATCATGGATGCTCTGCAACTGCTGGGCCGCTACGCCGACGTGGATGGCAAGGTCAGGTTCTTCGCGCGGGCTGATCGTGTGCCGATGGACGGTGTCGTGCCAAAGGCGTGGCGCGAGGCTGTACTTGATGAACGCGCCCATGTCGAGCGCATCCCCTACGAGCTGTGCACGTTGATCGCGCTGCGGGACGCGCTGCGGCGCAGGGAAATCTACGTCCACGGTGGGAACCGATGGCGGAACCCAGAAGACGACCTGCCGGGCGACTTTGACACCGCCCGAGAGGTGCACTACGCCGCACTGCGACAACCCCTGGACCCGACCAAGTTCGTCACCGACCTGCGGCAACGGATGCACGACGCCCTGAGCCGGCTCGATCAATCGCTTGTCGACAGCAGCGCCGGCGTCACGATCACCACCCGCCGCGGTGAACCGTGGATCACGGTCCCGCGGTTGGACGCTTTGCCCGAGCCGGCGAACCTGGGCAAGCTCAAAAACGAGGTGATCCGCCGCTGGGGCACTCTCGACCTACTCGATGTCCTCAAGGACTCCGACTACCTTGCCGAGTTCACCAGCGAATTCACCTCCGTCGCCTCGCGAGAGGTCATCGACCGGAACACGCTTCGGCGGCGACTCTTGCTGTGCCTATTTGCATTAGGGACAAACATGGGCGTCCGTGCGATAGTAGCTACCGGCGAACACGGTGAATCCGAGGCCGAGTTGCGACACGTGCGCCGGCACTTCATCACCCGCGACAATCTGCGCCGAGCTATCGCCAAGCTGGTCAATGCGACGTTCGAGGCACGCGACCCGAACTGGTGGGGCACCGGCACGGCCTGCGCGTCGGACTCCAAGAAGTTCGGCTCCTGGGAGTCGAACCTGATGACCGAGTGGCACCAGCGCTACGGCGGGCCGGGTGTGATGATCTACTGGCACGTCGAGCGCCGATCCACCTGCATCTATTCCCAACTCAAGTCGTGCTCTTCCAGCGAGGTAGCGGCCATGATCGAAGGATTGCTGCGCCACTGTACAGACGTCGACGTTGAGTCCAATTATGTTGACACGCATGGTGCTTCGGTGGTTGGGTTTGCCTTCACCGAACTACTTGGGTTTCGGCTGCTGCCGCGGCTGAAAAACATCGGCGCGATCCGGCTGTACCGCCCCGATGCCGCCGTGGCCTACGCCGAGCTTACTTCGGTACTGACCCGCCCGATTCGGTGGGACCTGATCACTCAGCAGTACGACCAGATGGTCAAATACGCCACAGCGCTTCGACTTGGCACCGCTGAGTCCGAGTCGATCCTGCGCCGGTTCACCCGCGGCGGCCCCAAGCACCCGACCTATCAGGCGCTTGAAGAACTCGGGCGTGCGGTGCGAACCATCTTTGCTTGCGATTTTCTGTCCTCACCCGAGCTGCGCCGCGAGATCCACGGCGGTCTACAAGTGGTGGAGCACTGGAACTCCGGCAACAGTGTCATCTTCTATGGCAAGGACGGCGACCTCACCGGGCCGGACCGGGAACACGCCGAAGTCTCGATGCTCGCCCTTCACCTGCTCCAGTCCGCGTTGGTCCACATCAACACACTGCTGCTACAAGCTGTCCTGGAGGTTCCCCAGTTCCATGATCTGATCGGCGAGGACGAACTGCGCGGCTTGACAACGCTTTTCTGGACGAACATCAACCCCTACGGGCGGTTCAGGCTCGACATGAGCACCCGTCTGGACCTGTCCAGCGGTACTGTGCCTGCAACTGAATCCGTTGTTTAACAGGGCAATTGAGGCCGCGCGGCGCCTCAAACGCCATACGGGGTCAAGCCCACCCCAACGACATCGCCGACACCCTCAACATCCACCGTGCCACCCTTCTACCGCGCACTCCACGGAGACCAAACCGCCGACTGACCTTACCTTGCGGCTCAGGACAGCTTCGGGAGTCCTGGGCCTAGTTGGCCTGCTTCTTTGTTTTTCATGATCCGGAGATCGGCCCGATTTACCTCGGTTTTCAGCTCGATGACCGCGTTGGTCGTCGGATCCAAGCCCCATAGGTTGTCGGGACCTCCGTCTTTAATTTCTTTATCGGGCCGGGTGGATGCGAACCCGAGATGAAGGCCGAGCAGTTTAAGTTGTTGCTCGGCGAGGTCGTGAGTTTCGCGCAGACCCCACACGATGTTGTCGAAGAGCGAGCCGAAGCTCAGCCGCAGCGCGTTCGCGTCGGTGTACATTTCCTTCAGATACGCAGCCGCGGCTGTTCCTTGCAGCGGAGGGCCTTTCACCGGTTTGGCAGGCGGAGAGACGTCCGCCTTGATCACCCCGGGGTTCAGTTCGCGAGCCCGGGCAATTGTCTGCTGGGCCTGCATGGGGTCGGTGAGTTGCTGATAGCCGGCGAGCTCTTCGAGGAACCAGCCCTCCTCTAAATCATCTGTTACCGTGTCGATCCCAGCGTTCAGCAGCAATACGGCTGCATCGACGTCGCCGGCGGCCGCCTTGTCGAAGGCGCGCCGCCGGGCGATCGCAATGTCGGTGATTTTGCCGTCACGGTCATACTCCACATCCGCGACCGCTTGCTTGGCCGCGGCAACCCAGTCATCATCGCGCTCCAGAAACATGTTGAGCGCGTGGCGGATCTCGGTGATCCCTTCGTTCTCGATTTGGTCGGCGATCTTTTGGCTGAGTTCGATCTGCTTGCGGGTAACTGGAGAGTAAAAGGACCGTAGCTTCGGGTCGCGCAGCGTCAGAGCTGTCTCGCGGGTGAGCAGCAGGACTGCGCAGTAGTCTTCGAGGTCGCGGATGCCCCGGCCCATACCTTGTTCGACTCGCTGCACCTTGCGCGCCTGGAAGGTTGTTGACCCGGTAAGTGCGGCAGATTCACGTTGTTCAGCACCTGATAGCGGTGTGGGAATGCCATCGACGATGAGGAGCCGGCAGGCATCGTGCGGTAGGTCGACGCCGTCGTACTTGTTGATTAGGACCACGACGCCGACATGTTCACCGGCAGTGAGGCGGTCGATTACGGGGCTCATCGTCTTCACGTTGACGGTTACGTCGGCGAACTGTTCCCAGGCCGTCGCCCGATACCCACTCGGCACCAGCACGACGACGTTGATCGGCTTGTCGGTCTTGATCCCGTCGCCGTCCCGGTCTCCATCGGCGAACTCTCGGGCTAGTCGTTGGACAGTGACTTCGGAAAGGCTTGGGTTTATAGACATCGGTGCCAGGATGATGCGGTCGCCGAGGTCTGAGGCACGTTCGGGGGTGATCGGATCCCGAATGCTGTCGGGTGCGGCACCGAGCTCGGTCACGAGGATGCTTTCATCGGTCAACGTTGCGGTCAGGTAGACCCGCCTGCGCGCCTGAGAGAACGCCGGGATCATGTCGATAGCCGGGCAGGGCATCTTGATCTCGACTCCGCGGTGCGAGAACGTGATGATGGCCATCTCGAGGTTGTCGGCCACGAGCGGCCAGCCGAAATAGAACTCCTTGATGTCGTCGTTGTCGCCGTACTTCTTCAGGATCTCCAGCGCCGCGGCCGCTCGCTCGGCGGTCGCCTTTGGCGGCACTCGGAGTGCGGCACTGTAATCCTTATCCTTCAGGTCCGCAAAGGCTTTGGGGCTCTGACGCTTGAGATCCTCCGCGAACAGGTCCAATAACTCGCCGAATCCGGGGCACTCCGGGGGCAACGTCGGACAGAATTGGTGCCTAGCCGCGGCAAGTGCGGAGTGCGCGTCGTCGACGATCACGGTACCCAGCTGGGTGACCGGTTTCTGTCCCCGCACACCGAAGGCGCTGCGACCGTTGATCAACTTCTCGAAGGTGCTGACCAAGATGGCACCGCCGGCAAGAAATCGCTCGTCATGGCGATCGGTCGTCACCGCGATCCCGTTGGGGGCCTCGTCCACCACCTGCTTGATAAGGTAAGTGTCGGGAACGAGGTAGACGACCGGGCCGAAGCCTTCGTTGAGGCTTGACTGCCCAATCAACAGTCCGACCAGCGTCTTGCCGCCGCCGGTGTTCTGCTTAATCACCAGGTCAGGCTTGTCGCGGCGATCGAACCACTGCTTGAGTACCTCACCCTGTTCGGGCCGCAGCCGAGACCACGGTTTGTGGGGCAGGGCGGTAAAAATGTCACGTGGTTGGAGCAGCTTCGCGCCGTTGTCGGCGTTGATTTTGTCCCAGTTGATGGGCATCGGACCTCTGTTAGAGCTGGTGAACTGCGGCGAAGCTGGCGGTGTTCGAGTCTACCGGGCAAGCCGGGGATGCTCGTGGCTCGCAGCACCCCCCGGTGGCGGCAGCGAACCATCGCCAGCACCCACTGCCAGCGATCCCAACCGACCCGACGCATCAGCGCACGACTTCGTCGACGTACTGGACTACGCCGGCCAGCTGCAGGCCGCGTATCCGCGCTTCCACCCGATGTCAGCCGCGTCGACTATCCTGGAGGAACTTCACTGAAGGTGGTGTTTCGAGTGACCGAGCTGCAGAAGGCCAAGCGCCGAGTCAAGGCAGTGCGCGCGATCCGCCGCAGCACCGAACTCGAAGGTTCTCGCAGCACCAACGCCACGCGCGCCGACCAGGTCGCCTACGCCCGCGGAACCATCACCGCCGCCCAGCTGCGCGATCGTGTCCGGCGCCGGTACAACCTGAAGTAACTGAGCCTGGAGTGCCGCATCCCTGGGACACCGGCGATCTCGAACGGAACTGGCAGGGCTATTTCATCCCCGGCACGAGCATTCTGAGGAACCGAGTCGGCGCTCAGACACCCGAGGCGCTGCGCGACGCGGAGAACGATCTCGTCGAGGCACGTGTTATCGAACTCCGTGAGGCCCCCGAACTTCTGGGCGACCGCACATATGATCTCACGTACCTGCGCGCGATCCACTGTCAGCTCTTTCAGGACGTGTACGTCTGGGCCGGTGATCTGCGGACCGTCGGCATCGAGAAGGGCGGCGAGTCCTTCTGTCCCCCGGGCAGCATCAGCCAGCCGATGACCCATGTCGCCGCAGAGGTCCACCGGCTCAACCAGCTCAAGGAGGTTCCCGAGGCTGAGCTCGCACCCACCGTCGCGTACCTGTACGACTACGTGAACTTCGCCCATCCCTTCCGGGAGGGCAATGGCCGCTCCACCCGCGAGTTCTTCGACCTCCTCCTCTCCGAACGCGGCGCCGGACTCGACTGGCAGAAGACCGACCTGACCGAGTTGCACAGCGCATGCCACACTGCGCGAGCCAAATCCGACCTCGCAGGACTGACTGCGATGTTCGCGAAAATCCTCGATGATGACCCCGCATACGAGTTCTGATCGGGCCGGGTAGTAGTCAAACGCGCCCCGCTACGCCGCCGATACACACGCAGTGACATAGCTGTCTGAGGGCGCAGCCTTTCCCACCTCTGCTCCTGTCAGCGTCAATACCACCGAATCAAATATGGCACCGTATCGGTAAAAAATTCTATTATGTTGTGTTGCAGCGGAATGCGACTACCACGTCTCGTTTTCGTTGGCGCCTGGGTTTGGCGTCGAGGCCCAGGACACATGCCGCGGCTGCCTACCCAGCGTTCTGATTCCGCCGCCACTGGTGGACCTCGGAGACAGCCTCGGTCCTGCTGATGCGGCCATCGCGGAATCGCTGAAAGATGTTGTCGCTGTTTGGGTCTACCCGACCGTATCTAAGCCGTAAAGCGGCTTCGACGACGGCAATTCCCGACCGCGAAAGCTCTGTGGCCAAGTGCGGGCGTTGGCCATCTTGGGTAAGCCGGATCCATTCGATGATGGTGTCATCCTCACCGTCGAGTCCATTTAGCTGTTCGCGGACCCATTGTTGGTGGAGGGCCTTTGCCTTCTTGACTTCCCAGGCGTAGTAGGGGCCTTCTGGTGCGCCAAGATGGTTCGGTCGGGCAGGGACGATGACCTCGTCGAGCAAGGCTTTGAGAATGGGTGTCATCCAGCTGTGCTGGGGAGTTCTGCGGTTATTTGCCGGTGAGGGCTGAGCTTTGATCCGGGCAAGGTCGGCGGCGAAAGACAGCTTGGCGTCGCTGGCATCCTTCGTCGCGGCTGATCGACCGTAGATTATAGGATCGAAAACGCCCTCGGTGAATTCCTCTGTGGATGTTGATATCTCCGCGGCGAAGTCACGCAGCATCGCCCTGACCACGGGCGACTCAACCCTTGACGCAGCCGATTTGACGTACTCGCCACGCTCTTTGAGCACTGTGATCAGCTGGCTGGAAGTCCAACCCAGCTGTTTGGCGAGTTCGTAAACACGCATCATTTTGCCGACGCCTATGTCCCAGCTCCGGATCGTGCCTGGGAGGCACTCTGACCGGAACCGTTGTTGCGCTTATGTGCGCGCTGCCGAGCCTTAGCCAAGATTTCCAGTGCTGCCTGGAGGACCTCGGGATTGGCCATGCCCGCCTCTAGATCATCTTGGCGCAGGAACCCGACGTCGTTGCACACTAAGCCGCCCACCACGTAGGTCAGCCGTACACTTTCTGGCAAATCGGCGTCGAGTACCCCCTCCCCCTCAACCATCCGCAACATATGGCGACGGCGTTCACGGCTGAGATTTGGCATGACGTGACCTGTGGCCGTGGCGTTTTCACCGTCCGGGCGGATCGACGGAAGGTTGGGCCCAGGAGCGGCCCCTCGGCGCCCGGGCTTGGTGGGCGCCAGGTAGCCGCGGCGCCGGGCCATGGCAATCCAGTCGCGGATCGTGGCTTCGGGGCGGTCGAATACCTCAGACACACGCTTAACCGCACCGCGACCACGCCGGGCCTCCCAAACGTAAGTCTCGGCCACATCAATGAGCAGCTCGTCACCAAGTTCGGGCCGCCCGCGGCGTCGGGCTGCGGATGCCGAGAAGTTCTCCAAGGCACGACGCTGTTCGTCGGTCAGTTCATCGGGCATCAGGTCGGGCCCAGGGAACGATCTAACGCCCTCCGTGCGCCACGAATCGTCGGCGAGCTGACGTTCGGTTCGCGTGATGATGTCACCGAGCGGGACACGGCGTAAGACATCGCTGTTGATTAGGGCCGGCGGATTTTGACTGTCTGGAAGCTCGAAGCCGTCCGGGGGTGAGTAGTTATCGTGCTCATCGAAGTAGCCCCAGTTGCGCCGAAAGAGTTCAAGCTCGGCAACTTCCAAGCCTCGACCACGATTAACTAGCACCGCATACACGGTTACGGGAAGCTGCTCGGAGTTGTACACGATGTCACAGACATATCCGGGTCCCCGGGGCTTCTCCTTGACGTAAATCTCGAGCCGGTCGGTGGGCCAGTCCCCGTCAGCATCAATGTCTGATGCATCGACCTCGTCGTCGTTACGCGGGCCGAATCCCATATCGAAGAATGACCCTTTGGTCAGGTCCAGGAGCTGCCCCACCCTGCTGCGGGTGTATGACAAGTCCCGAATATTCAGATCGGGATCGTGGATGAAGTCGATTTCTTCGCTCTGTCCCATAGCTTGAGAATAACCCCGCAGGACAGCTTAAGAGCGGGGAAAAGCTGCCGAGTTAGCCGGCGGAATAACTCAGCGCTAACCGTCTGCGTGCCGCGGTAGTGCCTTAGCTACTTCGACCTGAAAAACCCGCCGACTTTTTCAGGTCGAAGTAGCTAACAGCCCCGCGCGTATCTCGTCG
>Ga0335069_10009456_pt1 | contig 13878 bp, 11 predicted proteins | sample Lox_Sample_11_FD_206714 | JGI IMG/M metagenome (GOLD analysis project Ga0335069, IMG submission 206714) | Soil microbial communities from Loxahatchee National Wildlife Refuge, Florida, United States - Lox_Sample_1.1 | ecosystem: Environmental > Terrestrial > Soil > Wetlands | place: USA... | reverse complement strand
GGTGAAGGGTCTGGAGCAGCATCCGGACGTCGCCATCCTCTCGGACGAAATCTACAGCGAGATGCTCTACGGCGGCCGCCAGCACACCAGCCTGCTGCAATACGAGTCTCTGCGCGACCGTGTCATCATGCTCGACGGCTGGAGCAAGACCTACGCCATGACCGGTTGGCGCATGGGCTACGCCGTGTGGCCGAAGGGCCTGGCGGAGCACGCCACGCGCCTCGCCATCAACTGCCACTCCTGCGTCAACGCGGCAGCGCAGTGGGCGGGCGTCGCCGCGCTCAAGGGACCCAAGGACGATGTCGCCAAGATGATGACGGCGTTCGACGAGCGCCGCCGCATCATCGTCAAGGAGTTGAACAACCTGCCCGGCTTCTCCTGCGTTGATCCGAGCGGCGCCTTCTACGCCTTTCCGAACATCAGCAAGACCGGCTTCCAGGCGAAGAAGCTGGAACTCGCCCTGCTCGAGGAGGTCGGCGTCGCCGTCATCGCCGGCACCAGCTTCGGCGCCTATGGTGAAGGCTATCTGCGCTTCTCCTATGCCAACAGCGTCGAGAACATCCTCGCCGCCTGTGATCGCATCCGGAAATGGCTGCCGCAGCGCAAAGTCGCCTGACGCGCCGCCGTAGGGACGCTCAGAGCGCCAGCGCCACCGCGACCGAGGCGAGGAGAAGCACCGCGAAGGTCACGTTTATCACCCGGTTGCTTCGTGGGTCCCGGAAGAATCGCGTGAGCGCCGCTCCGCCGAGCAGCCACGCCAGGTTGACGACCGTGATGATCCCGACGAGCACGATCGCCTTCGCGATAGCGTCCAGGTCGAGACGCTCCCGTACCAGGACGAACCCGGAGAACAGCGCCGCCATGGCGGCGTAGCCCTTCGGATTGACGAGCGACAGGAACATGCCTCCGCCGAACGACGGCCGAGGACGCTCGTCGGCCTGCTCGGCCAGAGGCGGCGCCATCGCGATGCGCAGCGCGAGATAGATGAAATAGACCATGGCCAAGGCAACCACGACCGGAGCCGCGCCCGGCAGCGCCAACAGAACGCCCCCCACTCCGCTCGCGATGATCCCCATCACCACGATCATGCCGATGACGATGCCCGTCATGTAGGTGAGCCCGCTTCGGGCGCCGAACGCGGCGCCCGTGGCGGCCAGGCTCAGCGTGGCCGGCCCGGGGCTCCCTGCGAGGGCGAGTGCGGCCAGGACGAAGCTGAGCAGTCCTTCCACCCGAACGACCTCCGTATCGCGCGACCTTGACGCGATGGGAGCATCCTATGGACGACACGGTGGTGGGCGTCTTGAATGATCGTGCACCGTGCCGGGCCGGGACGGCGGCGCTTGACGATCTGTAACATAAGCAGGCTAATCGAGTTTCGCAGCGTGCATCCGACTTTCGTAGAACCTGCAGACGAGGGAGAAGATTGCCATGTTGCATCGTTCGAGACGTTATTGGCTTGCCGGAATGGCGACGGCGCTGCTGACCGTGCTTGGCGCCACCGGCGTCCAGGCCGCGGCGCCCGAGGGCCTCAAGAAGATCGACCACATCCTCGTCGTCTATCTGGAGAACCGCAGCTTCGATAATCTCTACGGCCTGTTCCCGGGCGCCAATGGCCTGTCACAGGCCGACGGGGCTGCCCTGCAGGTGGACAAGGACGGGAAGCCCTACGCCACGCTGCCGGCGGTCATGAACACCAACAAAAATCCGGCCGTCGTCGACGACCGCTTCCCGAGCGACCTTCCCAACAAGCCTTTCGATCTCGCGAAGTACGTCACGCTCGATCAGATGACCGGCGACATGGTGCATCGCTTCTATCAGGAGCAGGTGCAGATCGACGGCGGCAAGATGGACAAGTTCGCCGCCTACTCCGACGCGGCCGGTCTGGTCATGGGTTACTACGATGCCAGCCAGACGGAACTGTGGGCCTACGCCCAGAAGTACACGCTGGCCGACAACTTCTTCCACGCCGCCTTCGGTGGCTCGTTCCTCAACCACATCTACTTCGTCTGCGCCTGTGCGCCGAAATATCCCAATGCGCCGGACGCCCTGAAGGCGCAGGTCGGCTCGGACGGCATGATGACCAAAGACGGCGCGCTCACGCCCGACGGCTATGCCGTCAACACGATCCAGAGCAGCTTCCAGCCGCATTCGGCCAAGATCACGGACGCGACGAAGCTATTGCCGCCGCAGGACATGCCGACGATCGGCGACCGCCTGAGCGAAAAAGGCATCAGCTGGGCCTGGTATTCCGGCGGCTGGAACGATGCGCTGGCCGGCAAGCCCGATCCTCTGTTCCAGTTCCATCACCAGCCCTTCATCTACTTCAAGCAATTCGGCGACGGCACCGACGCCAAGAAGCAGCATCTTAAAGATGAAGCGGACATGATTGCCGCCATCGGCGACGGCAGCCTGCCGGCGGTGTCGTTCTGGAAGCCGATCGGGGAAGAGAACGAGCATCCGGGCTACGCCAACGTCTCCAGCGGCGATCACAAGGTGGCGAGCGTCCTGCAGAAGATCGAGCAGAGCCCGCTCTGGGCGAGCACGGCCGTGATCATCACTTATGACGAGAACGGCGGGGCATGGGACCACGTGGCGCCGCCGAAGATCGATAGCTGGGGCCCGGGCACGCGGGTGCCGGCCATCATCGTGTCGCCCTTCGCAAAGAAGGGCTTCGTGGACCACACGCAATACGACACCACCTCGATCCTGAGGTTCATCGAGCTGCGCTATGATCTCGCGCCGCTCGGAACGCGCGACGCGTCGACCAACGATATGACGAACGCCTTCAGCTTCTGAGCCTCGCGCGAGCCTCCCAGGCGGCGGCGCTCCGGACGGTCGGGGCGCCGTTCGCCGGGTGGCCGCGACACCGACCTTCCGAGGCCATTGCCAGCGGCGGCGACCGATGATCTAGTCTTCATCCATGGCGCGGACGTCCAGGGGTGGGTCTGGGCCTCTCTCCATCGCATCGACCTAGGGGACACAGCATCATGTCGCGGACAATCATTGGTCAGCCGACGCAGGCAACACCTCTTCCCGTGGCGACGCTTGCCCGGCTTCTCGGCGGCCTGGGCACTGTCGGCCTGATGGCCGGCCTGTCGCTCGGCTTCGCGCCCGAGGCCCAGGCGCAATCGAATACCTTCATCGATCAGATGCAGGGCACATTCAATCAGGCCTGCGACACCGTCGGTTCGGGGAGCCCCGACTGCGCCGGCGCCGGCCCGGCCACCGCCGGACAGGTCGAGGTCCAGAACGAAGGGTTGTCGCAGCGCATCATTGAGCAGCGGCTGCGTGAGCTGCAGTGTCCGCCGGAAGGCAACGCCAGCGCCCGGCCGGAATGCGGCCAAGGCGGCGCCAGCGCCGACAGCACCTCCTACGAGGGATTGAGCATCTTCGTCTCGGGCGACTACGAGAACAAGGACAAGGACAACACGGCCTTCGAGACCGGGTTCACCTCGAACAAGGGCGGTATCACCGCCGGGATCGACGGCCGCATCGGCACCCAGGGCGTGATCGGCGGCGCCGTGTCCTACGGGCACACCTGGGGCGACTTCGACCACGACAGCGGCGACTTCAATCTTGATTCAATCGGCGCCCTGCTCTACGGCTCGTACTATCCCAGCGACCAGAGCTTCATCGATGGAACGATCGGCGTCGCTGGCAAGAGCTATGCCATCAATCGCGGGTTCACCCGCATCGGCGGCGGCGGCGGTGCGCCGCCGATCACCCCTGCCGCCGGCGATACGCAAGGCCTCGAGTTCACCAGCAGCTTGAGCGGCGGCTACGACTTCACCTTCGGCGCCTTCACGATCGGGCCGCGGGCCGGCCTCAACTACCAGCGCACGCAGTACAACTCGTTCACGGAACACGGCAGCATCCTCGCCCTCCAGTACGAGGATCAGGTGGAGGATTCGCTGACCACGTCCGTGGGCGCCCAGGCGTCCTACGCCATCAGCACCGACTTTGGCGTCGTGGTGCCGCAGGTGAGTGCCGCCTTCGTGCACGAATTCCTGAACGACCAGCAGACGATCCATTCAGTCTCGGTCGCCACGGGGGCGGCGGTCGACTACCAGACGGACGATCCCGATCGCAACTATGCCAACGTCGGCGCCGGCGTCGTTTTCGTGCTGCCGGACGGAGTTTCGCCCTTCCTCAACTACCAGGCCGAAGTCGCCAACAGCATCGAGACGGTGCAGACGGTCACGCTGGGCATCCGCCTGGAGCTGTAGGGGAGGAAGCCCATGGCTGGTCGCATTTGATGCGGGATTCGCTCAATCCGTAAGCGATATGCCCGCTTCTTAGGCAATTCTTGCAGGCGGCCGCCATGCCACCTAAGCTTTCCAGGCGCGGAACCGGGCCGGATCATACGCTCGGCACCGCCCTTCTTGGATTGGCACGCGACTTGCTGTCTGTTTCCTGTCGATCGCTCGCGCGCTCGGCGATAGTTCGCGACCGCGCGGCGCTCGCGGCTTGCATCAGCTGGAATGGGACATGAAGAAAATCGAAGCGATCATCAAACCCTTCAAGCTCGACGACGTGAAGGAGGCCCTGCACGAAGTCGGCATCAAGGGCATCACCGTCACCGAGGCAAAGGGCTTCGGCCGGCAGAAAGGCCACACGGAACTCTACCGTGGCGCCGAGTATGTCGTCGACTTCCTGCCGAAGGTGAAAATCGAGATCGTGCTCGAGGACAATCAGGTCGAGCGGGCGGTCGAGGCGATTCAGCAGGCCGCACGTACCGGCCGCATCGGTGATGGCAAGATCTTCGTCTCGACCGTCGAAGAGGCGATCCGCATCCGTACCGGCGAGCGCGGCCCCGACGCCCTGTAGGGCGCCCCGGAACTCGAAACCGATCAAGAAGGAACAGACAGCATGGCCAACGAAAAAGACGTCAAGAAAATGCTCGCGATGATCAAGGAGCATGACGTCAAGTACGTGGATTTCCGCTTCACCGATCCGCGCGGCAAGTGGCAGCACCTGGCGCACACGGTCGCGACCGTCGACGAGGACCTGCTCACCGAGGGCGTGATGTTCGACGGCTCGTCGATCGCCGGCTGGAAGGCGATCAACGAATCCGACATGACGCTCATGCCCGATTGCGCGACCGCCGTCCTCGATCCTTTCGCGGCACAGACGTCGCTCGTCGTCTTCTGCGATGTCTACGAGCCGCTGACCGGCCAGCCCTATGCGCGCGATCCCCGCTCGATCGCCAAGGCGGCGGAGGCCTATCTGAAGCAGACCGGCATCGGCGACACCGCCTTCTTCGGCCCCGAGGCCGAGTTCTTCGTCTTCGACGACGTCCGCTACGAAGTCTCGATGAACCGCTGCTTCTACGAGTTCGACTCCGACGAAGGCCCGTACGTCACCGGCAAGGTGATGGAACAGGGCAACCACGGCCATCGCCCGCCGATCAAAGGAGGCTACTTCCCGGTGCCGCCGGTCGACGCGGCATCCGACCTGCGCGCGGAAATGACGACGACCATGGCGAACATGGGCCTCGCCATGGAAAAGCACCACCACGAGGTGGCGCCGAGCCAGCACGAGATCGGCCTCAAATTCTCCACGCTCGTGAAGTGTGCCGACAACATGCAGATCTACAAGTATGTCGTGCACAACGTCGCGCATTCCTACGGCAAGACGGCGACCTTCATGCCGAAGCCGGTCAAAGGCGACAATGGCTCGGGCATGCACTGCCACCAGTCGATCTGGAAGAACGAGAAGCCGCTGTTCGCCGGCTCCGGCTATGCCGATCTCTCGGATACCGCGCTCTACTATATCGGCGGCATCATCAAGCACGCGAAAGCGCTCAACGCCTTCACCAACCCGACCACGAACAGCTACAAGCGCCTGATCCCCGGATTCGAGGCGCCGGTGCTGCTCGCCTACTCCTCGCGCAACCGCTCCGCCTCGTGCCGCATTCCCTACGTGGCCAGTCCGAAGGGCAAACGCGTCGAAGTGCGTTTCCCGGATCCGTCGGCCAATCCCTACCTCGCCTATGCGGCGATGCTGATGGCCGGCATCGACGGGATCGAGAACAAGATCCATCCCGGCGATCCCATGGACAAGAACCTCTACGACCTGCCGCCGGCCGAGCTGAAGAACGTGCCGACGGTCTGCGGCTCCCTGCGCGAGGCGATCGGCTATCTCCAGTCCGACCTCGCCTTCCTCAAGAAGGGTGACGTGTTCTCCGACGATCTCATCGACAGCTACATCGAGCTGAAGTGGGAGGAGATCTACGATTTCGAGCACACGCCGCACCCGATCGAGTACAAGCGCTACTACAGCGTGTAGCTTCTTCCGCTAGATGGAAGCCAGCGCCCGCCGGAGAAATCCGGCGGGCTCTTGCATTGCCGAGCGTCTCCGCGCGAAAGCCGGGGGCCGCCGAACCGCAGCCCGTCCAGGAATCACGTCGCCGGCGTCAGGCGCCTGAGCAGGTCGGAGGCGAATTCCGCCAGGGTGTCGTCGCGGGCGCCCATGATGACGATGCGGTCGCCGGGGCGTGCCAGAGCGACGAGCTTGTCCCCGCAGGCGCTGCGATCGGCGAATGCCAATGCTTGCCGATGCCGAACCGCGACGCCGCGCGCGATGTCCTCGCTCGTCACGACCCGCTGGACGGTGCCGCCGTAGTAGACGGGCTCCGGCATCACCAGGATGTCGCCCTCGCGCAGATTGGCCGCGAAGCACTCGATGAAGGCGTCCTTCATGAGGCGTAGCGGCCCGAATCCGTGCGGCTGAAACAGGACGAGCAGCCGCCCGGGAAAGGCGTGCAGCGTCGCCAAGGTGGCCGCGATCTTGTCGGGATTGTGGGCGAAGTCATCGAAAACCGTCACGCCATTCGCGATACCCACCCGCTCGAACCGGCGCTTGATGCCGTTGAAACTGGCGAGCGCCCGTGCCGCGTCACCGAGGGAAATGCCGCAGGCGCGCGCCGCGCACAAGGCCGCGAGCGCGTTCGAGACGTTGTGAACACCCGGCATCTGCAAGCGCACGACCGCCCGCTCGCCGGTGGCGCGCTCGCCGACCTCGAAGTCGATGCTCTCGGGTGACGGCTCGATCCGATGCGCCCGCAGCTGTGCTCGCGGATCGGCCACGCTGTAGGTCGACGTCGCCCCGGGCGGCAGCGAGCCCGCCAGCGCCCGCGTCTCCTCATTGTCGAGATTGAGCACGGCCGTCTTCGCCTTGGCGACGAAGGCACGAAACAACGACCGCAGCTCGTCCATCGTCTTGTGGTCGAGCGAAATGTTGCTGACGACGGCGATCCGCGGATGGAACATCGCGATCGAGCCGTCGCTCTCGTCGACCTCGCTGACGAAGGACTCGCCCCGGCCGACCACGGCGCTGGCAAACGGGATCTGCGGGGTGATGAAGTTCTTCATGATGGCGCCATTCATGATCGTGGGGTCGCGTTCCGCCTGCCGGAGGATCCAGCCGATCATGCCCGTCGTCGTCGATTTGCCGCTGGTCCCGCCAACGGCGATGCTCTGCGGCGCCGCGTCGAAGAGCTGGGCGAGCAGTTCCGCGCGCCGCATCACGGGCACGCCCAGGCGCCGCGCCGCCTGCACGTCCGGCACAGTCTCTTCCACGGCTGCCGATGTCACGAGGATCTGCTCGGCCCGCGAGACGCCGCTGCCGTCCTGGGCATGAAGCCCGATCCCGTGCTGGCGCAGGAACGCAAACTTCGGCCCCAGCCGCCCCTGGTCGAGGGACCGGTCGGAGCCTTCGACAACATAGCCCTTGGCGCGCAGGATCAGGGCCAGCGGCAGCATCCCGCTGCCGCCGATTCCGCAGAAGAAATAGGGGCGCCCTTGATTCGGGCCAGAAGTCATGCGCACTGATCGCACAGCCGGGCGTGGCGGTAAATGGTAAGGAAGCGGATGATGCGCAGGCTGAGGGTGGGAATCGTTGCGCCGGGGTCGCGCCTGGAGCCATCGGCGGCCCAGCGCGTGATCGAGCTCGCCGCCGAGCACCATCCCGAGGTCGAGCTCACCGTTCATCCGCAATGCCACCTGTCGTGCGGTCATTTCGCGGGCGACGACGCGGCGCGCATCGAGGCGTTCCTGGAGATCGCCAACGATGCGTCGTTCGACGCGGTGTGGTTCGGCCGCGGCGGCTACGGCTCCTGCCGGGTCGCCGACGCGGCGCTGCCCAAGCTCAACGAGCCAGCGCGCCGAAAAACCTATCTCGGCTACAGCGATGTCGGGATTCTGCTGGCCGGGCTCTATGCACAGGGCTTTCAGGGCGTCGCGCACGGCCCGATGCCCGCCGACATCACCCGCGACGGGGGCGACGCGGCGATCGCGCGGTCGCTCGCCTATCTCGGCCGGCGCGCCGCCGATACACTAGAGCCGTCGATCATGTCCTCCGACAAGGTCGTTGCGTTCAACATGATCATCCTCAGCCAATTGATTGGCACGCCCCTGCAGCCGGATCTCACGGGCCACGTGCTGATGCTCGAGGAAGTCTCGGAGTACATGTACCGCATCGACCGCACGCTCTTTCACATCACCAGCAACCCGGCGATCCGGCGCGTCGCCGGCATCAGGCTCGGCCGCTGCAGCGCGATCCCGCCGAACGAGCCGGACTTCGGCCAAACGGAGGTCGAGATCACCAGGCATTGGTGCCGCGCGTCCGGTATTCCGTATCTCGGTCGCGCCGACATCGGCCACGACGCGGCCAACAAGATCGTGCCGTTCGGAGCGCCTCCGGCCGCGTGAGGCCGGCTTCAGGCCTGGCGTTCGATCACTCCGCCACGTCGAGCGCCTGCCTCGCAGCGCCGTTCCAGCCAGCGAGCCGCCTGGCCAGATAGCCGATGAAGTCGTGGATCTCGCGCTCGAGCCAGCTCAGGCGCCCGGGGCGCGAGAGCGGTGCCTTGGCACCCTGGTAGATACCCTCGACGACGGTGCGATCCTCCTCGTTCACCTGATCGAAGAAGGTGACGAGGTCGCGCTTGGCGGCTTCGGGATCCTCGAGCGACGCCAGCACTTCCGGCGCCAGGGCGACGCCGAAGCGGATCTGCACCTCCCCGATCGATTTCGGGCGCAGCGACAGGTACCAGAGATGGTCCGGCGCCAGCACGTACATGTGCGTGGGGAAGACCGTCGGCATGACGGAGGTGTGGCGCCAGCGCCCGTCGAGCCTTGCATTGTCGCGATGCGCCAGCCCGTACTTGGCGGTCTGGTCCTTCGTGAAGGTCTGGTAGGTGAAGGCGTCGAAGCTTCTGCTTGGAAACTCCGTCTCATCGGCCGGGAACCAGGCACCGACCGTCCGCTTGTGGGCGACCGGAAGGTGATAGCCCTCCATGAAATTCTCGGTCAGCAGCTTCCAGTTCGTGTTCCAGGCATAGTCCTCGGTGACGATGGGAACATAGTCCGGCGAGCCGTAGCGCTGCACGACGCCGAGCAACGGGGCCAGCTGCGTCGCGATGCTCGGCGCCTCCCTATCGAGCGTGATATAGATCCAGCCGTCCCATACCTCCGTACGGACCTCCGGCAGACAGTGCCGCCGTGGCTCGAAACCCGGGGTGCGCTTCATGTGCGGCGCGCCGATGAGGCGACCGTTGGTCTCGTAGGTCCAGGCGTGGTAGGGGCAGACGATGCGCCGCCGGTTGCCGCGTCCGTCGAGCAGCCGCATCATCCGGTGCAGGCAGACATTGGCGAAGCTGCGGATCTGCCCGTCCTCGCCGCGCACGATGAACACCGGCTGGTCGCCGATCGAATAGGTGATGTAGTCGCCGGCGTTGGGAATATCGGCCGCGAGTCCCGGGCACAGCCACCCGCGCGCAAAGATGCGTTCGCACTCCAGCTCGTAGAGCTCCGGGCTGCGGTACATGTCGGGCGGCATTGTCGTCGTCTGCTCGAGCGGAGCCGCCGCGAGGCCGACAAGATTTCCGAGGAGTTCGTCGAGTTGCTGCATGATCGCACCGTCCACTAGGGGCGCGCTACGCAGCCTACACCACGCTCCCAGCCAAATCGCTGGCGATTTTGGCCGGGTTGTACCTCCCAGCGGGGGATAAGCGGCGTCACCCCTCGATGACTAGACTAGATCGAAGTCCGCTCGACCCGAGGAATAAATCCGGGGACGCCGGTCTCCACCACCGGGTTGAAGCGAACCCGCTTCGTGACGCTGTCGCGAATCTCGCGCATGGCATCTTCGGGCAGGGCCGAAATTTCGAAGTTCTCCCGGATACGGCTTGGTGTCGTCGATGTCGTCAGGAAAGCGGTGCCGCGTTGCACGGCCCAGGCCAGTACCACCTGTGCCGGCGTCTTGTTCACGCGGCGCGCGATGGCCGTGATTGCGGGGTCATCCAATACCCTTGGTTCCAAGGCATGACCCAACGCCGCAAACGCCTGTACGACAATCCCGTTCTCCCGGCAGAAATCGAGGAGATCCCATTCGGGAAGATACGGATGCGATTCCACCTGCACGACGGCGGGCTTGATCCGCGCCGCCGCCACGATCTCCCGAAGCTTCTCCAACCCGATGTCCGACAAGCCGATCGACCTGCATCGGCCGCTGTCCACCAGGGACTCCAGCGCCCGCCAGGTCTCCACCAAGGTGACTCCTGAGTCGTAGATCACCCGCCCCTGTTGGTCCCGCGGGTCCTGATCGTCGCCCGGGCGGAAGGCGAAGGGAGTGTGGATGACGTAGCAATCGACATAGTCGAGCTGCAATCGGCGGCAGCTCGCATCGAATGCAGGCTTGACCCGCTCCGGCCGATGATTGGTGTTCCATATCTTCGTCGTAACGAACACCTCCTCCCGTCGGACCGTGCCCGCCTTGAACACGTCCTGCATCGCCTCGCCCACTTCTTTTTCATTGCGATAGCGCTCGGCGCAATCGAAATGGCGAAATCCGACCTCCAATGCAGTCTTGGTGGCTCGTCTGGTCGCGACGGGATCCGGAATCAGCGTGCCAAATCCCACTGCAGGGATCGCGCCCGATCCGTGCGTAATCGGAATTCGCGTATAGCGAAGCGCATCGGATGTCGTCATGCCTGTACTCCCTTTCTTGCCGCAGCCACGGGTCGACCCGCTGGGGTGGCGTCGATCATGCGCCGATGTCCACGACTGCCTGGGCGAAAGCTTGCGGCGCCTCCTGCGGCAGATTGTGGCCGACGCCGCCGGCAATGACCCGATGCGCGTACCTGCCCGAGAATTTCTGAGCATAGGCACTGGCATCCGGATGCGGTGCGCCGTTGGCGTCGCCTTCCAAGGTGATCGTCGGGACGCTGATCGTGGGTGCGGCCGCGAGGCGCTTCTCCAATGCGTCGTACTTCGCCTCGCCTTCGGCAAGGCCGAGGCGCCAGCGGTAGTTGTGAATCACGATATCGACGTGATCGGGATTGTCGAAGGCGGCCGCGCTGCGCTCGAACGTGGCGTCGTCGAAGTTCCACTGCGGCGACGCCAGCTGCCAGATGAGCCTGGCGAAGTCGCGGCGGTACTGGTCATAGCCGGCACGGCCGCGCTCCGTGGCGAAGTAGAACTGGTACCACCATTGCAGCTCGGCCTTCGGCGGCAGCGGCGCCTTCCCGGCCGCCTGGTTGCCGATCAGATAGCCGCTCACGGAGACCAGTCCCTTGCAGCGGTCCGGCCACAGCGCCGCGATGATGTCGGCACTGCGCGCGCCCCAGTCGAAGCCGGCGATCAACGCCTGCTGGATCTTGAGGGCATCCATGAGGGCGACGGCATCGACGGCGAGCGCCGACGGCTGGCCGTTGCGAATCGCGTCGTTCGTAAGGAAGCGCGTGGAGCCGTAGCCGCGCAAATAAGGGACGATCACCCGGTAGCCCGCCGATGCCAGTAGCGGGGCAACGTCGACATAGCTGTAGATGTCATACGGCCAGCCGTGCAGCAGCAGCACCGCCGGACCGTCGGCAGGGCCGGCGTCGGCGTACCCGACGTTGAGCACGCCGGCGTCGATCTGCTTCAGCGGGGCGAACGACGTATTGGCCCCCGGTTTGATTGCGGGCAGCGGGTTAGCCGGCGTCGATTGCGCATCCGCCGAGCTCACGATCCCGAGCGAGACTGCCGCAACGGTAGTCGCGGCCATGCCGCAGAAGTGTCGGCGATGGACGCTGATTTCAGACGGCATTGCGCATCCTCTGCATCATTTCTTGGGGGCAGCGCTGTGGTTGCCTCCCCCAGCCGACGGGTTCAAGTCAGACGAGGTTGTAGGTTACGGCGATATTGCCCTTCGTCGCCTTCGAGTAAGGGCAGATCCCCTCGGCGTCCTCGACCAGGCCCTGCGCGATGCTGCGGTCGACGCCGGGAATGGAGATATTGAGGCGGGCGCTGAGAAAGAACGCGCCGTTGTCGAGATGCAGGTCGACCTCCGCATCGATCGCCGTCTCGGGCGGCAGCTTGAGGTGCTTCTTCTGGGCCGCGAACGCGAGCGCGCCCTCGAAACAGGCCGACCAGCCGGCCGCGAACAACTGCTCCGGGTTGGTGCCGGGGCGGCCCGAGCCAGGGAGCGAGAGCTTGATATCGAGCTGACCGTCGGACGTGCGCGATACGCCGTTTTCGCGGCCGCCGGTGGTATGGGCCTTGGCGGTGTAGATCACCTTGCCGACGGCTCCGCTGGTGCTTTGCTGGGCGAGTTGGGTCATGGTTCTCTCCGTGATGTCCGTGATGGGGGGCGGCGCGCACGCCAGGTGCGCGCCGCTAGCGTCAGGCCGATTTGCGCAATGCCTTGAAGCTCGCGCGCATCTCCGAGACGAAGAATTCAGGCTGCTCCCAAGCCGCGAAGTGGCCGCCCTTCGGCGCCTTGTTGTAGTGGATGAGCTCGGGATAGGCCTTCTCCGCCCAGCTGCGTGGCGCCTGATAGAGCTCGTCAGGAAACGCGGTCACGGCAACCGGGATCTTGATGCCCCGCGGGTCGAAGAAGCCGCCCGTCGGATGGTGCGCGTTGTCCCAGTAGAGGCGCGCCGAGGAGATCGCCGTGTTGGTGAGCCAGTAGAGCGTGACGTTGTCGAGGACGTCGTCCTTCGTCAGGCCCTCGGTCTTCCCGGCGAAGACGCGGGCGATCAGTTCCTCGCTGCGCGCATCGTGGTCGATCATCCAGGCCGCGAGACCGACAGGCGAATCGGCGATCGCGTACAGCGTCTGCGGACGATTGTTCATCTCGATGGCGTAGCCGAGCCCGTTCTTGAAGAAGAAGTCGAGTTGATCCCAGGCGTGCTTCTCGTCGGGCGCAAGACCGGCGGGCGCCGGGCCGCCAGCGGCAAGCGCCTTGGAAACATCGGCCGGAACCGCGGCCGGCATGTTGGTGTGGATGCCGAGCAGTCCAGGCGGCTGCTGCACGGCCATGAACTCCGTGACGGCGTTGCCCCAGTCGCCACCTTGCGCCACGTACCGCGCGTAGCCGAGGCGCTGCATCAGTACGGCCCACGCCTTCGCGATGCGAGGCGGATTCCACCCCGGCGCGGTCGGCTTGCCGGAGAAGCCATAGCCCGGCAGCGACGGGATCACGAGATGGAAGGCATCCGCCTCGCTCCCGCCATGCGCCGTGGGATTGGTCAGCGGCTCGATTATCTTCATCTGCTCGATGACGGAGCCGGGCCATCCATGCGTGACGATCATCGGCAAGGCGGTCTCGTGCTGGGAACGCACGTGAATGAAGTGGATGTCGAGCCCATCGATTTCGGTGATGAAGTGCGGCACGGCCTTCAGCCTCGCCTCGCACCTGCGCGGATCGTAGTCGGTCCCCCAATAGCGCGCGAGGCTCTGCATCGTCGCCAGCTGCACGCCCTGCGACGTGTCGGCCACCTGCTCTTTGTCCGGCCATTTGGTGGCGTTGATACGCCGGCGGAGGTCGACGAGTTGCTCTTCCGGAAAACTGATCGGTAGGGCGCGGATTGCGTCTTGGGCTGCCACCTGTGACTCT
>Ga0335069_10009455_pt1 | contig 13878 bp, 10 predicted proteins | sample Lox_Sample_11_FD_206714 | JGI IMG/M metagenome (GOLD analysis project Ga0335069, IMG submission 206714) | Soil microbial communities from Loxahatchee National Wildlife Refuge, Florida, United States - Lox_Sample_1.1 | ecosystem: Environmental > Terrestrial > Soil > Wetlands | place: USA... | reverse complement strand
TTTTTTGTTTCGTGGCTGGACTGGCGCAGCTTTTGCCCGAGGTCGTGGACGTTCACGGGGGTGTCACCAAGAAAGACCTGCTGATCGCGATCGATCGTAAGGACGAGGCGCTGCTCGGTGATTTCCTTGACCGTGCGGGTTTTTGGCACGGCGACTTCAATGCCCGACTGCAGCACTGGCGCGGTGATCATGAAGATGACGAGCAGCACAAGCACCACGTCCACCAGTGGCGTGATGTTGATCTCAGCCAGAGACGATTGTGTCTTTCCGTTGTTATTTGTAAAGGCCACGTTCGACCTCTTGCGGCTCTTCACGCGGAGCCGCGGCTGCGCGCACGGGAATCTCCTCGAGCGAGTTGAGCAACTCTCGGCAGAAGTCGTCGGAAGCGGATGCAAACACCCTGATGCGTGCTGCGAACTGGTTGTAGGCGATAACAGCAGGCACCGCGACAAAGAGTCCCGCCGCGGTGGTGATCAGCGCCTCGGAGATTCCGGGAGCGACGGCGCGCAGCGTGGCCGCGCCGGCTGTCCCCAATCCATGGAACGCATCGACGACGCCCATGACCGTTCCGAACAACCCGATGAAGGGGCTGGTCGCGGCGATGGTGGCGAGCCAGGTAAGGCGGCGTTCGAGCGCCGTGACGGCCTCGCTCGCTGCGGTTTGAGCGGACCGTTCCAACGGAGTGATATTTCGCGGTGCCCCCGACCCGCCCGTTTGCCGCTTGTAGGTCTCGTATACGTCGACAAAGATCTGAGCCAACGGGCTCGCCTTGTAGTTTTCGGCGAAGGCCGCAACTTCCTGGAGACGCGTGGCTTTGCGGAAGGCGCGAATGAAGTTGCGACTCTCTTTTGTCGCTCTGCGGAAAGTGGATATCTTGCCGAAGATAACCGTCCAGGAGTAGAGGCTGGAGATCAGCAACAAGAGAAGCACGCCCAAGGCGATGGGGCCAATATTGGCCATCATCTCCATGAGAGCGCCCGTGCCCTGCGCCGCCGGAGTTCCGGCAGGAGGGGCGCCACTCTCAACCTGCAATGCAAAGACAACGGCAGCAGTAAGAATCGTTATTCACCTCAATATTCACGGTATCAGACGCGTTCCGCCCGTCCAAGTTATCGTTCTGGTCCCTCCACGCGCATGTAACGTGCCGGGGAAAGTCCGGCAGAGGCTGCACATGCTATGCTGCGCTCGGATATCCGGAACCTATGCTCGTCGAGTTGCGCGCTGAGAACTACGCCGTCATCGATCATGCCATTGCCGTTTTTGGCCCGGGGTTGAACCTGCTGACGGGCGAGACCGGTGCGGGCAAGTCGATTCTTGTGGATGCGCTTGCTCTCCTGATGGGAGGCAAGTCCTCGACGGAGATCGTTCGGCACGGGGCAGATAAGGCTGTGGTGGCCTGCGTTTTTGAAGCGACTCCCGCTGCGGACGCCATTCTTGAAGAGAACGGAATCGATTCCGAGGGGAACGAGATCATCCTGCGCCGCGAGATTCTCTCGACGGGCAAAGGGCGCGTTTTTGTAAACAACCAGCCCGCCACGGTTGCCGTACTGAGGCAGCTCGCTCCCGAGCTTGCGCTCGTTCATGCGCAGTCAGAGACGCTGTCCAGCTTCGATCAGACACAGCAGCGGATTCTGCTCGATCGGTTTGCAGGGATATCGACCGATGCCGTGGCCGAGGTTTACCAGAACTGGCACGCCGCGAAGAACAAGCTCGACGATCTGCTTACCGGCGAGCAAGATCGGCTGCGCATGGTCGATCTATGGAGTTTCCAGAAGAAGGAAATCGAATCGGCGCATCTCTCCGCGGGGGAGGACGAGAGGCTCGAGACAGAGAAGCGCATGCTTGCCAATGCCGAGAAGCTCTACGCGGCGGCAATGAACGCATTCGATCAGCTTTATGAAGGGGGGGCATCAGCCGAGGCCGCGCTGCGCGCAGCAGGCCGGAACCTGGAAGAGCTGACGCGATTTGATGGCCGCTTCAGCGAGGCCGCGCAGCAGATCGAGTCAGCCCGCGCAACAGTCGGAGATGTGAGCGCCACCTTGCGGGATTACGCCGAGGGCATCAATGCGTCGCCCGAGCGCCTGGCAGAGATCGAAGATCGCCTGGCGCTGCTCGATCGCTTGAAGCGCAAATACGGCAAGACCGTTGCCGACGTGATTGCGCTGGGTGAAGAGGTTACGCAGAAACTGACAGAGGTGGAGGATCGCGACGAGATTCTCAAGGCGCTGCACAAGTCGCTCGATGAGGCGGCGAAGGCGTATCGCGCGGTGGCTGCGTCCGTTACCGGCGAGCGGAAGGCTGCGGCAGCAAAGCTGTCAAAACTCGCCGAGACGCAGATCAACTCGCTGGCCATGAAGGTTAAATTCGAGATTTCTGTCCTTTCCAATGAAGATGAGTCCACATGGACTTCGCAAGGCTGGGACTGCGTTGAGTATCGCATTGCCACCAACGTGGGCGAGCCCTTGAAGGCTCTGCATGAGATTGCCTCGGGAGGCGAGATGTCTCGCGTGATGCTGGCGCTGAAAGTTGCCGTCGAAGAGGCTTCTGCAAAGACGAGGAAGAAGCTGCCGACACCGCGGACTCTTGTCTTTGACGAGATCGACATCGGCATTGGAGGGCGTGCCGCCGATGCCGTTGGCCAGAAACTGAAGGCGCTTGGCCGGGCCCAGCAGGTGCTTTGCGTGACCCACCTACCCCAGATCGCCGCCTTTGCCGATCAGCACTTCGTTGTGGAGAAGCGCGAAGATCACGGCCGGACCAAGATGCATGTGAGGCTGCTCGACGACCGCGCGCGTACCCACGAGGTGGCGCGCATGCTCAGCGGGGCAAAGGTGACTGAGACGAGCCTTCAGCACGCCGCCCAGATGATTGCGACCAGCCGCTAGCCCAATCTGCCCATCCTCAGAAGACGAAATTGTCATCCGCTTATGCGGCTTACTACGGCATACTCGATTTCGTCTTTAGATCAGCTGGGTCCATTCTTTCTGCCACAAATTCGAGGAGAACACCGATGGGACTCAAGGGTACCTCGGCCCTATTCAGATTCGGATTTCTCTTCTGGTCTTTGCTGGCTCCCTTTCAATCGTCGGCACAGTCTGCGGGCGCCTTTTCGGGCGTCGTTATTGATTCTGCGGGGAAGCCGGTGGCAAACGCCGGGATCTCTGCCAGGAGTGTCGCAGATGGTCACAGCGACGATGTACAAACTGATGCATCGGGTAGATACACCGTGTCCGGTCTTGCAGCGGGCGAGTACGTCGTGTCCGCTTTTGCAAATGGCCTCAGAATTCAGTCGCCTCGGCTTACGCTGGCTGGTTGCGTCTTCTGCGCTTTCTGTCGACCTTGAGGTTCAGTTCGCTGGCCAAACGGCCCGCTATCAAGGCGTTCCTTTTCAGCTCGCAGTCCAGGGAAAGGAAATACACATCACTGGCACTGTCCCAGCCACATGTTCTGACTTCAAGATCGATAGGCCGTCATTCCTCGCTGTGCCGATCAAAAACGAGATTCCCGTGCGAGTCGAGATGACCTGGAGTCAGAACTGACGGGCGCCTGCCGGATTTCTCAGCATTTCGAAAGAAACTGGGAGGATGATAGCGGATCACTCGACCGGCACGGGGAAGAATCGAATCTCCGATCCGGCGAGGACAGCTAGTTGCGATCCGTCCGGCGACAGGGCGTATCCAGCGTGGCTCGTCCCGGGATCGTCTACTCGGACAGCGAGAAGCCGCTTGCCGTCAGACGCGCGATAGACGCGCACCTCCTCCGATTCGAGTTCCGAGCCGCGGAACTGCGCTCCAGGGGACAGTTGCCGGTTTGCATGTACGACCTTGACGGCGAAGGTCTGATTCCTGGCATTTCCAATCGCATCGTGCCCAATTTCCTTTGGGCCGGATTTTCCTCGCAGGAGAGACTTTCCGTCAGCACGCAGAACGCGATATTCGGTGGCGCCATCAGCCATGCTGCAAGTCGTCAGAAAAAGCAGGTCGGGCGCGACGCTCGAGAGTTCGGGAGTGCAAAGGGACTCGAAGCGGGCGAGCGTCGTGGGCTTATTGTCCCAACCAGTCATAGCCAGGCGATAGCGGTTCTTGGGTTGAGCAAGCAACTTGACCTGGCCCTCGTTGAGGAGGGTGGGAGGCAATATCCCGGAGGAGGTCGATGCTTGCCCGATGGTTCGATAGTTCTTATCGAGAATTGCGACGTCGACGTCCTCCTCGGGCTCCAGACCGGACTCATCGCGAAGCTGTGCATGCAACTCGGGGGAATGCCTTTCTCTCAGGGTGGCTACGGCCATCAACTGTCCGTTGGGGGCAATGCGGACGAATGCGAGCGGGCCGTTCAGGGGGATGCGGTCCTCGACCTTCAAGTCTGACCCATAGACGCGAAGTTCGTTTCCGACATGGACGAGGACGCGGTTTCCGTCAAGCTGCCAGAGATAACGGCCGTAATCAGCGAGTTCCCAATCGAAGGCCTGTAAGACGCTGTGACTCGACGCGTCGAGAACGATCGCGCGGATGACGCGGACGGGCGCACTCTTGCCTGAATTACTATCGCGCCGGATCAGGGTGTGCGGATTGATTGTCAGGAGCAATTCCTGCGGGCCAAGCCACGCGAGGGCATCATCATCATCGAACGCATCCGTGACCTTGTTAGTTCTTGGCGTGTAACCAAGAGCGCGAACCGGGATCGAGGCTGAGGTGTGTCCGGAGAGCTCTTCAGCCGAAACAGGGAGATCGACTGCACAGCCCGGAGGGGCACAGGTTTCAAGGGTATCGACGAACGCAACGGGCTTGGGAGCGGCAGGTTGCGAAGGCTGGGCCGGCTCAGGAAGATCGCGTGGGTGCAGCACGACAGGCGGCTCATCTGACGGCCGAAATGCGAGGGAAGCAGGCACGAGGAGAATCTGCGTGTACTTCTGGAGGGATACATCCCGGTTTTTCGATGTGAGAACGGAGCTCCGATTCGGACCTGTTCCGACATCGAGCTTGAGCCCCTTGATATCGATGACGTCTCCGGACTGCAGTTCTGGACGGAACGGGAAATGATGCTGAATTCCCGAGAATTCGAGGTGGGTTGTGGTCATGTCGCCCACGCCAGAGGCCCCAAATCCGGGCATTCCATTGCCATTGGGATTCGAGAAAGAACCGATGGGGATGGAAACCCCGGTTGTGACATTCTTATAGCTTGTCTGAGGGGCCGCAACCGCCGCGAGCACGAGTGAAAACGGCTTCATCTCGTTGCCGTTGCACTGGGCCTTGGTGAAGGAGAGCGCCAGTATCGATTCTGCCGTGCCATTGCCCCGGGGGGATGCGTTCTCGACTTTCGCTTCGAGGATCGCTCCCTCGCGCAAGGTGCAATCGAGCCCAGTCCATTCGGAAGTGGTTCTGGCGAAGATCGCTGAGCCGTACGCGAGATGCATAACGTTGAAATACGCGAGAAACTCTGCCTGAATCGGACCATCGGCGGCACTGTCATTCGCCCTGGTGGCAGCCTGGACCGCGAACGTGCTCAAAAACGCCCAAACAAGCAGCACGCCCATTGCCCGATTCCCCATGGCGCTGTTTCGCCCCCCGTTTGCAGACTGCCCCATCGCAGTCAGTGTGCTGACAGAATTGTAGATCGAAATCCGTCCGGTTGCGCCCTCAGAAGATGCGCGGACGTCGTCATCCGATTGGTTACGGGAAAAACAGAAGTTCGTTGGTGCCGTCTATACTGATGCGGGTTGGAAAGGGGTATGGATGCGCCCTTGTGCGGTCATCGCTGCGGCACTCTTTCTCTGTTCCGACGTTCTTTCGGTTTGTGGACAATCTAACGCTACCGCAGATGTGCAGCCCAAGCCTCCAATTCTGCGGACAAACACGCGCGCGGTTGTCGTTGATGTCGTCGTTACGAAGGGCGAGGACCCGGTTCTTTCACTTCACGAACGGGACTTCCAGATCTTCGAAGACGGAAAGCCGCAGACGATAGACTTCTTTGAAGAGCATACGGCGAGGGCGCTTTCAGCAGGGGCGATTGCACCTTTGCCCAAGATGCCGCCCAACGTCTATACCAACGTACCGCCAGCGCCCGAGAGCGACGCCGTGAACGTGCTGCTGCTCGATGCCCTGAATACCGACAAAGAAGACCAGATCTACGTTCACAACCAGATCATGCACTTCCTCACAAGCATGCAGCCGGGGACGAGAGTGGCTATCTTTACGCTGTCATCGCGGCTGCGCATGGTGCAGGGATTCACGACGGATACAGCTGTTTTACGTGACGCCCTGAATGACCGGAAGATGGGTATCACGCCGCAGAAGACTAATGTCTCCCGTTCCATCCAGGACAAGGTCGATGATGTTGAGCACCTCAAGACCCTGCAGATGATGCTCAATGGCCACACGAACGAGGGCGTTTCAGCTGTCTCGTCGTTCCAGCAGGAATTTGCAAGTTTCCAGACCGACCAAAGGGTGTCGATGACACTTGAAGCGCTGCAGGCTCTGGCGCGTTACCTGGCGGATGTACCAGGTCGCAAGAACCTGATCTGGTTCTCGAGTTCCTTTCCGGTGACAATTTTTCCGCGCTATGGCGAAAGACAAACGGCGAGCCAGACAACAGCAAACAGCCAGCGCGACTACACAACCACCGTGCGCCAGACGGCCGACTTGCTGACCGTCTCCAAAGTTGCCGTATATCCGGTTGGAGCGGAGGGCGTCATGTCGGAACACGTCTTCGAGGCGAATGTCTCTGCACCCACGGATTACGAAGGCGGATCGACAGAGGGTGGTAGCCGCGCGGGAGGAGGAGTGGTCACTCCGTATGTAAACGAGAACGCTGCCCGCTCGGACAAGATTGCCTCGATGGAGCAGATTGCTGCCGACACAGGCGGCAAGGCGTACTTCAACACAAATGACCTCGATGCTGCGATGCATCGTGCGATCGCCGACGGTGCTCACTACTATACGTTGGCGTATACTCCCACGAACGAGAAGATGGACGGAAGCTACCGCCGTATCGAAGTTAAGGTGCCCAGCGGGAAATACCGGCTTTCATATCGGCGTGGATACAATGCGGACGACAACTTCGGGGCAGACACGGAGCCCGAGGCCAATCCGCTTCATGCGCTGATGAGGCCCGGAATGCCCGGTGCCACGCAGATTCTTTTTGGGGCCCGCGTGCAGCCGGCTGATCCACAACCCGCTGCCAACAGGACGCATGCCGGGAAGAACCCAAAGCTCGCGGGGAAGACGATTCGCTACAACGTCGACCTGATGGTCCGCTGGACTGATGTGAAACTCACGCCGGGCGCCGATGGGTCCCATACCGGGAGGATCCAGGTTGAGTTGATTGCTTACGACCGCGACGCCAATGCACTGAACTGGGCGGGAGGAACACAGGCGATGAACCTGAAGCCGGACCTCTTTGCCGCAATTGAGCGTTCCGGCCTCCCGGCGCACCTTGAAATCGATTTGCCCGCAGAAACAGAGATTCGCTTCTCTGCGGGGGTTTTTGACTGGGAGACGGGAAAGGCGGGGACGATGGAAGTCCTCCTGCCGCGTGCAACTGTTCAAGCCCAGAATGACGTTCCTGGGCGATAACTCTAAGGGAAATGGCGCTTATTCACTCGATGCGAAGCATCCGGCAATGAAAGCCAGCACATCCCACTAGTGCGGGGGGTCGATGGAATGCAGGCTCAGTCGAATGGGTCGAAGATTCTGATCGTCGACGATGAGGTCGCGATCGCTGATTCGCTTGCATTGATCTTTGCTTCGCGGCGATACGAGGTCCGCGTGGCGTATTCGGGGGAGGAGGCGATCGACGTGATTGCCAGATGGCAGCCCGATCTTGCAATTCTCGATGTGGTTCTGCCGGGTATGAACGGCATTGATCTGGCAATTGCGACGCGGTCGAACTATCCCTCGTGTCAGGTCATTCTCTTTTCAGGCAACGCAAATACGACGTCATTGCTTGAAGAGGCCGCAAGGCGAGGCCATAGCTTTGATGTCCTGGCCAAGCCTGTGCATCCGGATCTGATGCTCGAAGCGGCTTCGAGCCTGCTGTCGCTGGAGCGGCGCCCTGAAGGGACAAAGTTCGATTAGCGGCCAGGACAGCGGGATGCAGGTGGCTTCGACAGAAGTGAAAAGACCGCAAAAAGTTGGGGTGCAGGTATACTGGTAGTGTGACTACCTCTGCCCTCGAATCCATCCCAAACAGCGCGAATTCCGAGTCTTCCCCTGGCCAGAAGCACGTTCTTCTGCTCAAACCACGCGGCTTTTGTGCCGGCGTTGTACGAGCGATCGACATCGTGAAAATCGCGCTGGAGACGTTTGGCGCGCCGATCTACGTTCGTCGCGAAATCGTTCATAACCGGTATGTTGTGAATGAGTTAGCGGAAAAGGGCGCCATCTTTGTTCATGAGATCGACGACGTTCCGAACGGCCAGCGCGTGATTTACTCGGCCCACGGGGTCTCTCCGGCTGTTCGCGAGCTGAGTAAGGGCCGTGGATTGAAGGTAATCGACGCCACCTGCCCGCTGGTGACAAAGGTCCACATCGAGGCGGTCAAGTTTGCCAGGCAGGGATACTCGCTCATTCTGATCGGCCACCGCGATCACGACGAGATCGAGGGTACGCTGGGTGAGGCGCCGGATGTGACTCAAGTCGTTTCAAATGTGGCGGAAGTGGACGCACTGCAGGTTCCGGACCCTAACCGGGTGGCCTATCTCACGCAGACGACACTCAGCCTTGATGAAGCGCGGGATATCATCCACGCCCTCAAGGTCAAGTTCCCGAACATTGTGGGACCTCATTCGCAAGATATCTGCTATGCAACGGAGAACCGCCAGGTGGCCGTGCGCAATGTCGCGCACAGCGCCGATCTGGTGCTCGTGGTGGGATCCACGAACAGCTCCAATTCGAACCGTCTTGTAGAGGTCTCTCGGAACCTGGGGACCATCGGGTATCTGATAGATAACTCCCAGGCAATCGACTCAAAGTGGCTTGATGGCGTATCGACGGTAGCCGTGACGGCGGGCGCTTCGGCCCCCGAAGTGCTCGTCGAAGACGTGGTGAATTATTTGCGTCAAAACGGTTACGGTAGCGTCGAAGAAGTTGAAGTCATGCCCGAGAACGTGCGATTTGGCCTTCCGCCGGAGATTGTCCAAGCGATTGGCACCACCGGAGGAGGAGAGCCAGTTCCGGTCAGCTAGACACAAAGCTGGTCGGGCCAGCCGGCGATGTGTCTGGCAGTGAATCGGACCATCGTGGCGCGCGGCCTGATCAGGTAAGAAGCGGGCGAGTTCATCGCGCGGTGCGGTCGGCGAGGTGCATTGCGTTTGCTGTACGCGGCAAGCGCCGGGAAACATAGAGGAATTTTGATTTCGATGAGTATGAAGCAGGGTAAGACGCAGGCTCTGGCGCCCAGATTCGGGCGGCTGGATGCCGATATCGCGGATGTCGATTCGGCCATTTCCCGCTCGAAGGAGTACCTGCTCTCCCAGCAGCACCCGGAAGGGTTCTGGTGCGGCGAACTCGAGGCCGATTCGATGCTCGAGGCGGACTACATTTTCCTGCACACTCTCCTGGAGAGTGGAGATCCGGAGCGTCTGAAGCGCGCATGTACCGAGATGATGCGCTATCAGAACGAGGACGGGAGCTGGAGCCTTTATCCGGGCGGACCCGGCAACATATCGCTCTCGGTGAAGTGCTACTTCTCAGCAAAGCTGATGGGAATCGGCGCGGATGATGCGCGTTTGACGAAGTGCCGCGAGTGGGTGCTGGCGCATGGCGGCGTGGTGGAATGCAACACGTTCACCAAGATGTATCTCTGCGCGCTCGGCCAGTACGACTACGATGCTGTTCCCGCGATTCCGCCAGAGATCGTTCTCTTCCCGAACTGGTTCTACTTCAACATCTACGAGATTTCATCGTGGTCGCGAACGATTCTCGTGCCGCTGGCGATCATCTACGCCAAGAAGCCGTTCAAGAAGATTCCGCAGGAGCAAGGGCTCGACGAGCTGTACGTGGGCGGTCGTGCCAACTCGCAGCTTCGACTGCGGAGGCAGAAGGGTGCACTCCTTTCGTGGCGCAACTTCTTTCTCGGGATCGATCGAATTCTGCACCTGGCAGAGGCCGTTCATATTCGGCCGCTCCGCAAGCTGGCATTGAAGCGTGCAGAGAAGTGGATGCTGGAGCGGCTTGAAATGTCTGATGGCCTGGGAGCAATCTATCCCGCGATGCTGAACGCGATCATTGCTCTGCGCTGTCTCGGGTATTCCGAGGACGACCCGCAAGTGATCCGCGCGCGCGACGAGTTTGAGAAGCTTGGGATCGAGCAGACACCGACACCAGAGATGCCAATCGCGACATTCCGGATGCAGCCCTGCGTGTCTCCCGTGTGGGATACAGCGCAGGCGCTGTATGCGCTTGGCGAGGCCGGTGTTCCACGAAGCGATCCGCGCATGGTCAAGGCGGCGGACTGGCTGCTTTCGAAGGAAGTGCGCCACAAGGGCGACTGGGCTGTGAAGGCAGATGCGGAGCCGGGCGGATGGTACTTCGAATTCAACAACGAGTTCTATCCCGATACCGACGACACGGCACAGGTGCTGCTTGCGCTTAACAAGGTGGACAATCCGCGCGAACGCTATCAACATCAGGTGGCTGAGCGTGCCATTGATTGGGAATTTGCCATGCAGTGCCGCAACGGGGGCTGGGGAAGCTTCGACAAAGACAACACGAAGATGATTTTCCAGTTCATTCCGTTTGCCGATCACAACGCGATGCTCGATCCGCCGACGGTGGACATCACGGGCCGCATTCTCGAGATGCTGGCCAACTACGGGTACACACGCGAGGACAAGCGCGCAGAGAAGGCGATCAAATTCATCCTCTCGGAGCAGGAGCCGGACGGAAGCTGGTTTGGTCGCTGGGGCGTGAACTACCTCTACGGCACATTTCTTGTGCTGCGTGGCCTTGAGGCGATCGGGTTTGATCAGCACGAGCCTCAGGTGCAGCAGGCCGCGGAATGGATCCGAATGGTTCAGAATCCCGACGGCGGCTGGGGCGAAACCTGCGGCAGCTACGACGATTCGAATACGCGAGGGGTCGGGCCGAGCACTCCGTCGCAGACGGCGTGGGCGCTGCTGGGCCTTCTCGCCGCAGGGGATGACCGTTCCGATTCCATCGCGAAGGGCATCCGCTGGCTGCTCGAACGCCAGCAGGCGGATGGCGGCTGGGACGAGTCTGTGGGCGAGGGAGTTACACGGCAGGCACTCTATACCGGCACGGGATTCCCGAGAGTGTTCTACCTGGCTTATCACGGATATAGAAACTACTTCCCGCTGATGGCGCTGACGGGCTACAAGCGGGCCATGGAGCGCGCGGCCTAAGGCGGCGCTGGAGGTTTTTCCCGAATATGGCTGTTCCGATCTCACAGATGTGGACGGTTGCAAGCTACGTGCTGAAAAAGCGGCTGACCGGCAACACTCGCTACCCGCTTGTGCTGATGCTGGAGCCGCTCTTCCGCTGCAATCTGGCATGCGCCGGATGCGGCAAGGTGCAGTACCCGCCTCACATTCTCAAAAAGCAGCTCTCGCCCGAGGAATGCTTCGCCGCCGTCGAAGAGTGCGGCGCGCCGATGGTGTCGATTCCCGGCGGGGAGCCGCTGCTTCATCCCCAAATCGTTGAAATCGTTAACGGGCTCATCGCCCGCAAGAAGTACATCTATCTCTGCACGAATGCACTGGAGCTCAAGCGCCGGTTGCCGGAGTTCACTCCGTCGAAATACCTCACGTTTTCGGTTCACCTGGATGGCGACCGCGAGCATCATGACTTCTCGGTGTGCCGCGAAGGCGGGTACGACATCGCCGTTGAGGGCATCAAGGAAGCTGTGAAGCGCGGCTTCAGGGTGACGACAAATGCAACGTTCTTCGACGGGACCGATCCGAACAACGTGCGCGCCTTTTTCGACGACGTGATGGCGATGGGAGTGGAGGGCATCGTGCTCTCGCCCGGTTACAGCTATGAGATGGCGCCCGATCAGAATCGCTTCCTTGGACGCGCGCGGGTGCGGAGGTTGTTCCGCGCGATTCTTTCGAATCGCAAGCCAACGTGGAAATTCAACATGTCGCCCCTGTTTCTTGAATTCCTGATGGGCGATCGCAAGTACGAATGCACACCGTGGGGTTCACCCGCATACAACATCTTCGGATGGCAGCGGCCCTGCTACCTGCTTCAGGATGGGTATGCGGAGAGCTTCAAGGAACTGCTCGAGACCACGAAATGGGAAGAGTATGGCGTGGCGAGCGGAAATCCCAAGTGCGCAAACTGCATGGTGAGCTGCGGCTACGAGCCATCGGCCGTGATTGACGGATTTGGATCGCTGAAGGGCTTCTGGGCGATGATTCGCGGAACGTTCTCGAGCTACAAGGATGAACATGCGCTCCGGTTGTTGAATGAGCCAGCGCCGCATGGGCAGGCCAAGCTGGTTCAGATTGGTGGAGCGGAGCGTACGCTTGAGGAGACCAGTGCATGACCGCGGAAGTGCAGAAATACACGCTGGAGCAGGTCGAGGCGCTGGAACTTGCACCCGGAGCGGTGCACGAGAAACTGGAAGGCTGGGTTCCAGAGCTCGCGAGCGAAGAAGAGTTGAAGGACGCGCTCGAAAAGGCATTTGACTATCGCGGCGATGTCACGCTCACGCTGAAAAGCGGGGAACGCATCGAAGTGTATGTCTTCAACCGGCAAACGGGTTCGACGCTTGGGAATTCGTTTGTGCAGTACTTTGCTTCCAACTCTGCCGAGAAGCGCCGAGTGAGCTACGCGGAGATTGCACGCATCGAGTTCTCTGGCAAGGATCGCGCGGCCGGCAAGCACTGGGAAGACTGGGTCAAGGCCTACAATGAGAGAAAGGCCGCTGGCGAGAAGAATATCGGCCTTCACCCTGAAGCCCTCGAGTAACGCCACGAACATCGCGAGAGTGGTAGTTGAGCTATCGAACGATGCGCGCGGTGATCGGTCCCAGTATCGCCATGATCAAGACATATGCCGCGGTGAGCGGGCCCAGCCGGGGCTCGATGCTGACTCCCAAACCCGCGATGATAATGGAGAACTCGCCACGCGCGATGATGGAGAGGCCTGCACGCAGGCGGGCGCGTGGAGAGAGAGCTGACCGCGCAGCTGCCCAGTAGCCGGCTGCGGCTTTTGTAATCGCCGTGACGGCGGCGAGCGCAAGAGCGGTGAGAAGCACGGGTTGAAGGCTGCGCGGATTGATATCCAATCCAAAAAAGAAGAAGAAGGTTGCGGCGAAGAGGTCGCGGAGCGGCGACACGATGCGGAAGGACTGCCTGGCAATCGGCCCGGACACGGCGATGCCGACCAGGAAAGCTCCGATGGCCGCCGAGATGTGCATCCGCTGGGCCAATCCCGCTACAAGCAGCATGGTCCCAAGAATGGTGAGGAGGCTGATCTCGTCGGATTCATGCGCGATGAAATTGCTGAGCGAATCGCCAAATTGAATGGCGATGAAGAGCACCGCGAGGATGCCGGCTAAGGCTATGGTCAGCCACAAGGCAATCTGCCCGGGACCGCCGCCGACGATGAGGACTGCGACCAGAGGAAGATATGCAGCCATCACCAGGTCTTCGAGGACGAGGATAGAAAGCACCGTGGGCGCTTCCGGAAAGGTGAGCCGTCCGAGTTCGGAGAGCACACGCGCGGCAATTCCCGATGAGGAGATGTAGGTAACCCCGCCAAGCAAGACGCAGGGGAGAGGCTTCCAGCCGAGCAGGAGCCCGGCGATAAAGCCGGGCGGGAAGTTGAGCAGAATGTCGAGGGCACCACCGAGGATTCCACCGCGCAGGTTGTGCTTCAGCTCTTCGCCCGAATATTCGAGGCCGAGCATGAACAG
>Ga0335069_10009454_pt1 | contig 13878 bp, 11 predicted proteins | sample Lox_Sample_11_FD_206714 | JGI IMG/M metagenome (GOLD analysis project Ga0335069, IMG submission 206714) | Soil microbial communities from Loxahatchee National Wildlife Refuge, Florida, United States - Lox_Sample_1.1 | ecosystem: Environmental > Terrestrial > Soil > Wetlands | place: USA... | reverse complement strand
TGCGTCTTCGGATGCTCGAGCAGCGAGACGAAGTGGCGGCGTTCGCGCGCCATCAGGTACTCCTCGGTCACGAGCGAGCCGCCGTCCACGTCCCCGCCGCACACCACGTCCGCGATGAGCCGAGCGAGGTGGAAGTCGTGCGCGCTCGCGAAGCCGCCGTCGCGCAGGTTCACGAGCTGCACCTCGATCGTCGCCACACCGGAGCGGCCGGCGACCGGGAACGGCGTGCGCGCGGGCGCGCGCCAGCCGCTTTCCGCCATCGCCTTCACCTGCGACGTGGCGACGTGCAGCAGCTCGTCCTTGTGCGGCACCACGACGTCGGTGTCGAGCAGGTATCCGAGCTTGCGGTCCTCGAGCGCGCTCGTCCCGACCGTGGCCATCGCCGCCGCGGTGAAGCCCTGGCGCAGGAACGCCAGGATGTCGGTGTTGGGCCCGATGGCCGACGCCATCTCGGCCGCCCGTCGCGCGAGGTAGGTGAGACCCCCACCGGCCGGGATCAGGCCGACCCCGACCTCGACGAACCCCATGTAGCTCTCGAACGCCGCGACGCGCCGGCCCGAGTAGATGGCGAGCTCGCAACCACCGCCGAGGGCGATGCCGCGGATCGCGCTGACCACCGGCACGGCGGCATAGCGCAGGCGCAGCACGAAGTCTTGCAGCTTCTTCACTTCGGGCTCGATGCCCTTCGCGCCCGACTTCATGAAGACCGGCATCAGCGCCTCGAGGTTCGCACCCGCGGAGAACACGTCGTCGGGTGACCAGATCACAAGGCCCTGGTACTCGCGCTCGGCGACGTCGAGCGCCTTCGCGAGCCCTTCGATGACCGCCGGGCTGATGAGGTGCAGCTTCGCCGTGATGCTCGCGATCAGCACCGCGCCGTCGCGCGTCCAGACCCGCACCTCGTCGTTCTTGAACACCTCGGTGCCGTCCTTCAGCGGCGACGCGGCGCTCGATCCGAGCACGTTCTCGCGATAGGGCTGTCGTGCATAGACCGGCAGCTCGCGCTGCGGTACGAAGCGCGACTGGGCCGCGCTCCACGAACCTTCGGGCTGGTGCACGCCCCCTCGTTCGGCAACGGGCCCGTCGAAGACCCATGCGGGCAGGGGCGCGTCCGACAGCGCCTTGCCGGCTGCGATGTCCTCGCGGATCCATTCGGCGACGGACTTCCACCCGGCCGACTGCCAGAGCTCGAACGGTCCCTGGCTCGCGCCGAAGCCCCAGCGCATCGCGAAGTCGACGTCGCGCGCGCTCTCGGCGATCTCGGCGAGGTGCACGGCCGCGTAGTGGAAGCCGTCTCGCAAGATCGCCCACACGAACTGCGCCTGAGGGTTCTTCGACTCGCGCAGCAGCTTGAGTCGCTCGGCCGCGGGCTTCTTCAGGATGCGGCCCACGATGTCCTCGGCCTTGCCGCCGGCGGGCACGTACTCGCGCTTCGCCGGATCGAGCCGCAGGATGTCCTTGCCGACCTTCTTGTAGAACCCGGCACCCGTCTTCTGGCCGAGGGCGCCCTGCTCGAGCAGCGCGGCCAGCACCGGCGGCGTCGCGAAGCTCGCGTAGAACGGGTCGGGGCGTGCGCTGCCGGGCCCCAGGTTGTCCTGCAGCGTCTTGACGACATGCGCGAGCGTGTCGAGCCCGACCACGTCGGCGGTGCGGAACGTACCCGAGCTCGCCCGGCCCATCTTCTTGCCGGTGAGGTCGTCGACCACGTCGTACGTGAGGCCGAAGTTCTCGGCTTCCCTGATCGTCGCGAGCATGCCCGCGATGCCCACCCGGTTGGCGATGAAGTTGGGCGTGTCCTGCGCGCGCACGACCGACTTGCCGAGCGCCGTCGTGACGAACGCTTCGAGCTGGTCGAGGATCTCGGGCTTCGTCGACGGTGTGGCGATCAGCTCGACCAGCGCCATGTAGCGCGGCGGGTTGAAGAAGTGGATGCCGCAGAAGCGCGGCCGCATGGCCTCGGGCAGCGCCTCGGCGAGCTTGGTGATCGAGAGCCCCGAGGTGTTGCTCGCGACGATCGCATGCGGCGCGAGGGCCGGTGCGACCTTCGCATACAGGTCGAGCTTCCAGTCCATGCGCTCGGCAATCGCCTCGATGACGAGGTCGCACTCCCGGAGTCGATCGAGGTGCTGCTCGTAGTTGGCCGCTTCGATGAGGGCCGCGTCGTCGGCCACGCCCAGCGGCGCGGGCTTGAGCTTCTTCAGGTTCTCGATGGCGCGCGTGACGATGCCGTTCTTTGCGCCTTCCTTGGCCGGCAGGTCGAACAGGATCACCGGCACGCGCACGTTCACGAGGTGCGCTGCGATCTGGGCGCCCATCACGCCTGCGCCGAGCACCGCCACGCGGCGCACGTTGAATCGGTCCATGGAGATTCCTTCGAAAAAGCCGGAGCGCGCCGTCACTCGGCGCGGACCCAGGTCTGCGTGCGACCGAGCAGCGGTGCGCCGATGTAGCCCCGCACGTCGAGCCTGGCGCCGTTGTCGATCGGCCTCAGGCGCACCTTGTACACCTTGCCGTTGTTCGGATCGAGGATGTCGCCGCCGCCGTAGAGCCCCTTGTCGTCGGCGTCCTGCTTCACGTTGCGGATGATGGTCATGCCGACGATCGGCTTGTCCTTGCGCTCGTCGGAGCAGTCCTTGCAGACGGCGTCGGCGGGCGTCGCCGGGTCGAGGAGCTTCTCCACGCGGCCGCTGTACACGCCGCCGCTCTCCACGATGCGCACCAGCGACTTCTCCTTCTTCGTGCTGTCGTCGATCGTCTTCCACAGCCCCGCGGGCGTCGCCTGCGCCTGCGCGCAAGCGCTCGCGACGAGGAGCGCGCCCGCGATGAAGGTCGCGAGGCGGCCCATCAGAACAGCGCCTCGTCCATGTCCATCACCGGCTTCAATCCCGACCGGGCCGTGCGGATGAGCGCCGCCGTCTCGGGCAGCAGGCGCGCGAAATAGAAGCGGGCGGTCGCGAGCTTCGCGGTGTAGAACGGATCGCCGCTGCCTTGCTTCTCGAGCGCAACCTTCGCCATGCGCGCCCAGAAGTAGGCGAACGCGAGGTGGCCGCACACGCGGAGGTAGTCGACGGCCGCCGCCCCCACCTCGTCCGGATTCGCGAAAGCCTTCATGCCGATCTCGGTCGTGAGCTTGGTGACCTTCTCGCCGAGATCGGCGAGCGGATTCACGAATTCCTGCATCGCGTCGTTCACGCCTTCTTCCTCGACGAAGTCGCGCACGAGCTTGCCGAACTTCTTGAGCTTAGCGCCGTTGTCGGCCAGGATCTTGCGGCCGAGCAGGTCGAGCGACTGGATCGTGTTCGTGCCCTCGTAGATCATGTTGATGCGCGAGTCGCGCACGAACTGCTCCATGCCCGACTCGCGGATGTAGCCGTGACCGCCGAACACCTGCAGGCACGCGGAGGTCGAGATCCACGCGTTGTCGGTGAGGAACGCCTTGACGATGGGCGTCACGAGCGCGACGAGATCGCCGGCGTCCTTGCGCTCCTGCTCGTCGTCGCTGCCGAACTCCTTGTCGATCATCAGCGTGGTCCACAGCGCGAGCGCGCGGCCGCCTTCCGCGTACGCGCGCGCCGTGAGCAGCATCCTGCGCACGTCGGGGTGCACGATGATCGGGTCGGCCGGCTTGTCCTTCGCCTTCGGCCCGGAGAGGGCGCGCATCTGCAGCCGGTCCTTCGCATAGGCCACGGCGTTCTGGTACGCCACCTCGGTGAGGCCCAGGCCCTGCATGCCGACGCCGAGGCGGGCGGCGTTCATCATCACGAACATCGCGGGCAGGCCCTTGTTCGGCTCGCCCACGAGCTCGCCGACGGCACCGTCGAGCACGATCTGTGCGGTCGAGTTGCCGTGGATGCCCATCTTGTGCTCGAGTCCGCCGCACCAGATGCCGTTGCGCTTGCCGGGCGTGCCGTCGGCGTTCGGGAGGAACTTGGGCACGACGAACAGCGAGATGCCCTTCGAGCCCGACGGCGCATCCGGCAGCCGGGCCAGCACGAGGTGCACGATGTTGTCGGTGAAGTCGTGCTCGCCGGCGGAGATGAAGATCTTGTTGCCGGTGAGCTTGTACGTGCCGTCAGCCTGCGGCTCGGCCTTGGTGCGCAGCAGGCCCAGGTCGGTGCCGCACTGCGGTTCGGTGAGGCACATGGTGCCCGTCCACTCGCCGCTCACCAGCTTCGCGAGATAGGTCTGCTTCTGCCGGTCGGTGCCGTGCGCTCGCAGCGCCTCGTAGGCGCCGTGCGAGAGGCCCGTGTACATCGTCCACGCCTGGTTCGCCGAATTCAACATCTCGAACAGGCACTGGCTCACGACGTGGGGCAGCCCCTGGCCCCCGTAGTCGGGGTCGCTGCTCAACGCCGGCCAGCCGCCGTCGACGTACTGGCGGTACGCCTCCCTGAAGCCGGTCGGCGTCTTCACCGCGTGCGTCGCCGGATCGAGCGTGCAGCCTTCGACGTCGCCGACGGCGTTGAGCGGTGCGAGCACCTCCGAGGCGAACTTGCCGGCCTCCTCGATGACGGCATTCAGCGTCTCTTCATCGACGTCGGCATGCTGGGGCAGGAGCTTCAGCTCGTCGACTGCATGCAGCACCTCGTGAAGCACGAAGCGCATGTCGCGCAGCGGCGGGGCGTATTGGGGCATCGGGGGCTCCTGGCAGGGTCAGGTCTTCGGTTGGCCTGGCGCGGACGCACGCGGCGACCGGCGCCTCACGTTCGACGCAGCGTGGTGGGCGATGAGACGATCGAACGCTGCGCGCGCGCGGTCGACCGCCCCGGGTGACTGCAGGAAGCGCGCGTCGTGGTGCAGCGCGAGCACCAGGCCGTGCAGCTCGAACAGCAGCTGCTGCACATCGGTGTCGGCGCGCAGGTGCCCTTCCGAGACGGCCGCATGGATGGCGCGCTCGAGCGCCTGCTGCCACGTGCGCACCATCGCGACCAGCGCGTCGCGCACCGGCCCCGGCCGATCGTCGAACTCGACCGCACCGCTGATGTAGATGCAGCCGGAATCGATCTCGGCCGACACGCGCCTGAGCCAGCGCTCGAACAGGCCGCGCAGCCGCGGGAGGCCGCGCGACTCGCGCAGCGCCGGGAAGAACACCTCTTCCTCGAAGCGCGCGTGGTACTCGCGCACGACCGAGATCTGCAGCTCCTCGCGCGAGCCGAAGTGCGCGAAGACGCCCGACTTGCTCATGTCGGTGACCTCGGCCAGCGCCCCGATGGAAAGTCCCTCGAGCCCCATGTGCGAGGCGAGGGTGAGCGCCGCATCGAGGATCGTCGCGCGGGTCTGGCGCCCTTTCAGCAGCGGCTTGGCGCCGCCGCCGGACGCGATATCGGGTCCATCGAGCGTGGGTTCGGGCACGTGATCACCGAAATCGAACGATCGTGCTATTTTGCAGAAAAAGCGCGAACGCTGTCGAGCCGCCCGTCCCGGCCACGAGAATCCGCGTCATGAAAGTCACGGTCGTGGGTCTCGGCGCCGTCGGTGGATTCATCGCCGCGCGTCTCGCGCAGGCCGCGACGCCGGTCTCGGCGCTCGCGCGTGGCACGACGCTCGCGGCCGTGCGCGCCCACGGGCTTCGCCTCGTGCTCGACGGTCGCGCCTCGGACGCGCGCATCAACGCGACCGACGACGCGCGCGCGCTCGGCGTTCACGACCTCGTCATCGTCGCCCTGAAGGGGCCTGCGCTCATCGAGGCCGCGCCCACCCTTGCGCCGCTCGTGGGCCCGCGCACGATCGTGCTGCCCGCCATGAACGGCGTGCCGTGGTGGTTCCTGCAAACCGGCATGCCGCCCGCCGACGCGGCGCAGACCGCGCACCTTCGGGCGCCGCTGCAGAGCGTCGATCCCGCAGGGCGCATCGCCGGCGCGCTGCCCCTCGAGCACGTGCTCGGCTGCGTCGTGCACCTGACATGCTCCGTCCCGGAACCGGGCGTGGTCCAGCATGGCTTCGGGCAGCGGCTCATCGTCGGCGAGCCCGGGGGCGGGCTCTCCCCACGCACCCGCGCGGTCTGCGAGCTGCTCGCGTCGGCCGGGTTCACCGCGGAGCCCAGCGCCGACATCCGCCGCGACGTCTGGTACAAGCTGTGGGGCAACCTCACCACCAACCCCATCTCGGCACTGACCGGGGCGACCACCGATCGCATCCTCGACGACCCGCTCGTCCGCGACTTCATGCTGCAGGCGATGGCCGAGGCCGCCGCGATCGGCGCGCGCGTCGGCTGCCCGATCGAGCAATCGGGCGAGGACCGCATGGTGGTCACGCGCCAGCTGGGCGCCTTTCGCACCTCCATGCTCCAGGACGCCGCCGCCGGTCGGCCCCTCGAGATCGACGCGATCGTGACCGCCGTCCACGAGATCGGCGCGCGCGTCGGCGTGCCGACGCCGGCCATCGGCGCGCTGCTCGGCCTCACGCGGCTGATGGCGCGGGTGCGCGGCCTCTACCCGCCCGCGGCCACATGAGCGGCGCATGACCGCCGCGTGAACGCCCGCTTCGCGGCGGGGCCGCTGTGGCGCTCGCGCCGCGCGGTCGTGTCGGATGGCGCGGGACCGGCTTGAGCGAAACCCCGAGCATCGTTTACGCTCGAAGCCTCGTGGAAGTCCTGCAACTCGACATGTCCGGCCGGCCCCAGGCCTGGATCTCGTCGCGCGAAGCGGCGGTGATCTACGCGTCGGACGGCGTGGCCTGGACGCTCGGCAAGGCCTTCACGGTGCTGCGCGGCGGCACGCAGCGCCGCACCGGCCTGCAGTCGCGCATCGAGGTGCACCCCATCATCGCCGTGCGCGGCGCCGTGCCGAGCCGCGCGTGGCGCAAGACGCCCGCCCTCAGCAACCCGAAGCTGTTCGCGCGCGACCGCCAGGTCTGCGCCTACTGCGGCGGACGCTTCCCCGTCGACGAGATGACACGCGAGCACATCGTGCCGACCTCCCGCGGCGGCGACGACAGCTGGATGAATTGCATCAGCGCGTGCCGACCGTGCAACGGCCGCAAGGGCAACCGGCTGCCCGAGGAAGCCAACATGTCGCTGCTGTACCTGCCGTACGTGCCGAGCCTGCACGAGGACATGATCCTGCGCGGGCGCCGCATCCTCGCGGACCAGATGGAGTTCCTGCTCGCGAGCGTGCCACGCAGCAGCCGCCTGCACGCTTGACGTGGCCGGCCACCGGCGCGGCCATCTCACGTCCTGCAACGTTCCTTTACGTTGGAACGTGATCCTTTGCCGCCCCGCGCGTGCGAAGGGATCGCGACCGCTCGTATGCTCGTGGTCAACTGCGTCCTGTGCGTCGGCGTTGCCAGTGCAGGACGCGTGCCGGAGACCATCATGAGACTCAACACCTTGCTGCTCGCAGGCCTCGTGGCCGTGCTGGCCGCGTGCGCCACCGCGAACCCCGACATCGTCCACCCCTATGCGACACAGACCATGTCGCAGGTCCTGGACGCCACCGTGCTGTCGGTCCGTCCGGTCACCATCGACGGCAGCCAGAGCGGTATCGGGGCCGGAGCCGGCGCGGTGGTCGGGGGCGTGGCCGGTGCCAGCACCGTCGGGCACGGCGGATCGCCGGAAAGCGCGATCGCCGGCGTGCTCGGTGCCGTGGCCGGCGGCGTCATCGGCAACGCGGTGGAGCGTGGAGGCACGCGCCAGCAGGGCCTCGAGATCATCGTGCAGCTGCGCAACGGCGAGCGTCGCGCGGTCGTGCAGGCGCAGGGCTCGGAAACGATCGCCCCCGGCGACGCGGTGGTGCTGATCACGACCGGCGGCCACACGCGCGTGACGCGCGCGCCGCCGGTCTACACCTCGCCCGCGCCGCGCAGCTAGGCCCTTCGCTCAGCGCGGGCGCGCAAGCGCGGCGTCGAGGAACGCCACGATGTCGCGCACCAGTTCCTCGCGGTGTCCCTCGAAGAAGTGGGCCGTCCCCGGCACCACGACCTGCTTCGATCCGGCAATCCTCCGGATCTGGGCCCAGCGCTCGTCGCCGCCGAAGCGCGTGACGGACCAGTCGTCGCTCGCGAACACGTCGAGCACCGGCACGCGGATGCGAAACATGTCCTCGAGGCCGTTGATGATGCTGATCATCACCCACGCGTCGACGTCCGGCGATGGCGTGTAGATCAGGTAGTGGTTGGCCATCGTCGCACCGAGGCTGTGCGAGACGAGCGCCACGCGACGCGCGCCATGCGTGTGCAGCCAGGCGACCGCGAGCGCCAGCCGCTCGTCGGAATCCGTGAACGTCGGCAGGTAGTCGCCGATCTTCGCGGTGCCGTCGAGAACCGGCATCTGGATCGAGAGCGTCGAGTAGCCGGCATCCGCGAGCAGCGTGCGCAGCTCCCCGTAGAGGTCGTAGTCGGGCGACCAGCCGCGGCCGTGCACGACCACGACGGCACCCCGCTCCGCGGTCGCCCGCAGGTAGAGACCGAGGAAGCGATGGCCGCTCTTCTGCTCAAGCCAGACGGGCTCTCCGGCGACGAGGCCGTCGAGCGTCTCCTTCGCGAGGCGGGCCTCGCGCTCGTGGTCCTGCGCGGCGGCCGTCGCGCAGGCCGCGGCCAGGAGGAGTCCGACCACGAGCAATCGCATCCCTGAAGCGAGGAGACCCGCCGCAGCGGGTCTCCTGCCGTTCTCAATCGGCGTCGATCATGCCAGCCGCAACGGCACCTTGCGCAGGCGCTTGCCGGTGCCCGCATAGACCGCGTTGGCGACGCACGGGGTGATCAGGGCCGTGAGCGGCTCGCCGATGCCGCCCGGCTTGTCGCCGTTGGCCACCAGCGTGATGTCGATCACCGGCGACTCGTTCATGCGCACCACGCGGTAGTCGTGGAAGTTGCTCTGCTGGATCATGCCGTCCTTGAGCGTGATCTCGCCGAACAGCGCCGCCGACAGACCGAAGATGACGCTGCTCTCCACCTGCTGGCGCACGATGTTCGGATTCACCATGCTGCCGAGGTCGGCCGCCACGGTGACCTTGTGCACCTTGATCTGGTTGCCCGCGGTCGAGACCTCCGAGACCATCGCGAGGTAGGAGCCATAGCCTTCCATCACGGCGACGCCGCGCGAGCGGCCCGCCGGCGCCGGGGTGCCCCAGCCGGATTTCTCGGACGCGATCTTGAGCACGTTGAGGAACCGCGGCTCCTTGGCGAGCAGCACGCGCCGGTACTCGACGGGGTCCTTCTTGGCCTGTGCCGCGAGTTCGTCGATGAACGACTCGTTGGCGAACACGTTCAGCGCATGCGAGACAGAACGCCAGTAGCCGACGCGCAGTCCGGTGTCGTGGATGACGACGGACGCACGCTGGTTGGGGATCGCGTACGGAACGACCGCTGCCTCGGTCACGAACGGCTCGACCCCGTCCTTGACGAAGTCGGGGAAGAGGCGCGCGGTCACCGACGGGCTCGTCAGGTGCAGCGAGATCGCCGTCGGCATGCCCTGCGCGTCGAGGCCCGCCGCCATCGTCGTCGTCGAGATGGGGCGGTAGAAGTCGTGGCGCATGTCGTCCTCGCGCGACCACACGAGCTTCACCGGTGCACCGACCGCCTTCGAAATCTGCGCGGCCTGCAGCACGTAGTCCACGTCGATACGCCGGCCGAACCCGCCACCGAGGAACGTGGTGCGGATCGTGACCTGCTCGGGCTTCATCCCGAGGGTGGCGGCCGTGAGCCCCACCGCCAGCTGCGGGAACTGGCACGGGCCGTAGAGCAGCACGGAGTCCGGCTTCACGTCGGCCGTGTAGTTCATCGGCTCCATCGGCGAATGCGACAGGAACGGCAGCTCGTAGACGATCTCGACCTTGTGCGCCGCCGACTTCATCGCCGCGTCGACGTCGCCCGCCTTGTGGAACACCGATCCCGGCTTGGCGGCGGCGGTCTTCAGGTCCGCGGCGATGCTCGCGGAGCTGAGGCGCGCACCGGGGCCTTCGTCCCACTTGATCGTCACGGTGTCGAGAGCCTTGCGCGCGTGCCAGTAAGTGTCCGCCACCACCGCCACGCCGTCGCTGATCTGCACGACCTTCTTGACGCCGGGCATCGTCGTTGCGCGGTCGGCATTGAAGCTGACCGGCTTGCCGCCGATCACGGGGCATTGCGCGAGCGCCGCGTACAGCATGCCGGGCAGCTTGGCGTCGATGCCGAACTCGGCCGAGCCGTCGACCTTGGAAGGCGTGTCGAGCCGGCTCGTGGGCTTGCCGACGATCTTGAAGGCGCTCGCATTCTTGAGCTGCGGCGACTTCGGCGGCGTGACCTTCGACGCGGCCTCGGCGAGCTCGCCGTACGACGCCTTCTGCCCCGCGGGGCCCAGCACCCAGGCATTCTCGGTGCGACAGGTCGAAGGTTCGACCTTCCACTGCTGCGCAGCCGCCATGACCAGCATGGCGCGGGCCTGCGCACCGGCCACGCGCAACGGGTCGTAGGCCTCGCGCACCGACGTCGAGCCGCCGGTGATCTGGCCGCCCAGCATCGTGTTGATGTACACCTCGGCGGCCGGCGCCATCTCGACACGGATCATCGAGAGCGGCACGTCGAGCTCTTCGGCCACGAGCATCGGCATCGACGTGAACGTGCCCTGGCCCATCTCGGCACGCGCGTTGATGATGGTGACCTGGTTGTCGGGCGAGATCTTCACCCATGCGTTGGGCATGGCGCCGGGGCCGAACGCGCTCGGCGGCAGACCCTTGGCCATGGAGCCGGACGACATGGTCGTCGCGCAGCCGACGATGAGGCCGGCGCCCATCAGGCCGCCGCTGACGACGACGCTGGTCTTCAGGAACTGGCGGCGCGAACGGTCCTGCACGTCGTGCAGGTCTTGCAGGCGGGCGCTCATGTCAGGCTCCCTTCGCGGCGGTGTGGATGGCGGCGCGGATGCGCGGATACGTCCCGCACCGGCAGATGTTCCCCGACATCGCCTGGTCGATGTCCGCGTCGGTCGGATTCGGGTTCGACGTGAGGAGCGCGGCGGCGCTCATGATCTGGCCCGACTGGCAGTAGCCGCACTGCGGCACGTCATGCGCGATCCAGGCGGCCTGGAGCTTCCTGCCGACGGGATTGGACGACATCGACTCGATCGTCGCGACGTTCTTGCCGGCCGCGGCGCTCACCGGTGTCTGGCATGAGCGGACGGGCTGACCGTCGAGGTGCACGGTGCAGGCACCGCACAGCGCCGCGCCGCAGCCGAACTTCGTGCCCGTGAGCCCGATCTCGTCGCGGATCACCCACAACAGCGGTGTATCGGGCTCGGCGGTCACGTCGACGGCGCGTCCGTTCAGCATGAATCTCGTTGCCATTCTCGATCTCCTCCTTGTGACGCCGGTTCCGGGCCGGCCTGCGGGCTTGACCCTGCGCGTTGCATGGTAGGCGTCACCCCTGAGGTCCCACCAAGGGGGAACCCTAGGTGACGCACGCGACCGACTCGGGGCTAGAGCTTGAGCAAGTCCGGGACGATCGTCGCCAGTTTCGGGAAAGCAACGACGATCGCGAGCAGACCGATCTCGGCGAGGACGAACGGCGTGACGCCTCGAAAGATGGCACCCGTGGTCACGTTCGGCAGCATGTTCTTCACCACGAACATGTTCATGCCCACCGGTGGGCTGATGAGCCCGATCTGCACCACGACGACGATGATGATCCCGAACCACACCGGGTCGAACCCCAGGTGCATCACGAGCGGAAAGAACACCGGCACGGTGAGCAGGATCATGGCCAGCTCCTCCATCGCCGTGCCGAGGATCACGTAGATGATGCAGATGCCGATCATCACCTGCATCGGGGTGAAGCCGTGGTTGGCGACCAGGTCCCTCAGGTCGTTCGGCATCGACGTGTAGTTGATGAAGTTCGAGAAGATGAACGCGCCGACCAGGATCACGAAGAGCATCGACGTGGTGCGCGCGCTCTCGAGCAGCACCGCGAAGAAAGCCCGCCGGTCGAGCGCACCCCGCGCGACCGCGAAGCAGAGGGCGCCGAAGGCGCCGATCCCGGCGCCCTCCGTGGCGGTGAACACGCCGCCGTAGATGCCGCCCATCACGATGAAGAAGAGCAGCACCACCGCCCAAACGTCCTTCAGCGCCGCGAGGCGTTCGGCCCAGGTCGCGCGTTCGGCCGCCGGGCCGGAATCGGGTCGCCGCCAGGTGACCCACCGCACGGCGCCGCACAGCAACGCGGTCGCCACGAGCCCCGGCAGCACGCCGGCCGCGAACAGCTTCGCGATGCTCGTCTCCGTCATGATTCCGTAGATCACCATGATCGTCGACGGCGGGATCAGGATGCCGAGCGTGCCGCCGGCCGAGATCGATCCGGCCGCGAGTTCGTCGCTGTAGCCGTGATCGCGCATCGACGGATAGGCGACGCGCGTCATCGTCGCAGCCGTCGCGATCGACGACCCGCAGATCGCGCCGAAGCCCGCGCAGGCGATCACGGTCGCCATCGCGAGCCCGCCCTTCAGGTGACCGACGAACGTGTAGGCCGCGCGATAGAGTTCCCGGGACATGCCCGCGCGCGTCACGAAGTTGCCCATCAGGATGAAGAGCGGCACCACCGAGAGCGTGTACTGGAAACCGGTCTCGTAGACGACCGTCGTGGCCGACGCCATCGAGGGCCCGAGCCCGCGCATCCACCAGAGGCCCGCGAACCCGACGATCCCCATCGAGAACGCGATCGGCACGCGCAGGAACGACAGCACCAGCATCGCGAGCAGGCCGGTGAGCGCTTCGGTCATGCCGGGGTCGGGCTCTCTCGGTCAGACGATGCTCTTGCCGTCGTCCTCGCCGTGCGGCACGAGGATCAGCGCGAGATGGATCACCGCCGTGGCGAGGAGCATCCCCGCCATGAGGTACGCGACCGGGGCGAGCGGCAGCCTGAGCACCGTGGTGGTATCGCCGTATGAGAGCACCCGTGAGGCGCGCCGGAACACCAGCCAGGCGAGGCCGAACAGCGTCGCGCTGCACAGCACTTCCGCGGTCATGTCGCAGGCACGCCGCACGGTGCGAGACATGAAGTGATCGAAGGTGTCGATCACGATGTGCTCGCGCCGCTGCGACACCAGCGGCAGGCCGCAGTAGATGAGCGCCGCGAGGGCCATCTCCGTGATCTCGAACGCGCCCGGCAGGGGACGGTTCAGGACGTAGCGGCCGATCACGTCGACGGTCGTCAGCATCATCAGCACGAACAGCACGATCGCGGCCACGAAGCCGAGCCCCGTGAGGAGCGCGACGCGCACGCGGGCCGCCGGCGTCGCCGCGCCAGGCCCGGCGGGTGCGGACGTCTCGCCCGCGTTCAACGCCCGTGCCCCCGGCGCCGCGCGGACCTGCGGGTCCAGGCCTCGAACGTGAGGTCCATGATGCGATCGGTGCGCAGGAAGTCGCGCGCGCGACGCGCCTCGGCCGCATCCACCGGGCGCGCCCCGCCCACCTTCTGCGCGTCGATCTGCAGGCGCGCCATGCGCTCCATGAAGACGGCGAGGAACGCCGCCTCGGCCACCGACCGGCCGGCGGTCAGCAGGCCGTGGTGCGCGAGCAGCAGGGCGTGCTTGTCGCGCAGCGCGCCGGCGATGATGGCCCCCTCGCGATCGGCGGTCGGAAGGCCAGGCCACTCGGACAGGAACGCAACGTCCTCGAACAGCGGCGTCGCATCCATGTGCGCGACGACGAGCGGGACTCCAGCGGCGGCGAGCGCCGAGGCGGCCGGCGGATGCGTGTGCACGATCGCCTGCACGTCGGCGCGTGCGCGGTACACCCACAGGTGGAAGCGCGTCGCGGGATTGGGCTCGCGCCCTGCGCTCGCGGCGCGCGGGCCGCGGCCGGATGCGCCATCGCCCGCGCGCACCTGCATGGCGTCGTCGATGAGCAGCCAGGCGCCTTCGTCGGCCTCGTCGAAGGCCACGCCAAGCGGCAGCGTCCAGTAACTGCCCGG
>Ga0335069_10009453_pt1 | contig 13879 bp, 10 predicted proteins | sample Lox_Sample_11_FD_206714 | JGI IMG/M metagenome (GOLD analysis project Ga0335069, IMG submission 206714) | Soil microbial communities from Loxahatchee National Wildlife Refuge, Florida, United States - Lox_Sample_1.1 | ecosystem: Environmental > Terrestrial > Soil > Wetlands | place: USA... | reverse complement strand
AATTACGGGTCGAAAATGGGGGTGGATGCCACACGAAAATGGAAGGCGGAGGGCTTTGAGAGGCCGTGGCCTGCGATGATCGAGATGGATCGTGCAACCCAAACCAAAGTCGACGCGCTATGGAAGGAACTGGGGCTGTGACCGGCTGGTCCGGGTGTGATAGCCTCCCGTTGTGTCTCGTGTCCCATCCAGTGCTCATTCGCCCGGATCGGTTCCGGAGGCGCGGAGGAGCAGCGTGTTCAGGTTGAAAGCGGCTGGGAGGATGGTTTGTTCGGCAGGATCTGTTTTGGCTTTGATGATTTGGTTTTGTGGATTCGGCTGCCGCGCGGCGAGCGGACAAGAGAATTCTTCGCAACCCAATGCATCGGCTCAGGGCAATCCGCCGGCGCAGTCCGGTGCGCCTGCACCATCGAGCCAGCCCGCTGAAAGCAATGCGGCGAATCCGGCCGGCGCAAGCGATCAAGTGGATGCGTCGGGCAAGAAAATCATTCGCGACGAGGCCGAATACAAAGCCTATGTTGCCACCGCCGGCATTCAGGATCCCAAGGAGCGCGCCGAGGCTTTGGAATCTTTTGTGCAGCAATATCCGAAGAGCATCGTCGCTGCCGACGCGCTGGAGCAAGCTATGTCGGCCTGGCAAACTGTGGGCGATACAGTGAAAGTGCTCGAGGTGGCCAAGGAACTCTTGCAGACCGATTCGGGCAACGTGCGTGCCCTTGCGATCATCGTCGCGCTGGATCGGCTAAGCGCGTCCCAGGGTGATGCGGCAGCGCTCGACGAGCTCTGCCTGTACTCGACGGCGGGAATGCGGGAGATTGCGACGTGGCAAAAGCCAGCAGGGATGGCGGATGCCGATTTTGCGGCGTTGAGTAGACACATGACCAACATCTTCAATAGTGCCGCGGGATACTGTGCCCTGCAGCAGCAGAATTTCCTGCAAGCGCGTGACTGGTATGGCCGGGCCCTTCAAATCGATCCGACCGATTTGCAGAACATTTATCAACTGGCGATCGCCGATCTGGAAATGACGCCAATCGACGCGAACGGTTTCTGGTATTGCGCGAGGGCGATCGAAATGGCGAAGAGCTCGTCGCGTGCGCAGGCTGCGGCGGGCATGGAGTCTTACTGCAAGCCGAAGTACGAGACCTATCATGGCAGCGCCGAAGGCTGGGATGCGATTGTTTCGTTGAGCATTGCGCAGAGCGCACTGCCGGCAGATTTTGCCAAGGGGATCACGGCTGCTCCAACAGCGCCCCCGCCGCCGGCTCGGAAATAATCGGCGCCTGAGCGGGACAAGACGGAGAGCGCAGCGTCACTTCATGGGCAGGAGAGCTGGGGCGGAGACGCGCCAGGACTGCAGGGATTTACAGCGCCGGAAGAACCTGCATAGTCCAGTCTTACCGGCTAAGAGCGATGGGCGTCCGGAGCCAGGAAGAAGAAATAAAGGCAATGGAACGAGAGGTATGCAGAGATTATTTACCGCGCAGCATGAGGCTTCAGGGAACCCGATTTTTTGGGGACGGCAACAAACCTGCGATTTCTCAGCCGCATCTTTGTTTATTACAGCCTTTGGCCCATTTCCGACCTCTGCCGGTAACGGCTGATTCTTCAGGACTTGCCAAGACTGCGAAGGGCGACTTTCGCTGTTGAGGATGACCATGAAGCCCCATCATGGTCGCTGGCGTGTTGTGATCGTAGATGTAAGCCTTCAGTGGCGCGGTCGCAACCAAGTTGCCTCGCGGCCGGGCGTGCAGTCCGCACGCGTCCTCGGTGTAAGCCGCGTGCTGCGGTGAGCGATGATGGAAGTGGCCCGGAGAGTGAAAGCTTGAAGAAGATAGCCAGTGCGGCGGATCCACTCTGGTACAAAGATGCAATCATCTACGAATTGCATGTTCGCGCGTTTGCCGATTCCAACAATGACGGCATCGGCGACTTTCCGGGGCTGCTGACCAAAGTGGACTATCTGAAAGACCTGGGCGTCACCTGCATCTGGCTCCTGCCCTTCTTTCCTTCCCCACTGCGCGATGATGGCTACGATATCTCCAATTACACCGATGTCAATCCTTCCTATGGAACGCTCGACGATTTCAAGGCGTTTCTCGACGCGGCTCACCAGAGCGGAATGCAGGTGATGATTGAGCTCGTGGTGAATCACACGAGCGACCAGCATCCGTGGTTCAAAGCCGCCCGGCTGGCGGCGCCGGGTTCGCCAGAGCGCGACCGGTACGTGTGGTCAGACACAGATGACAAATACAAAGGCGCGCGCGTGATCTTCACCGACACGGAGAAATCGAACTGGACCTGGGATGATACGGCCAAAGCCTACTACTGGCACCGCTTCTTTTCGCATCAGCCGGACCTGAACTACGACAATCCGCTGGTGAGAGAGGAGGTGCTGAATGCGATGCGCTTCTGGCTCGACATGGGAGTGGACGCGCTGCGCATCGACGCCATTCCGTATCTCTGCGAGCGGGATGGAACATCATGCGAGAATCTTCCTGAAACGCACGCCATGGTGAAGAGGCTGCGCGCGGCAATCGACGCAGACTATGGCAATCGCCTGATTCTCGCCGAGGCGAACCAGTGGCCGGCGGATGTGCGTCCCTACTTCGGCGACGGAGATGAGTGCCACATGGCTTTCCATTTTCCGCTGATGCCGAGGATCTATATGGCTCTTCGCCAGGAAGACCGGCAGCCGATTATCGATATTATGGCGCAGACGCCTCCGATTCCCGACAACTGCCAATGGGGTCTATTCCTGCGCAATCACGACGAGTTGACTTTAGAGATGGTCACCGACGACGAGCGCGATTACATGTACTTTGCCTATTCCGCGGACCCACGCATGCGCATCAATGTCGGTATCCGGCGCAGGCTGGCTCCGCTTGTCGACAACAATCGCCGCCGCATCGAGCTGCTGAATTCGCTGCTGTTGAGCTTTCCCGGAACGCCCATTCTTTATTACGGCGACGAGATCGGCATGGGTGACAACATCTACCTCGGCGACCGGAACGGCGTGCGGACGCCGATGCAATGGACGTCCGACCGCAACGCCGGCTTTTCCAAGTGCGATCCGGCACGGCTCTACTTTCCGGTGGTCATGGATCCCATTTACGGGTATCAGGCTGTGAATGTGGAAGCTCAACTGAGCGATCAGTCGAGCCTGCTGCACTGGACCCGCAACATGATCGCTCTGCGAAAGCTGTTTCGGGTTTTCGGCCGAGGCACTCTGACCTTCCTCAACGCAACCAACCGCAAGATTCTTGCCTATCTTCGCGAGCTCGATCAGGGGGACGGATTCTGCGAGACAGTGCTGTGTGTGGCGAATCTGAGCCGGTTTGCGCAGCCGGTTTCGTTAGACCTGGCGAACTACGCCGGGTACCAACCTGTGGAGATGCTTGGTTACGTGCCCTTTCCGCCGATCGGCCGCGAGCCGTACGCGCTCACCCTTGCTCCCTATACTTTTTTCTGGCTGGAATTGCAGGCAGCGATTCCCGAAGAAGAATCGGCTTCGGAGCTGTCGACGCAAATTCCGCGATCGGCGGCGGGCTCGACACCGGCAGTGTCACGGCCCGACACGGAGGTCTGAGCAGGGCGAGGCGATTGCAGAATGCCGCGTTACCGGGCTCATGGCAAACTGATTTCTGGCCGCAAGAGTTCGATTTTGGGGTTTCCGGAGAGAGATGGCGACAGCGAATCCGATACCTGATGACAGCTCAACTGCCGAGCATACGACGGCAGATCTCGGTGTCTTTGTCGCGGCGATGGCTCCCGATCAATTCAAGGAGGTTCTGGCCAACCTCGAGGCTGCTTTTTCAATCGAAAGGATAGTCGTCGCGACGCCCAATGATTTGCCCGCCGATGTTACGACGCGACTCAAGATCGTCGCGACACCCCAATCCAGTTCTCTCTGGACGCTGAAACCGAGCGACTTCATTGCGGCGGCGCAGTCGGGACTCGAGCAGGGGGCAAGGGCCATCCTGATCCTGGGGCCGGGCGCGGAATCTTTGCGACCGTCCGCGTTGCGCAGTCTTGCGGAGGCGACATTCGCTTCGTCAATCGATCTGGTGGTACCGAATTATTCGATCCCGCCTCACGCGGGGTTATTCAATTCGGCCATTCTTTATCCTCTGACGCGAGCAGTATTCGCATCGCGGGTGAGGTTTCCGCTGCCGATCGATCTCTGCCTGTCATCGCGCATGGCCGAGCGGCTCGCCGACGCGGCGCAACGCATTCCCGCTTCCAGCCCGGGGGAATCGCTCCTGTGGCCGGTGAATGAAGCTGTGGCCGGCGGATTCACGGTCGACGAAGTCGATGTCGGCGCCCGCGCGATACCGCAACCCTCCGATCAGGACACCAATTCGGTTCTGATATCGATCATGGGTTCTCTTTTTGCCGATATCGAAGCCAAAGCGGCGTTATGGCAGCGTCCAAGACGGGCGCAGCCGACTCGCCGGACAGAGCAGGAAGTGGAGATTTCAGACGGGACCGCCGATGTGACGCGCATGGTTGCGGCCTTTCGCCTGGCCGCCGACAATCTTCAGGAGATCTGGTCCCTCGTCCTGCCGCCGAACTCGTTGCTGATGCTGAAACGATGTTCCGTTCTCAATTCTGCCGAATTTCGCATGCCCGACAATCTCTGGGCGCGCATTGTGTTCGACTTCGTGATTGCCTATCGACTCCGCACCATCAACCGCGGACACCTGCTGGGGGCGCTGATTCCTCTTTATCTTGCATGGGCTGCCGGCCACATCAACACGATCGCGTCCGGAACCCCTGCGGAGCGCCACATTGAAGCTGTTGCCGCGGCTTTTGAAGCGGATAAATCCTACCTGGTCGCGCGCTGGCGTTGGCCTGACCGGTTCAACTCATGATCGCCTTATCGCCGGCTAACGGCCAATCACCGGCTTGATGGCGAGAGGAGAAAATGCTATGCAAAACCCGGTTGCAAATACGTTGCAGGCAAATCAGAGTATTGCGCCTCTACCCTTGTACGGGGAAGATGCTTCGATCTGGCACCACATGTCGAATGCCTTACACCTGTCGCTTTACCGCGTGCTTACGCTGCTGATTGCGGTGCTGCCGGGGATCCTGGCGTTCTTCGTGGCGCTGCTGATCTTTGGCGTTGCAGGCATGGCAATTTCGTGGATACTACGTCGCTGCCTGACCTGGGCGAAGTTCGATCTGCGCTTGGCCCGCAAGAGCGGCGCGGACTGGACGCCGAGCAGTTCTCCCACCGAAATCGTCGCGCGCGCTTCTTTCTGGGCCTGCGTACTGCTGGGTCTGCTGATCGGAGTGTCGGCGTTTGATACGTCGTATGCGGCAGGCACAGCGCTGCCCATCTCCCTGCTCCCTTATTTGACGCACGCCGTTGGCGCGGCCCTGTTGCTGATCGCCGGCATTCTGATCGCGCGGTTTCTCGCCCGCTCAGTGCTGATCAGCGCTGTGAACGCGCAACTGCAATATGCCAGGATTCTTTCCCTGGGTGTGAAATGGCTGGTGCTGGTGCTGACTGCGGCGATGGTCCTCGATCATCTGCAGGTGGGTGGAAATATCGTGGAACTGGCATTCGGGATCCTGTTTGGCGGCATTGTGCTGACTCTCTCCCTCGCGGTCGGCCTGGGTTCGCGTGATCTCGTGAGCCGCTCTCTGGAAAGTCGTGTGGAGCATGCGGAGCGGACAAACATTCCCGAAGAAGCCGCCGGCGCCGGCAGTTCGATCAGGCATTTTTGAAGGCGGGCAAGGGTACGGGCTCGAACACTCCCAGCGTGGCGAGGAAACCGGCGTGGTGATAAGCCCGCGCTGATATCGCGCCCCTTCAGGAATCCCTCGCCGCTGACGCGAAATTTCTGCGTGCCTTATGTCCCCTCGCGGCGACATCGTAACTGCGCCAAGCTGCTGACCAACCCCAGAACCCGCGCCTAACCACTCCGGATCAGCGATGAACTCTGGCGAGAGGTGAACTCGTTACGCGCGTGTGTCATTTCCCCCACAGCGTGTTTGCCCTGACACGTTAGCCGCAAGCGACTCCACTCGTAACTCCTGTGTCTTCAATCCGATGCGATTGGCGGGCCGCTTGCAATTCGTTACTGCGCAAGCGATCGGGGGGCGGAATGACGGAGCGGAGGCACAGCAGGCTGGCCGTGGTGACGATGGCGGCGCTGGTTCTGGCGGTTCGGGCAGCAGCGCAGAACAATGTCGAACCCGCCGCGGATGATCAGACAGCAACGGCGAAACGCGTGATCGTGGTCAGTCTCGAAGACCGCAAGCTGGCCCTGATTGAAGACGGGAAGGTAGTGAAAGTTTACGCGGTGGCCGTGGGCAAGCCCTCCACTCCCAGTCCGACGGGCTCGTTTACCATCGCGCGGCGCGTGATGAACCCTACTTACACACACGACGGTCGCACAGTGCCTCCGGGGCCAGGCAATCCGGTTGGGTCGCGTTGGATGGGATTGAGCATCCCCGGATACGGAATTCATGGGACCAACGAACCCCGCTCGATTGGCAAAGCTGCTTCGCATGGCTGCATCCGGATGGCGAAGGCGGACCTGGAAGAGCTTTATCCCATGGTGGCTGTCGGAGACACGGTGGAACTGGTCGGGCATCGCGATGAAGAGACGGCGCAGCTATTTGGCCTTCCCGAGTCGCAAAGCGATGCAAAGACAGAAATGGCGCGGGCAACGCCTGGTGCGGCAATGGATAGAACAGTTGCGGCCGCCGCGCCGCAGACCGCTTCGGCTGTGCAATCGGGTCAGGCGCCGGTTGTGGCCGGCTTTGGCCTGGACGCGCTGACTCGCGACGGCATAACCGTCTTGGCAAGTCTTGCGCTGGCCGGCTCGCTGTAGAGGAGGTCTGCGATGAACCTGCTTCTGCATACGATCACCGATCTCGAAGCGATGCTTTTGCCCATGGCGGCATTACTGCTGCTGGAAGAGTTGACTTACGGAGGGCTGGTCCGGCTGCTGCTGGCTCCGCGGCTGGAAACCGGGAAACGCAAAGAGCCCAAAAACGTGAATGGAGGCGGGTCATGCTCGCATTGAAGATGTTGTTGACGGTGGCGGGGGCGCTGTTATGGGCTGCCGCTTTGGCGATACCGCTGTACAGTTTCTGGCTGCGCTGGCAGGCAATGCGCAAGAAGGCTGGTGCGGACGGCACGATGGACGAAACCATCGCTGAGACCAAGGAGATTCCCTGGCGACCTGCAGTCGCTTTTGCCGTTGCAGGCTGCGTACCAATGCTTGTGGCCGCGAGTATCGTGGTGGTGCCAAGCGGCATGGGAGGGGTTCGCATTAGCCAGGTCAGCGGAACGCTGCCAGGCACGCTCTACCCCGGCGTCCACTTCGTCACGCCGATGGTCGAAAGTGTCGAGATCTTCGACCTGCGCGATCACATGTTTACGGCGGGAATTGCGGAAGCGGGAGCAAAGAAGAGCGAAAGTCCGGCAGGCCTGACCGTGCAGTCGCTGGAAGGACTCAACATCGGGCTCGGCATCACGGTGCGCTACCGCCTCGATCCGAACAAGCTTTCGAGCGTGCAGGCTCACTTGCCGCAACCCGCCGATAAGGAACTGGTGCCACCCGTGGTGGCGAGCGCCTGGCGCGAACTGACGCCGCACTACAACGTGAAGGAGATCTTTTCTTCAAAGCGCGAAGAGGTGCGCGCCAAAGCGGCCGACATCATCACTCGCAAGCTCGCCACGGATGGGATTGTGGTGGAAGAGGTCATGCTGTCGGACATTCAGTTGCCCGAAGAGTACGCGCGAGGCCTGGAAGGATTGTTGCTGAAGGAGCAGCAGGACGACCAGATGAGCGTGGACACCGAGATCCAGCAAAAACAAGTGAGGATTGCCGAGCTGCAAGCTGAGGCCGAAGCAGCCCAGAAGGTGCAAGAAGCCGAAGGTGACGCGAAGTCGAAGGTGGTTGAGGCCAAGGGCGAGGCCGATGCCATGCAGTACACCTTGCCTTTAAAGCAGAAGCAGATTGAGCAGAGCAAACTGGAAGCCGAAGCGCGCAAAGAGGCGACGATTGAGACGGCAGAGGCCGATGCGCAGGCCAAGGTGATCGACAGCAAGGCGGAGTTGGAGCGCCGCAACCTGCTGGCCGATGCCGAGGCCAACCGCATCAAGGTTGTGGCCGCGGCCGACGCGCAGCGCATGACCAGCGAGGCGGAACTGCTGAACAAGTCGCCACTGCTGATCAACAAAATCGTGGCGGAGAGGCTATCCGACAAGATCCAGGTGGTCATGGTCCCGTCGGACGGGAAGTTCTTCTTCGCAAGCGATGTTTTCAAAGGGGCAGCCACGAATCCGATCGTGAAGCAAGAGATGGACAGCGAGCAGGAGCCGGCCCCCGCCCAGAAAAACGGCCAGTAAAACTCGACTGGCTGAGCGGGGTGGGCGCCGGGAGGCGGCGCCCGCCCTGCACCAGCATGATTGTTTGCAACGAGTGATTCGGAACATGACGAAGTGGCGAATGCGGTGAAACCAGGGGAGGTTCGGATTCTATAATCCGAGCAAACGCAAATGATGAATCGAAGCAGGCTGGGCGTGCGGATCGCAATAGCATTGGCGTTTACGATGCAGGCTTTTGGCGCTGCGCCGAATCTGGTTCCGAACCGATGGGAGCAGTCCGTAGCCGAGTTGGCCGGCCAGGCCGCTGCGATTCTGGGCCCCGGGCAGGCACGGCTGACGATTCGCAATCTCTCCACAGTTTCGACGGATGAGATTCCGGTCATACGAAAACTGCTGGTGCAGGACCTGAAGGCGCATGGAATCGGCATTGCAGGCGCGGAGAGCGCCAACTGCATTCGCGTGACCTTGAGCGAAAGCGCCCGTGAGCGGCTGTTGGTGGCTGAGGTGGGCGAAGGAAACCAAACGCAGGTGGTGATGATCGATTTAGGGCCGGTCGGCGCGCGGGTGGCTGCCGCTCAGGAACGGATCGAACTGCGCAGGGAGATTTATCTGAGCCAGGCCGATCTCGCAGCCGATTCGCCCCATGGCGCCGACGATCCGGTGATGGCGGTCATGGAGAATGGTGCGGATCTTTTTGTTCTGCGCGCAAACGATGTGATGGTGCTTCCCGCGAAGGGCCGCATGGGCACAGAGACGCCTGTGCTCCTGAGCCTGGATTTGAAGCGGCCGATATCCGCGGATCCGCGCGGGGTTCTGATGGCAGCGTCGAGTGGGGACGGATTTGTCGCGCTGACAAGCGGAACCGAATGCAGTGGGAGCCACGACGCGTCGTCAGGCGAAGATCAGGGATGGACTGTGCGGTGCCATGGAAGTGATGAGCCTTGGCCGATTGCAACAAGCGCCGGTGCGGTGAGCACGGCGCCGCTCAAGGCGTTCTTCAATTCTGCGCGCGATTACTTTACTGGCGTGGTTTCGCCAAGCCTGAATGTTGAGTTGCCCCCGTTCTACACGGCAGCCCCAATGCTGCTACCGAACGCGACGGCCGGCATGCTGATTGGCGGCATCGACAGCAAAGTGCGGCTTGTCGAGAACGACGCTCTCGTGCCGGTTGCAGGCACCCGCGACTGGGGCAGCGATTTTGCGGTGATGCAAGCCGGTTGCGGTTCGGAATCGCAAATCGTTGCTTCCGGCTCAGGGGACGCGGCCAACGACAGCCTGCGTGCTTATGAGCTGGTTTCTCACGAGGCAGATCCGGCGAGCGAGCCGCTGGCTGTGGATGGAACTGTGACCGCGCTCTGGCCCGCGCCTGACGGCAAGAGCGTTTTGGCGGTGATACGCCACGCACCCAATCAATACGAGGTGGACCGTGTTTCGGCGTTTTGCAATTAGTGTTTTCCTCGTTCTGGTTGGGGTCTCTGCGGGGGCGAGGACGCGGCCGCACTACGGCGGCACGCTGCATGTCGAAATCGAGGGCGACGGTCTCACTTCTCCCGATGCGACTGTGCTGCACTTGTTGCTCGATGGACTGACCGCCGTCGGCTCCCAAGGAGATCTTGAACCTGCGCTTGCGGAGAGCTGGAAGTCCTCGAATAATAGCCATCGCTGGGAGTTTTCCCTACGCCCGGCCGTGCAATTCCACGACGGAACCCCGCTGACGGCGGACCGCGTGGTGGCCTCGCTGAACCTGGCATGTAATGGCGACTGCCCGTGGACGACGGTGCACGCAGTGGGGCAGTCAGTGGTTTTCGTCGGCGATTCGCCCATGCCGAACCTGCCGTGGCTGCTGGCGCTAAATCAGTTCCTGATCTCGCTGCCTGATACGGGCGAGGCGAAACTGCCGCGCTCTATCGGAACAGGCCCATTCCTGCTTGTGGCGCAGAAGCCCTCGCAATTCACTTTCGCAGCCAACGAGAGTTACTGGGGCGGACGTCCGTATGCCGATCAGGTTGAGGTGCTGGCGAACCGCTCGATCCGCGATCAGTGGCTCGATCTGAGCGTGGGGCGTGCCGATATTGTCGAAGTTCCCCCGCAGGATCTGCGGCAGGCTCAACAGGAGCGGTTGTCGGTGCTGGTGTCGCAGCCGGTGGAGCTTGTGGTGCTCGAGGTATCCGATTCCGGCGCATTGGCGAATCCCGTATTGCGTGCATCCATTGCGCAGGCGGTAGACCGCAGCGCTTTGTTCAATGTGATCTTCGAGAAACAGGGCGAGGTGACGGCAAGTCTGCTGCCGCAGTCGGTGACAGGCTATTCCTTCCTGTTCCCCACCGACCGCGACGTGAAGGAAGCAAATGAATTGCGCGGCGGGTTGACCCCGCCGCAAGTGACCATGATGGCTGAGGGCGACGGGACCATGCAGCTTGCTTCGCAGCGCATTGCACTCAACCTGCACGAAGCGGGGTTTACGGTGCAGACGCTGAAACCGCGAAGCGTTCCTCGCTCGAACCTGCTGCTGCGCAAGCTGCCGCTGGAAGACGGTGACGCGTTCGCGGCTCTGGAGATTCTCTTACGCAGCGCCGGAGAAAACGTTTCGGTTCCGGCTGGAGATCCGAATGCGCTCTATCGCGCCGAGCAAAATGTTCTGGACCTGAAGACGCTGATTCCGCTGCTCGATCTTCCGCGGGCCTGCGCCGTCGGCAGCCGCGCGCATAGCGTGACGCTGCGCTCTGACGGCTTGCCGGATTTGACGCGCGTTTCGCTGGAGGGAACCCAGTGAATCTGCGCCAAAAGCTGCTGCTGCTTTTTTCGCTGGCGGTGACTGCGGCGGTAGCGGCAGTGGCATGGACTGTACTCGTCCGGGTACGCCGGGTGTTCGAGTTGCGCGACCAGGAAGAGACAGCGCTCTTTGTGAGCCAGTTTCAGCGCGAATTTCAGCATCGCTCGGCAGAAGTGTCTGCCGCTGTCGGCCGGCTGGCTGCGAGTGAACGGGCGCGGACCATCGCCTTCGACCTGTCTCACTCGGGTGACGCAGCTCCTTACCTGACGGAAGCACAGGCCATGGCGCAGGATGCGCAGCTCGACTTTCTCGAGATTGTCGCGCCCGACGGAAAAATCGTGAGCTCCGCGCAGTGGCCGGCGAGGTTCGGCTATATCGAACCGATGGCTGCACGCGTTTCGTCATCGCCACTGCTCAAACGCGAGGAACTCCCCGACGGTTCAACCGCTCTCGGTCTCTTCGCTGTTGAGGCCGTCGGCGGGTCGGAGGTGCGACTGATTGGCGGTAAACGGCTGGATCAGGGTTTTCTCGCCGATTTGCCGATTGTGCCCGGTATGCAGGTGGGGTTATACAGCGATGATCGTTTGGCGACAGACATGAATCCGGCAACGGATGCGACCATTCGTTCGGCGCCGGCTTTCGATGCGTCGCGCCTGCTTGGTCCCAGTGGCGCCTTGCCCGGCGCCGCACGTTATGAAGGCCTGGTCGAAGCGGCGAGCAGGACAGGCCAGCAAGTGAGCAGCATCGTGAGCCCAACCAGCCGGCGCGAAGACAGTCTGAGCGCGACGGCTATTCCATTGAAAAGCGAGCAGGGCACCCCGGCAGCGATTCTGGTGGTTTCCATCTCCCGGGCGGGCATGGTCGAGGCACAGCAGCACATCCGGGCCATCGCGTTTGGCGTGGCTGGTGCGGGCATCCTGCTGGCCGTTGCATTCAGCCTGTGGATTGCGGCGCGGGTCTCGCGCCCCATCGAAGAGTTGGCGCACGCCGCCGGTGAGGTGGCCGCGGGCAATTGGGATGTTCGCGTACGTGAAGCTGGGCGCGATGAGGTTAGCGTGCTGGCGCGCAGCTTCAATCACATGACGGAGGAGCTGGTAAGCCAACGCGACCGCCTGGTGCAAAGCGAACGGGTTGCCGCCTGGCGCGAGCTGGCACGCCGTCTGGCTCATGAACTCAGAAATCCGCTCTTTCCGCTGCAGCTGACCGTCGAAAATCTGGTGAAGGCGCGCAATCTGCCGGAAGCGGAGTTCGACGAGGTCTTTCAGGAAAGCACGACGACCCTGAGCACGGAGATCGCGAACCTGAAGACGATCATCGGCCGCTTCAGCGACTTCAGCAAAATGCCCAGGCCGGTGCTGGAGCGGATCGATGCCAAAAACGTAGTGGAACGCGTACGGGCGCTCTACGATACCGCTGGGCGCGACGCCAAGATTCGCATCGTGACAGACATGGCAAACGAGCCGATGCCGCTCGACGCCGATCCGGAGTTGCTACATCGCGCGCTTTCGAACCTGGTGCTGAATGCCATGGATGCGATGCCCGACGGAGGCGCGCTAACCCTGGCCGCTCATCCCAAGGGTGAGGCGGTGGAGCTGCGTGTCGCCGACACGGGAACAGGGCTGACGCCCGAAGAGTGCGCGCGCCTCTTCACTCCTTACTACACCACCAAGCAGCACGGAACCGGACTTGGCCTGGCCATTGTGCAATCCGTGGTGGCCGACCACGCTGGAAGCATTACCGTGGAAAGCCCGTCGTCGGGCGGCGCAGCGTTTATCATTACGCTGCCGAGAGCTCAAGCATGACCACGAAGGCGAACATCCTGATTGTTGACGACGAGGCCAACACGCTGGCCTCGCTGGCCCGGGCCTTTCGGCTTGCCGGGCACGAAGCGGTGGTGTGTGATAGCGCGGAGCGCGCGCTGGAACTGGCGCGCTCACAGCCCTTCGACATGATCCTGAGCGATGTGGTGATGCCCAGGCGAGACGGGCTGGCGCTTCTTGAGGATCTGAAGGCGGCGGGCGTGTGCGCCCCGGTGGTGATGATGAGCGGCCAGGCGCATATTGAGATGGCGGTTCGCGCTACGCGCCTTGGGGCGCTGGACTTTCTTGAGAAGCCGCTCTCAACCGAAAAGCTGCTGGTAACGGTAGAGAACGCACTGAAGCTCACGCGCCTTGAGAGCGAGAACCGTGAGCTGCGGGCGCGAGTCGGCAAGAGCGCTCTGATTTTTTCCGGCGAGACGATGCGCCGCGTGATGGCGCAAATTGAGCGCGTGGCGGCGAGCGAAACGCGCGTCTGCATCTATGGCGAGACGGGCACGGGAAAGGAACTGGTGGCGCGAACCCTGCATGAGAAAAGCCATCGTGCCGGCGGGCCTTTTGTCACGCTCAATTGCGCCGCGGTTCCGGCAGAACTGATCGAGAGCGAGCTCTTTGGCCATGAAAAGGGAGCCTTCACGGGCGCCACGCAGCGTCACGCCGGAAAATTCGAGCAGGCGCATCGCGGCACGCTGTTTCTGGACGAGATAGGCGATATGCCGGCGGCCATGCAGGCCAAGTTGCTGCGCGTGCTTGAGGGAGGCGAAGTCGAGCGCATCGGCGCAGACAAGCCGATGGCTGTCGATGTCCGCGTGGTCGTGGCCACGCACCGTAACCTGGAACAGCTTGTCGAGTCCGGAGGGTTCCGCCGCGATCTTTATCATCGCGTCGTCGTGTTTCCGGTGAATCTGCCTCCGCTCCGCGAGCGCTGCGAAGATCTGG
>Ga0335069_10009451_pt1 | contig 13879 bp, 12 predicted proteins | sample Lox_Sample_11_FD_206714 | JGI IMG/M metagenome (GOLD analysis project Ga0335069, IMG submission 206714) | Soil microbial communities from Loxahatchee National Wildlife Refuge, Florida, United States - Lox_Sample_1.1 | ecosystem: Environmental > Terrestrial > Soil > Wetlands | place: USA... | reverse complement strand
GGACATGGCGGCGCGCCTGGCCAACGAGATCCCCGGCGCGATCTACGTCAATCAGTTCGCCAATCCGGCCAATCCGCTCGCCCACGAGACCGGCACGGCGCCGGAGATCTGGCAGCAGATGGAGCATCAGGTCGACGCCGTCGTCTGCGGCGTCGGCTCCGGCGGCACGCTCACCGGCATCGGCCGCTTCTTCCGCAAGGTCTCGCCGGCGACGAAGATGATCCTCGCCGATCCCAAGGGCTCAATCCTCGTCGAGATGGTGAAGAACGGCCGCATGACGCAGGCCGGTTCATGGCTGGTCGAGGGCATCGGCGAGGATTTCGTGCCGGACAATTGCGATCTCTCGCTCGTCGCCGATGCGATCACGGTGAGCGACGGCGAAAGCTTTGCCACCGCCCGCGAACTGCTGCGCCTCGAAGGCATCCTCGCGGGATCCTCGTCGGGCACGCTGATCACGGCGGCGCTGCGCTATTGTCGGGCGCAGACGACGGCGCAGCGTGTCGTCAGCTTCGTCTGCGACAGCGGCAACAAGTACCTGTCGAAGATGTTCAACGACTACTGGATGCTCGACCAGGGTTTCCTCGAACGCCCGCAGGCCGGCGACCTCCGCGACTTCATCTCGCGCCGGCATGCCGACCGCGCCACCGTTACCGTGGCGCCGGACGACACGCTGCTGACCGCCTATGCGCGCATGAAGCTCTATGACATCTCGCAGCTGCCGGTGCTGTCAGGCGGCGACGTCACGGGCATCGTGGACGAATCGGATATCCTGATGGCCGTGCAGGATGACGAGGGCCGGTTCAAGGCCAAGGTGGCCGACGCGATGACCAGCAAGCTGGACACGGTCGACGTCAAGGCGCCGCTGTCGACGCTGTTGCCGATCTTCGCGCGCGACCACGTCGCCATCGTCAAGGACGGCACGGAGTTCCTCGGCCTGATCACGCGCATCGACATGCTGAACCATCTGCGGCGACGGATGCGATAACACGACGCCGACCCAACAAGCGGAAATTCGATGAACGACATCACCAGGACCAAGCCGCCGGCGAACCGCCAAGGCTTCTCGACGCGCGCCATCCACGCCGGGCAGGCGCCGGATCCGTCGACCGGCGCGATCATGCAGCCGATCTATGCGACCTCGACCTACGTGCAGTCGAGCCCCGGCGTCCACAAGGGCTACGAGTATTCGCGCTCGCAGAATCCGACGCGCATGGCCTATGAGCGCTGCGTCGCCGATCTCGAGAACGGCACGGCGGGATTCGCCTTCGCGTCAGGCCTTGCGGCGACGGCGACGATCCTCGACGTGCTCGACAGCGGCGCACATGTCGTCGCCATGGACGATCTCTATGGCGGCACCTTCCGGCTGTTCGAGCAGGTCCGCAGGCGCTCGGCCGGACTGCAGTTCACCTTCGTCGACCTCAGCGACCTCGGCGCCGTCGAGGCCGCGATCCGGCCGGAGACGCGGCTCATCTGGGTGGAGTCGCCGACCAATCCGCTGCTCAAGCTGGCCGATTTCGAGGGCCTGGCGATGCTGGCGAAGCGGCGCGGCATCCTGGCCGCCGCCGACAACACCTTCGCCTCCCCCTGGGTGCAGCGGCCGATCGAGTTCGGCTTCGACGTCGTCATGCATTCCGCCACGAAATACCTGAACGGGCATTCCGACATCGTCGGCGGCATGGTCGTTGTCGGCGACAATCCGGAGCTGCGGGAGAAGCTGACGTTCCTGCAGAATGCCGTCGGCGCAGTCGCCGGGCCGTTCGACAGCTTCCTGGCGCTGCGCGGCGTGAAGACCCTGGGCCTGCGCATGGAGCGCCACTGCGAGAACGCTGCCGCGGTGGCGGCCTGGCTCGAGAAGCATCCGAAGATCGCGCGCGTGCATTATCCCGGCCTCCGGAGCCATCCGCAGCATGAACTGGCGAAGCGGCAGATGCACGGGTTCGGCGGCATGGTAACGGCCATCCTCAAGGGGACGCTCGCCGACTCGCGGCGCTTCCTCGAGCGCTGCCAGGTCTTCGCGCTGGCCGAAAGCCTGGGCGGCGTCGAGAGCCTGATCGAGCATCCGGCGATCATGACGCATGCGTCGATACCGCCGGACAAACGCGCCGCGCTCGGCATCGGCGACGGCCTGGTCCGCCTCTCCGTCGGCGTCGAGGACGAGGCCGACCTCATCGCCGATCTGGCACAGGCGCTGGCCTAGCAGGCCATGCGAGGAATAATTTCCTTCGCATAGGGATAGTGCGGCGCTAGTGACATTCCTGTGGCTTTGTCGCCGGCGCTGGCGCAGCCCTGGAACACTTCCCTCCGCTACCAATTTAGAAGTGATCGGAGTGAGAGCGATGTCCGCTCGGAATGAAGCCGGCATCAGCAGGAAGGCAGCTGAATTGTGCCGTGTGGAAGAGGAAGAGAGGAGAGACCGACATGTCGAGAATCGCACTCATGACAGCAACGGCAGTCGCAGTCTTCACCCTGCCGAGCGTGGTCGCCGCGGCCCAGCCGGTATGCACCGCCAGGAGCGCGATCCTGGCGAAGCTTGCCCACGATTTCCAGGAGCAGCCCGCTTCCGCGGCGCTTACGAATGACGGTCATCTTCTCGAAGTGCTGAAGAGCGACAACGATGCGACCTGGTCCATGCTGATCACCGCGCCCAGCGGGACCAGTTGCCTCGTCGCCGCGGGCGAGGACTGGCAGGACAAGTCCAGCCCGGACAAGGCGAGCAGCATATCCGATCCCACCCTGCCGCCGCTGTAACGCGCTACCGCTCCGGCGGCCGCGACAGCGAAATCCTCGGCGAGCCGGTGCTGAAGGACAGAGGGCCTCTTGCGCGGGCAGCCGCTAATCCCCACCTGCTTTCATCGAGCCTGTGCTCTGGAGCGGTGGCGTGGCGGCGGCGAATCTTCCCAGTCTGAGCTTTGGTAGCGGGTCACGCACCGGCGCGCGGCCGGAATGGTCGGCGAGCCCGGCGCTCCATGCCGGCGTGCTCTGGCGGCGTTCGGCCGCCTATCTGGCCGACGTCTTTATTCTGCTGTTCGTCGATTTCTTCATTCACGCGCTGCTCATCATCGGCGGCGTCTTTACCTTTGGCCTGCTGTGGCCGTTGCTGGGCGTCGTCGCCTTCCTGCCCCTCGCCATCCTCTACGGCACCCTGTTCATCGGCGGCGGCGAGGCAGCGACGCCGGGCATGCGCCTGTTCGACGTCGAGGTGCGCAGCTGGAGCGGCGGCCGGCCCGACTACTGGCAGGGCTTCCTGATGACCGTCCTCTTCTATTTCACGGTCATGCCGACGAGTTTCCTGATCCTGGCGGTGGGGCTGTTCACGCCCATGAACCGCATGATTCACGACGCCCTGTCCGGCGTCGCCGTCGTCCGTCGCGGCGACTGAATCCGGGCCTCCCGACGCCCTACATAATTAGTGGCGCGGCGAGGCCGGCTTGCGCCATACTTCCGGTCTAGCGCAACAACGAGACAAAACCATTGCGCAATGGCTCGAGGGGCCATGGCAGTACAGGGTCGGTCACAACCTCTATCCTTCCTGGTCACCACGGACATGCCGTGTCCCTACCTGCCGGACCGCATGGAGCGAAAGCTCGTCACGCGCCTGGCCGGGCCGGAGGCTGCCCGGCATTTCCATATCCTGTCGCGTGCCGGATTCCGCCGCAGCCATTCGATCGCCTATCGGCCGGCCTGCGCCGGCTGCCAGGCCTGCGTGCCCGTGCGCGTCGTGGTGCGCGACTTCATGCCTGGCCGTTCGCTGCGCCGCATCGAGGCGCGCAACGCCGACCTGCAATCGACCGTCCGCCCGGCCCGCGGGACGCCGGAGCAATATCAGCTGTTCCAGAACTATCTTGAGGGCCGACACGGTGACGGCGAAATGGCCGGCATGAGCTTTGCCGACTTCCGCTCGATGGTCGAGGACACGCCGATCGACACCCGCATGGTGGAGTTCCGCGACGGGGGCGGCACTCTCACCGCCTGCGTGCTGACCGACTGGAGCGCCGACGGCATCTCTGCCGTCTACAGCTTCTTCGACCCGGACCAGCCCGGCCGCAGCCTGGGCAGCGCCATGATCATCTGGCTGGTGCGCGAAGCCATCCGCTACGACCTGCCCTATGTCTATCTCGGCTACTGGGTGCAGGGCAGCCGCAAGATGGGCTACAAGACCCGCTTCCGCCCCATCGAAGGCTTCGGTCCCGACGGCTGGCAACGCCTCGCCTGAGCGTCCGCTCGATCGCAGTTTCAAGTTGAGGTTGCCGCCCGGCGTGGCGCAAAGTAGCCGTCAAGCGGTCGCCGCGCCGTTGTTGCGGGCACGGCAAGCCGGCAAGAACAATTCGGTGGCTTCGAGGGGAGAATCAGGGATGAGGTTGTTGCGCTGCCGTCTCGCTGGCGGCTGAAACGCTGCCAGCGACAGGCCGGGAATAACGTGCGCGCGCTGCTCGCCGTCAGCCGGTGGATCGACCGCCTCAACGAGCAGGTCGGCACGATCGCCACCTGGTGCGTGCTGATCGCCGTGCTGATCAGCGCCGGCAACGCGCTCAGCCGCTATGCCTTCAGCATCAGCTCGAACGCCTGGCTGGAGATCCAGTGGTACCTGTTCGGCGCCATGTTCATGCTCGGCGCCGCCCATACGCTTAGGGTCAACGAGCATGTCCGCGTCGACATCATCTACGGGAATCTGCGGCCGCGGCTGCAGGCCTGGATCGACCTGCTCGGCGGGATCCTGTTCCTACTGCCCGCGGTGCTGATCATCGGCTGGCTGGCCTGGCCCTATTTTATCGAGTCGTATTCCCGCCATGAGCTGTCGAACAACGCCGGCGGGCTGATCCGCTGGCCGGCGAAACTGCTGCTGCCCGTAGGCTTCGGATTGCTGGCGCTACAGGGCGTCTCCGAGATCATCAAGCGCATCGGCTTCCTCATCGGCCATGCCGAGCTGATGCCGAAATACGAGAAGCCGTTGCAGTGATCGCCTTCGACATGATGGCCCCGCTGATGTTCGGCGGGCTGATCCTCTTCATGCTGATCGGCTATCCCGTGGCCTTCTCGTTGGCCGCGGTGGGTCTCGCCTTCGGCTGGATCGCGATCGAGCACGGGTTCTTCCCGGTCAGCTTGCTGCAGGCGCTGCCCGAGCGCGTGTTCGGCACCATCATGGCGAACGAGCTGCTGCTGGCGATTCCGTTCTTCACGTTCATGGGGACGATCCTCGAGCGCTGCGGCCTCGCCGAAGACCTGCTCGATGCCATCGGCCAGCTGTTCGGCTCGGTGCGCGGCGGTCTCTCTTATGCGGTGGTGCTGGTCGGCGCCGTGCTCGGCGCCATCACCGGCACGGTCGCCGCCTCGGTGATCGCCATGGGCCTGATCTCGCTGCCGATCATGATGCGTTACGGCTACAACATGCGCCATGCGACCGGCGTGATCGCCGCCTCCGGCACGATCACGCAGCTGATCCCGCCCTCCCTGGTGCTGGTCGTGCTGGCCGATCAGCTCGGCCGCTCTGTCGGCGATATGTATGCCGGCGCGATCGGCCCGAGCATCGTGCAGGTGCTGCTGTTCATGGCCTTCGTCCTGCTCGTCAGCATCGTCAAGCCGGAGCATGTGCCGGGGCTGCCCTTGACGGCGCGGACGCTGCATGGCTGGGCGCTGATCAGCAAATGCCTGTGGGGCATGGTGCCCTCGCTGGTGCTGATCTTCCTGGTGCTCGGCACCATCCTGATGGGGCTGGCGACGCCGACCGAGGGCGGCGCGATGGGCGCCGTCGGCGCGATGATCCTGGCGGCGATGCATCGGCGGTTGACCTGGACGCTCACCTGGCAGGGCATGGAATCGACCATGCGCATCACGGCCATGGTGATCTTCATCCTGGTCGGTTCCAACGTGTTCACGCTGACGTTCCGCGGCGTCGACGGCGACCTCTGGATCGAGCATATGCTGATCTCGCTGCCGGGCGGCGTGGTCGGCTTTCTCGTCGTCGTCAATATCTTCGTCTTCTTCCTGGCGTTCTTCCTCGACTTCTTCGAGATCGCGTTCATCATCATTCCGCTGCTGGCGCCGGTGGCGACCAAGCTCGGCATCGATCTCGTCTGGTTTGGCGTGCTGCTCGGCGTCAACATGCAGACCTCGTTCATGCATCCGCCGTTCGGCTTCGCCCTCTTCTACTTGCGCGGCATCGCGCCGTCGGAGGTGAAGAGCTCGGACATCTATTGGGGTGCCATTCCCTGGGTCGGCCTGCAGCTCATTATGTGCGCGATCGTCATCGTCTGGCCCGGCCTGGTGACGAGCTTCATCGATATGGGGCCGGCGCAGGATGCGTCGAAGATCCAGATCGAGGTGCCGCTGCCCGATGAGGCGCCGGCGGAAATCCAGATCAAGTAGCAACGAAAAGGCCCCGCCGGTTGGCGGGGCCTCCCCGTTCGTCAGCGAACAGTGTCAGCTCTGCGCCGACTTGGCGTAGACGAAATTGTCGAAGCTGTTTTCGGCGACGCGGAACCACAGATACTGCTCCTGGCGGAACGGTTTCCACGCCTCGTAGATCTTCTTGAAGGCCGGATTGGCCGCCGCGGTTTCGTCGTAGAGCTCGAAGGCCGCCTTGTAGGAAGCCTCCATGATCTCCTTCGAGAACGGCTTCAGCACGGTGCCTCCGCCAACCAGCGTACGCAGCGCAGCCATGTTCTGGGCGTCGTACTTCGCCACCATCGTAACGTTGGCCTCGGCCGCTGCGGCTTCGAGGACCGCCTGGTAGGACTTGGGCAACGCGTCCCACTGGTTGATGTTGACATAGAGCGACAACTGCGGACCGCCTTCCCACCAGCCGGGGTAATAGTAGTACTTGGCGATCTTGTAGAAGCCGAGCTTCACGTCGTCATAGGGGCCGACCCATTCGGCGGCGTCGATCGTGCCTTTTTCCAGGGCCGGATAGATGTCGCCGCCGGGGATCTGCTGCGGTACCACGCCGAGCTTGGTCAGCACCTTGCCGGCAAAGCCCCCGATGCGGAACTTCAGGCCGTTGAGATCATCGACGGTCTTGATCTCCTTGCGGAACCAGCCGCCCATCTGGGCACCTGTGTTGCCGGCGGGGATTTGCCGGATGTTGTAGCCCTTGAAGAACTCGCGCATCAGGTCGAGGCCGCCGCCATAATACATCCAGGCGTTCTGCTGGCGGGCGTTGAGCCCGAACGGGACCGCCGTGTCGAAGGCAAAGGTCGGATCCTTGCCCACATAGTAGTAGCTGGCGGAATGGCCGCATTCGACGGTGCCGTTCTGCACGGCGTCGAGCACCTGGAAGGCCGGCACGATCTCGCCGCCGGCGAACACGCGGATCTCGAACTTGCCGTCGGTCGCCGCGGCGACGCGATCGGCGATGACGTTGGCGGCGCCGAAGATCGTGTCGAGGCTCTTGGGAAAGCTGGAGGCCAGACGCCATTTGATCTCGGGCGCGCCCTGCGCGATTGCTGGTGCCGCGACCGGCGCGGCCGCAAGGCCCAAGGCGGCGGACTTCAGGAATGTACGGCGCTGCATCGATGATTCCTCCCTGCCAATGTCTTGATGGTCCGACCTGAGCGACCACGAGAGCGCCCCCGCACCCCCGCGCCATTCCCCAGCGATCACCGAATTATAGGGGTTCCACCCTGACCGGCAACAACGGGGACCGGCAACAACGCGCCTAGGGTTCGTCCGGCGGAATGACGTCGCCGGCGGGCGGTGGATCGCCGTTCGCCGTGTCCGGCGCATTCGGCGCGGACGCCGCATCAGGGTCGCCCTCCGCGGGCGGCACGACGTTGACTGCGGCAGGCACGCTCGCCGCTGTGGATGACGCGCTCACGGGAGCGCCCCGTTCGTGGTCGACGACGGCCGGCAACCAAGCGGCCATCTGCGCAAAGCCGATGCCGAAAGCCCGCAGGAGCAGGACGGCACCGACGAGGACGACCAGCGCGCCGCCCAATAGCCGCTGCCAGCGCGACGACAACAGGCGCCTGGGCGCGACGATCGGACCGAGAATCTGCGTGAGGGTCTTCATGCTCGTGCGTCGACCGTCATCTCGTCCGCGGGCGCCCCGGCCGGCTTATCCGGGGCCGGAGGCGCTCCACTCCTTGGCCAGACTGAAGCCGAGGCCGAGAAGCACCGGGCCGAGGAATATACCAATAAACCCGAACGCGGCGATACCGCCGAGGACACCTAGAAAGACCAGGAGAAACGGGAGGCCGCCCTCGCGGCTGATAAAGTAGGGCTTGAGGAAGTTGTCGATGCAGCTGATGACAAGCGCGCCGTAGACGAGGACGAAGATCCCGCGGCCGATTTCGTCCTCGCTGATCAGCCACAGCCCCACCGGCAGCCAGACGAGCGGCGGGCCCATCGGGATCAGCGAGAGAAAGAACGTCAGCAAGCCCAGGAACAAGGCTCCGGAAACACCGACCAGAAGGAATCCGATCGCCGCCAGCAGCCCCTGCGCCAGGGCCGTGCCGAGGATGCCGTAGACGACGCCGCGCGTCGTCGCCTCGGCGACGTCGATCAGGCCCTTGGCGCGTTCGCCAGCGAACCGCGCCGTCGCCGCCGCCAGCCAGCGCCCCAATCGACGGCCGTCGCGATAGAGAAAGAAGGCGATGATGAGGCTGAAGACGAGCTGGATGACGCCCTGACCGAGCAACACGCCGACATTGATGAGCCCGCGGCGCGCGCTCGCGACATAGGGCTCCAGTTCGGCCGTGAAGGCGGGGCCGTTCCTGGCCGCCTCGGCCCAATAGTCGGCGACGGCCGGTCCGACGATCGGCAGATGGCCGACCCATTCCGGCAGCCCCGGTGGCCCCTGCTCCAGCACCGTCAGGACGTTTCCGGCGACGGTCGTGAATTCCTGGACCAGGCGCGGTCCGACGACGACAAAAGGGACGACGAAAAGACAGGCAAGGATCGCCGTCGTGACGGCCGCCGAAAGCGTCCGCCGCCCACCGACCTGGCGGTCCAGCCAACCGTAGAGCGGCCAACTGGCCAGGCAGAGGATGATGGCCCACAGGATCGCCGTCGCGAATGGCTGCAGGACCAGGAGGCATCCGGCCGCCAGGAGGAAAAGCGCGAGCAACGCGAAGATCTGCGGCAGCGTCATGGTCGTCGCCATGGCGGCGTTCCGATTGCCCCGCGCGACAGTGTCCGACCGGCGCTGGCGGTGACTCGCGGGAGCGAGATCACCCGAACTTGTTCGACGATGGGAACCCGCGCGGCGGCAGGCGACCGGCCTGCGCCCGCTTGCCGACCCAGTCGCGCAGGGCCGTCTCGGTACGCGTCTTGTCGCCGAGGCGCCAGGTAAGACCTTCCTGCAGGTTGAAGGTCTTCACGTCGGAAAGACCCCCATCCTTGTACTTCTGGAGCGTGACGCCGCGGCCGCGCGTCATCTCCGGTAGCTCGGCCAGCGGGAAGAGGATGATCTTGCGGTTCTCGCCGATGACCGCGACGTGGTCGCCCTCGACCGGCGCGCAAGCGGCCGCCTCGACCCCCTGGGCAACATTGAGCACCTGCTTGCCGGCGCGCGTCTGCGCAACGACTTCCTCCTCCGGCACGATGAAGCCGCGGCCGTCATAGGCGGCGACGACGAGCTTGCGGCCAGGCTTGTGGACGAGGAGCGTCACGATCTCCTGATCGTTGCCGAGATCGATCATCAGGCGGATCGGCTCGCCATGGCCGCGGCCGCCCGGCAGCTTGTCGACGCCGATGGTATAGAAGCGGCCGTTGGTACCGAAGACCAGCAGCTTGTCGGTGGTCTCGGCCGGCAGGAAGAAACGGCCGCGGTCGCCTTCCTTGTATTTGATGTCATCGCTCTCGGGCACCTGGCCCTTGAGGGCGCGGATCCAGCCCTTGTCGGAGCAGACGATGGTGACGGGCTCGCGCTCGACCACGGCCTCGAGCGGAATGATCACGGCCGAGGGCGCCTCGCCCAGCTCGGTGCGCCGCTTGCCGAGCGGCGTCGCCGGGCCGAAGCGCTTCTTCAGGTCCGCGATATCGGCGGAGATCTTCTTCCACTGGCGGTCTTCGTCCTTGAGCAGGCCCTTGAGGTCCTTCTGCTCGTCGGTCAAGCGATCGCGCTCCTGGCGGATCTCCATCTCCTCGAGCTTGCGCAGGGCGCGCAGCCGCATGTTCAAAATCGAGTCGGCCTGCAGCTCCGTCAGCTTCCACTTCTTCATCATCACCGGCTTCGGCTCGTCCTCGCGGCGGATGATGCGGATGACCTCATCGATGTTGAGATAGGCGATGATGTAGCCGTCGAGGATCTCCAGCCGCTTGGCGATCTCGGCCAGGCGATGGCGCGTGCGCCGCTGCAGCACGATCTGGCGATGATCGAGATAGGCGCGCAGGACCTCCGGCAGGCTCATGACGCGCGGCGTGTTGGCGGCATCGAGCACGTTCATGTTGAGGCCGAAGCGCGTTTCCAGATCGGTCTGCCGGAACAGCGATTCCATCAGCATATCCGCATCGACATTGCGGCTCTTCGGCTCCAGCACGATGCGCACGTCGGTGGTCGATTCGTCGCGCACGTCGGCGAGCAGCGTCAGCTTCTTCTCCTGCAGCAGCTCGGCGATCTTCTCGATCAGGCGCGACTTCGCCACCTGGTAGGGAATCTCGGTGACGAGGATCTGCCAGGTGCCGCCCTTGAGCTGCTCCTTCTCCCATTTCGCGCGCACGCGGAACGAGCCGCGGCCGCTGCGATAGGCCTCGACGATGGTCTCGCGGCTCTCGACGAGGACGCCGCCGGTGGGAAAATCCGGTCCAGGCATGAGCTCGACCAGCTTCCCCACGGTCGCCTTCGGGAACTTCACGAGATGCAGCAGCGCGTCGCAGATCTCGCCGATGTTGTGGGGCGGAATGCTCGTGGCCATGCCGACGGCGATGCCCTGGGCACCGTTGGCGAGCAGGTTCGGAAAGGCGGCCGGCAGCACCACCGGCTCGTCGTTGCGGCCGTCATAGCTCGGGCGGAAATCGACGGCATCCTCGTCGATGCCGTCGAGCAGCAGGGCGGCGACCTCGGTGAGCCGCGCCTCGGTGTAGCGCATGGCCGCGGGGTTATCGCCGTCGATGTTGCCGAAATTCCCCTGGCCGTCGACCAGCGGGTAGCGCTGGGCGAAATCCTGGGCCAGGCGGACCATGGCATCGTAGATGGCGACGTCGCCGTGCGGATGGTACTTGCCCATGACGTCGCCGACGACCGCGGCCGACTTGCGCAGCCCGGCGGCCGGACCAAGGCCGAGCTGGCGCATGGCGTGGAGCAGCCGGCGATGCACGGGCTTGAGGCCGTCGCGCACGTCCGGCAGCGAGCGCGCCATGATCGTCGACAGGGCGTAGGCCAAGTACCGTTCGCCCAGCGCCTTGCCGAAATCGACGACACTGGTCTCCGCCGGCGGCGGCGGAGGCGGAGCAGCAGGTGTGGTCGCGCGTCTGGCCATGGCTTCCTCGGGCGATTCGGCTGGGCGGTCTTAGACGGCCATTCGCCGCCATCGTCAAGCAGACCGTCCGATGCGCCGGAAAATGCCTCTCCTGCGGCCATCGAGGTTCGGCGGAAGCGAGCGAGCCCGAATCAACCCCGGCCCGTCAGGCCGTCCTCAGGCAGCTGGACAAAGGGCCAGAACCGCGGCCCGCATGCTTTCCTGGGTGAAGGGCTTCGTCACGAAGGGCCGGTCGCGCAAGCCGGGCGGAAGCCGCTCGCGAGCATGGCCGCTGACGAACGCGAACGGCACGCCCCGATCGGTTAGGAGCGCCGCGATCGGCTCAACCGATTCGCCATGAAGGTCGATATCGAGGAGAGCCGCGTCGAACTGTTCCTTCCTGACCGCGAGCATGGCCGTCACAAGCCGCCCGAGCGGGCCGACCGTCCGGTAGCCGATGTCCTCCAGCATGGCCACGATCTCCATGCCGATCAGCATCTGGTCCTCGACGACCAGAATGCGCGGCGTCCGGGATGATGCTGCCATGGATCCCTCGCGGGTGGTTGGACCCCTGCCCTTACGGCATCCCGTACGCGGCCCTGGCGAAATCCGGCCACCCGGCGGGAACCGTGCACGAACGCACTGTACGCCTTCGCGCCCGCCTGGCGCGACTCTTCTCGAACGATGAAATTGCTGCGCCGTCGCCGGTCCCAATGAGATAAGATGCAGGTTGCGGGCCGAATCGAGGCACGCGTCGAGCAATGTTGCACCGCCACATCGAGCGCCAACCGATGGCCATGCGAAACGCGGTCGCCAACGCCATGCGAACTGGCGCAGCAGGGAATCGCACGGGGTCCCTTCGTCGCGTCCTCGAGCCGATCGGTATCGGCGTTGCATATTTCGCGGCCGCGAAGGTCGGCTTGATGCTCGCTTCGATAAATCCGAGCGCCACGCCGATCTGGCCGCCCACCGGATTGGCCCTCGCTGCCGTCATGCTGTGGGGCTACCGGGTGTGCCCCGCCATATTTGCGGCCGCGCTGCTGGCCAATGCGACCACGGCCGGATCGATCTACACATCGTCGCTCATCGCCTGCGGCAACACGCTCGAATGCCTGGTCGGAGGCTATCTTGTGCATCGCTGGTCGGGCGGCCGGGCCACATTCGACACGCCGGCCGGCGTCACGCGATTCGCCTTGATCAGCCTGGCGGCTGCCACACCGATCAGCGCCAGCATCGGCGTCGGCAGCCTGCTCGTGGGCGGTTTTGCCGACATGAGCCATGCGGGCGCCATATGGACGACCTGGTGGCTGGGAGACCTCGCGGGCGCGCTCGTCATTGCCCCCGTCATCGTCCTATGGGTGAGGAGCGACGCGTGGCCGAGCGACCGGAGGCAATTGTGGAACGCCGCATCGGTCATCGCCGGAGCCGCCGTCATCGGTCTCATCACCTTCAGTCCGCTGATCGAGCGGGACCCGACCCGGGATCCTCTGGCCTTTCTGTGCATCGTGCCGCTGCTGTGGGCGGCGTTGCGCCTGGGCCAGCGGGAGACCGCGACTGTGGCGCTCGTTCTCTCGTGCTTTGCCCTTTGGGGGACGATGTCGGAGGTCGGCCCGTTCGCACGATCCACCCAGAACGACTCGTTCCTCTTGCTCCTCATGTTCATGATCAGCACGACCGTTCCGAGCCTGATCCTGAGCGCTGACGTGAGCGTGCGGAAGCGAGCGGAGCAGCAGCAGAAGCTTCTGACCGCCGAGCTGGACCACCGCGTGAAGAACACGTTCGCCGTCGTGCAGGCGCTGGCGGCGCAGACAGCTCGCGGCACCACTACGCCGGAGGCCTTTCGCAAGACACTCGACGCGCGGCTGGGGGCGATGGCAAGGACACACGACCTGCTTCGCCACAGCGGCTGGGAAGGCGCGCTTCTCGGCGACGTCGCCCGCGAAACCCTGGCACCCTATGCAGGATCCGATGGCGCACGTCTCACGGCGTCGGGGCCAAGCGTCCGTCTGGCGCCGGCGGCGGCGACGACGCTCACGATGGCGATCCACGAATTGGCGACAAACGCCGTCCGGCATGGCGCCCTGTCGATGGCCAATGGGCGGATCGTCCTGGATTGGCGATCGGACGGCGAGCTGTTGCGCTTCCGCTGGACGGAGTCGGGTGGCCCTCCGGTGCAGCCGCCGGCGCAACGCGGCTTCGGCACGCGCTTCATCGAACAGAGCGTCGCCGCCGATCTCGAGGGAGTGGCCCGATTCGAGTTTGCGCCTGGCGGCCTCGTTTGCACGCTCGATCTGCCGCTAACGAGCAAGGTGGCGCTGTTGTAGGCCGGCCGCCAGCGGCGTCGCTGATACCGGATATGGCAGGATGCCTGCCGGTACATCAATATCTTGTGGCGCAGGCCAGATTTCATCAATTGCCGCTTGCCGAAGGCCACTCGCTGCCCCCATCTTTGTTGCAGTGCAGCATAGTCGATAATCGGCTGCGCT
>Ga0335069_10009450_pt1 | contig 13879 bp, 14 predicted proteins | sample Lox_Sample_11_FD_206714 | JGI IMG/M metagenome (GOLD analysis project Ga0335069, IMG submission 206714) | Soil microbial communities from Loxahatchee National Wildlife Refuge, Florida, United States - Lox_Sample_1.1 | ecosystem: Environmental > Terrestrial > Soil > Wetlands | place: USA... | reverse complement strand
AACAAGGACTACTCGGTGGCGTACGTCGTCGAGCACTCGAACGCGCAGCTTCCCCTGCACTACCGCATCGCGGCGGTCTGGGGCGGTCACGAGGGGTCGCTCTTGCTGTGGATGCTGATGCTGAACGGCTGGACGTTCGCGGTCAGCCTGCTCTCGCGCCAGCTGCCGCAGGCGATGGTCGCGCGCGTGATCGGCGTGCTCGGCCTCGTCGCATCCGGCTTCCTGCCCTTCATCCTGTTCACGTCGAATCCGTTCGAGCGCGTGCTGCCCGCCGCGCCCGACGGCCAGGACCTGAACCCGCTGCTGCAGGACCCGGGCCTGGTGTTTCACCCGCCGATGCTCTACATGGGCTACGTCGGCTTCTCGGTCGCCTTCGCCTTCGCGATCTCGGCGTTGCTCTCGGGCCGGCTCGACGCCGCCTGGGCGCGCTGGTCGCGGCCGTGGACCATCGTCGCGTGGATGTTCCTCACGCTCGGCATCGCGCTCGGGTCGTGGTGGGCCTACTACGAGCTCGGCTGGGGCGGCTGGTGGTTCTGGGACCCGGTGGAGAACGCCTCCTTCATGCCCTGGCTCGTCGGCACCGCGCTCATCCATTCGCTCGCGGTGACCGAAAAGCGCGGCAGCTTCAAGAACTGGACCGTGCTGCTTGCCATCGGCGCGTTCTCGCTGTCGCTGCTCGGCACGTTCCTCGTGCGATCCGGCGTGCTCACCTCGGTGCACGCGTTCGCGAGCGACCCGCGGCGCGGCATCTTCATCCTCGCCTTCCTCGTCGTCGTGATCGGCGGCTCGCTCACGCTGTTCGCGTGGCGCGCGCAGCAGGTCGGGCTCGGCGGCAGCTTCGCGCTGCTGTCGCGCGAGACCCTGCTGCTCGTGAACAACGTGCTGCTCGTCACCGCGGCCGGGTCGGTGCTGCTCGGCACGCTCTACCCGCTCTTCATCGATGCGCTCAACCTCGGCAAGCTCTCCGTGGGCCCGCCCTACTTCAACAGCGTGTTCGTGCCGATCATGGTGCCGCTGCTCGTGCTGATCGCGATCGGCCCGCTCGCGCGCTGGAAGCGCCTCGACGAGCGCGAGGTCGCGCGGCGGCTGCGCGTGCCGGCGATCGCCGCGATCGTCGCCGGTGCCGTGCTGCCGTTCGCGATGGGCCACTGGTCGCCGCTGGTCGCGATGGGCCTCATGCTCGCCGTCTGGATCGCCGCCAGCGGCGCGATGCAGATCCGCGCGCGCCTGCGCGCCGGCGCACCGCCGCGCTCGTTCTGGGCCATGCAGATCGCGCACATGGGCATCGCCGTGTTCGTGGTCGGCGTGACGCTCGTGAAGGGCTACGAGGTCGAGAAGGACGTGCGCATGGCGGTCGGCGACACCGTCGAGATCGGCGGTTATGCCGTGCGCTTCGCCGGCGTCCGCCAGATGCCGGGGCCCAACTACCTCGCGCAGGTCGGCACGATCGAGCTCACCCGTGACGGGCGCGTGCTGCGCACGCTCGCCCCCGAGAAGCGCGCGTATTTCTCCTCGCAGCAGCCGATGACCGAGACCGCGATCGACACCAATCCCGTGCGCGACATGTACGTGTCGCTCGGCGAGCGCCTGTCGCAGCCGGGCGAGCCCGAGGTCTGGAGCGTGCGCGTGTACTACAAGCCGTTCGTGGTGTGGATCTGGGCGGGCTGCCTGCTGATGGCGATCGGCGGTGGCTTCGCGGTCGCCGATCGGCGCTACCGCATGCGACGCGCGACGACCGTGCTGCAGGGAGCCGCCGCGTGAAGCGTTTCCTGCTGCCGCTCGTCCTGTTCCTCGGCCTCGCGGTGTTCCTCGCCGTGGGCCTGACGCGCGACCCCCGCGAGCTACCGTCGCCTCTCATCGGACGGGCGGCGCCGGCGTTCGAGCTGCCGCGTCTCGGCGCCGACGGCGCCGCCGACGCCGGCCGCTTCGGGCCGGCCGACATGCGCGGCAAGGTCTGGCTCCTCAACGTCTGGGCATCGTGGTGCGTCTCATGCCGCCAGGAGCACCCGGTGCTGCTCGACATCGCGCGGCGCGGCGACCTGCCGCTGATCGGGCTCGACTACAAGGACACGCTGCCCGATGCGCGCGCGTGGCTCGCCGAGCACGGCAACCCGTACCAGCTGTCCGCGGTCGATGCGGACGGTCGCGTCGGCATCGACTACGGCGTCTATGGCGTGCCCGAGACCTACCTCATCGACAAGGCGGGCACCATCCGCTACAAGCAGATCGGCCCGCTGACGGCCGAAGTGCTCGAGGGAACGATCCTCCCGCTCGTGAAGGAGCTGCGCAAGTGACGCGCTGGCTGAGGATCCTCGCCATCGCGCTCGGCGTGCTCGCCGCGCTCGCGGTCCAGGCGCGCGAGGCGGCACCCCTCGCCGACGATCAGGCCGTGGAGGACCGGCTGGTGGGCATCGCGCAGGACCTGCGCTGCCTCGTGTGCCAGAACGAATCGCTCGCCGGCTCGCGCGCAGCGCTCGCCGAGGACCTGCGCCGCGAGATCCGCGAGCAGATCCGGGCGGGCAAGACCGATCAGGAGATCCTCGACTATCTCGTGAGCCGCTACGGCGACTTCGTGCGCTACAAGCCCCCGCTGAAGCCCACCACGTGGCTGCTGTGGCTCGGGCCCTTCGCGCTGCTCGCGGCCGGCCTCGCGACCCTCGTCGTGCAGCTGCGCCGACGCGGCCGGGCCGCGCCCGCGCCGCTATCCGACGACGAGCGCTCGCGCGCCGTCGCCCTGCTCGGCGGAGATCGATGATGGGCGCGTTCCTGTTCGGCGCAATGGTCCTCGTGGCGCTGACACTGCTCGCGCTGCTGCGCCCGTGGCAGCATCGAGGCACGGACCACGATGCCTCGATGCGCGAGATCAACGCGCGCGTCTACCGCGACCAGCTCGCCGAGCTCGACCGCGACCTCGCGGCCGGCACCATCGGCGCGGCCGAGCACGCGGTGGCGCGCGAGGAGTTGCAGCGCCGGCTGATCGACGACGCATCGGCGGCCGAAATCCCGGCCGCGCACCAGGCGAGCAGCCGGCGCGCGCTGCTGGGCATCGCCATCGCGCTGCCGCTCGCCGCCATGGGGCTGTACGCGTGGCTCGGCCAGCCCGCGGCCCTGGTCGGCGGCTCCGGCGGCGCTGCGGCAGCCGCGGGCCACGGCGACCCGACGTCGGCCGAGGTCGAGCGCATGGTGGCGGCGCTGGCCGCGCGACTCGAGAAGAACCCGGACGATCCGAAGGGCTGGTCGATGCTCGCCCGCTCGTATCACGCGATGGGGCGCTTCGCAGACGCGTCGGCCGCCTACGCGCGGATCGGCCCCGAGCTGCATCGCGACCCGAGCCTGCTCGCAGGCTATGCCGATGCCCTCGCCTCGAACGCGAACGGCAACCTCGAGGGCCAGCCGAGCGAGCTCATCGCCGAAGCCCTGAAGCTCGATCCCGATCACCCCACGGCGCTCGCGCTCTCGGCGATGGCCGCCTACAGGCGTCACGACGTGAACGAGGCGGCGCGCCAGTGGCAGCACCTGCTGCGACTGCTTCCGCCCGGATCGGAAGACGCGCGCTGGGTGGCGAATGCGCTCAACGAGATCGGCGTCAAGCCGGAGACGGTGGCCGCGGCCGGAGCCGGTGCGGCGCCGCAGCCCGGTGCCATGCCGCCGCGCGCCGCGAGTCCCGATGCCGCGGCACCAGCCGATGGGGCCGCCGACGCGCGCGCGGTCGTGGGTGTCGTCACGCTCGCGCCCGCGCTGCAGGCCCAGGTGCGGCCGGACGACACGGTGTTCGTGTTCGCGCGGCCGACCGACGGTTCGCGCATGCCGCTCGCGGTGCAGCGGGCGCGTGCGGCGGACCTGCCGTTGACGTTCCGCCTCGACGACAGCCGCGCCCTCGCGCCGCAGGCGCGCATCTCGAACGCGAAGGAAGTGCAGATCGAGGCGCTCGTGTCGAGGCGCGGCGTCGCGAACGCCGCATCGGGCGACCTGACCGGGTCGGTGGGCCCCGTCGTACCCGGCAGCACGCGCGTGGCCTTGACGATCGATACCGTGCGGCCGTGACCCCGGCGCGCGCAGAGCACGTTCACAGACGGGCGTTCATTGCGAAGGAATCCGAGAATGCGACTGGCCCCTTACGTCAAGTTCCGCGAAGAGAAGTTCGGTGGCGTCCTGTTTGAGACGCGCTCCGAGAAGGTCTATACGCTGAACCCCACGGGCGCCGCCGTGATCCGCGAGATCGCGACCGGCGATGAAGCGGCGATCACGGCGCGACTGAAGGAGCTCTTCGCCGACCGGGCGGGAACCATCGAACGGGAAGTCGGCACGTTCATCGCCGACCTGCGCCAGCGCGGGCTGCTCGTCGAAGGATGAGCGACGCGCACGGCGTGGCCGCAGAGGCCGAGGATCTCACGGCGCCGCTCTACGTCGCCTGGCAGATCACGAACGAGTGCAACCTCGCCTGCCTGCACTGCATCGAGGAGAGCGGGCCCGGAAAGGCGTTCGCCGACGAGCTCGATCGCGAGCAGGTGTTCTCGGTGCTCGACCAGCTGCTCGACCGCGAGGTGCCGTACCTCTCGTTCTCGGGCGGCGAGCCGATGCTGCATCCGCACTTCTTCGAGATGGTCGAGCGCGCCTGCTCGCGCGGCGCCCAGCTCAAGATCGAGACGAACGCGCACTATCTCGACCCCGCCAACGCGGCGCGCCTGAAGGCGCTGGGCGTGAAGGCGGTGCAGGTGAGCCTCGATGGCGCATCGACCGCGACGTTCGGCCGCATGCGGGTGCGCGGCGAGTTCGACAAGGTGCTCGACGGCATCCGCAACCTGCGCGACGCGGGCGTGCCCATCGAGATCAACTTCTCGCCGGCGCGCTTCAACCTGCACGAGATCGACGCGGTCGTCGATCTCGCGTGGGAGCTCGGCGCGTACAGCTTCTACACCGGCCGCACGATGTACACGGGCAACGCCGTGAAGGCGTGGCGGCATCTCGAGGTGACCGACGAGCAGTACGAGGGGTACTTCGCGGCGCTGCGCCGCAAGACCGAGGAATACCGCGGCCGCATGCGCGTCCACTACCACGAAGCCGGCCTGCTCGAGGAGCTGCGCTATCGCGTCCAGCATCCGGCCGCGCTGCTCATCGTGCTGCCGAACGGGCTCGTGAAGCTGATCAACGCGCTGCCCTTCATCTGCGGCGATTTCCGCAAGGACACGCTCGACCAGATCTGGGCCAACTTCCGCCGCGCCTGGCGCGATCCGCGCGTCGCGGGCTTCGTCGAGGAGCTGGCCGCGGATCCGGGGCGGACGCGCACGCTGCACCAATGGATTCCGGTCTGAGCCGCTCGGCCGTGGGCGCGCCGGCGCCTGCCCGCTCGCTCTGGCGGCGGGTGGTGGCGGTGTGCAGCCTCGTGCGCTACCGCTTCTTCCTCTACGCGGGGCTGCTGCCGTACCTGCTCGGGGCCGCCTGGGCCTACGCGATGGTCGGCAGCTTCGACGCGACGCTGTTCTTCAGCGGCCTCGCCGGCGTGGTGCTCGCCGTCGTCGGTGTCGAGGCGTTCAACGAGTACTTCGACTCGCGCATGGGCACGGACAGGGTGTTCAACCCGGCCGACCTGCCGCCGATGTCGGATGCCGTGCTGTGGCTCGGCATCGCCGCGTTCGCCGGCGCGCTCGCGGTCGGCATCCATCTGACGCTGCGCGGCGGCTGGCCCATCCTCGCCTTCGCGCTGCTCGGCGGCGCGGCCGCGATCTTCTACGTCGCGCCGCCGATCCGCTGGGCCTATCGCGGCCTCGGCGAGCTGGTCATCGCGCTCTCGTACGGGCCATGGATGGTGCTCGGCAGCCTCTACCTGCACACGCACGCCGCCTCGTGGGCGGCGCTCGTCGTGTCGCTCGTGCCCGGCTGCCTCATCATGGGCCTCGCTGTCGTCAATGCGATCCCCGACTACCACCAGGACCGCCTGGTCGGCAAGCGCAACCTCTGCGTGCGGGTCGGACGTCGCCGCGCCGTGACGCTGTATCTCGGTCTGGCCGCCGCAGGGCTCGCCGTGGTGCCGATCGGTGTCGTGGCGGGGCTGCTGCCGTGGCCTTGCCTCGCGGCGCTGCTCGCCGTGCCCCTGCTGGTCGAGAGCGGCCGTGTCGCACGCACCACCTACGAGACCCCGCGCGCCTTCGTGCCCGCGGTCCGCAACATCGTCGCCTGCTACCTCGTCGCGGTGCTGCTGCTGACGGCCGGCCTACTGGTGCACGCCGCATGAACCGCGCGGCCGTGTGGGCGATCGACGCGCTCGGCGCGCCGCTCTTCGTCTCGTGGCAGATCACGCGCGACTGCGACCTCTGCTGCCTTCATTGCTGCACCGAATCGGCGCCCGGTAAGCCGCTGCCCGGCGAGCTCGATGCCGACGAGGCGATGCACGTCGCCGACCAGATCGTCGCGCTCGGCGTCCCGTACGTGATGCTGTGCGGCGGCGAGCCGCTCGTCGTGCCGCACTTCCTCGCCCTGGCGGAGCGCCTCGGCCGCGCGGGCGTGCAGCTCAAGATCGAGACCAACGGGCACCGCTTCGACGACGCCGTCGCGGCGCGCCTCGAGCGCCTGCCGATCCGCTCGATCCAGATCAGCCTCGACGGCGACACGCCCGAAACGTATGCGCGCCAGCGCGTCGGAGGTTCGCTCGCGGCGGCGCATGCCGCATGCCGGACCGTGCGCGCGCATGGCCTGCCGCTCGAGGTCACGTTCGCGCCGACGCGGATCAACCTCCACGAAGCCGAAGCGGTGATCGAGCGGGCCCGAACGCTCGGCGCGTTTCGCTTCAACACCGGGCGGCTCATGCGCCTCGGCACCGCCGCGCGGCTGTGGGACCGGCTCGAACCGACCGAGGCGCAGTGGCAAGAATTCCGCGCCCTGCTCGATCGCGAGGCACGGCGCCTCGAAGGCGACCTCGAGCTCTGCTACGAGCCCTTCGAGATGCGCGAGGGGATCGAAGCCAGCCTCGCGAGCCCGCCCGCCACGCTGCTCGTGCTGCCCAACGGCTGGGTCAAGGTCGCCGCGCCCCTGCCCTACGTGTGCGCGGATTTGCGCACCGATCGGCTCGAAGACGCGTGGAATGCCTACCGCGCCGCGTGGCGCGGTGATACAGTGGCGGCCGCGGCGCGTCGGGCGATCTCCGACACCGCGCACCTCGTACACGCGAACCGCTGGCAGGTGCTGTCGGGCCCACCGAGTTCAACCAGGGAGAGTCCATGAGCGAACCGAATCAGACGATCGAGCCTGCGAAGGCCGTCCATCAACCGAAGACCGTGGTGCCCACGCCGCTCGACAAGCCGGTCTGGGAGACGCCGAAGCTCGAGGACGTCTCCGAGCAGGTCATGGCGCAACCGTACATCCGCTTCACCTGAACCCTCCGCATCCGATCCGGGGGCGCTCCGTCGATGAGTACGCAGCGCCCCTTTTTCTCGCCTGGCAGCTGACCAACCGCTGCAGCGCGCGCTGCCTCGCCTGCTGCGAGGAGTCCGGCCCTGACCGGGCCTGGCGCGACGAGCTCTCGGCGGGCGAGGCGCTCGACCTCGCCGATGCGATCGGCGCCGCCGGCATCCCGTACGTCGCGTTCGGGGGCGGCGAGCCGCTCGGCGTCGACCACGCCTGGGGCATCTTCGAGCGGCTCGCGGCGAAGGGCGTCGCCATCAAGCTCGAGACCGACGGCAGCCGCATCGACGGCGCCGGCGCCGCCCGGCTGGCCGAACTCGCCGTCGACTGCATCCAGATCTCCGTCGACGGCGCCACCGCGGCGACCCATGAGCGCATGCGTCCCGGAGGGAGCCATGCAGCGGCCATCGGAGCGATCGAGCGGCTCGTGGCGCGCGGCCTGGCTCCGCAGCTCGTGTTCGTCCCGACGAGAGCCAACGTGCACGAGATCGTCGCGGCGTACGACCTCGCCGACTCGCTCGGCTGCAGCGCGTTCGTGACGGGGCCGTTGATGCGCCTCGGGCGCGCCGCGCAGTCGTGGGATCGCCTCGCGTGCTCCGACACCGAATGGCAGCGGGCGGTGGACGCCCTGCGCGAGCGTGCCGCCGCCGGGGCGAGGCGCATGGCGCTGTCGATCTATCCGTGGGACATCGTGACGGAGCTGGAGACGAGGCTCGAGAGCCCGCAGGCGATGCTGCTCGTCGTGCCCAACGGCAAGGTGAAGCTCCTGAACGCGCTGCCGTTCGCGCCCGCCGACCTCCGGCACGACTCCATCGGACAGGCGTGGGACGCATACCGCGCGGCATGGAGATCCGCCGAAGTCCGTGACTTCGTGCGGCGCTGCCGCATGGAGCCGCAGCTGCTGGGTCACGCGAACGAGACGTGGCCGTTGAAGACCACCGCGTGACGCGGCTCAGGCCGGCGCCGCGGGAACGACGGTGAAGCTCCGGATCCCCTGCGCGCCCCGGATCAGCACGCCCTCGATGTCCGCCGTCGCCGAGGGACCTGTCATCAGCACCGCGTAGCGCGCCTCGCGAAAGCGCGGATCGCGATAGGCAGCGTGCAGGTCGGCGACGATCGAGCGCGGATCGAGCAGCACCACCAGGTGCTGCGCCAGGAAGCCCAGCGCGTTCACGCCGAACTCGCGCTCGCTCAGCCAGACCGAGCCGGTTTCCGCCACGCCGAACGCACCGCGCACGACGCCCACGTCGACGTCGTCGAGCTCGGCCGGATGGCGCACGTCCGCGATGCGACGCGTGCCGACGACTTCGGGGACGGCGGAGCAGATCACCTTCGCACCGGCGTGCAGGAAGCGCACGAACGCGTCGAGCGCCGTGCCGTCGGGCGGCACCGCCACGCTCCCGCCCATGCGCGCGAGCGCGCTCCCGAACGCCGCCCATGGATCGGCGAGGCTCCGCTCGAACGAGGGGATCGTCGGCAGGTCGCGCCACGCCGGCTGGTTGCGCCGCACGCGCGCGAGGATGAGCTCGCGGCTCGTCATCGCTCGCCTCCGCGGTTCGCGACGTACCACTGGCGGAAGGTCTGCGCCGGCGCGGCCGGCACCTCGCGCTGACGCCCCCAGGCGTTGAAGGGGTTGTAGACGAGAAAGCGGGGCAGGTGTTCGAGTCCGGCAGCCGCGGCCTCGACCGCGGCGCGATAGAGCTTCGGGCTCGCGAGCACCTTGCCCGCGACGCGCATCGCCTCCTTCTTCACCATCGGCAGCTGGTGGCGCTGGGCGATCACCTCGCGCCACTTGTAGATCTGCTCGTGGATGTCGATCTTCACGGGGCAGACGCTCGTGCAGCTGCCGTTGAGGGTCGACGCGAAGGGCAGCGCGCTGTACTTGCGAAGGTTGAAGGTGGGATCGATGATCACGCCGATCGGCCCGGAGTACGTCGCACCGTAGCTCAGGCCGCCGCTGCGGCGGTACACCGGGCACGTGTTCATGCACGCGCCGCAACGGATGCACTTCAGCGAGTACCAGAAGTCCTCCATGCCCAGACGCTCGGAGCGACCGTTGTCGACGAGCACCACGTGCATCTCCGTACCCGGCCGCGGCGCGCGGAAGTGCGACGTGATCTGCGTGATCGGCGAGCCGAGCGCGCTGCGCGACAGCATCCGCACGAACACTCCCAGGTGCTCGATGCGCGGCAGCAGCTTCTCGATGCCGATGGACGCGATGTGCAGCGGCGGCAGGTTGGCGCCGAGGTCGGCGTTGCCCTCGTTGGTGCACACGACGAAGGTGCCGGTCTCGGCGATCGCGAAATTGGCGCCGGTCATCGCCGCGTGCGCGCGCAGGTAGGTCGGGCGCGTGTGGCGGCGCTGGCTCTCCGCGAGGTATGGCACGTCGCTGTTGTCGGGGTCGGTTCCGAGCGTGCGCCCGAACACCTCGGCGACGTCGCCCCGCAGCTTGTGGACGGCCGGCACGACGATGTGGCTCGGCGGTTCGTCGTCGAGCTGCTGGATGCGCTCGCCGAGATCGGTCTCCACGATCTCGACGCCGCGGTTCTCGAGGAACGGCCGCATCTCGCACTCGTCGGTGAGCATCGACTTGCTCTTGACGAGGATGGTCGCGCCGTGCGCCTCGAGGATGCGGTGCACGATCTCGTTGTGCTCGGCGGCGTCGCGCGCCCAGTGCACGACCATGCCGTTGGCGGTCGCGTTGCGCTCGAACTCCTCGAGGTAGTCGCCCAGATGGGTGAGCGTGTGCTCCTTGATCTGCGACGCGAGCGCGCGCAGCGTCTCCCATTCGGGCAGCGCCTCGCTCTCGCTGTCGCGCTTGCGGCGCAGATCCCAGAGGCGCTTGTCGTGGAAGTCGGCGTGGTCCTTCGCCTCGATGAACTTCGACGAGGCCTCGGCGTGGTCGACGCGGTTCATCATCGGCCCCTCACGCGGACACACCGTTCAGGACCTGCGCGATGTGCAGGAACCGCAGCGGCAGGCCGGCTCGCCGCGCGCAGCCCTGCTGGTGCATCACGCACGACATGTCGGTGGAGACGATGTACTGGGCACCGGCCCGGTGATGGTCCTCCACCTTGTCGCGGCCCATCTTCGCGGAGACGGGTTCCTCGAAGACCGAGAACGTCCCGCCGAACCCGCAGCACTCGTCGGGGCGCTCGGGCTGCACGAGCTCGAGGCCCTTCACCGCCGACAGCAGGCGTGCGGGCTTGTTGAACGCCGGCTCCCGGATCTCCGACGCCTTCGCCTCGCGCAGGGCGCGCAAGGTCGAGCAGCCGATGTGCAGGCCGACCTTGTGCGGAAACGACGCCCAGGGGTAATGGAGAACGCCGAGGTCGTCATGCAGGAATTCCACCAGCTCGCGCACGTTGCGCCGCACCGCCTGCACCTCGGGCGTCTGCTCGATCGACGTCATGCGGTCGCGCACATGGTGCGTGCAGCTTCCGGACGGTGTCACGATGCGGTCGTAGCCGGCGAAGTTCTGGGCGAACAACGCCTCGGCGCCGCGCGCGTCGTCGTGGCAGCCGCTGTTGGCCATCGGCTGTCCGCAGCACGTCTGGTCGAGCGGATAGTCGACCTCGCAGCCCAGGCGCTCGAGCAGATGGAGGGTGGCGATGCCCACCTCGGGGAAAAACGCGTCGACGTAGCAGGGTATGAAGAGCGCGACCTTCATGTCTGCGGCACTGTGCAGCCCCCGGTCGAGCGACGGTTGCGTTAGATCAACGGCTGCGCTCGCCGGCGAATGCCGGCGCCGCGCGCGCGAGCCGCTGGCCAACGAGGAAGCTCGCGAGCACGATGCCGACGACAGCACCGCCGAACCACAGCTCCTTGCCCTCCGCCCAGACCTGCGCGGCCGGCATGAAGCGGGTCGCGAGCGCCAGCCCCGCAGTCAGCAGCCCGACGCCCGAGACCGCGAGCGCGACGGTCCGCGAAGCGACGCGCGCCGTGCGCTCGCTGTGGTGCACGAGACGCCAGATGAGCCAGCCATTCACGCCGTCGGTGAGCAGCATGCCCGTGGTGAAGATGAGCCCCAGCACCAGCGCGGGCCGCCAGCCGCCATAGGCGGCGGCGGTCATGGCGAAGAGGGCCGCCTGGCTGATCGTGTCGAACGAGAGCGCGAACACGACGCCCACGCCGAGCACCGCGAGCGGGTGCTCGGCCCGCAGCAGCCGCCCGAACAGCCCGCTGCGCAGGCCGACGAGCCGCGTCCTCTCGTCGTGCGGCGTCTGCACGACGGCGACGATGTTCACCAGCGCGAGCAGCGTGAGCGCGACGACGGACACCCACACACCCGTCGCCTCGAGCCACTGCGGCGCCCGCCAGGCCTGCGCGAGCAGCGACACGCCGAGCGCGACGCCGACCACGACGAGCCCGTGACCGAGCGAGAACAGCACGCCCGACAGGCGCGCGACCCGCGGACGGCGGCCCGCGTTGTGGCACGCCAGCGCGTCGATCGCCGCGAGGTGATCGGCGTCGAAGCCGTGCCGCAGCCCGAGCAGGAGGACGACCGCGGCGAGGCCGATGAAGTCGCGGAGGAGATCGGGCGTGCTCATGTCGCGGTGACGTCGTGCGCTGGGTTCGCATCTTCGCGCATGGCGGACGGGGCGCTCGGGCGCTCGCCGGCCGCACTGCGCATCCAGATCGCGTCCTCCTGGTCGATCTCCTCGAGCCGGCCCTCGACGTCCGCGATCGAGCGATCGAGCTCGGGCAGCATGACGTCCTGCAGGGCGCGCGCACGACGGACCGAGCGACGGTACTCGAGCGACAGCCGCTCGAGGTTGCCGGACGAGGCGGCGAGCGGGATGGCCGCCTCCAGCGCCGCCGCATGCGCGTGCGCGCAGGCCTCGCCTTCGATCGAGCGATCGAAGGCCTGCGGTGCGGGTGGCAGCGCAGCTTCGAGCGCGGCATCCTGCAGGCGCACGCCCATCAGCGAGCGCAGCCGGCGCGCGATGCGCGCATGCCCGAGTGCGGGCGCGGGATGCACCTGCAGCCCTTCGAGCCCGTGCCGCAGCACGGCCGCTCGCAAGGCGGCGAGCGCGGCCTCGTGCAGCGTGAGGAAGGTGCGTTGCAGGACGGCGTGACGTCCGAGCTCGGCGAGGATCTCGCCGGCGAGCAGCAGGCATTTCTCGTCCAGGAACACGTAGCCCTCGTGCATCGCCTGGCGCTCGTCCTTCATCTCGACGACGGCGCTGCGGGTCGGATTGACGTTGCTCAAGTCGCGCTCACGAGGTGTCCGGCGATCTGCGCGTCGGACAGACGCGTCAGCTCGTTGCGCGGCAGGTCGGCCAGCAGCTGCCATCCGATCGCCATGCTTTCCTCGAGCGTGCGCCCTTCCGTCTGGCTGACGAGGCGCTGCTCGAAGTGGGTGCCGAACGCGAGGTAGCGGCGGTCGGCCTCGACGAGCCCCTCGATCCCGACGACGCTCGCGAGGACCCGCACCTGCGCCGCCCGAGCGTAGGCCGCGTACAGCTGGTTCGCGAGCGCCGGGTGGTCGGGGTGCGTGTAATGCGCACCGATCCCGTCCTTCATCAGGCGCGACAGGCTCGGCAGCACGTTCACCGGCGGGTCGATGCCGCGCCGGTCGAGATCGCGCGACAGCACGATCTGCCCTTCGGTGATGTAGCCGGTGAGGTCGGGTATCGGATGTCCGATGTCGTCGGCGGGCATGGTCAGGATCGGCAGCTGCGTCAAGGTCCCGCGCACCCCGCGCAGGCAGCCGGCGCGCTCGAACAGCGTCGCGAGATCGGAGTAGAGGTAACCCGGGAAGCCCTTGCGGCTCGGGATCTCGCCCTTGCTCGACGACACCTCGCGCAGCGCCTCGCAGTAGTTCGTCATGTCGGTGAGGATCACGAGCACGTGCTTGCCGAGCTCGAAGGCGAGGTACTCGGCGGCGGTGAGCGCAAAGCGCGGCGTCAGCAGCCGCTGGGTGCTCGAGTCGCTCGCGAGGTTCAGGAACAGTGCGGTGCGGCCCAGCGCCCCGCGCTGCTCGAGCGTGTGGCGGAAGTACTCCGCACTGTCGTACGGAACGCCGATGCCGGCGAAGACGATGGCGAAGTCCTCGCCGGCAGCGCGCAGGCGTGCATGCGTCGCGATATCGACCGCGAGGCGATCGTGCGGCAGGCCCCCTCCCGAGAAGAGCGGCAGCTTTTGCCCGCGCACCAGGCTGTTCATCAGGTCGAGCGCCGTGATGCCGGTCTCGATGAAGTCACGCGGCATCGCCCGAGCGACCGGATTCATCGGCAGGCCATCGATCGGCATGCGCCGGTGCATGGCGACCGGAGGCCCGCCGTCGATGACCTGGCCCACGCCGTTGTAGACCCGTCCGAGCAGCGCCGGGCCGAGGTCGAACGCGAGCGGCTCGCCGCGGAAGCGCACGACCGTGGTCTCGGGCGCCATGCCCGCCGTCGACTCGAGCACCTCGACGGTCAGGAACTGCTCGTCGATCGCGGCCACGCGGCCGAGCCGCCGCCGGCCGTCGGAGCTG